>Ga0335079_10000847_pt1 | contig 34714 bp, 33 predicted proteins | sample Lox_Sample_33_FD_206719 | JGI IMG/M metagenome (GOLD analysis project Ga0335079, IMG submission 206719) | Soil microbial communities from Loxahatchee National Wildlife Refuge, Florida, United States - Lox_Sample_3.3 | ecosystem: Environmental > Terrestrial > Soil > Wetlands | place: USA...
GCGCTCTCCGCCGTGGACCCCTCCGGCACGCTGCACGCACCGCTGGTGTGGGCGCTGGTCAGCGTCGCGGCGGTGCTCGGTAATTCGCTCAACTACGCCATCGGCCGAGCCGTCGGGGTGCGGGCCTTCGACGGGCGCATCCCGGGACTGAAGATCGAATACCTGCAGCGGACCGAAGCATTCTTTGTGCGCTACGGCGCGCTGACCATCGCGCTGTCGCGCTTCATGCCGTTCCTGCGCACGTTCGCGCCCTTCGTCGCCGGCATGGGACGGATGCGCTACGGCAAATTCCAGACGTACAACCTGATCGGCGGTGTGCTGTGGGCCAGCGTGTTCGTCTGGGGAGGCTACTGGTTCGGGAACATCCCGCTGGTGAAGGCGCACTTCGGGATCGTGACCCTCGCCATCATCGGCGTGTCACTGCTGCCGGCGCTCGTCAGCGTGGTGCGCGCACGTCGAACTTGAAACGGTCGGCCACCGTCACGCGATTGCGGCCTTCGTGCTTGCTGCGGTACAGCGCCGCGTCCGCCTGCCGCAACAGCGCCTCGGCGGCGGCACCGATGGGACCTGCGCCGGCATCGAGCGCAGCGACACCGAAGCTCGCCGTGACGACGAGGGCACCGGCGGCGGTGTTGCACGGGGTGCTGGCGCACTGTGAGCGGATTTTCTCGGCGGTGCGCGCGGCACCGGCCAGATCGGTCTCCGGCAGCACGATCACGAATTCCTCGCCGCCATAGCGGGCGATCCAGTCGCTCGACTGGCGGATCGAGGCCTTGGCCAGCTCGACGAAACCGCGCAACACCTCATCGCCGACCTGGTGGCCGTGCTGATCGTTCACGTTCTTGAAGAAATCGAGGTCGGCCATGACCGCTGAGAGCGGCCTTCCATAGCGGCGCGCGCGCTCGACCTCGTTCATCAGCTGATCGTTCAGGTAGCGGCGGTTGTAGATGCCGACCAGCGGGTCGGTGATCGAAAGCACCTGAATCTGCGCATTCGCCTCGCGCAGCGACTGCTCGAGACGCACGATGCGCTTGCCCGCCACCAGCCGCGCGAGCAGCTCCGCCTCGTTCGCCGGCTTGCGGATGTAGTCATCCGCGCCTGCTTCCAGGCCCGCGACCAGGCTCTCCGTCGAGCCGTGTCCCGTGAGCAGCAGTACGTAGAGGTAGCTCGGCAGCTCAGCCTCGCGCACCTTGCGGCACAGCGTCGCACCGTCCATGCCGGGCATGTCCCAGTCGGTGACCAGCATCTGGAACTTGCCTGTGGAGATCTTGGCGAGCGCCTCATCGCCGTTGCTCGCGGTCTCGACCATGTAGCCCGCGCGGCGCAGCAGCCGCTGCATCAGGAGCAGCTGGGTGGGCTCATCCTCGACGAGCAGCAGGTGCAGCGCTTCGACCGGGGTCATGCGACGCGCGCCTCGATGAAGCCGGCGCACTCCTGCAACGCTGCGCCGATCTGATCCACGGAGTCCTTGAGATCCGCCATCGCGCCGGCGCGCGAATTGCGCTCGAGTGCGGCAGCAAGATCGCCCACACGGGACGCGCACACGCTGTTGCTGCCGCCCTTCAATTTGTGCGCCATCGCGGCGAGCTGCGTGCGGTCGCTCGCGAGCAGCGCCTGGCGCAGCTCATCGACAATCCTGGCGCTGCTCGCCAGATAGGTCCGGCACAGCTCATGAACGAACTCATCGTCATCGCCGACAATCGAGCGCAGCCGCGCCAGATCGATGGCATGGCCCGGCGGTCGCAGCGAGGCGGGCGCGGTGAGGCCGGCTGCCGCCATTGAATTGCCGGCAAGTCCATAGCGCTCGAGGATGTCCCCGAGGCGCGCGGGCTCGAGCGGCTTGGTGAGCAGGCCGTCCATGCCCGCGGCAATGCAGCGCTCGAGCTCGTCGGTCATGGCGCTCGCAGTGAGCGCGATGATCGGTGTGCGGCTGCCCGGGTCCTCGTGGCGCCGGATCTCACGCGTGGCGGCCAGGCCGTCCATCACAGGCATCTGCACGTCCATCAGGATCAGATCGTAGCGGGCGCGCGCGCAGAACTCGACCGCGCGCAGGCCGTTCTCGGCCACTTCGACCTCGCAGCCCAGGCGCTCGAGGAAGCGGCGCGCGACCTGCTGGTTCACCGCGTTGTCCTCGACGATGAGCACACGGCCCTTGAAACGCGACGGTCCCGCTTCGGTGGCGAGCAGTCCGCGCGTGATCAGTCGCGGAATGGTCGTCGCCGCGGCGGCGTCGAGGTTGAGCACACGCTCGACGCAGGCGCGCAGCTCGCGCCCGCGCACGGGCTTGGTGAGATAGCCGGCGAAGCCGAGCTCCGTCAGACGCTGCACGTTGCCGTGGCGGTCGAGCGAGGTCAGCATGATGAGCTGAACGTCCGACAGCGCAGGCACGGAGTGCACACGAGCAGCGAGGCTCGCGCCGTCGCAGCCCGGCATCTGATCATCGGCAATCACCACTTCCACGGGCTTGTTGTCGGCGACTGACTTGGCGAGCAGGTTCAGCGCCTCGTCCACATCGCCGGCGGTCTGCACCTCGTAACCGGCGGGCTGCAGCTGTCCGCACAGCACGCGCCGATTGGTCTGGTTGTCATCGACCACCAGCACGCGCCGTCCCTGCGGTGAGAACGAGCCCGCGGCGGCCGTACTGATCGCGCCCTCGACGAGCGGGCACGGCAGCGTGAAGCTGAACGTCGAGCCCTGGCCCGGATCGCTCACCACGCTCACCTGTCCGCCCATCATCTCGACCAGGCGCTTTACGATGGACAGCCCGAGTCCCGTGCCGCCGTAGTGACGGGTGGTGGAGGCGTCTGCCTGCACGAACGGCTGGAACAGCCGCGCGAGCACCTCCGGCGACATGCCGGTGCCGGAGTCGTGCACTTCGAAATGCAGCAGCGCCCGGCCGGATTTCACGCCGACCGCGAGCGCCTCGACCACGATCTCGCCCTGGTGCGTGAACTTGACGGCGTTGCCGATCAGGTTGGTGAGGATCTGGCGCAGGCGATGCGGGTCGCCCAGCACCAGATCGGGAATCGCCGGATCGACGTTGACGATGAACTCCAGGTTCCGGGCCGCCGCCTGTACGGCCATCATCATGGCCACGTCCTCGACGCACTCCCGCACGTCCATCTCCACGGACTCGATCTCGAGCTTGCCGGCTTCGATCTTGGAGAAGTCGAGGATGTCGTTGAGGACCCCGAGGAGCGAGGTCGCACTGGTGCGGATCGTATCTGCGAATTCGCGCTGCACGGTCTCGAGCGGCGTGTCGAGCAGCAGCTCGGTCATGCCGAGCACACCGTTCATCGGCGTGCGGATCTCGTGGCTCATGTTGGCGAGGAACTCGCTCTTGGCGCGATTGGCTGCCGCCGCGGCTTCCTTCGCCGCAACCAGGGCCGCCTCGGCCTCGCGCTGCGTCGTGATGTCCTGGATCGAGCCCGAGAAGCGCACCGGCTTGCCGTCGGCGTCGCGATCGCACATGCCGCGCGAGCGGAACCAGCGCCGCCCGCCGTCGCGCGTGCGCAGCGCATACACCATGTCGTACGGCGCGTCAGTCTCGAAGGTGAGCTTGCCGGCGGCGAGCACACGCTCGCGGTCCTCCGGCGTCATCAGATCGAGCAGCACGTGCGGGAAAGGCTCATCGGGCGAGTAGCCGAGCATCTCGCGCACGCGCGGTGAGTACCACACGCGTCCCTCGGTGAGCGCGTGATCGAAGAAGCCGTCCGAGCTGCCACGGATGGCGCGCTCGAGGCGCTGCTCGGCTTCCACACGCGCGGCCTCGGCATTCTTCTGCGGAGTGATGTCCTGCGCCGAGCCGGAGAGCGTCTGCGCACGCCCGGCCCCGTCGCGCTCGGCGCTGCCGCGGATGTGGAACCAGCGGTATTCGCCGGCGCGCGTGCGCATGCGGATCTCGAGATCGTACGGCGCGCCGCCATCGAGGTGCGCCTGCGTCGCGGCGTGCAGCTTCGCCCGATCCTGCGGATGGCAGTAGCTGGCGAGGGCTTCAGGATCATCGGCCACCGGCTCGTCGTGCGCGAACCCGAGGAGCTCCCGGAAGCGGGGCGAAAGCCACAGCTGCCGCGAGTCGACTTCCCACTCCCACAGTCCATCCTGCGTACCGTGAATGGCGCGCTCGAGTCGAGTGCGCACCCGGCGCAGCTCCTCCTGCGCGCTCCGCTCGTCCTCGATGTCGGTGGCGGAGCCGGCCGCGCTCACGAGGCGGCCGAGATCATCGTGCTCGACCGAGCCGCGCGAGCGGAACCAGCGATAGCTGTCATCCGCGAGCTGCAGGCGGACCTGCACGTCGTACGGCGTGCCGTCGGTGAGGTGCCGCTCCACGGCGCGGTTCATGAGCTCCACGTCATCGGGATGCACGCGCGAGCGAAAGTCCACCGCCCGCTCGCGATAGTCCTGCGCCGGAAATCCGAGGAGCTCGCGGAACGAGGCCGAGAACCACATGGTCTCGGTGCCGAAATCGTAGTCCCAGTGCCCTTCGGAGCTGGAGCGCGAGGCGCGCGCGAGCCGCATCTGCGTATCGTGCTGCTCGGTGATGTCCTGCAGCGCGCCCGACAGGCGCGTCGTGACACCGTTGGTGCGCTCGGCGAGCCCGATCGCGCGCACCCACAGGCGCCGGCCCTTGGCCGTGATGAACGGCATCGTGAGATCGAAGGAATCGCCGTGCTCGATCGCCTTTCGTATCGCATGCTCGGCGAGCGTGCGGGCCTCAGGCGGATAGAACTCCAGCGCGCTCCCGATCGTCGGCCGCGTCGAGGGGTCGACCTCGTGAATGCGGTAGACCTCCTGCGACCAGATCGGCGTCATGGTCGGCAGATCGATCTCCCAGCCGCCGATCCGCGCCATCGTGGCCATGGTGTCGAGCAGGCGCTGGCCGCGGCGCAGCTGCGCCTCGGCTGCCTCGGTGCGTGCGAGCGCTGCTTTCAGCGAGACGTTGCTCTGCTGGGTTTGCATCGCCTCGGCCTGCGCGAGGCCCTGGGCACGGGTGCTCTTGCGCTGCCACTGGCCGACGAGCGCCACCGTCCAGATGATGCAGGTGGCGATGATGCGATAGGCGATCTGCTCCCACAGCGGGTCGGCGTGCGCGCCGATCAGCCGTGAAAAGATGAGTCCGGTACACAGCGAGGCTGCGATCCAGGTATTGCGCGGCTGCGCGCACCACAGGCTTGCGAGCACGACACAGACGTAGGCGATGCCCATGCCGCTGCCGAGCGGGGCTGCACGGTCGGCGAGACAAACGCCGAGCGCCAGCCCGAGCACCCACAGGGGGCGCACGCGGGCACGCTGGGGACGCGTGTTTTCCGTCGCGGAGTTCACGATGTCAGATCTATGCAATTCACGAACCAGACGCAGCCTGAGAGCGGCAAGCTTCTGCTGCGTTTGCATAATCCTAAAAGCGCACTGCAACAGTCTGAGTGATGCGTCACAGTGACTGCGTGGCACAATGCGCAGCCATGGCCGAGCGCACTCGCGGATACGCACACCGGATCGATATTGTGGCCGACGCGCCCCGCGTCTGGGCCGCGATCACCACCAGCGCGGGCCTGAAGGCCTGGTGTTCGCCGGACGCCGAGATCACGGCGCGCGAGGGCGGCGCCTTCCGCGCGAATGTCGACCGCGTCACGGAATTGGAAGCGCACATCGACGTCTTCCTGCCCGAGCGGCGGATGCGCCTGATCCATCTGCCATCGGCATCGCTGCCGCCGAACGACGGTGCCATCGTGGATGACTTCATGCTCGATGCCGGCGAAGGCACGACCATCGTACGGCTGCTGGGCTCGGGCGTGCCGGCGACTGCCGAGTGGGATGCGCCCTATATGCGCATGCGGATCGGCTGGGAGCGGGCGATCGCCCGGCTCAAGGTCATGGTCGAGCAGCGCTCGCCTGCCGCGGCGCGCGCGGCCAGGTAACCAGCACGACACCGACCAGGATCACCACCATCCCCACGATTTGTCCGGGGCTCAGACGCTCACCGAGTACGAGCCAGCCGAGCAGCGTTGCAATCGCGGGATTGACGTAGCCGTAGGTGCCCGCCTGTGCGGGTGGCACGTGCCGCGCGAGCCAGGCGAACGCCAGATAAGCGATGCATGAGCTGAACACGGTGAGATAGGCCATCGCGGCCAGGCCGTGCGCCGACCAGCTCCACCGTGCCGTCTCCCCGAACGCCACACCCGCGATCGCGAGAATGATGCCGCCGATCAGCATCTGCAGCCCGGTGAAGGCGAGGATGTCGAGCCGTGTGCCGACGTTGCGGAAGTAGATGGTGCCGAGCGACCAGCTGATGCAGCCGATGAGGATCCCGGCCTGAGGCACCAGGTGCGTGGTATCCAGAGCGTGGCCCGGCCACAGAATGAGCGCGACGCCGCTGAAGCCCAGCGCGAGTCCCACGACCACGCGGCTCGTAAGCGCATGGGCGCGCGCGCCGAAAGCGCCGAAGCCCGCGATCCACAGAGAGGTGGAGGCGTTCAGCAGCGCCGCCTGGTTGGACGGCACCCACTGCATCGCCCAGTTGTTGAAGCCGTTGGAGAGCGCGACGCTGCAGATGCCCATGACGAGGCCGTGGCGCAGCTCCGCTCGCCCGAGCACCGGTCCGCGGCCGAGCAGGCGCGCCATCGTGAGCAGGATGATGCCGCTCACGGTGAAGCGCACGCCGCTGAACAGGCGCGGCGGCAGCGCGTGCACGCCGATGCTCGTGACGACGTAGCTCGAGCCCCAGACGATGTAGACGATCGCCGAGCACAGGATCGCCCGCGCTCGCTCGCTCACGGCTTCGAATGCGGAGCTTGCGCGCTGAGCGCGTCCTCGAGCGCGCTGGTCAGCGGCTTCAGGAAGAAGGACTCCGTCGGCATGAGCCGCACGGACACGCCGTGCCGCTCGAGCGTCCGCCCCACGACCGGCCCCACGGCGGCGACGATCGTGCGCGCGAGTGCCGCGCGCGCACCGTCCGCGCCCGCGACGGCGAACAGCCGCTCCACCTGAGGCGTGCTGGTGAAGGCGATGGCATCCACCGCACCGGCATTCAACCGCTCGAACAGAGTGCGCACCGCCGCCTCGTCGGCCGCATCGGCATAAACGTAGGGCGCGACCGTCAGCACGCGCGCACCGGCGTGTTCGAGAAAATCGATGAGCGGGCGATTGGGTTCGCTCCCATAGAGCTGCACGCCGATGCGCCGGCCGTCGAGCTCGAGTGCCGTGAGCGCCGCGATCACACCGGCCGTGGTCGGCTCACCCGCAGCGATGTCTGGTTTGAGTCCGAGCTCGCGCAGCGCGCGTGCAGGCTTGGGTCCGCGCGTGATCTTGCGCACGCGCGCGAGCTCGCTCACGAACGCCGCCCGCAGGGCGGGCTCGTGCTGCTCGATACAGCCCAGGATGCGTCGCAGTCCCTCGCCGGTGAGCAGGATCAGATCATCCCAGCCGCCCGCGGAGAACTCGCGGCACCAGGCGAGAACCGGCGCCGGATCGGGCGCGTCGCGGATCGCAACCAGCGGACAGCGCAGCACGGTGGCGCCGCGCTTCTCGAGCATTCCGGCAAACAGGTCGAGCTCGCGCGTCTCCGGGACCGCGATGGTGCGGCCGGCGAGGGGCGCGCTAGCGGACACCGCCCATCCAGACGCGCAGCGCTCGGGAGGCGAACAGCAGCACCACACCGGCACCTGCGGACAGGAGCGCCACCTTGAGGAACAGATCCGGCAGCGAGGTGATCCCGCCGCTGCCAGCCGCACCGCCGATCAGCCCTGCGTTCAGGTTGCCGATGGCCATGCCGAGGAACAACGCGCCCATCATCTGGCCGACGAAGCGCTCGGGCGCGAGCTTGCTCACGTTCGACAGGCCGATCGGCGAGAGGCACAGCTCGCCTGCGACCTGCAGGAAGTACGTTGCCCACAGCCAGCCGGGCATGACGGCGTGACCCGATGAGATGACGAGCCTGGCGGCCACCATCATGAGCGCGAAGCTCAGCCCGAGTATCACCATGCCGGCACCGAGCTTCGCGGGCGCCGACGGATCGCGATGATGACGATCGAGGCTGACCCACATCCAGGCAAACACCGGTGCCAGGAGCAGCACGAACACGGGTGGTATCGACTGATACCAGCTCGCCGGGTGCTGGCCCGAGGCAAACCACGAACCCAGCAACGAGCGGTCGGTGAAATCGCGCGCGAAAAGATTGAGCGTCGAGCCGGCCTGCTCGTAGCCGGCCCAGAAGATCGAGAAGCTCACGACGAACACCGCGATCACGCCGACGCGCTTCTTTTCGATGACGGTGAGTCCGCCGAAGCCGAGCGCATAGATGAAGAACACCGCCGCGATCGCCGGCAGGATGTAGCGCGCCGCATGGGCGAGCCCGACCACGTCGAGCCGCAGCACATCGACGGCGGCCAGCGCCACGATGGCGACGATGGCGATTGCGCAGATGATGAGGAGCGTGCGCGAGTGCCGGCGCGCCGCCGCCGTGAGCGCGGTCGAGAGATGCCCGGCATCGCCGAGCCAGCCTTCGGAGGCGCGAAACCACACCAGCCCGACCACCATCGCCAGGCCCGCGGCGAGGAAGCCCCAGTGAAATCCCACCGTCTCGCCGATGGTGCCGGCGACGAACGGCGCAACGAATCCGCCCAGATTGATGCCGAGGTAATAGATCGAATACGCGGAATCGCGCCGCGAGCCGCTCTGGCCCTTGTAGAGCTCGCCCACGAGTGAGCTCGCGTTGGGCTTGAGCAGCCCCGTGCCGAGCGCGATCACCAGCAGGCCGATGTAGAACACCGTCGTGCCCCTGGGCACTGCGAGCAGGAAATTTCCGGCCGCGATCAGCACGCCGCCCCAGAACACCGCTTCGCGCTGACCCAGCACGCGGTCAGCGACCCAGCCGCCCGGCAGGCCCGCGAGGTAGACCCCGGAGGCGTACAAGCCGTAGATCGCACCCGCCGCCTGCGCATCGACGCCGAGGCCGCCATGCGCCGCCGTCGCCGTCATGAAAAGAATGAGGAGCGCGCGCATGCCGTAGTAGCTGAAGCGCTCGAACATCTCGGTGCCGAACAGGCTCGCGAGCCCCAGCGGGTGACCGAAGAAGTGTCTGGGACTGCTGCTATCGGCCATGGGCTAGCTCTTGCCGCCGCCCCTCTTCTGCTCCTCTTCCTCGCGCTCGGCCTGCTCGCGGCGCATCTTGGCGAGGAAGTAGGCCATGATGAGCCCGCCCTCGTACAACAGGTACATCGGGATCGCCATGATCGACATGGAGATCGCATCCGGCGGCGTGAGCGCGGCGGCGATGATGAAAATGCCGATGAGTACGTAACCGCGGTTGGACCGCAGTTTCTCCAGACTCACGAGGCCCGTGATCACGAGCAGCACCACGGCGATCGGCACTTCGAAGGCGAGGCCGAAGCCGAAGAAGATCTTCACCACGAACGACAGGTAGCTCGAGATGTCCGTGCTCATCGTCACGCCCTTCGGCGTCGTCGAGACGAAGAACTTGAACACGGCGGGGAAGACGAATTTGTAGGCGAACGCGACGCCGCCGTAGAACAGCAGCACCGAGGAGACCAGAAGCGGGATCGCGAATTTCTTCTCGTGCTTGTACAGTCCGGGCGCGACGAACGCCCAGATCTGATAGAGCACGTACGGCATCGCGATGAAGAGCGCCACGAACAGGGCGAGAGTGAATGGCGCCATGAAGGGCGCCATGACGTTCGTGGCGATCAGCGTCACGCCCTTCGGCAGCCTGTCGATGAGCGGCTGGGCGACGAAGGTGAAGATCGTGTTCTGGTAGTACGCGCAGGGGATCAGCGCGATCAGGATCGCGATCATGGCGCGCATCAGGCGCGAGCGCAGCTCGAGCAGATGCGAGATCAGCGTGCCTTCGGCCAGCTTCTCGTCCGGCTCAGGACTCATCTGGGATGCGTCGTATCGCTGACGGGCGGCGGCTCGGACGCCGGAGCTTCCGGGGTGGGCGGCAGGCCGGAGAGATCACGGTGGTCGTTCGTGTACGGCGAATCGACGACCGGATGGATGTGCGGCTCGGGCGGCATCGCATGCTCCGGCGAGGGCGGTGTCGTGGGCGGCTCTGCGGCAGCGGGCGGCGCAGGCGGCGGCGTATAGGCATGCGGCGGTGTCGGCTTAGGGTTCGTGTTGGTGTTGAGCGAGCTCTCGACGTTGTTCACTTCCTGCTCGAGCTGCTCGCGAAACTGGCGCGCCATCGAGCGCGCACGACCGACCCAGCGACCGATCTGCTTGACCGCGCCGGGCAGCTTCTTCGGCCCCAGCACGACGAGCGCGAGGGCGCAGATGAGCAGAATTTCGCTGAATCCGATGGGAATCGTCCTTCAGTTGAGCGGGCATCCGCGCTCGGTGCGCGTGCGGACCCTCACGTGGCGTTGCGGTCCTGTCCCGTCGGCTGCTGAGGCGCCCGGGCCTCCGGGAATTCGGCATCCGGACGGTCGCTGGCGATGGGCTTGGGCGCCGCCGGCGGCGCATCGCCCCGGGCCGCCTTGCGAAAGCCCTTCACCGCCTCACCCAGGTCCGAGCCGATCGTGCGCAGCTTATTGGTGCCGAGCACCAGGAGCAAAATGACGGCGATCAGGAGCAGTGCTCGCATAGCCGCGAAATGATAGGGCAATCAAGCGGGCACTTCGAGCCAGAACGTGACCGGTCCATCGTTGACGAGCTCGACTTGCATGTGTGCGCCGAATTCGCCCGCGGCCACCGTGCTGTGGCGGCTGCGTGCCTCGCGCACCAGGTGCTCGAAGAGCGCACGCGCGGCTTCGGGTGCCGCCGCCCGGCTGAATCCCGGCCGCGTGCCCCTGGTGGTGTCAGCCGCGAGGGTGAACTGCGGGACGAGGAGCAGTCCCCCGCCGGTGGCGACGAGATCGAGGTTCATGCGCCCTTCCGCATCCGGGAACACGCGATAAGTGAGCAGACGCTCGAGAAGCCGGTCCGCGGTCCCGGCATGGTCCGCCTGCTGAACGCCGACCAGCACCATGAGGCCCTTGCCGATGGCGCCGACCGTGCGCTCGCCCGCCGTGACCTGCGCGCGCGAGACCCGCTGCAGCAGCCCGATCACCTTGCCACCGCCTGCCGGTCCGGTGGCAAAAGCAGCCATAAATCCTTAAGATGCGGGGCCCTTTTTTCGGCGGTGCGGGGATGACTATGCTGCGGTGGGTTCGCTCGGGTGTCGTGTCGCTCGCACTCATTTGCACGGCGCTTGGCAGTGCCGCCGCCTGCGCCCAGACCGCCGCCCCAGCCGGCAACGCCGCACACGGCAAGGCGATCTCCTATACCTGCCTCGGCTGCCACGGCATCAAGGGCTACCGCAACGCCTATCCGAACTACAGCGTGCCCAAGCTCGAGGGGCAGCATCCGGAGTACATCGTGGCCGCGCTGCAGGCGTACCGCAGCGGCGACCGTTCGCAGATGACCATGCACTCCCAGGCATCCTCGCTGTCGGACCAGGACATGGCCGACATTGCCGCGTTCTTTGCCGGCACTCCGTTGCAGGCGCATCCGGCCACGGCGGGCGCGAGTGCCTCGACCGTGCCGGCAGCGGCGGCTGTGTGCGTCGCCTGCCACGGCACCGATGGGGTCGGCATCGTGGCGCAGTACCCGACACTGTCGGGCCAGCATCAGGACTATCTGGCGCGCGCGCTGGCGGACTATAAGAGCGGGGCGCGCAAGAACCTCGTGATGGCAGGCATGGTGACGACACTGAAGGATGCCGACATCGAAGTGGTCGCCGCCTATTACGCCGGCCTGAAGCCCTCGCTCGAGACGCTGGAGCGTCCGTATACGATCCTCAGCGTCGGCCGCTGAGCTCACTGCGCGAGTCGCGCGAGAAACTGCGCGGCCGTGGCCAGGTAGACATCGCGATTGGCTTTCTTGCGAAAGCCGTGCCCCTCGTCCTTCGCCGCCAGATACCACACGTCCCGCCCCAGGTCGCGCAGCTGCGCGACCAGCGCCTGTGATTCCGACGGCGGCACCCGCGGATCATTCAGCCCGGCCACGACCAGCAGCGGTTTGCGCAGCGCTTTGACATTGGTGAGCGGGGAGATGCGGTAGAGGAATGTGCGCATGTCGCGGTTGCGCTCATCGCCGTACTCCACGCGCCGCAGGTCGCGCCGGTAGGCCGAGGTGTTCTCGAGGAAGCTGACGAAATTGGTGATGCCGACCAGATCGATTCCGCCTCGCAGCCGATCCCCGTAGGCCGCGAGCGAGGCGAGCGCCATGTAGCCGCCGTAGGAGCCGCCCATGACCGCGATGCGATCGCGGTTGAACTGCTTCTGCAGCCCGATCCACACGATGAGCGAGCCGATGTCGCGCACCGAATCCTCGCGCAGCCGGCCGTTGTCGAGGGCGAGAAAGCTCTTGCCGTAACCGGAGGAGCCGCGCACGTTCGGCGCGACCACCGCGTACCCCAGCTCGTTCACCAGGAATTGTGCGAAGAGATCGAATTCCGGCCGGTATTGCGACTCGGGGCCACCGTGGATGTCGATGACGACCGGATGCGGACCGGGAGTCGATGGCGTGTACACATAGGCCGAGAGCATGCGCGGGCCGCCGTTGGTGCGATCCCAGGTCGGGAAGTGCACCAGCCGTGCGGGGACGAAGCTCGAGTCCGGTAACGGCCCCGGCTCGCTGTGGGTCCAGCGCGTCAGCGCACCCGTGTCCACATCGAACACGTAAACGTCGCGTGGCGACTGAGGGCTGTCGACGCTGAGCGCGAGCTGTCGTCCGCTGAGATCGAAGCGCAGCGCCGAGATGGTGCCGGCCGGCAGCCCTGGCGGGGAGAGCTCGAGCTTGCGCACGGTATCGAGCACCGTGAGCCGGCTCACGCCTTCATCGTTGGTGGTGTACGCGAGATAGCGCCCGTCCGCGCTCACATCGACGCGCTCCACATCGGCGGCGATGTTGGAGGTGAGGTCGCGGCGCTGGTGCGTCACCAGATCAAGGTAGCGCAGCTCGGCGAACTCGCCGGTCTCATCGGAGACGAAGTACACGCCGCGTCCGTCGGGCGCGAAGCGCGCGAGGCGAACCCCGATCTTGTGTCCGCTGGTGTCGAGCGGTGTCAGCATGCCGCTCGCCACGTCGGCGAGGTAGAGATAGCTCTCCGTGATCGAGACGTATTGCAGCAGCAGAAGCTTTGAGCCGTCCGCCGACCAGTCGAGCGGATACCAGGTGTTGCCCTGGCCGCCGACGACCAGCTGAGGCGCACTCTCGGATCCCACGTCTGCGATGTAGATGTCATAGCTGACACCGTCGCGCTCGTTGCCATAGAACGCGAGGCGGAGGCCATCGGGCGACCAGACCGGGCTGCCGTGAATCGCCTTGCCGGCGGTGAGCGCCTTCACGCTGCGATCGGCGAGACGGTAGTAATAGACCTGCGCGTTCTCATCGCCGCCCTGGTCTTTGAGAAATGCGAAGCCCTCCGCCGCGCCGACGTGCGGGGCGACGGCAACGTTCACCGGCTCAGAATCGAACGTCAGCTGCTCACGCATGCCGAGGGGGCTGCTCACGCGGTGAACCGACGTCGTATCGCCGAAGCGCGTGCTCACCAGCATGCTGCCATCGGGCAGCCAGTCGAGAAAATTTGCCTCGCGCGCGTGCAGGTAGCGGTCCAGCCGCGCGGCGAGGTCCGGGTCGATGGCCGGAATATTCTCCAGAATGAGATTGCCCCGTTCCTCGTGCGTCGCCGCGGCGACGGGCGTCTGCGCCAATAGTGGCGCAGCGATGAAGGAGAGGGCCGCAACCGCCGCCAGGCGGTGGATATACGTGTTGAAGCGCATAACTCCTATGGTGCACGATCGTTCCGCGATGATCGAGAACCCCCTCCGACCGCGACTCACGCGTCATCCCGACGGCATCACCGCGATCGATGCGGATTACATCCGTCCCGGGCTCGCCGCCGCGCACCTGATGGTGGAGCGTGGCCGCGCCGCCTTCATCGACGTGGGCACCAACCACTCCGTACCGCTCCTGCTCGCGGCGCTCGGGGAGCTCGGCATCGCCCGCGAGGCCGTCGACTATGTGTTCCTCACTCACGTGCATCTGGATCATGCCGGCGGAGCGGGCCTTCTCATGCGCTCGCTCCCCAACGCGCGCGCGGTCATCCATCCGCGCGGTGCCCGGCACCTGGCTGACCCTGCGCGTCTGATCGCGGCTTCGATCGCGGTCTATGGCGAGACGCTCTACCGCGAGCTCTATGGCGAGCTCGAGCCGATTGCCGCCGATCGCATCCACACCATGCGCGATGCCGAAGTGTTGAGCCTCGCCGGCCGGGAGCTGACGCTCATCGACACGCCCGGGCACGCGCTGCATCACTACTGCCTGCTCGATCGAGCGCACGCCAACGTGTTCACGGGCGACACCTTTGGCCTCTCCTACCGTGAATTCGACACCGCCGCGGGCGCGCTGATCGTGCCGACGACCACGCCGACCCAGTTCGATCCCGAGCAGCTCATCGCCTCGATCGACCGGCTGCTTTCCTATCAGCCCCGCGCCGCCTATCTCATGCACTACAGCCGCGTGACCGGCCTGCCGCGGCTCGCGCAATCCCTCAAGATCCAGATCGGCGAGTTCACGGCGATGGCGCGCCGGCACGCCGCCGATCCGGACCGCGAGGCCGGGATCCGCGCCGATATGCTCGCCCTTTGGACCCGGCTCGCCCGCGAGCATGGCTGCCGGCTCACCGATGCCGAGATCGCAGGGCTCCTGGAGAAGGATCTCGAGCTCAACGCCTCCGGGCTTGCGGCGTGGCTGGACCGTGTTTCTCCGCCTCACTAAGATGAATCCACCTTCCGGGACCAGCCATGAATTCAGCATCAACTGCGGGGATGCGCCTGCGCGCGGCGCTGCAGGCGGAGCGGCCGCTGCAGCTCGTCGGCACCATCAACGCGTACGCGGCGCTGCTCGCGCGCACGGCCGGCTTCCGGGCGATCTACCTCTCCGGCGCCGGGGTTGCCAATGCCTCCTTCGGGCTGCCGGATCTGGGCATCACCTCGCTGAACGATGTGTGCGAGGACGTGCGCCGCATCACCTCTGCGACCGACCTGCCGTTGCTGGTCGATGCCGACACGGGCTTCGGCAGCGCCTTCAATATCGCCCGCACCTGCCGTGACCTCAGCAAATCCGGCGCCGCCGGCATGCACCTCGAGGATCAGGTGCAGGCGAAGCGCTGCGGCCACCGGCCGGGCAAGGCACTGGTGGCGACGCAGGAGATGGTCGATCGGCTGAAGGCCGCTGTCGATGCGCGTGAGGATTCCTCCTTCGTCATCATGGCGCGCACCGATGCGCACGCCGTGGAGGGGCAGCAGGCGGCAGTGGATCGGGCGCGGGCCTATGTGGCCGCCGGTGCCGACATGATCTTTGCCGAGGCCCTGGGGTCACTCGAGGAATACCGCCAGTTCACGCACGCCGTGGGCGTCCCGGTGCTCGCCAATCTCACCGAATTCGGCAAGACGCCGTTATTCACCACCGCGGAACTCGCCGGCGTCGGCGTGAGTCTGGTGCTGTATCCGCTGTCCGCCTTTCGCGCGATGAGCGCCGCGGCGCTCGCCGTCTACGAGACGATCCGGCGCGAGGGGACACAGAAATCGGCGGTGGCCCGGATGCAGACGCGCGAGGAGCTCTACCGCGTCCTGGATTATCACGCGTACGAGCGCAAGCTCGACGAGCTCTTCGGCCGCAAGGAGACGCCATGAACGAGTCGGCACCGGCCGCTTTCAAGCCCAAGAAGTCCGTCGCGCTCTCCGGAGTGACGGCGGGGAATACCGCTCTGTGCACCGTCGGGCGCACCGGCAATGATCTGCACTATCGCGGCTACGACATTCTCGAGGTGGCCGAAGCGGCCGAGTTCGAGGAGATCGCCTACCTCCTGATTCACGGCGAGCTGCCGAATGCGGTGACTCTTGCGGCCTACAAGGCGAAGCTCAAGGCGATGCGCGGCCTGCCGGCGATCGTGCGCAGCGTGCTCGAGACGCTGCCGCCGGCGACCCATCCGATGGATGTCCTGCGGACCGGTGCATCGGCGCTCGGCTGTGCGCTGCCGGAGAGGGACGATCACGGTGTCGCCGGTGCGCGCGACATCGCCGACCGGCTCATCGCCTCGCTCGGCTCGATGCTCGCCTACTGGTATCACCTGAGCCATAACGGACAGAAGATCTTCGTCGAGACCGAGGACGACTCGATCGGCGGGCACTTCCTGCATCTGCTGCACCGTCGGCCGCCGCCGGCTGCGTGGGTGCGCGCCATGCACACCTCGCTCATCCTGTATGCCGAGCACGAGTTCAACGCCTCGACATTCGCCGCACGCGTCATCGCGGGCACGGGCGCCGACATGTATTCGGCGATCGTCGGAGCGATCGGCGCGCTGCGCGGACCGAAGCACGGTGGGGCGAACGAAGGCGCCCTGGAAATCCAGCAGCGCTACACCGATCCTGCGGCCGCGGAAGCCGACATCCGTGCGCGCGTGGCGGCGAAGGAAGTGATCATCGGCTTCGGCCACCCGGTCTATACCGTCTCGGATCCCCGCAACCAGGTGATCAAGGAAGTTGCGCGGCGCCTGACGCGCGACAGTGGCGACACCCGCAGTTTCGAGATCGCCGAGCGCATCGAGATCGCCATGGCCGATGCGAAGAGGATGTTTCCGAACCTCGATTGGTTCTCGGCGGTCTCCTACCACGCGATGGGCATTCCCACGGCCATGTTCACACCGCTGTTCGTCGTGGCACGTACCAGCGGCTGGGCGGCGCACGTCATCGAGCAACGCGCCGACGGCAAGATCATCCGTCCCGCCGCCAATTACACCGGTCCCGAGCCGCGACGCTTCGTTCCCCTGGCCAAGCGGGGATGAGCGGACACGATTTCAAATCCGCCGCGCGTCCCGAGCCCGATCCGGTCCTGGTCGCCATCGCCGATTACGCACGAGACTACGAGGTCAAAAGTACCGCGGCGCTCGAGACTGCGCGCTACTGCCTGATGGATACGCTCGCCTGCGGGCTGCAGGCGCTGAAGTATCCGGCGTGCACCAAGCTCCTGGGGCCGGTCGTGCCCGGCGCCGTCATGGCCGGCGGCGCGCGTGTGCCCGGCACCTCTTACGAGCTCGACCCGGTGCAGGCCGCGTTCTGCATCGGTGCAATGGTGCGCTGGCTGGACTTCAACGACACCTGGCTCGCGGCCGAATGGGGTCATCCGTCGGACAATCTGGGCAGCATCCTCGCGCTCGCCGACTATCTCTCGCGCCGGGCGCTCATGCAGGGCACGCGCCCGCTCACGGTGCGCGACGTGCTCACGGCGATGGTGAAGGCGCACGAGATCCAGGGCGTGCTCGCCCTCAGGAACAGCTTCAATCGGGTTGGACTCGATCACGTCATCCTGGTGCGTGTGGCCTCCACGGCCGTGGCTTCGGCGCTGCTCGGTGCCTCGCGCGATGAGATCGTGAACGCCGTCTCCAACGCCTGGATCGACGGCGGCGCGTTGCGCACTTACCGCCACGCGCCCAACACCGGCTCGAGGAAGAGCTGGGCGGCCGGGGATGCCGCAAGCCGCGCGGTGCGCCTTGCGCTCATCGCCCGCACTGGCGAGATGGGCTACCCGTCGGCGCTGTCGGCGCCGCGCTGGGGCTTCTACGACGTGCTTTTCAAGGGCCAGCCGTTCGAGCTCGCGCAGCCCTTCGGCACCTACGTCATGGAGAACGTGCTCTTCAAGATCTCCTATCCCGCGGAGTTTCATGCGCAGACCGCGGTCGAGTGCGCGATGAGCCTGCACCCGCAGGTCCGCGACCGGCTCGATTCGATCGCGCGCATCGTGATCGAGACGCAGGAGCCGGGCGTGCGGATCATCGACAAGACCGGCCTGCTCGCCAATCCCGCCGACCGTGATCACTGCATCCAGTACATGGTCGCCGTACCGCTTATCTTCGGCCGGCTCACCGCGGCCGACTATGAGGACGCCGTCGCCCTCGATCCGCGCATCGATGCGCTGCGCGCCCGTATGCAGGTGCGCGAGAACGAAGGCTTCACGCGCGACTACTACGACCCGGCCAGGCGCTTCATCGGCAATGCGCTGCAGGTGTTCTTCGCTGACGGAACCGCGAGCGAGCGCGTGCAGGTCGACTTTCCGATCGGCCACCGGCGCCGCCGTGCGGAAGGCTTGCCGCTCCTGGTGGCGAAGTTCGAGGCCGCCGTTGCCGCACACTATTCCAAGCGCCAGGCCGAGCACATCCGCGCGCTGTTCGCCGATCCGGCGCGGCTCGACGCGCTGCCGGCACACGAGCTCGTGGCCGCCTTCGTCACGAACGGCGGTGGATGAGCGCGCCACACTGATCGAGGGTGCGCGCAAGCTGGGCCTTGCGCTCACCGTCGAGGACGCGGGCCGCATGCTGGCGCTCCTTGATGAGCTGACACGTTGGAACCGTGCCTACAACCTGACCTCGATCGGCCAGCGCGCCGACATGCTCACCCACCACCTCCTCGACAGCCTCTCCGTGCACGGCGAGGTGACCGGAACGACGCTCGCCGATGTCGGCACCGGTGCGGGCTTTCCGGGCCTGCCGCTCGCGATCGTGCAGCCGGCACGGCGCTTCACCCTGATCGATTCGAGCCGGAAGAAGATCCGGTTCGTCGCACACGCGGTGCGCGTGCTGGGCCTCGCGAATGTCGAGCCCGTGCATGCGCGCGTCGAGGAAATGAGCGAGCGCGGTCCCTTCGATACCGTCATCGCGCGCGCGTTTGCACCGTTGCCGCGACTGCTCGAGGCGGTAGAGGGCCTGTGCGGGCCGGAAACGCGGGTGCTCGCGCTCAAGGGCCCGCGGGCGAAGGAGGAAATCGCTGGCGTGCGCGCCCCGTGGCGGATCGTGAGTCAGCGCCCGCTCGAGGTGCCGGGCCTCGATGAGGCCCGGCACGTGATCGTGATGGCTCGCAGCGGTTAGACTGAACGGCCCATGAAGCGCGTTATCGCCATCGCGAATCAGAAGGGCGGCGTCGGCAAGACCACGACCGCCGTCAACCTCGCGGCGTCGCTTGCGGCGACCAGGCGGCGCGTGCTCCTCATCGACCTCGACCCGCAGGGCAACGCAACCATGGGCTGCGGGATCGACAAGAACACGATCGGCAAGGGCGCGTGCGAGGCGCTGCTCGGCGAGGCGGAGCTGTCGGCCTCGCTCGTCACGATCGAGCAGGCCGGCTTCTCCCTCCTGCCCGCCAACCAGGATCTGACCGCTGCCGAGGTGCGCCTGCTCACCATGATCGCGGGCCGCGAGCTCAAGCTGCGGCGCGCGCTCGCGCCGGTGCGCGAGTCCTTCGATGTGATCCTGATCGATTGTCCGCCGGCGCTGAATATGCTGACCGTGAATGCCCTCGTCGCCGCCGACAGCGTGCTGATCCCGATGCAGTGTGAGTACTACGCGCTCGAGGGACTCTCGTCGCTCATGTCCACGATCGAGCAGATCGCCGCTTCAGTGAACCCGTCCCTGGAGATCGAGGGCGTTCTGCGCACCATGTTCGACCCGCGCAACAATCTCGCGAATGAGGTGAGCGCCCAGCTCATCATGCATTTTCCGGACAAGGTGTTCCGCACGATCATCCCGCGCAACATCCGCCTCGCCGAGGCGCCCTCGTTCGGCAAGCCGGTGCTGTTTCACGACAAGGAATCGCGGGGGGCGCTCGCCTACCTCGCGCTGGCAGGCGAGATGATCCGCCGCGAGGAGGAGTTGCAGCCCGAGCCCTCTCCGGCCCCGCTCAGTGCTTAGGCTTCACGAAGCGGAGCATGAAGCGATCGGTGTACTTGCCCTTGATGTCGGGTGAGAAGAACGGCTTCTGACGGTCGTCCTCGGGATTGCGCAGCGCATCGCTCTCCTGCTGCAGCTCGAAGCCCGCCTCCTTGAACATCTTCTTCACCAGATCCTCGTCGATCCGGTGCTGGCCCGCGCGGTTCTTCGCATACTCGGAGCCCGTGCCCGCGGGCGCCGCGTGATCGATCACGCCCACGAAGCCGCCCGGCTTGAGCGTCGTGTAGAGGTTCTTGAGGATCGGCGCCACGTTGTCCTTGGTGATCCAGAACATGTCGTGGAACACGAGGTTCATCACCGCGCCATCCACTGATGCGGGCGCGAGGCCCAGATCATCGAGCGGCTTGTCGAGCCGTGCGACATTCGGCAGGCGGTTGTTCGCGAGGCGCTCCTCGACCTGCTGCGCGGGCGGTTTGCCGCCGGGCCCGCCGGGGCCGTTCAGCCACTCGGGCGGGTTTTGCATGTAGACCTTGCCCTTCGGTCCCACGACACGGGCGAGGAGCTCGGCTGTGTTGCCGCCGGTGGCCACGTACTCGATGAGTGTCTGGCCCGGCTTCACGGCCAGGAATTGCAGCACGATCGCAGGCCGTCGGCCTTCGTCGCGCTGCTTGTCCGCAGCAGGACGATCCGGACTATTGATCGCGGCGGCAATGGCCGGGTCTTCCTTCGGCGTCGCCGCCGGTGCGAGCGGGGCGACTACAGCGGCAGCGAGCAAAATGAGCGGGGTAAGTTGGCGCATCGAGGCAGGTCCTTCGCGAGCGGCGGCGGGGCCGCCAAGGGTAGGCGTGTGCAGAATCGGGCACAACCGGGCGGCGCTTCGCTATGATCGCGCCGTCATGATCACCAAGAAGCCCAGTCTGGGCCGCGGGCTCGAGGCGCTGATGGGTTCGGCGCTCAGCCGCACTCAGGCACCGGCGGCGCAGCCGTCTGCCCCGCGCGATGGCGAGCTCGCGAAACTGCCGCTGGGAGAGCTGCAGCGCGGCCGCTACCAGCCGCGCCTCGACGTGCGCCCCGAATCCCTGCAGGAGCTCGCCGAGTCGATCAAGACCCAGGGCATCGTGCAGCCGATCGTCGTGCGTCCTTTGGAGGGCGCAACCGGCGCCGAGCCACGCTACGAGATCATCGCCGGTGAGCGCCGCTGGCGTGCGGCGCAGCTCGCGGGCCTCGCCGAAATCCCCGCCCTCATCCGCCGGATCCCCGATGAGGCCGCCATCGCGGTTGCGCTCATCGAGAACATCCAGCGCGAGAACTTGAATCCGCTCGAGGAGGCGCGTGCGCTCAACCGCCTGATCGAGGAATTCCAGATGACCCATCAGCAGGCCGCACAGGCGGTGGGCCGTTCGCGGGCCGCGGTGAGTAATTTGCTGCGTCTGCTCGATCTGCCGCGCGAGGTCTGCGCCCTGGTGGAGACCCGGGCCCTGGAGATGGGACATGCGCGGGCACTCCTGGGGCTGCCCGGACGGCGCCAGCAGGTCGAAGTCGGCGCCCTGATCGCCAGGAAGTCGATTTCGGTCCGCGAGACCGAGGCGATTGTGCGGCGCATGACCGAACCGGGGAAGAAATCCGCCCCCGGGGCGGCGAGCCGCGACCCCGACGTGGTGCGCCTGGAGCAGGACCTCGGGGAGAAGCTCGGCGCCCGGGTCGCGATCCAGCATTCCCCCAGTGGCCGGGGCAAAGTGGTCGTCGACTACAACAGTCTGGATGAGCTCGAGGGCATCCTCGCCCACATCCAGTAACGGGCCGCCGTTTTCCGCGAAAATACTCACCCGGAACACTCGCGTTTTGGGGCACGCATCTCTATAATCCCGCCGCCTCCTCGCCGGGCCACGTAAGTGGCTGCTTGATAAGGTAAAAGTGACTGCGACCCCACCGCGCGGAGCACCCCGGCTGAGCTTCAGTCTGGTGCTCGCCCAGGTGGGCATAACCGTGACCGTCGCGCTGCTCGCGCTGGCGGTCGGTGGGATGCGGTCGGCACTGTCGGCTCTGCTCGGCGCAGGCGTGGCAGGAGTGACCACTTTTTATGCGAGTCGGCGCGCGAGTGTGCCGGAACACTCGGTGGGCGCGGCCCTGCGGCGCGTGATGATTGGAGAGTTCATCAAGATACTTTCCACCATCGCCCTCTTTGCCGCCGCGGCGCGCGTGCCTCACCTGGTGTGGCCTGCGCTGCTGTGCGGATACGCCGCGGCGCTGGTCGCCTCCTGGTTGCCGTCGATGCGGGAGCGAGCTGTTGCACCCGCAGCTGATGGGGTGCGGGTAACTAACGAGTCAGGACTGTAGATGGCTGTCGGACAGGCTGAGTCACCAAGCGAGTACGTCAATCACCATATGACCCACCTGGCGGTGGGCCACGGGTTCTGGACGTGGCACATCGACACGCTGGTCATGTCGGCCGGGCTTGCGGCGCTGGTGGCGGTGCTGCTGTGGGCTGCCGCGCGCCGCAGCCGCAACGACGCACAGCCCACCGGACTCGCTTCATTCATCGAGTTTGTCTACGAGTGGACGGACAGCGAAGTCGCGTCGATCTATCACGGCAACCGCCGATTCCTCACCGCGCTCGCACTCGCCCTGTTCACCTGGATCGTGGCGATGAACACCATGGACCTGCTGCCCCTGGATGCGCCGGGCGCGCTGGCCGGTGCCCTGGGCGCGGGGTTCTGGCGCGTGCTGCCGACGGCCGACATCAACGGCACCGCGGCGATGGCGACGCTGGTGCTGATCCTGGTGGTCGGCGCGGGCGTGCGCTCGAAGGGGATCGGCGGCTACTCGCACGAGTGGATCAGCGCCCCGTTCGGCGCCAATCCGCTCTTGTGGCTCCCGAACCTGCTGCTCAACGTCATCGAGCTGCTGGCAAAGCCGATCTCGCTCGCGATGCGGCTGTTCGGCAACATGTTTGCCGGCGAGCTGATCTTCATGCTGATTGCGCTCCTGGGACTCGGCGTGACGCATGCCTCCGCCGGCGGCCTCTCGCGCGTGGCCCTGCAGATACTGCTCGGCAGCGGCTGGGCCGTATTCCACATCTTGATAGTCCTGCTGCAAGCCTTCATTTTCATGGTGCTGCCCATCGTCTACATCGCGATGGCGGAAGAGCACCACTGACGACTCAGGTTCACTCACGTTTGAATTGATCTGGAGACGATAGATTATGGACGCAGTTACCACCATTCAGGCCCACACCGCTCTTGCGATCGGCCTCATCATCGGTCTCGGTGCCGCTGGCGCCTGCATCGGCATCGGCATCATGGCCTCGAAGTTCCTCGAGGCGGGCGGCCGCCAGCCGGAGCTGATCCCGACGCTGCAGACCAAGATGTTCCTGGCCATGGGTCTGATCGACGCGGCGTTCCTGATCGGCGTTGGACTGGCGATGTTCTTCGCCTACGCCAATCCGCTGCTCGCATCGCACTGAGCGAAGCGGCGCTGCCTGCCCCATAGGGAGACCGGTCGATGCTCGCAATCAATGCGACGTTCATCGGGCAGTTCATCGTGCTGCTCGTGCTGCTGTGGTTCATTTACAAGTTCGTGGTGCCGATGCTGGCGGGCCCGATCGAGGAGCGGCAGCGCAGGATCGCTCTCGGGCTCGCTGCCGCTGAGAAGGGCCAGCAGGATCTGGTCCAGGCCGAGCAGCGTGCCGAGGCCGTCGTGCGCGAGGCGCGCGAGCGGGCCAATCAGATCATCGACCAGGCGCACCGCCGCGCCAACGAGATGGTCGAGCAGGCGAAGTCCACGGCCGGTGCGGAAGGCCAGCGTCTGCTGGCCGCCGCTCAGCAGCAGATCCAGCTCGAAGCCACTCACGTGCGCGAGACGCTCCGCAAGGATGTGGCCGAGCTCGCCATCGAGACGGCTGCCAAGCTTCTCGAGCGCGAGATCGATCCGCGTACGCACGCGGACCTCCTCAACAAGCTCGCGGCACAGATCTGACGGCGATGGCAGACCGAACCACCATTGCACGGCCCTACGCGAAAGCGGCGTTCGCCGACGCGAGCGCGGCCAGGACGCTCGGCGAGTGGTCGCGCGCGCTGGCGATCGGCGCGCAAGTCGTGCGCGATCCGCGCGTCGCGCGTCTGCTGGACAACCCGGAAGTCTCGCCCGCGCAGCTCGCCGAGCTGGTCGCCGGAATCGCGGGCCCGGATCTGACGCCGGCGGCGCGCAACTTCGTGACCGAACTTGCCGGCAATCATCGCCTCGGGTACCTGCCTGAAATCTCGAGCCTGTTCGAGAAGCTGAAGGACGCCTACGAGGGCGTGGCCGACGTGACGGTCACTTCCGCCGCCCCGCTCGACGCCGCCCAGCAACAGCGCCTGTCGCAGGCGCTCGCGAAGCGCCTGAAGCGCGAAATCCGCCTGCACTGCGAGACCGACCCGCGCCTGATCGGCGGCGCCGTCCTGCAGGCGGGCGACCTGGTGATCGACGGCTCGCTGCGCAGCAAGCTCGAGCGCATGACCTACGAGTTGACGGCGTAAGGAATCTTTCAAGGAACATCATGGCCATCAAGGCAACCGAGATCACCGATCTCATCAAGCAGCGGATCGAGAACTTCAAGTCCGTGACCGAGGCGCGCAACGTCGGCACGATCGTCTCGATCACCGACGGCATTTGCCGCATCTACGGCCTGGCCGATGCGCGCTACGGCGAAATGCTCGAATTCCCGGGCAACACGTTCGGCCTTGCGCTGAACCTCGAGCGCGATTCTGTCGGCTCGGTGGTGCTGGGCGAGTACAAGCACCTCTCCGAGGGCGACACGGTCAAGACCACCGGCCGCATCCTCGAAGTTCCGGTCGGCAGGGCGCTCCTGGGCCGCGTGGTGGATTCGCTGGGCCGGCCGATCGATGGCAAGGGCCCGATCCAGGCCGAGCACAACTCACCCGTCGAGCGCGTGGCTCCCGGCGTGCTGTTCCGCAAGTCGGTGAGCCAGCCGGTGCAGACCGGCTACAAGGCCGTGGACTCAATGGTCCCGATCGGCCGCGGCCAGCGCGAGCTCATCATCGGCGACCGCCAGACCGGCAAGACGGCGCTCGCCATCGACACGATCATCAACCAGAAGTCGAGCGGCATTAAGTGCATCTACGTCGCGATCGGACAGAAGCAGTCCTCGATCGCCAACGTCGTGCGCAAGCTCGAAGAGCACGATGCCATGAAGCACACGATCATCGTGGCGGCTTCAGCCTCGACACCGGCCGCCATGCAGTACATCGCCCCGTACTCGGGTTGCGCGATGGGTGAGTACTTCATGGACAACGGCGAAGACGCACTCATTATCTACGACGATCTCACCAAGCAGGCCTGGGCCTACCGGCAGATCTCACTCCTCCTGCGCCGTCCGCCGGGTCGCGAAGCCTATCCCGGCGATGTGTTCTACCTGCACTCGCGCCTGCTCGAGCGTTCCGCACGCGTGAACGAGAGCTATGTCGAGAAGGCCACCAACGGACGGGTGAAAGGCAAGACCGGCTCGCTCACGGGCCTGCCGATCATCGAGACCCAGGCAGGCGACGTGACGGCCTTTGTGCCCACGAACGTCATCTCCATTACCGACGGCCAGATCTTCCTCGAGGGCGACCTGTTCAACGCCGGCGTGCGGCCCGCCATGAACGCCGGCATCTCCGTCTCGCGCGTCGGTGGCGCCGCGCAGACGGGCATCATCAAGAAGCTGGGCGGCGGCATCCGTCTGTCGCTCGCGCAGTTCCGCGAGCTGCAGGCGTTCTCGCAGTTCGCTTCCGACCTCGATGAGTCGACCCGCCGTCAGCTCGAGCGCGGTCAGCGCGTCACCGAGCTCATGAAGCAGAAGCAGTACGCGCCCATGTCGGTCGCGGAAATGGCGCTCTCCATCTACGCCGTCAACAACGGCTTCATGGACAAGGTCGAGCGCAACAAGATCCAGGACTTCGAGGCAGGGCTGCAGGCATTCGCCCGCTCCAATCACGGCAAGCTCCTGGATGCCATCAACGCGAACCCGAACCTGACCCCGGAATTCGAGCAGGGCTTGAAGAAGCTGTGCGAAGAGTTCGTGGCGACCGGCAGCTACTGACATGCCCGGGACGAAAGAAGTCCGCGTCAAGATCGCAAGCGTGAAGAACACGCAGAAGATCACGCGCGCCATGCAGATGGTGGCGGCGAGCAAGATGCGCCGCGCGCAGGAGCGCATGCGCACTTCGCGTCCCTACGCGCAGAAGATGCGGGTGTCGATCGGCCACCTGAACGAGGCCAACCCGGACTTCCGTCATCCGTTCCTCAGGGAGCGTGAGCCCAGGGCGATCGGCATCATCGTGGTGAGCACGGACCGCGGTCTCGCCGGCGGCCTGAACGCGAATCTGTTCAAGCAGGTGCTGCTCGGCGTTCGCGAGTGGCAGGCGAAGGGCGCAGAGGTGAGCCTGTGCCTGATCGGCGCCAAGGCCGTGCAGTTCTTCCGGCGCCTGCGCTTACCGATCCTCGCGCAGGTTACGCACCTGGGCGATCAGCCGCACGTGCGCGATCTCATCGGCACCGTGAAAGTGATGCTCGATGCGTACCGGGACGGCAAGATCGACCGGCTCTTCGTCGTCAACAATACCTTCGTCAACACGATGAGCCAGAAGCCGGAAGCGCATCAGCTGCTGCCGGTGCAGACGCTCGATGCGAAGGATCTGCCCGAGCATTGGGACTACATCTATGAGCCCGACGCGGCCGCCATCCTGGACGGGCTGCTCATGCGCTACATCGAGTCGCAGGTCTACCAGGCTGCGGTCGAGAACGTCGCCTGCGAGATGGCGGCGCGCATGGTCGCCATGAAGAGCGCGACCGATAACGCGGGACAGATCATCGAAGAATTGCAGCTTATTTATAACAAGGCCCGTCAGGCCGCGATCACCAAGGAACTCGCGGAGATCGTGGGCGGCGCCGCAGCGGTTTGAGGAAAGCAGGATCATGAGCACGACATCCCAGGGCAAGATCACCCAGATCATCGGTGCCGTCATCGACGTGGAATTTCCGCGCGAGTCGATCCCGAAGGTCTATGAAGCACTCAAGCTCGGCGACGGCGTCGAACTCACCCTCGAAGTGCAGCAGCAGCTGGGCGACGGCGTCGTCCGCACGATCGCGATGGGCTCCTCGGAGGGCCTGAAGCGCGGCATGAGCGTGCAGTCGACTGGCGCACCGATCAGCGTGCCGGTAGGTGCCGCCACTTTGGGGCGCATCATGGACGTGCTCGGCAACCCGATCGACGAGGCGGGCCCGGTGAACGCGAAGGACAGGCTCCCGATCCACCGTCCGGCGCCGAGCTATGCCGATCAGGCAGGCGGCCAGGAGATCCTCGAGACGGGCATCAAGGTCATCGACCTCATCATCCCCTTTGCGAAGGGCGGCAAGGTCGGCCTGTTCGGCGGCGCCGGCGTCGGCAAGACGGTCAACATGCTCGAGCTCATCAACAACATCGCCAAGGCGCACTCAGGCCTGTCCGTGTTCGCGGGCGTGGGCGAGCGCACGCGCGAGGGCAACGACTTCTATCACGAGATGAAAGAGTCGGGCGTGCTCGACAAAGTCGCGATGGTGTTCGGTCAGATGAACGAGCCGCCGGGCAACCGCCTGCGTGTCGCGCTCACCGGCCTCACCATGGCCGAATTCTTCCGCGACGAGAAACGCGAAGGCGGCAAGGGCCGCGACGTGCTGCTCTTCATCGACAACATCTACCGCTACACCCTGGCCGGCACCGAAGTCTCGGCACTGCTGGGCCGCATGCCCTCCGCCGTGGGCTACCAGCCGACGCTCGCCGAAGAGATGGGCGTGCTGCAGGAGCGCATCACGTCCACCAAGACCGGCTCGATCACCTCGATCCAGGCCGTGTACGTGCCCGCGGACGACCTGACCGACCCCTCGCCGGCGACCACGTTTGCGCACCTCGATGCCACGGTCGTGCTCGATCGGCAGATCGCCGCTCTCGGCATCTACCCGGCGGTGAATCCGCTCGACTCGACCAGCCGCCAGCTCGACCCGCTGGTCGTGGGCGAGGAGCACTACAACGTCGCGCGCGGCGTGCAGGCGATCCTGCAGCGCCAGAAGGAGCTGCAGGACATTATCGCGATCCTCGGCATGGATGAGCTGTCGGAAGAGGACAAGCTCTCGGTGTACCGCGCGCGCAAGATCCAGCGCTTTCTGTCGCAGCCGTTCAGCGTCGCGCAGGTGTTCACGGGCCAGGAAGGCAAGTACGTGTCGCTGAAGGACACGATCCGCGGCTTCAAGGGCATTCTCGCCGGCGAATACGACTCGCTCCCGGAGGCGGCCTTCTACATGGTCGGCTCGATCGAAGAGGCCGTCGCCAAGGCGAAGACACTGCAGTAAGGAGCGTCCGCGTGGCCAGCAGCATTCACGTCGACATCGTCAGCGCCGAGGGTGAGATCTTCTCCGGCCCCGTGAAGGCGGTGTTCGCTCCGGCTTCGCAGGGCGAGATCGGCATTCTGCCGCGGCATGCACCGCTGCTGTCGCTCCTGAAGGCCGGCGAAGTGCGGGTGCAGCCGCTCGAGGGCGAGGAGCAGTCCTTCTATGTCGGTGGCGGCGTGCTCGAAGTGCTGCCCAACCGCGTGAGTGTGCTCGCGGATACGGCGCTGCGTGCCAAGGATCTGGATGAGGCGGCGGCACTCGCCGCCCGGCAACGTGCCGAAGACGCCTTGCGCGATCAGGTCGACAAGATCGAGATTGCGCAGGCCCAGGCCGAACTGGTGCGCGCCGCCGCGCAGTTGAAGATGATCGAACGGCTGCGCAAGCTGCGCGGCTGAACGAAGCGCAGATGACCGTACGGCGTCTGCAACTCAACCGGATCCTGATGCTCGGTGTCGCGCTGCTTGGCGCCACCGCGGCCGCGGCTGGCGATGCCACCGCTATCTCCCGTCAGTTCGAGCGCATCCAGCAGGATGTGGCGCGCATGCGGCCCCGCATCGCCGGCAGCGTCAACACGTTCTTCGTCGGCTTCGCCGGCTATGGGGAGCAGCGCGTGTTCCGCAGCGAAGCCGAGCTGGCGCGCCGCGTGTTCACGGAGCGCTACGGTGCCTCGGGGCACGCCCTCGAGCTCGTGAACGATGTGCGTGACCGGGGGACCTACGCGCTGGCGGACCTGGAGAACCTGCGCTACGCGTTGAAGCTCATTGCCCGCCGGATGGATCTGAACGAGGACGTGCTGGTGCTGGTGCTGACCTCGCACGGCTCGCCCGAGGATGGGATCGCGGTCACCAACGGCGAGCTGCTGGATGATGATCTCTCGCCTGATGATCTGCGCGGGGCGCTGGATGACGCCGGCATCCGCTGGCGCATCGTCGTAGGCTCGGCCTGCTATGCGGGCATCTTCATCGGGCCGCTGTCCACGCCCACGACGCTGATCATGACCGCGGCGGATGCGCGGCACAGCTCCTTCGGCTGCGCCGATGATCGCGAGCTCACCTATTTCGGTGAAGCGCTGCTCGCCGATGCGCTGCCGGTCGCATGCTCGCTCGAGGGCGCTTTCGAAAACGCCCGCGATCTCATCCGCAGGCGCGAAACCGACGAAGGCGAGATCCATTCCAATCCGCAGATCTACATCGGCGGCGAGATGCGTGCGAAACTGCGCGGCCTCGAGGCAGCGAGCGCCGGGCACTGCGCTGCCGGCGGCGGAGGCCATTGATGAAGCGTCCAGGCAAACCAAAGATGCGTGCCGCCGCGAAGCGTGGCGCGGCTGCTGCGGCCGCATCGAGGCCGCTCGCCGCCGTGATTCTCGCGGCCGGGCAGGGCAAGCGCATGCATTCGGATCTGCCGAAAGTGCTGCAGCCGCTCGCCGGCCGGCCGCTGCTCGCGCACGTGATTGCAACCGCCGCCGGATTGAAACCGGCCGCCATGCACGTCGTCTACGGTCACGGCGGCGAGCGCGTGCGCGCGGCGTTTGCGGACTCGCCCGTCTCCTGGGTGCTGCAGGCCGAGCAGCTGGGCACAGGCCATGCGTTGCAGCAGGTCGCGCCGCAGTTGCGTGATGATCAGCTGGTGCTGGTGCTCTACGGCGATGTGCCGCTCATCCGCAACGCCACACTCTCGGCGTTGCTGGCACTCGCCGGCAGCGACTCGGTTGCGCTTCTCACGGTGATGCTCGAGGACCCGACGGGCTATGGACGCGTGATCCGCGATGCGCGCGGTCGCGTGCGGCGGATCGTCGAGCAGAAGGATGCCGGCGCGCGCGAGCTGCGCGTGCGTGAGTGCAACACGGGTGTTCTCGCCGCGCCGGCGGGCCGCCTCAAGAGCTGGCTTGCGCGGCTGAAGAACGATAACGCGCAGCGCGAGTTCTATCTCACCGATGTCATCGCCATGGCGGTGCGCGAGGGCGTGCGCGTGCAGCCGCTCATCGCGCCGACGGCCACCGAGGTGCTCGGAGTCAACGACAAGCAGCAGCTCGCGGAAGTCGAGGCCGCCTATCGGCGTGAGCAGGCTCTCGCGCTGATGCGCGCCGGCGTGACGCTGATCGATCCGGCGCGCCTCGATGTGCGCGGCACGCTCGAGGTCGGGCGCGATGTCGAGATCGACGTGAACGTCGTGTTCGAGGGCCGGGTGAAGCTCGCTGATCGGGTACGCATCGGGGCCAACTGCTTCATTCGCGACGCCGAGTTCGGCGCCGATACCCGGGTGTTTGCGAACTGTGTGATCGATGGGGCGGTGGCCGGTCCGCGCTGCAGTATCGGGCCGTTCGCGCGCATCCGGCCGAGCTCGGTGCTGGCGGACGGCGTGCACATCGGCAACTTCGTCGAAGTGAAGAACACGCAGGTGGGTCAGGGCAGCAAGGCCAACCATCTCACCTATCTCGGCGACAGCATCGTCGGCAGTGGCGTCAATGTCGGCGCCGGAACCGTCACCTGCAATTACGACGGCGTCAATAAGTCCACCACCCACATCGGTGACGGTGCGTTCATCGGCTCGGGCAGCATGCTCGTGGCGCCGGTGCGGATCGGCGCCGGGGCGACGATCGGTGCCGGCTCGACCATCACCCAGGACACCCCGGATCACCAGCTCACCCTCGGGCGTGCACGCCAGGTGAGCGTTCCCGGATGGCAGCGCCCCAGGAAGCGCCAGAGCTGAATTTGCCGCAGTCCGGAGCGTCGCCGCAGCGCGACGTGGTTCGCAGGATGGCGTTCGGGAGCCGCCACACGGCGGCGGATTGAGGCAAACTAGACCCCTTAGGATGAGGATCGAGAGCCATGTGCGGAATCGTTGGTGCGATCGCTGAGCGCAATATCGTCCCGGTCCTGATGGAGGGCCTGCGCCGGCTCGAATATCGCGGCTACGATTCGGCCGGTATTGCCGTCCTCAATGGCTCCCACCATCTCACCCGTCTGCGTACCGTGGGCAAGGTGCAGGTGCTGCAGGATGCGATCGATCAGCATCCGACCCACGGCAAGATCGGGATCGCGCACACGCGCTGGGCGACGCACGGCGTGCCGAGCGAGCGCAACGCGCACCCCCATGTCTCTCACGACGGGCTCGCGATCGTCCACAACGGCATCATCGAAAATCACGATGAGCTGCGCGCGGAGCTGAAGAAAGCCGGCTACACCTTCTCATCCGAGACCGACACGGAAGTCATCGCGCATCGCATCCACTATCACCTGAAGACCGTAAAGGATCTGTTCAAAGCCGTACGCGCGACGGTCGCGGAGCTCGAGGGTGCCTACGCGCTGGCGGTCGTGAGCGAACAGGATCCGGACCGGCTGATTCTCGCCCGTGAGGGTTGCCCGGTCGTGATCGGCCTCGGTGTCGATGAGAACTTCGTCGCCTCCGACATCGATGCGCTGCTGCCGGTGACGCGCCGCTTCATCTTCCTGCACGAAGGTGACGTGGCCGAGATCCGCCGCAAGGCGATCAAGGTCATCGACAAGGAAGGCAACAGCATCGAGCGTCCGGTGCGCGAGAGCGAGCTCTCCGCCACTGCCGCGGAGAAGGGCGAGTACCGCCACTTCATGCTGAAGGAGATCCACGAGCAGCCGCGCGCCGTGGCCAATACGCTGCAGGAGCGCGTGGCCAACGGGCGTCTGCTGGAAGCCGCCTTCGGTCCGACCGCGACGGAGCTCTTCAAGCGCACGGAATTCGTCCACATCGTCGCCTGCGGCACGAGCTATCACGCGGGCGTCGTCGCACGCTACTTCATCGAGCAGATCTGCAAGATTCCCTGCGCGGTGGAGATTGCGAGCGAGTACCGCTATCGCAATCCCGTCGTGCCCAGGAACTCGCTCTTCGTCACCATATCCCAGTCGGGTGAGACGGCCGACACGCTCGCCGCACTGCGCCTCGCCAAGCAGTCCGGTTACATCGCGGCTCTTGCGATCTGCAACGTGCCGGAGAGCTCACTGGTGCGCGAGTCGGAGCTCGTGATGCTCACGCGCGCAGGTCCGGAGATCGGCGTCGCCTCGACCAAAGCCTTCACGACACAGCTCGCGGCTCTCGGCATGCTGGTCGTGGCGATTGCCAAGCATCACAGCGCTGATGCGGAGCGCGAGCGCGGCCTGGTCACGCGCCTCATCGAGCTGCCGGCGCTGATCGAGAAGACCCTGGCGCTTGATCCGGTGATCCACAAGCTCGCCGAGCGCTTCGCCGACAAGCACCACACGCTGTTCCTGGGGCGCGGTGCGCTGTACCCCATCTCCCTCGAGGGCGCACTGAAGCTCAAGGAGATCTCCTACATCCACGCCGAGGGCTATCCGGCGGGAGAGTTGAAGCACGGGCCGCTCGCGCTGGTGGACGCCGACATGCCGGTGATCACCGTGGCGCCCAACAACGATCTGCTGGAGAAGCTCAAATCCAACATGATGGAAGTGCGCGCCCGCGGCGGCGAACTCATCGTGTTCGCCGATCCCGAGTCGGGCATCAGGGAAGGCGATGGCGTCACCGTCATCACCATGCCCAAGCACGTCACCTACTTCCAGGCACCCGTGGTCTACACCGTGCCGCTGCAGCTCCTTGCCTATCACGTCGCCATCATGAAGGGCACCGACGTGGATCAGCCGCGCAATCTCGCCAAGAGCGTGACGGTCGAATAGCTGCTGCGGTCTTCGGCCGGAGACAGGCGCCTGAAGAAGTTCAAACACGAAGCGGAGTTGTTCAAGGCAGCCTTGCTCGCCGGTGTTGAATATGCGGAGGGCCGCAAGGCGGTCGAGTTCGAGTCCACCGATTCAGCCAGCAGCAAAGCGCTCTACGTCTATCGGCTGCTGGTGCACGACAAGATCATCTCACCGATGCCGGAAGACCAGGTTGGCGAGAAGACGATTCGCCACAGGCTTGCGGCCTGGTACGCCCATCAGCTGCCTGAGGGACATCCGCTGTTGGATTAGATCCGAGATCCGGTTCACACCCTGAGACTCCTGCCGATCCCCGCGTAGCGGCATTCCCCCGCAAGCTCAAGAAGGCCGCGCGCCTGCCGATTCCCCGTAATGCCGCCATGTGCGCGGCGCCTGCGACGCTGCGTCCGCGAGGGATATCAGATGTTCCGTCGTCCGCTTGCCTTAATCCTGGTCTGGATTTCAATGCCGATGCTGCTCGGCGGCTGCGGTGGCGGAGGCGGCAGTGACGGCAACAGCCACGCGCAGGGCAATTCCGGTCAGCCCTGGCCGACGTCGAGTTTCTCGGGCGCGGTCAGCTTTCAGGGCGCTCCCCTCGCCGGTGTGACGATCATCGCCTTCAACGCCAATTCAAACTCGGTCTTCGGCACCACCACGACCGATGCGAGCGGCAACTACTCCTTCGCCGGCCTGGGGACCGCGTGCACGGATAACTGCACGCAAAACTACGAGTTCTGGGCCGTGAAGGACGGCTATGCGTTCGCGCCAGTGCTGGCGAGCAATCCGACCGGCAACCGATCCGCGTATCAGTGGAGTCCTGCGCCGTCGAACTGGATGCTGGCCAACGGCGCGGCGGTAACGCGGGACAGTCACAACGGAATCTTCACGACCGGCAGTGGTGCGCCGAATGCCGTGTTCACGGTTTTCAACTTCGATTCGGAGACGGCGGGCGCAAACGGCCCGGTGGACTCGGTTGCCGGTGCCAACTTCTTCGCCTTCGACGGCTCGAACGCGCGTGTGCAGCTCGCCGCGAGCGGACAGACCGTGAGCTACGCACCGGGTGACGACGCGGCGGTTCATGCCGGCGTCGCCTGGCCGGGCACGCGCTACGTCGACAATCAGGACGGAACCGCGACGGATCAGCTCACCGGACTCATCTGGCTGAAAGATGCGGGCTGTCTCGGGCGGGCCGATTGGGCGTCGGCGATCGCCAGCGTGAATGCACTCGCCAGCGGGAGCTGCGGACTCACGGACGGCTCCGCCGCCGGACAATGGCGGATGCCCAATCAGTGGGAGCTTGAAAGCCTCATCGATGAATCTGCGACCGCGCCGGCACTCACCGCGGGCAGTCCGTTCACGAACCTCTCCGGCACGGCGTACTGGACCTCGACCAGCTATTACGGTGGCGTGGGCGGATCAGCCGCCGCCTGGGCGATTCGGCTGTCCGATGGCCGCTATATCAATGACGGAATTGCCAACGACAAGTCGGCGGCCCTGGCGGTCTGGGCGGTGAAGGGAAGCGGCGGTGGCACCGTGAAGCTGCAGGCCACCGGCTTCTACGTTCACTATGTCTCCGGCGACGACGGCAGCGTCGAGGCGGGCGTCCCGCTCACCTTCCAGCGGATGGTCGATCACGGCGATGGCACGGTGACAGATAGCGTGACTGGGCTGGTTTGGCTCAAGCAGGCTGACTGCATCAACGGCACCTGGGCGCAGGCGCTCGCCGCCATCAATGCCCTCGCGAGCGGGCAGTGCGGACTCACCGATGGGTCGACCACGGGTACATGGCGAATGCCGAACCGCAAGGAGCTCGCAAGCCTTGCGGACCGCGCACAGAACAACCAGGCCGATTTCTTCGACTACACCTGGATGAGCGCGAGCCCCGGTATCGGGTCGACAAGCGCTCCGTTCGCGA
>Ga0335079_10000848_pt1 | contig 34712 bp, 37 predicted proteins | sample Lox_Sample_33_FD_206719 | JGI IMG/M metagenome (GOLD analysis project Ga0335079, IMG submission 206719) | Soil microbial communities from Loxahatchee National Wildlife Refuge, Florida, United States - Lox_Sample_3.3 | ecosystem: Environmental > Terrestrial > Soil > Wetlands | place: USA...
GTTCGGGAGCGTGATCGCGCTGAACCGGACGGTGGATGCGGCGACGGCGGAAGAGATGGCGAAGCTGTTTGTGGAATGCATCGTGGCGCCGGGATTCGAGGCGAAAGCGAAAGAGATTTTTGCAGCGAAGAAGAATCTGCGGCTGCTGGAGCTGGGTTCGGACGGATGGAAGCCGGAAGCGGGATTGCAGTTGAAGAGAATTTCGGGCGGGATGCTGGTGCAAGAAGCGGATTTGGGCGAGCTGAGCAACAACGAACTGCGGACGGTGACGCAGCGTGTGCCGTACGCGGATGAGATGGCGACGCTGCGGTTTGCGTGGAAAGTGGCGAAGCACATGAAGTCGAACGCGATCGTCTTCGCGAAGGACGGAGCGACGCTGGGAGTGGGCGCGGGGCAGATGAGCCGGGTGGATTCGGTGAAGCTGGCGATGATGAAAGCGCAGAGTCCGCTGGCGGGGAGCGTGGTGGCTTCAGATGCGTTCTTTCCATTTCCCGACGGAGTGGAAGAGGCGGCGAAAGCGGGTGCGACGGCGGTGATCCAGCCGGGAGGATCGGTGCGGGACGCGGACGTGATTGCGGCGGCGGACCGGCTGGAATTAGCGATGGTGTTTACGGGGATGAGGCACTTCTTGCACTGAGCGCGCTGAGTGAGGCGCGGGAATCATCGTTTTCGGTGATAAGTCACTTCGATTGTGCTGGCCTTGCCGTCCTTGTCAATTAGATCCGAGTGGGCGACGTAAGTGTTTTCGTCAACACGCGTGATGATTACGTTCTTGGGCTCATTGTTCACGGGATTGTCAAATTCGATTCTGCCCGCTGCGGACTTCGAGAGCGTCAAATACGTGGCATCCTCCTTCTCCCAAGGTTTCAACTCCGGCGAAAAGTGGCGGAAATAGAAAGTGATGCCATCCGGAGTTTCGCGAACGGTGAAGAGCTCGATGACCAGGGTTTTGGCGCTGTTCGTCAGGCGAAAAGTGCCCTGCATCGTGCCGTTTTTTGGCGAGAGCCAGACCTGTTCCGCGGTAAAATCACCGATTATTCCTTCCCAATTGCCGGCGAGCCAGGCGAAATCATCGAGAGTAGCGATTCGCGGCGAGGCAACTGGCTGAGAAGCCTGCTGCGCCGCGACGCCAGCCACGACCACGATCGCCGACGAAACGAGGAAAGCAAAGATACAGCGCCGCAGGTTGGCCTTCATAGGGACCTCTCGGAAGAAGAAGTATTTGACATTAGAGACGCAAAACCGAGAGAAACGTTTGCATCGCCGGTTGGGCGGAATGCGGCCGGGCCCTCAAGAGCGGCTAGGTGAGACACAGCAGGACGGGCCGCAGCACGGCGACGAGGCGACAGGTTTAGTGGCGCGGATGAAGGCGCTGATGAATTTGCCGTCCACGAGAGGGGCGATGGCGTCGGGATCGAGGCCGGCGCCGATCAGGAAGTCGCGCGCGTCCTCGACTTTGTAGACGCGGGTAGGCTCGATCTCGATGGATGAGAAGCCAGCGCGATTCAGCTTCTCGAGGTATTCGTTTTTCTGCAGCGCTCCGGCGACACAGCCGACCCAAAGCTCGATGCTGCGGCGGATTTCGGCGGGAATTTCCGCCAGGACAACAACGTCGGAGACGGCGAGGCGGCCACCGGGCTTGAGGACGCGGAAGGCTTCGGAGAGGACGCGGTCTTTGTCTCCGGAAAGATTGATGACGCAGTTGGAGATGATGACGTCGGCAGTGTTGTCGGGCAGAGGGATATTCTCGATTGTGCCTTTGAGGAATTCGACGTTGGCAACGCCGGATTTTTTCTGATTTTCGCGGGCGAGGGAAAGCATTTCGTCGGTCATGTCCAGGCCGTAGGCTTTTCCGGTGGGGCCGACGCGTTTGGCGGAGAGAAGAACGTCAATGCCGCCGCCGGAACCAAGATCGAGCACGATTTCACCGGGCCGGAGTTGCGCAAGCGCAGTGGGATTGCCGCAACCGAGAGACGCGGCGACAGCTTCGGCGGGAAGGCCGGCCTTCTGTGCTTCGTCGTAGAGATTCGAAGTGATGGGATCGCAGGAGTTGAGTTGCGAGCCACCACAGCAGGCGGTGCCGCCGCTGGCGACTTGATTCGCGGCAGAGGCATATTTTTGTCTGACGGCTTCCTGAATGCCGGTTGTCGCTTTGGATGAATTGTTTCGATCGGACATGGGTCACCTCGTTCGCTGAATCCTTTGACGATCTGGAAGATGCTGAAAAGCAGATTCCTCGCTTTGCCAGCCAACGGCCGGCGAGCTCGGAATAACAAAGTTTTGTGTAGGAATGGCGGGAAGCATAGTGCGCATTCATTTGGAGAGTTGGACGATGGATTCCGCAGGCACAGCGCGGGAGCGGGTGCAGCATTCTTCGTAAAGAAAACCGAGGAGCTCGCGGAGGGCGTCGGTGCTGGCGGAATACCAAAGAAATGTGCCTTCACGGCGGACGTTTACGAGGCCGACCTGCTTGAGCTTTTCGAGGTGATGGGAAAGAGTTGAGGCAGGAATGTCGAGTTCGTCCTGAATCTCGCCGACGACCAGGCCATGCGGGTGAGCGGAAAGGAGGAGCCGAACGATCTGGAGGCGCGGCTCCGCGCCGAGAGCGGAAAAACGGTCCGCGGAACGGGTCACCAGGAGGGGGTCGGGCTTGCTCATATTTCCATTATGGTAGAATTACAGAAGGAATGTCAAGCCTTTTGCCAACAATTTCTCTCTCTAGCGCATCCTACTGCTTTGGGAATTTCGTGGCTGGAAAGGGCGGCGATTTGGCTTTTGACCGCATTCCCGCCGCATGGGATACTTTATTTTTCAGGGCGGCTCATGAAACCTATCAAAGCACTTTGCATACTTATTCTGTCTGCAGGCGCAGCCAGCGCGGCTTACGGGCAGGCAGACGCTCCGGCGAGCTCCTCCGCGTCCAAGTCTACCGATCAGAATGCGGCTACGGCGGGCATTACGACTGGAACGGCCGATTCTCCGCGGGCCGATGCGTACTACGACTACACGATGGGCCACATCATGGAGCAGGAGTACGAATCCACGAGCCAGCCGGATTTTGCCACCCAAGCCATCGAGTTTTATAAGAAGGCTTACGCGCTAGATCCGAAATCGCCGGTGATCGGCGAGCGGCTGGCGGAGATGTACTGGGAATCGCAGCGGGTAGACGAGGCGGAAAGCGAAGCGCAAGCAATTCTAAAGGCCGATCCGAGTAACGTGCAGACGCGCCGGCTGCTGGGGCACATTTACCTGCGAAGCCTGGGAGATCCGGGGGCAGCGAGCGGGCAATCGAGCACGGTGGCGAAAGCCGTGAACCAGTTCAGCGAGGTGGTGCGGCTGGATCCGACGGATACGGAATCCGCGCTGTGGCTGGCGCGGCTGTACCGGCTACAGAACGATCCCGATAAAGCGGAGAAAGTTTTGCGCGGGACTCTGAAGGATGATCCGGAAAACGAACCCGCACTCGAGCAGCTCACGCAATTGCTGCTGGATGAGGGCAAGTCCTCAGAAGCGGTGGGCTTGCTGGAAGGAATCACGGCCAAGGCGCCGACGGCTACGCTGCTGGACCTGCTCGGCGACGCTTACACGCAGACGAAAGATTATGCAAAAGCGGAGGCGGCTTACCGGAAGGCAGTGGACCTCGATCCGAGCGAAGTGAGCCACTACCGCGGCCTCGGGCAATCGCTGGTCTCCGAGGAAAAGTATCCGGAAGCGCTGAAAGTTTACGAGAAGCTGATTGATCTGATGCCGGATGATCCCGACAACTATTTGCGAGTCGCGCAGATTTACCGCGAATTGAACGAATACGACAAGGCGGAAGAGAACCTTCTCAAAGCAAAGCAATATTCGCCGGGGAGCCTGGAGATTCTGTACAACGAAGCGATGCTCTACGAGGCTGAAGGACGTTTTGACGATGCCATCAAAGTGCTTTCGCAAGCGGTGACGGACGTGAAGGAGCAATCCGCGGAGATGCCATCGCGGGAACGATCGCTCGCGGTGCTCTACCAGCAACTGGGCCAGCTCTACAAGGACGCGCAGAATTATCAGGCGGCGGAGAACACTTACGAAGAGCTCGGCCGCATGGGGGACGAAGAGGACCGGCGGGCGCGGCTGCTGCTGATCGATACCTATCGCGCTTCTAAGGATTTGCCGAGGGCAATGCAGCTCGCGAAGGAGTCGTACGCAAAATACCCAAGCGACCCCTCAATCCGGACAAGCTATGCCCTATTGCTTGGAGAAAATATGCAGACAGAGGAGGCCGTGAAGCTTTTGCGGCCCTTGCTGAACGGCACGGGGGCGGACCGGGATACGTATTTGAATATCGCGCAGATTTACGAGCAAGGGCGGCAGTTCAAGCAGGCGGAAGAAGCGGTGCAGGGTGCCGAGGCATTGCCGGGCAACGCGCAGGACCGGAAAATGAGCTGGTTCCTGCTGGGGGCGATCTACGAGCGGCAGAAGATGTATGGAAAAGCGGAGGACGAATTCAAGAAGGTGCTTGCCGTGGATCCAGGGAACGCTCCCGCACTGAATTATTACGGCTATATGCTGGGCGACCTGGGGCAGCGGTTGGATGAAGCGCAGGCCATGGTGCAGAAGGCGCTCAAGGAAGAGCCTTTTAACGGGGCCTACCTGGATAGCCTGGGATGGATTTATTACAAGCAGAACAAGCTGCCCGAGGCGGAGGCAACGCTGCAGAAAGCGATCGCCCGCGAAAGCCACGATCCGACGATTCTGGCGCACCTCGGGGACATCTACGCCAAAATGGGCCGTGGCGACCTGGCCGCCGCGCAGTGGGAAAAATCTCTGGCGGAGTGGAAGCGGGTGCTGCCGGCGGATGTGGAAAACGACAAGATTGCCGAGACCGAACGGAAAGTGAACCAATCGAAGCACCGCGTCGCGCAAAAGGTTTCGAACGAGAGCGCCAAGCCGCAATAAGCGCATGCGCGAAGTACGACTTCCTGCCTTTGCAAAAATCAACCTGCGCCTCGAAATTCTGGGGAAGCGTGCCGACGGCTACCATGAGCTACGGACGATTTTCCAGACGGTGTCGCTGCATGATGATGTGCGGCTGCGGAAGACTCGCGGAAGCGGAATCGCGCTGACTGTTCGCGGCAACGAGGGGCTGTCTCTGGAACCTTTTCAGAAAAACCTCGTGTATCGCGCGGTGGATGCTCTGCGGCGGGAACTGAAGATCGGACAGGGAGTGGAAATTGAGCTGACGAAGAAAATTCCGGCGGGACGCGGCCTGGGAGGGGGTTCGAGCGACGCGGCGGCGGCGCTGCGGGGCTTTTTGAAGCTGACTGGAAAGAAATTGGCCGAAGAACGCTTGATGGAAATTGGAGCATCGCTGGGAGCGGATGTGCCCTTTTTCTTGCAGGGTGGGCGAGCGCTGGGAATCGGGCGCGGGGACGAGATTTACCCCCTGCCAGACGTGGAGAAGCTTGCGATCTTGATTGTTTCGCCCCAGGAGATTCACGTGCCCACGGCGGATGCCTATCACTGGGTGAACGCTCCGGAATTGACAAAACTGCCGGGAAACCCTAAACTCTGGAGGTTCTGTGCCCTGTGCTGGAGCCTGCAGGGAAGCGGCCTTGAGAACGATTTTGAGAGGCCGGTTTTCCGGCGGCATGCCCGGCTTGAGCGAATCAAGCGGGAGTTGCTCCAGAGTGGGGCGCGAGAAGCCTCGCTGGCGGGTAGCGGTTCGGCGGTGTTTGGAATATTCCCGAGCCCAGCGAAGGCGCGCCGAGCCGCTGTGGGATTTCCGCAAGACCAGACGTACGTTTGCGAGAGCATCTCGCGGTCGAAGTATGTCCGTCTGATCCAGGGGCGCGCGGGATAGGGTGCGCTTGCGCTGAACCGCAGCGATTCGAGAAAAGCTGACAGCCGACAGCTTACAGCCAGCAGAACCTAAAACCGGGAGAAACGCTTCCGGGTGTTTCAGGCGGATTTGCGTCGTTGGTTGACGCTGCAATCATGTTCGCCGGGGTCACGATGCGATTCGAAAGCGGATCAACGGGCCGAAGCAAATAGTCGCCAGAGGAGACAGCGCGGCGTGAATGACGAGCGATTCAAGATTTTTACCGGGACCGCGAACCCCGTTTTGGCCGAAGCCATCTGCCAGCACCTGGATGTATCGCTCGGAAAAGTGGAGATGGGACGGTTCAGCGACGGCGAGATTTATTTCCAGATTCTGGAAAACGTGCGCGGCGCGGACGTTTTCGTGGTGCAGCCGTGCCATTACCCTGTGGACAATCATCTGCTGGAACTGTTGCTGATGATTGACGCGTTCAAGCGGGCCTCGGCCTGGCGCATCACCGCGGTGCTGCCGTACTACTGCTACGCGCGGCAGGACCGCAAGGACAAGCCGCGGGTGCCGATTTCGGCGAAGCTGGTGGCGGACCTGCTGGAGACGGCGGGAGCGAACCGGGCACTAACGCTGGACCTGCACGCTCCGCAGATTCAGGGATATTTCGATGTGCCGGTGGATCACCTGTTCGCTTCGCCGGTGCTGGTGGAGTATTTCAAGCACCTGAACCTGCCGAATTTGACGGTGGTTTCTCCGGATGCGGGCGGCGTGGAGCGTGCGAGATTTTTCGCGAAGAAGCTGGATGCGCCGCTGGCCATCGTGGACAAGCGGCGAGTGGACAAGGACGTGAGCGAAGTGATGCACCTGATCGGCGACGTGAAAGGACGGAGCACGCTGATCGTGGACGATATCATTGACACGGCGGGAACGCTGGTGAAAACCGCGGACGCGTTGCTGGCGGAAGGTTCGACGCAAGTTTATGCGGCGTGCACGCACCCGGTGCTGTCGGGTCCGGCGATCGAACGCATCAAAAAGTCGCGGATCAAGGAAGTGGTGGCGACGGATTCCGTACCGTTGAGTGAGGAAGCGAAGGCGATCGGAAAGATCACGATTTTAAGCGTGGCGGATTTGCTGGCGCGGGGAATCCGGTCCATCCACGAGGAAACATCCATTAGCGCGCTTTTCATTTGAGAGAGCGATTGGCGATTTGCAAATCGCCGAAGCCGAATTCAGGAAGGAAAGAAGGCCATGCCAGAAAAGATCGTAGTGGAAGCGGCTCCCCGGGAAACGCGGGGCAAAAACGAAGCGCGGCGGCAGCGCCTGACGGGGAATATCCCCGCAGTGTTGTATGGCGCGAAGGGGGAAGCGTTGACTCTGAGCGTAAACGCCAAGCAGGTCGGACAGATATTACGCTCGGCCTCTGGACACAACACGCTGTTCCAAGTGGCGCTGGGCGGCAAGGAAGAACCGGCGATCGTGAAAGACTGGCAGGTAGATCCGGTTTCAGGAAACCTGCTGCACGTGGATTTGCAACGCATCGCAATGGACGTAAAAATGCGCGTCAAGGTGCCCGTCCACACGTTTGGCGAGCCCGCAGGAGTAAAGCAGCAAGGCGGCATTTTTGAGACGGTGACGCGCGAAGTGGAAGTCGAATGCCTGCCGAGCGATATTCCGACGGAGTACCGCGTGGACGTGAGCCACCTGATGATCGGGATGCACCTGCGTGCCGCCGATCTTCCGATTGATCCCGCGAAAATCAAACTGCTTACCGACCCGGAACGCGTGATGGCGCACGTGGTGGCACTGCGCGTCGAGGAAGAAAAGCCGGCGGAGGCGGCAGCTGCGGAAGTGGCGGCGGCACCCGCGGAGCCGGAGGTCATCAAGAAGGGCAAGAAGGAAGTGGAAGGCGAGGAAGCAGCCGAGGGCAGCGAGAAGCCGGAGAAGAAGAAGTAGCGGGCTTGTCCGGAATTTGCCCGTGGAAGTTTGCTTCTTTCCTTGGATAGCTGGCGGCGGATGCGCGAGGCGGGATCGAGGGTTATGCGGCTCATTGTAGGGCTTGGCAATCCTGATCCGGAGTATCAGTGGACGCCGCACAATCTCGGGTTCCTCGCAGTGGACGAACTGGCGAATCGCGGCGGGATTCGCGTGGAGCGCCCGGAAGGAAAAGCGCTGGTCGGGCGCGGCAAGCTGGCCGGGGAAGAAGTGATCCTGGCCAAGCCGCAGACTTACATGAACCTGAGCGGCCTCTCCGTCCGGGAGTTGGTGGGGAAGTATGAATTGGCCCCGGACGAACTGCTGGTGATGTGGGATGAAGTGCAGTTGCCATGGGGCACGATTCGAATCGGCGTAGAGGGAAGCGCCGGGAGCCATAACGGAGCAAAATCCGTGATCGGCTCGCTCGGTACGCAGGAATTCGCAAGGCTGCGGCTGGGTTGCGGGCCGGACCACCCGGTGAGCAGCCGGAAAGAATACGTTCTGCGGCCGATGAAGAAAGCGGAACTGGAAGTTGCGGCGGAGATGATTGGCGCAGCAGGCGATGCGGTGGAACTGATGTTGCGGGAAGGGCTCGAAGCGGCGATGACGCGGTTTAACCGGCGGAAGCAGGCCGATGAGGAATCGGAGACCGAAGGGTAAAAGAATTTCGCGGGTGAACTGAGCCCGGAAGAATGTTGGAACGAGAAAGAAACGAGGGGACCATGGAAGAGCGTCTGTACGACCTGATTTTTATCGCGCGGCCGGCGACACCGGAAGAAGAAGTCAAGAAGGTGGAGACGGCGATCGAGCACGCCTGCACGGAAAAGGGCGGAAAGATCGAGAAGACGGAGAACTGGGGTACGCGCAGGCTTGCATATCGCGTCGCCAAACATCGCGAGGGGATTTACGTGTACCACCAGATTCGCACTTCGCACGGGGAGCTGATCGCGGAACTGGAGCGGCGACTGCGCGTGCAGGATTGCGTGATCAAGTATCTGACGATTCGCCTCGACGAGGATTTGAAGCGTCAGAAGAAGCTGGGCGACCGGAGAGAGAAGCGCGCTGCGCGGCGGCCACGGCGGCAGGCGCAAACACCGGCTCCCGCACCAGCACCAACTCCGGCAGCGGAGCAAACGGCGGCGGCGAGCTAGACGTTGCGGGTCTTGATGGAAATTGGATTTCGAGGAAAGGGTGAACGGCATGGCTGAAGAACAGAGGCAAGCACACGCTCCTTCGGGAGCTCCGGCGCGCGAAGGCGGCCCCGGCGGTGGTGGCGGTGGAAGACGCGAGGGCGGTCCCGGTGGCGGGGGGCGGCGAGAAGGGGGTCCTGGCGGAGGACCTGGCGGACCACGGCGCGGCAAACGGCAATATTTCCGCAAGAAGAAAGTTTGCAAGTTCTGCGTCGAGAAGATGGACATGATTGATTACAAGCGCGCCGACATTCTTTCGCAGTTCGTTCAGGAGCGCGGGAAGATCCTGCCGCGGCGCATGACCGGGGTTTGCTCGCGGCACCAGCGCTGGCTGGGCGTGGCGATCAAGCGCGCGCGCAATATCGCATTGCTGCCTTTTGCCGGAAGCGCGGCGGGGACGTCGGCGCCGAGGCCGGTGGAAGCGCACAAGAGCTAAGAGCAGGGAATCAGGAGCCAAAGGAAAAAGCACATGGAGATCATTCTTCAGGAAGACGTGGAAAAGCTGGGCCACCGCGGCGACGTGGTGACGGTGAAGCCGGGTTACGCGCGGAATTTTCTTTTGCCGCGCAAGATCGCCATCGCGGCGACGCCCGGAAACATGAAGGCGCTGGAACGGATTCGCGGCGCACTGGCAAAGAAGACCGCAACGGAGCTCGAATCCGCAAAACAGCAGGCGGAACTGCTGAATGCGGTTTCCGTGAAATTCACGCGGAAGACCGGCGAGAACGACCAGATGTTCGGGTCGGTGACCGCAGCGGACGTTGCGGAAGCGATCGGCGCGCAGGGTTTCAAAGTGGACAAGCGGCAGGTGCAACTGGCCGAACCCATCAAGATCATTGGGGAGCACAGCGTCACCATCAAGGTGTTCCGCGATGTGACAGCCAGCGTGAAAGTACAGGTGGAAAAGGAAGCCGCCTAAGTTTCCGTGCGGGAACTTCAGGAGAGCAGCAGAGGGGCGCGATCCGCCGTGGCGGGTGGCGCCCCTTATTTTTGTGCAAAGGGTTCGGCGATGGCTTCGACGTCCTCGATTTTCCAAAGGTTCTCGCCGAGGTTCGTGAGCAGAGCGACGACGATCCGCGATTCGGGATAGATGATCAACTGGCAACTGCCGCCGACGGAGCCGCCAGCATGCTCGAAAATGGGCTGGCCGCTCGCGGATTTATGGACAAACCAGCCGATGCCGTAGCCGGTTTCCTTGCCTGCTTTGGTCTTCTGCGAAGTGAAAAGAAGCTTCAGCGAATCGGATTTCAGATAGCCGGGCTGAAGAAGCGCGGAACCGAAGCGGACGACGTCCTCGGGAGTCGAAAGAAAGCCGCCGCCGGCCCACTTGTAGCTGTTATCCACGTACGGAGAATTTTCGATCGTGCCGTCCTTCTCGCGCGTGTAGAAGCGGGTGCGGTGATCGATGATGGGGCGGTTTTGATCGGCCGTGGTATCGCGGAGATCGAGGGGAGTAAAAACGAGGTCCTGCATGCAGGCAAGAAAAGGCTCGCCGCAGGCGGATTCAACGGCGGCGCTCAAAAGATTGAAACCATAGCTCGAATAGCTGAATTGCGTTCCGGGAGGCGCGATGAGCGGATCATTCTCAAAAATTTTGAGGCCGTCGAGCACATTGCTGTAGTGGCGCTGGATGAAGAATTCATCCCCTTTGTAGTTGCGGATGCCGGCGAGATGGCCAGCGACGAGGCGCGGCGTGATCAGGACCCCCTTATCTGGAAAGGACGGAACATATTTTTGAATGGGAGCGTCGAGATCGAGTTTGCCCGCTTCGACGAGTTTCATCAGCGCAGCGGCAGTGAGCGGCTTGGAGATGCTGCCGATGCGAAATTTCGTCGAGGGCCACGCGGGGACGCGCTGCTCGAGGTCGGCATAGCCAAAACCCTGGGCGTAGACGATTTTTCCATCCACGGTGACAGCAATCGCAAGGCCGGGTATGCCGCGCGCGATGAGTTCCGCGCCGATTTTGTCGGCGTTCGCGCGGGCCGCCGCGAAGGGTTCGTGGATTTCCTCGCGCGTTGAGGCGGGCACGGTCTGCGCACGGGTTTCCGGCGCAGCGAAGCCGAGTGCACCGAACGATGCGAGCAGCAGGATGGCGCCGCGGAACATCCACAATTTTCTAAAACGGCCGAACGAGATGTACATCGAATCCTCCACAGAACGAGTGCGCGAGAGAAAAGTGCAGCGCACATGTTGCCACAATGCAGGACAAAAAGTTTTTCAGAGATTTCCGAAACGATGCACAGAATGAAGTTTGACGCATGCGGTTGAAATGTCCACAATACGCGCATCCCATTCGAACGCAGGGCGGGAGTGGAAGTCGAAAAAGAATTGGTGTGCGTCCGCTGAGCCGAATCCGCAGCTGAAGAAGAATTTTTGCGGGAGCGGCGCTTGCGCGAGCAGACGCAAAATGCTATAAAGCGAAGAAAAGGCGAACACGAAGAATTGGCCATGGCTGCTGAAGCGACTCTCGAACGACCCCTACCGCAGAATCTGGATGCGGAACGCTCGATCCTTGGCGCGATCCTGCTGGACAACCACGCGCTCAACGCGGCGATCGAAAGCGTGAAGCCGGAGGATTTCTTCCTCGACCAGCACCGGCGCGTCTACACGCGGATGATCGCGCTGGGCGAGAGCCAGCAGGCAATTGACCTGGTCACATTGACGGAAGAGTTGCACCGCCGCGGCGAGCTGGAAGCAGCGGGAGGAGCTCCGTATCTCGCGGCGCTCGCGGACGGAATGCCACGAGTGACCAACGTGGAGCACTACGCGCGCATCGTGAAGGAAAAAGCGATGCTGCGGAACCTGATCCACGCCACGCACAACATCCAGCAGCGTGCGCTGGAAGGAGAAGATGGGGCGGATACGATTCTCGACAATGCGGAATCGTCTATTTTTGCGCTTGCGGAAGACCGCGTCAAAGCCGGTCTGATCTCGGCGAAGGACATCGTTCGGGACAATTTCGAGCGTCTCGAAAAGATCTTTCGCGAAGGCAAGAGCATCACGGGAATTTCCACGGGTTACGCCGAGCTGGACAAGCTGCTGTCCGGCCTGCAGCCATCGGAACTGATCATTCTTGCGGCGCGGCCTTCGCAGGGGAAAACGGCGCTGGCGCTGAACCTCGCGGAGAACATCGCCATGCGCGCGGGACTGCCGGTGGCGATCTTCAGCCTGGAAATGTCCAAGGAATCGCTGCTGCAGCGCCTGGTGGCGTCCGTGGCGCAGATTGACGCGCACAAATTCCGCACCGGGCACCTGAGCAAACAGGATTGGAGCCGCATGACCGAGGCGTTGGGCTCGATCGCGGCTGCGCCGCTGTGGATTGATGACGCCGGCTCGAACAGCGTCCTGGAAATTGGCGCGAAAGCGCGGCGGTTGAAGCGCGACAAGGGGATGTCGCTGCTGATCGTGGACTATCTCCAGTTGATCACGGCGCGAGGACGCTTCAACAGCCGACAGGAAGAAGTGGCCAGCATCTCGCGGGGACTGAAAGGGCTGGCGAAGGAGCTGCAAATCCCCGTGCTGGTGCTGAGCCAGTTGACGCGCGCGCCGGAGCGCGAGGAGCGCGGGCCGCAGCTTTCCGACTTGCGCGAATCGGGCGCGATCGAACAGGATGCAGACGTAGTTATGTTCATTTACCGGCCGCATTTCTTCAAAATCGGCGCGGCGCCGGAGGAACGCGACCAGGCGGAAATTCAGATCGCGAAGCAGCGCAACGGTCCCACGGACAAAGTGCAATTTGTGTTCCGCAGCCGTCTCACGCGCTTTGAAGAAGCCGCGCCAGATGCCTTCTCCCAGTTCGCTCCGGATGACATGTAAATTCTGACGCGGTGCGGCAGAAGAGCCGCGGTGGACTTGCCTTTGGCTGTCTTCTGCGGGTCTCCAATCGCGCGTAAAGGCCGCACTTTCGGAAGGTTGCGAACACACATTTCGGGCACTTGCCTGGCATTGAGCGTGCACTGCTGGTGTTGTCATTCTCGCGGCACGCGGTGGCAGAGTGTGTCCGCGCCGCTCGCTTGGCGTAAACTTGAACTTTTCCGGATGGCGCATGGCTCAATCACGAAAAACAAAGATCAAATTTGAAGGGCGGCCCGCGTGGGCGGAAGTCTCACTCCCGGCGCTGGTGCACAATCTTCGGACGATTCGCGAATTTGTGAACCCCAAAGAGGAGAAGCGAAAAACGCCGCGGAAAATCCTGTCCATTGTGAAAGGAAATGGATATGGGCACGGCGGTCCGCAAGTGGCGAAAACGTTAGAGAAGGCTGGTTCCGACTGGTTCGGCGTGACCTGCACCGCGGAAGGCATCGAGGTGCGCGAGGCGGGCGTTCGGAAGCCGATCCTGGTGCTGACGAGCTTCTGGCCGGGCGAAGAATCACGTCTGCTCGAATACCGGCTTTCGCCCGCGGTGATTCGCTGTGAACAGCTGATGCTCCTGGAGAACGCGGCAAAGCGCCGCAGGATTGGGAAGAAATCGGTCGGGTTCCATCTGAAAATTGATACCGGAATGAACCGGCTGGGAATCTCGCCGGGCGACGTGGAGTGTTTCGCCGGGCAGCTGGAGAAGTGCCCGCATCTCCGGCTGGAAGGCGTGTTCACGCATTTCGCTTCATCGGAAGTGTTTGACGGTTCGCCCGTGAGCGAACAGACCCGCCAACAGGAAGAACGTTTTCACCTGGCGCTGGAACGGCTGAAAACGCTTGGAGTGGATCCGGGAATCGTGCATCTTGCAAACAGCGCGGCCATTGCTTCGCGGCCGGAAACCTGGGCGGACATGGTGCGGCCGGGGGTGATTCTGTACGGCTATCATCCTGGATATGAACCCGCGGAATTGCGCGCGAAAGCGGAGAGGAATCTTCCGCTCAGGCCGGTGATGAGCCTGCGGTCGCGAATCATCAGCCTGCGCGACGTGCCAACTGGCAGCGGCGTGGGATACAACGCAAAATTCGTTGCCCAGAAACCCACCCGCATTGCAGTGCTCGCCGCGGGTTACGGCGACGGCATTCATCGCTCGCTCGGGAATCGCGGCAGCGTGCTTGTGCGCGGCAAGCTCGTGCCCATCGTCGGAATTGTTTCAATGGACGTGACCATGTTGGATGTGAGTGAAGTGGAAGGCGTGAAGGTTGGCGACGTGGCCACGATTTATGGAACCGACGGCGCAGACGTGCTTCCCGCAAACCAGGTGGCGCGAGGCATTGGAACGGTCACGTCGGACTTGCTCTGCGCGGTCACGAAACGCGTCCCGCGCATATATCTCTCTTGAACCGGGCCGTTCCCGCTCTCGCCCGATCTACCCTGAATCGATGATCCGCACTTTGGACAGCTGAGCTTTTCTTGACGCCATCCCTGAAGAGGTATATATAAACTTCGGCAACTGACAGTCTTCATTTTCATCCCGCTCCGCTCCGTGCTCCGGTCTCTTCAGCGGGAAGGCTGCACCGATTTTGCAGTGATTTGCTTGTCCTGTGAGGTCGTATGAGCCGCGTTCTTTCTGAAGTGTCGCGCCGTACATCCTCAGTTCAGAATCTCGCGAATCAAACGCAAGGAAGCTCGCCTGGCGGACGGAGGTCCGGGATTTCACTTTGGGCCCTGAGAATCTGTCTGATCGTGGGATTGTCCCTGCTCGCAGCCGTTTTGCATCCTTTCGGATTGTCCAGCTTCATCGCGGGCATCGTGGGGTTCTTCGCGGGAAGCGCAATTCTGGCGGCTGAAATGCTACTGACGCGTGTCTCAATGGGAGGTTTGTTGGGAGCGACATTGGGGTTGATTGTCGGCTTGCTCATTTCAGCGGTCACACTGAGCAACCTGCAATCGCCGGACACACGAACCTTTCTGGAATCCGTGATGTTTCTCGGACTTGGATTTCTTGGGCTGGTCGCGGGAATACGCTCAGAAAGCAGGATCTTCAGCGGCTTTGGCGGCTTAATGACCAATGTTGCCGAGACCTCCGCGGCTGAGCATTCCACAGAGAAGCTGCTGGATACCAGCGTTCTGATTGACGGCCGGATTGCGGACATCTGCGAAACGCATTTCCTGGATGGTCCGCTGCTTGTGCCGCAATTCATATTGAAAGAGCTACAGGTGGTAGCCGACTCCTCGGACACGCTGAAGAGACAGCGCGGCAGGCGGGGGCTCGAGGTTCTGCAACGAATGCAGAAGATGGCTCATCTTCGGATGCGCATCGTGGAGGAAGACGCCCCGCAGAACGCCGACGTGGACCATAAACTCATCGAACTTGCGTTGCGCCTGAAAGCGAAGATCGTCACCAATGATTTCAATCTAAACAAGGTTGCGAGTGTGCAGGGCGTCGGTGTGCTCAACGTGAATGAGCTTGCCAACGCCTTGCGCCCGGCGGTGCTGCCCGGGGAAGCGATGCGCGTTTTCATCCTGCGCGAGGGCAAGGAAGCCAACCAGGGCGTGGCTTATCTGGAGGATGGAACCATGGTGGTGGTGGACGGCGCGCGCAGGTTGATCAACCGCACCGTGGACATCTTAGTCACGTCAGTACACCAAACGCCGGCAGGAAAGATGATCTTCGGGCGTCTGGACGAGCGCGGCGAACAGAGTGGGACGTCTGCGCGTCAGGCCGCGGCAGGCGGAGAGCGCGGCTCCCGAACCGGCTTGCCGGGCGGGGGCGACCTCTGAACTATCCATTCGCCAGTGCGGCATCTCTTTTCCTTCCCGGCTCGCGTTAAGGTACACTTCCAGTTTTGCGTGGAGAAGGCAGGGGCTTCTGCGCGCGGACGGTCCTGGAAAATGAATCGCATTGTGGCCATATTGCCTGCGGCAGGTCTGGGCACCCGCATGGGTGCGGAGACTCCGAAGCAGTTCATGGAGCTGAACGGCGTGCCCATTCTGGTGCACACGCTGCGGCGAATCGCTTCTTGTGATTTTGTTACCGAGATCATTGTTGCCACGCGCGCCGACCAGGTGGAACGGCTCGGCGAGCAGGCCGCGCAGGAACACTTCAAGCAACCCGTTCGCGTGGTACGGGGCGGCGATACCCGGCAAGAGTCCGTGGAGGCCGCTCTGGAGCACGTTCCCGGCGACACGGAAATTGTTCTGGTGCACGATGCCGTGCGGCCTTTCGTGACAAAGGAACAGATCGCGCGCGTGATTGAGGAAGCGCGGCGGTGCCAGGCTGCGATCCTCGGCATTCCTGCGATGGATACCGTGAAAGAAGTGAAGCGCGCGAGCCTGCCGGAAGATGTCGCACTGATTACCGCGACGATTCCGCGGGAGCGGGTCGTACTGGCGCAAACGCCTCAGGCTTTTGCAACGCGGCTGCTCAAAGAAGCGTTCGCGCGCGCCAAGTCGGATGGCATCAGCGCTTCGGATGAAGCGGGCCTGGTCGAACGCCTCGGCCACGAAGTGCGCGTGGTGCATGGGTCCGAACGCAACATCAAAATCACCAAGCCCTCCGATCTGGAGCTGGCGCGGTTTTATCTGGAACGCGAATTCGAAAAGGCTCACAAGGCATGAGCGTTCGTTGCGGCATTGGCTACGATTTGCACCGGCTGGCCGAGGGCCGCAAGCTGATGGTTGGCGGCATTGAATTGCCTTTTGAGAAAGGACCGGTGGGACACTCGGACGGCGACGTCCTGGCGCACGCTCTTTGCGATGCTCTGCTGGGTGCAGCGAGCCTCGGAGACATTGGCACGCACTTCCCGGACACGGATCCAAAGTGGAAAGGCGCGAGCAGCCTGATTTTTCTGGAGCACACACGGGAGCTTCTGGACGAAAAAGGATTCGCCATCGAACATGCCGATGCTGTGGTGATCACGGAGAAGCCGAGGCTGGGCCCGCACTTCCCGAAAATGCGCGAGGCCCTTGCGAAGGCGCTGGGCGTCGCTCCGGAGAAAATCCACCTGAAGGCCAAAACGAACGAGGGTGTGGACGCGATCGGCCGAGGCGAAGCGATTGCGGCACATGTAGTGGCGACATTGGTGAAAGTCTGAGATCCTGACCGTTCTTCTCTTGAGACCGGAAAATGAGTCTGGACGAAACGCTCTCCCCCGAACAGCCGCTTCCCAATACGTGTTCTTCGGATGAATTGCGCCGGCTTCTGCTAGAGCATGGCTGGCTCTCTGGAGAGTTCTCCGCGGAACAGACCGCGTGGTGCGAGCGCGCGGCCGCCCTGCTCGGCACACAGGTTGCGGATCCCGCGGGATTGCCGCCTTTGCTGGAGCTGATTTCCCGCTATGATGCCCGCGAGATTCTGGGTTCAGTGGAAGCGCATGTGGTGATGTCGCGCTACGCCGCCCGTGACGTGGTGCGCCAGCTGGCGCTTTTGCTTCTGGAGGATGGTCCGCTCACCACAGAGCGGTTCAGGGAAATCGTAGCCTCTTTGAAGGAAACCTTGAATTTGCGCGGCAGGGAACTCTTTCAACCCTTGCGGCTAGCATTGGCCGGGCGAGCCGGCGAGGGAGATCTGGACCGAGTGATTTTGCTCCTGGACGAAGCAGCGGTGGCCGGTTTTCAGATCCGTGTGAAAACAGCGCGGGAGCGCATCGTTGAGTTTTGTGCGAGTCTGGATTGAGGCGCGGAGCATCGCAGTACGAACCGCGCTATGAAAAGTGACCAGCCAATAGTGATCTGTGAGTGCCCATGGAACGACTGACAGGAATTCATGCCGTGCGGGAGGCGCTCGAGGCGGGGCGCGCCCTGGAGCGCATTGTCGTCGCCAAGGGGCGCCAGGACACCCGCATCGAGGACATCGTGCAGCTCGCACGCAGCCAGAATGTGCCCTTGCGCTTCGAAGAGCGTTCGCAACTGGACCGGCTGGCCGATTCGAAGGATCACCAGGGAGTCGTGGCGTTGACTGCGTCGCGGCCGGCAGCCACTCTCGAAGACATTCTGGCCCGCGCCAACTCAGGTTCCGGGCAAAAGGGATTGATCGTGCTTCTCGACGGGGTAGAGGATCCGCACAATCTCGGCGCCATCATTCGCACGGCGCTGGCCGCGGGCGCTCACGGAGTCGTGATTCCGGAACGCCGCGCCGCTGGCCTGACGGATACGGTCGCGCGGTCCTCGGCCGGCGCGCTTGCTCACCTGCCGGTCGCCAAAGTGACGAATTTGGCGCGCACGATGGAGGAATTGAAGGAAGCAGGCTATTGGATCGTGGGATTGGACGAACGCTCGGACATAAGCTACACGGAAGTGGATTACACTTCGCCGGTCGCGATTGTAATGGGCGGCGAAGGTAAGGGCCTGCATGATTTGATCCGCAAACGCTGCGATTTCGTGGTTTCGTTGCCGACCACCGGCCCCGTGAAATCGCTCAACGTTTCTGTCGCCGCCGGCGTGGTTCTCTTCGAGGCAGTCCGCCAGCGCCGCAAGCCATAAGCCGCTTCGGCTACTTGTCGTACTGGATCAGGGAGAAAACATCCAGGCCGGGCAGTTTCGAGCGGCCCTTGAGAAACGTGAGCTCGACAGCAAACGCCGCGCCATCAACCTTCCCGCCAAGATTCTGCACCAGCTGAGCCGTTGCTGCGGCAGTGCCACCAGTTGCCAGCAAGTCATCGCAAACAATCACGCGCTGTCCGGGCGCGATGGCATCCTGGTGGATCTCCAGGCTATCCGTTCCGTATTCGAGTTTGTACGAGACGCTGGCGGTTTTTCCCGGCAATTTGTTCGGCTTGCGAACCGGCACGAACCCGGCCTTCAGGCGATAGGCGAGAGCCGGCGCGAAAATGAAGCCCCGCGCCTCGATCCCCGCCACGACGTCAATCTTGTGACCGTTGTAGTGTTCACAGAGCCGGTCGATCAGGAGATGAAAACCGGCCTTGTCCTTTAGCAGCGTCGTAAGGTCGTAGAAGAGAATCCCAGGCTTGGGATAATCCGGCACCTCGCGTATCAGCTTTTTCAGTTCGTCCATGCGAACATCTCCTCTCAGGATTCGTAAGTGATCCGGAACTCTCCGTCGTATTGCCGGTCAAATAAAGCAGGCTCTTCTTCGATCTCGGATACCATCGCGCCGCGAGGCCCGCTTTCGAGCGCTGTACGCAATCGCGCCAGTTGATCCGCGGATCCGATCGCGTAAACCTCCACCCTGCCGTCACCGAGGTTGCGGACGTAGCCGGAAATCCCCAGCCGTTCGGCTTCCTCTTCGGTGAAATAACGAAAACCGACGCCCTGCACCATCCCGGAGACGAAATACCGTCTGGCCTGTTTCGTGTCGCTCACAAAGCCACTTATTGTAGCAGAGCCGGTTTCGGCGTTTCACGCGTTGAACAGGCACGCCAGAGTGGGAGTGCGTTAAACTGTTTTGGGAGGGAGCGATGAGGCGTCCCTTTCGGAGAATTGCCGCATCCTAGAAGCAGATGGCTCGCTGCCCGCTATCGTTCTCTTTGCGCATGTCGAAAAACTTGAGCGCCATCTTCTTGCTTGGCGCAATCGCGGCTCTGTCACCGCCGGCAAGCATTCGGGCGCAGGAGTCCCAAGGGCCGATTGCTCCGCCACCGGATCGCACCGTGCTCCATCGCGTGGACACCAGCGCGCCTCCTCCCGAGGCCCCGCCGGATCTCCCGCCCCAGGAGATCATCCAGCGGTTTTCAGAAAAGGAGCTCGAATATGCGAAAGCGCGCGCGGGTTTCGGCTTCAAAAAGACGATTCGCATGACCGAGTACGGTCTGGACGGGAAGCCGTCCGGAGAATTGGAAATGACCACGCAGTCCGTCGTCGGCTCCGACGGATGGGTGTCGCAAAGAGTTGTGGACCAGCCCGTTTCGACGCTCCATTTCATGATCCCCGAGCCCCCGGACTTCGATCTTCTCTCGAAAATTCCTTATTACCCTCTCATTCCCCAGCAGCTTCCGAAATACGACATCAAATATGTGGGCCGCGAAAAAGTAGACGAAATTGACTGCTACATCTTTGAAGTGAAGCCCAAGATGGTCGAGCGCGAACATCCCTACTTTCAGGGCGTCGTCTGGGTGGACACGAAGTATCTGGAGGTTGTGAAGACCTACGGCTCATACGTCAATGATCTGGGCAACGTCCATCCGCAGAATCTGCCGTTCGCCAACTTCGAAACTTACCGGGAAAACGTCGAAGGAAAATACTGGTTTCCGGACTACTCCCGCTCGGACGACGATGTGCATTTGAAAGACCGGGATGTTCCCGTCCGGCTGGTCATCAAGTGGACGGATTTCAAGCGGCTCACCATGCCCGCGGCAAGCGCCTCGCAGCCCGCAAACCCCGCCCCCGCTCCCCAATCGCCTCAACCCTGAGTTTTGAAGGACGCGAGAGCTTCCGGCAGCTCCCCTATGGAGTCGAGCAGGAGGTCTGGACGCTCCGCGCGGAGCCTTTTTTCCGTGGGAAATGGGCCGAGGACAGCAATAGCGGCCCGTACGCCCGCGCGCCGCGCCATCTGAAGGTCTTCTGCCGAATCCCCCACATAAACGCATTCAGCAGCTTCCAGGCGCATCCGTTGGAGCGCCAGGCGCAGAGGCTCGGGATGTGGCTTGCGCATGCGCGTATCGCCGCTGCACACGCGAGCGGCAAAGACACGGGAAAGCTCGAACTCGCGCAGCTGGCGCAGCACCCTGTTCCGGTCTCCGCTCGTCACCAGCCCCAGCGCATGACGCGGCTGGAGCTGTCGCAGCACCCGCCGCGCACCGCGAATCAATTTTGGCTGAAAGCGGGAATAGTTTTCGCGCCACAAGCGGTCGGCTTCCGCCCACCGGCCTCGCGGAAGCTTCGCGGCCCGGTAAACGCGGTACCAGTTCGGCGAATAATGCTCTTCCAGTTCCGCTTTGCCCCAGGGAATGCCCATCGCGCGAAACATTGCAAGGTAGGCGGACGTGTCCGCTTCAAAGGAGTTCAGCAGCGTCCCGTCCCAATCGAACAGGACTCCGCGAATCCCGCGATCCCGCGCGCGGCGAAGTTTCATTTTCCAAGCATAGCAATATAATGTCACGATCCGCGACGGCGTGAGAAAGACCGCTGCGGTGCGCCAACCGCCAATTCACGATTCACAAATTCGAGAGGGCCGGTTCCGCGGGATTTACCTGAATGGGAGCGCACACTCTCGCGTGCGTTCATTCAACTGCTCTGCGTTTTGAAGAGGGTATTCGGTTACGGGAAGAGAAACCGCGAAGGAATGCCGTCGTCGCGGTCGAATTGCACGTCGTCATACGACGCCGCGATGCCGTGCCAGCCCGGCATTGCCGCCGGCTCGGTCCTTCGCACGTGAGCGAGGGTCACAATCACCACATTCCCGCGCCCCATGGGCCGGCTGACAAGCACAATTTCCAGTTCGATGGGGGTGTTCAACGCGATCTGCTTGGGACAAAGGAAATAAACGCCGGTCGAGCTGATATCCCGCGTCACCAGCGTGATCGGAAAGTCCTCCGGGATTCGATTGACGCTCCTCAAGCGCAGCGGCAAGCGCAGGCTCGCACGCGGATATTCTCGATGTTCCGGGAATACGCCGACGGCATGCGTCGGAACCCGAACGAATCGCCGAGGCGACTCCGGCCGGAGCAGCGGCAGAACCTTGAGCGCCGGGGATTCAAGTGCGGGAGTTCCCAGCAGGCTCCGTGTTTTTTCCACAACCACCGAAGCGCAAGCCTTTGCTTCCGGCTCGCTCTTCCTCAGCGGTTGCAATTGCGGTGCGCGGTTCGTCGCGCTCATTTCGCCCTCAGAGACGCCTCAACAGCACATCAAAAACGGGGCCCAGTCATGCTTTCGAGCGAATCCCAAGTTCCAGAATCTGCGGAGCGGGCACCTAAAATGGCACCGACGGAGTTCCGAGTCAACGTGTGGAAAACTCGCGAAGTGTCTTAAATTTCAACACTTAGTAATGGTACCGTCCTTTCTCCTCACCTGCTGTGAACTTTTCATCCCACCAGCCAATCCCCCGCTTTCCAATTTGGTGCTGGACACTGGGCTTTTCTCACCCTACTTTCAATTTTCAATTCCAGGCCCATGTCCTCAAAATCCACACCGCAATTCCAGCAGCCCAGCTCGGGACCGCCAATAAACGCTCACCTTGGCATGACTCCGATGCTCATTCTTGCTTTCGCCGTCGTGTACATATTCTGGGGATCCACCTATCTGGCGATGCGCATCGGTATCGAGTCCTTTCCGCCTCTGCTCCTCCCTGGCACGCGCCATCTGTTCGTTGGATTGCTCCTTTATCCCTTACTTCGCTGGAAGACCGGGATACGCCCCACCAAAGAACATTGGAAGACCGCCGCGATCACCGGGTGCCTTCTCCTCTTTCTTGCGAATGGAAGCGTCTGTTGGGCCGAAGAAACGGTTCCCTCGGGTATCGCGGCCCTCCTGGTCGCCACAGTTTGCCTCTGGATGGTCCTGCTGGACTGGTTGCGCCCCGGAGGCCATCGCCCATCCTTTCGCGTGATCGCCGGAGTCGCCATCGGCTTCGCCGGGATGTTCCTTCTCGTAGGTCCATCCCAACTCGGCGGATCCCGCATAAACCTCACCGGAGCCGCCATTCTCATGTTCGCGTCCTTCTCCTGGGCCTGCGGCTCTCTCTACTCCAAGCATGGCTCGCTCCCCAGTTCGCCTCTCTTGGGAGTCGGCATGCAGAGCCTTTGCGGCGGCATCGCGCTCTGGATTGCCGGATTCGTGACCGGCCAGGCCCGGCATTTCCATTTTTCCCAGGTCACTCTTCGTTCGTGGATGGCCATCGGTTATCTGGCCATCTTCGGCTCGGTGATTGGTTTCACGGCCTATATGTACATGCTGAAAAACAGTACGGCCACTCGCGCCGGCACGTACGCCTTCGTGAATCCCGTCGTGGCCCTCTTCATCGGCTGGCTCATCGCCGGAGAGCCCATGACGCCTCGCACCTGGCTCTCAGCCCTTGTTATTCTCACCGCTGTCGTGGTTGTCATTACCGCGCCGCATCGCGATCCCGCTCATGATGTCGAAACGCTTCCCGCCCCTGGCGAGGCTTAGCTGAGCTTCCTCAGACAAAGGAAGTTTGCCGCCACTTTGCGGATAGATTTGCGGCCCCCTGTGCGCTACCTTTTGTTTCATGATCACTGCATCTTCCAATTCGCTGAGCGCCTCTGCCATCCCGCCGCGCCTTGCGAAACAATTCTGGCAAGCCACGGTTTCCCGCGATCGCCGCGCGGACGGCACCTTTTTTATTGCCGTACGGTCCACAGGAGTCTATTGCCGGCCCAGTTGTCCTGCGCGCCGCCCTTTTCGCCGCAATGTGGTCTTTTACCTCACGCAGGGCGAAGCCGAGCGGCACGGTTTTCGCGCCTGCCGCCGCTGCCGCCCGGACGAAGCTTCCTCCTCTGCCGCCCTCGTGGACCGCGCCTCGCTCCTGCTTCGCGATTCAGCCTCGGAAGAAGGCGTTTTGCGTCTTGAAGCAGTCGCCGCGCAGCTCGGCGTCTCTCCGGGAATTCTGCGGCGCGCCTTCGTCCAAGTCACGGGTCTCACGCCGCGCGCACTTGCGGCAGCCTTCCGCGTAAATCATTTCAAGAACTTTCTGCGCCAGGGCAAGGACATCTCGGACGCGCTCTATGAAGCCGGCTTCGGTTCTTCCAGCCGCATCTATGAACGCAGCAACACGCAGTTGGGCATGACGCCCGCAACTTACCGTAAGGGAGGAATGGGAATGAAAATCGGATACACCGTAGCAAAATCGAGTCTCGGGAATATTCTCGTCGCCGCCACCGAACGCGGAATTTCCGCCGTTTATCTGGGCAGTGGGGGCGTTCAACTGGCCAGTGAGCTTCGCGCCGAATATCCCCGGGCGCAAATCTCGCGTGATCGCGGACACTTCGAACTTTGGGTTCGCGAAATTGTGCGCCGCGCCGAAGGCAAGGCGCCCGCGCGCGAGTTGCCGCTCGACCTGCAGGCCACGGCCTTTCAGCGTCGCGTTTGGCAGGAACTGCAGAAAATTCCGCGCGGGTCCACGCGCACCTATACGGACATCGCGCGAGCGTTGGGCCGTCCCCGGGCCGTCCGCGCAGTGGCTCGCGCCTGTGCCACGAATCCCGTTTCCGTCGTGGTTCCTTGCCATCGCGTCGTTCGCGCGGACGGCAGCCTGGCCGGTTATCGCTGGGGTATTGCACGCAAACGAAGCCTTTTGCGGAAGGAAAAGGTACGAGCTGTCGGAAAATCGGCCGCCTGATACTGCTCAGTAGGAGGCGTTTTGTCTAACCGCGCGGTTTTATCTTCGTCGCGTTCTTTGGCCAGTCCGGTTTGAATCGAGATTCCGGAATGTTCAGATTTTTCCTCAAGTTCGAGTAGTGAAAGATGAAATAGTCCCCGGAGCCCGCTTCGAAAAATTTCTGCTGGATCGGGAGCCACGACGCTTCGTCAATCCACATCTGAATCTTCGTGATCTGGTCGCGCACTTCCTGGGATTTCGGCGTCAGTTCGATGACTACCGTCTTGCGGCCGTCCACTTCCTCTTCGTTATCCACGGCCACCAGGTAATTTTTCCTGATCGCTTCGCTGCGCGTCCCGAATCCCAGCCGCACGTACTGGTCCACCAGCGAGCGGTTTTTCCCGAGGTCGTATTCTTCCACGCGGTTGATCTTCGGATTGTAAATATACAGCGAATCCCCGCTGCGCAGGACGGTTCGCGGATCGGGCGTCTTGATCTCGATGCGCATCTTGTCGTCCCGCCGCATCCACATTTCTCCCGTTTCCGTCGAAGTGTCGTTCACCACTTGGGTGTATTTGATGTGTTGCACATCGGCGGAAAGCGTGTGGAAGTCTCGGGCGGAACTATCCAGCATGGCCAGCACACCTTCCGCCGTCCAATGGCGCGTGCCTTGCCCCGCCATCGCCGCGGCCGCCGCCATCAACACTATTCCGCAGATTTCTCCTGTCCTCCGGATCATCCTCAAGTGGTTCACCTGTTGGAAAATCTTCGCTGGGTAAGAATCGTCACACATGCTAACACATCAAATTGGATGCGCGCCAAAACACACGGGTTTCGTGCGGTTGCCTTACGACGGATCCGTCATTTCTTCCGAATTGTCACCTGATACGCGATCACGTTCCCCTGATCGTTCCGCTGCGGCTCGATCTTCAGGATCTCGAATCGCGCGTGATTCAGGTCCGGCAGTGACTTCTGCAGCGCACCGTGCAAAAGGCTTTGCAGCTGCGGCGTCTGTTCCGGGGGAGCGAGGATCCGTGCGTCAACGCGGTAGGTAATCTGCCCGTTCGTGTCGGAAATCAAATCAACCTGTGAAGGAGACGCCGGAGCGCCCACTTCGGGCTGGTCATGAAACCATTTGGCGGGCGTCAGCAACACGAAAATCACGATGAGCACGACGGCAAGATCGTATTGCCAGGAACCCCGCTCGTAGGTCCAGAAAAATGCCCGCTTGAATACACTGCCCGGCCCCGCCATTTCAGTCCGCCGGAATTCCGTCCACGATCACGCCGTCGCGCATGTGGACCACCCTGTCGAAATACGTCACCGCTTCCGGATTGTGGGTAATCATCACGATGGTCTGCCCCAAATCCTTGTTCAGCTGACGCAACATCTGAAGCACGATCTCCGAGTTTTTCGAATCCAGATTGCCCGTAGGCTCATCCGCCAGCAATATCTTCGGTTCGTTGATGATCGCTCGCGCAATCGCCACGCGCTGTTGTTCTCCGCCGGACATTTCCGATGGTTTATGCCGCAATCGCCCTTCGAGCCCCAGCATTTTTGTCACCACGTCAAACCGGTGCGGGTCGAATCCATCGCCGTGAATGTATTGTGCGATGGCGATATTTCCCCTGGCGGTCAACGTCGGCAGCAGATTGAATCGCTGGAACACGAATCCGATCTTCGAGCGCCGCAGCTTGGTCCGCTCCGCATCCCGCATCGAGCTCAATTCGTTCCCGTCCACGTAGACTTTTCCGCGCGATGGCTTTGCCAGGCCTCCGATGACGTACAGAAGCGACGATTTCCCGCATCCCGACGGCCCCATCACCGCCACCGATTCTCCCGGAAGCACCTCAAAATTCACTCCGCGCAGCGCAGGCACTTCCACCTTTCCCGCGCGGTACAGCTTCCACAAATCCTCGGTCTTGAGTATCGGTTCCAAGACTTTCCTTCCCGATTCGGCGATCCGCCCGAAATCGGGCTCTCCATCGAGCGTCGCTATTTTAGCCGTGATTCCCATCGCTGCCTAGCAATGCTCCTCTCCAAAAGTGTTTTTTCCCGATCCTGCGCACCGCTCCGATGATCGCCTCAATCGCTCAATCGAAGGACAGCGCCTCAACCACGTCCTTCCGCGTCGCCATCCATGCCGGATAGCTCGCGCCAACCATGGCGCCAAGCATTGCAATCGCCGCCGCGCGCGCCGCCCAGCCCGGCGTAATCAGGATAGAGAGAGTCGGAAACTTAGCGAGCAGCAGTCCGCGAACCGCAAAACTCAGCCCGATGCCCAGGCAAATCCCTGCGCTGCAAAGCACCGCTGATTCCATCAGCAGCGATCGCACGATAAATCCGGAATCGGCCCCGAGCGACTTCAAGACTCCGATGTCGCGTGTGCGTTCCACGACCGTCGTGTACATGGTCAGAAGGATCACCAGCAATCCGATGGACACCGCCAGCCCGATCATGGCATTGATAAACGCCTGCAGCCCCGGGATATTCGTCGAGGTCATCAGGGAGAGAAAATCCCGCAGCGGCCGCACCGTGTATCCGGGAAGCTCGTGCCGCATCTCGTCCATCACGTCGTCGGTGTGTTCCGGCCTGGTGCACTTGATCAGGAAAATGGAAGCCTTGTCGTGCGCTCCTACGAGATCCTGCAATGTCGTGATCGGAACGAAGAGCCGCGCGCCCTTTCCATGCTCGACAATTCCTGCAACGTGCCAATCATGATTCAGCATTTTGTAGGTGTCGCCCACTTTCAGGTTCTTGGCTTTCGCGGCCCAATCGTCCACCAGTAGATCGTCCGGACCCTCCATGTCATGCCCGGCAAGAAAAACAAAGCCGCCGGACACCGCGCGAAAACTCTCTGGATCAATCCCATAAATAACGTCAATCCCGCCCGTGGAATTGAATTGCAGTAAAGCAGGCGCCACCGCCTGAACATACTTCAGCTCTTCGAGCTTGTCCTCGATCTTGATCGGCATCGGCGAGCCGCTGAATCCCAGAAAAATGGACGCTGCCGGCGGTTGCAGCATGATGTCCGCGCCGATCCCTTCGATGCGCTTGGCGGTCTCCGAAAGCAGGCCGGAAGTCAGCCCCACAATGATCACAATCAGCATCACTTCAAATCCGATCGCCATCGCGCCGATCATTGTCCGCACGGGTCTATGCAGAAGGTTGCGCGCGATGAATTCCCCCATCATGGCTTCGCGTCTCCCGCCGGCCGTTTCGATTGGTCTTCTTCGCCCACCCGCACAAGTTCCGATCCGCCGGGCTGCTCGAGGTCAAACTTGTCCGCGGAAATCTCCGCATTCAGCGTCAGCTTGGTGAAATCCATGCTCAACTGGTAGTCGTCATGCGGACGGATGATCCGGACGGATCGCGGGAAGGTCGTCACCGGCCCTGCCGTTCCCTCGGCTGCAGTCAGCGGTTCCCAGTCTGAAAATCGCACATCGGAAAAGAGAATTCCGCCAGGTCCATAACTCTCCAGCCGCGATACATTCAAATCCGCCCGGTTGAACCAGATTTTCCGGTAAATCTCCATCTGGTATCCGCCGCGCAGCACCGTCAGCACGTAATATCTTCCCGTTTCGTCGTTGAATTCCTCGAAAAGGACCGGTTCTTCCTTTTGCACCACCGGCCATAGCAGTGCGTTCAGCAAATGCTGCGGACGCAGGTTTTCCAGCGGCTTGGCGCTATTTTTCTCCACGCCCGTTTTCCCCACAAGAAATTTGTTTTTCGAAGGAATCCACACGTGAAATTGTTGACCGTCGCTGGTCATGTCGAAAATTGTTTTCCCGATCACCGGCGCCTGCCCGATCACTCGGATTTCCGCCGGCCGTTCCGCCAAAATGAAGGCTTTCACTTCGTGGTAATCCTCAATCACCCCGCTGTACGCCGATCCCGCCGTCGGCTTCATTTCCACTGTCGCATTGACCGTTTTCACATTTGTTGCAAATTCGTTGTATTTCTCGAGCAGCTGGTCTTTCGTCGCTTCCAGAGCTACCGGCTTTTCCGCCGTCGGAATCGTGTGCTTCGTGCTGATCTTCGCTCCGCAGCCGCAGCAAATCGCCGCCACTGTCGCCCATCCCATCCATGTAAGCACACGTTTCATCAATGATTTACGCCCTGCAGGCCCTCTTTAAAGCAATCTAGCAACCAGGGGCAAGCCAGTCAATCGAAGCCCGGAAATGAAGTTCACTGCGGGCGCGCAATGTGCACGTCAAACGGCTGCACCACCGGGCGCACCCGGCGGATGATCTCGCTCGGCCACAATTTCGCGCTGAGCAGCGTCACCCACCCGTCTTCCAGTTCGCAGATCGCGCAGAAATCATAGCGCCGGTACGCCGCTTGATACGCATCCAGCCCGCGCGCCGAAAGCTCGCCTTCCAGAGCCGCATCCTCGCTCCTGGCCGCTTCCCCGGCCCTCATTCCAAACGTCTCCGTTTCAAATCGCTCCACCAGTTGCTTCAGTTGAACGTTGTTGGGCTTGGGCGCCACGAGGCACCGCCCTGCGGGTTCACGGTACAGGACGTGATGCGCCTTGCAGAACTCCCGCACGCGGTCCAGATGGCTGAAGAAATCCAGAACGTATTCTTCACCGCCGGCCAGCGCAGGAAACACCGCCGCCCACAGCTCCGCCGCTTCCTTTCCGCGCACCGGCTCCCGGCTTTCGGTCTCCAGAAGCTGCAAACCGACCGCGTTGACGTCCGCGCCAAGGTCGAGGGCCTGAATATCCAGGGAAAAGGGAGGCAAGTCGGCTTCGTTCATTCCGTGCTCAGCGCCTCGGGAAATTTCTCGCGGAATTCCGGCGATTGCTTTCGTACGTCCAGCCAGTCGAAGAACGCATCCGGCGTTTCCAGCCAGATTCGGAACCAGCTGGCGATCTCTTCCTTCTCCGCGCGCCTGTGGGCCTCCACTTTGTGGTTCCGCGCGATCATCTCCGCCCGCCGTTTCCCGAGCCTGGCGATTTCCAGCACGCGCTCGACCGCGGCCCGCTCGCCGTGCGTCTGGAAGCGCCGCATCAATTCATCCAACCGCATCAGGCTGACTTCCGCGTCCTCCAGCGTCTTGAAGTGCAGCAAATCTTCGAATTCCTCTTCGAATTGATCCTCGGCTTCCTCCTGTACCGTCAGCGAAACCTTGATCCCCGCCGATTTCAAGACGTCCGCAATGTAATCGGTACCCGTTTTTCCCGCTTCCCCGTGCTCCGCGAGCAGCTTCCGGCGCAGCTGGTCAATTTCCGCGGGAGTCCATTTCGGCGGCCGAATCTCTTCCGCCGCTTCCAGGATCATTTCCTTCTTTGTTCTGAGCTCTTCGCTCATCGCCCGGCCCTTTTGTGCCGCTTCGCGTGCGGCTTCTTCCGCGCTACCGGCTTCGGCGGTGGATCGGCGGGAAGCCCCGCGAGCAACCGATGATACCGCACTACATTCTTATTGTGCTCCTCCAGGGTGTCGCTGAAAAAGTGTCCCCCCTCCGTATTCGCCACGAAATAGAGATAGCCCGTTTGCGCGGGCTCCAGCGCTGCGCGCAGCGAAACCGCACCCGGATTCGCAATCGGTCCCGGCGGCAGCCCGCGGTGTTCGTACGTGTTGTACGGCGAATCCAAGTGCAGGTCCTTTCCGGTGAGCGTGCCGTCGTAACTTCCCGATTGCTCCAACGCGTAAATCACCGTTGGATCACACTGCAACAGCATCCCTTTTCTCAGCCGGTTTTCGAAAACTCCCGCCACCAGGTACCGCTCATCCGGCTTCGGCGTTTCCCGCTCGATGAGCGAAGCCAGCGTGACCACGGAAAGCACCGGCTGCCCGTTCCCCAGGCCTGTCTCGTCAGGTCCCGGATCGGCGATCTGCCGCCATTCTTCCCGGAATTTCTCCACCATCAGTGAAGTCAATTCAATCGGCACCGGGTGCCGCGGCAGGTGATAGGTCGCGGGATACAGGAATCCTTCCAGGGTTTTGGCGTCCGGGGCGATATCGTGAATCAATTCCGGATTGCTTGCCGCCTGCAGGAACTCCTCGGCGCTCATGAATTTCCCGGCTTCCAGCTCGCGCGCGATTTCGTACATCGTTTCGCCTTCGCGCACCGTAAACGCCTTCTCGTATATTTTTCCGTTCGCGATCGTCCAGAAAACGTCCTTGCCGCTCACGGGAGCGTCGAAAAAATATTCGCCGGCCTGCAGCGTACGCTTCCCGTGCCTCCGCGCGTACAGTTCGAACGCCCACGCGCTCCGCACCACGCCTTCTCTTGCTAGGAGATGCGACACTGCGCGCGACGACGCCCCGTGCGGCACCGTCACGAACACGCCTTCCGGCCCGAATCCCCGGTACGGTTTCTCGATGCTCGTCCACCCGTATTCCGCCATTCCTCCCGCAATCGCAAGGAGCAGCACCAGCGGCAGCAATTTGGCCGCGCGTCTCAACTCTTTTTCTCCGCTCCCTAAACTTTTTCCAGGTACTCGCGCAAAATCACCGCGGCTGCCATGGAATCCACCGTCACTTCATCCGTCGAATTCTTCTTCCTTGCGCTATTGCTCTCGCGAAACTTCTTTCCCAGTTCCTCTTCCATCAGCCGTTCCGCTTCCCAGCTCGTCAATCGCTCGTCTCTCAATTCCACGTTGATGCCGAGTTGCTTTCGCAGTCGGTTCGCAAACCGCTCCGCTTCCTCGGCCATTTCTCCGCGCGTCCCGTCGAGCCGCAGCGGCAGCCCCACAATGATTTGATGTACGCCGTGTTCGCGCACGATCTCCCGCAATCGCCGCATGTCCTCATTTCTGTTGATGCGTTCCAGCGTGCTCAGCGGTTGCGCAATCCGCGCTTCCCCGTCCGCGATCGCCAGCCCGATCCGCGCCCGTCCATAATCAATGGCCAGGATGCTGTTTCGTGGTGCGGCGGAAGCGCGTGCGGGAGCCTTCGACGATGCTGCGGACCTCATGCTTCCAGTATAACGGGAAGAAAGTGGGCCGGTCTTTCCGGGTGTCCAAGCGGTTCCTGTCTTTTCGTTCAGTCGCGCTGATGGATTGAAATTGTTGAGCTTACGGTCGCCGTCCGCGCTCGCCCTGGGCCCATTCGTCCCAGTAGCCGAGCGTTTTCATCTGCTCGTCGAGCCCGGTCTTCTTCACCAGCGCGTCCAGCTCCGCGCGCGTCAGCCGCTTGCCGATCGGCTCGGCGTGGTCCGCGATTCCCCACACTGTCAGCGCCGCAATTGCCGTGTTCAGTTTTAGCTCGCGTTGATCCACCTTGTCGAAGGTGTCCGACGCCGCGTGATAGTTCACCAGGTAATTCGCAATCTCCTGGTTGGCCACCAGGTTCGGCACGCCTTCCAGCAGAAAATCGAAATTGTCCGTCCCGAACGAAGCGTCGTCCGTATCGTGGTCCGCTCCCCACGCATCCAGCGGCTTCAGAATCTCCCGGATCGCCGGCTCGATGTCCGTTCGCCCGCCCAGCGAATAGCCGGTCACGCGCCCGCTGCCCGTATCGAAAATCACCACGCCGCGAATCTCGTCCATCTCCGCCAAATGCTCTCGTACGTACGCATAGGAACCCAGCGTGCCTTGCTCTTCGCCGCTGAACAGCACGAACCGGATCGTCCGCCGCGGAACAAGTCCCGTCGCCTTGATCGCCCGCGCTGCTTCGATCACCAGCGCCGCGTTGCATCCGTCGTCCAGCGCGCCAGTCCCCAGTTCCCAGGAATCCAGATGCGCGCCGAGAATCACCGCCTCGTCCGGCTTTTCGCGTCCGCGAATCTCGCCCACCACGTTTTCCTGCTCCACCGGCCCGCCGATCTTGTTCGGCATGAGTAGCTTTACAACGACTTTCCCCGGGTTCGCGGCTGCAAGCCGCGCCAGCCGCATGGCGTCTTCGCGCGCGACCACCGCTTGCGGAATCTTGTCAATCTGCCCGTTGAGCGAATTCGTGTGCCGATAGAGCAGCAGACGTTCCCGCGCGCCCATCCACAGGATCGCGCTCGCTCCGCCCCGGATCGCCTGCGCGATGATCGCCGGCGGCTTCAGGTATTCATCGAATAGGTCCGCCCATGTCGAGCCGATTTCGCTGTGCACCAGCAAAATCGCTCCCCGGATGCCTCCCGCGCGCGCAAACTCCTCCGCCGTTCCGTCGCCCACGTCCACGAGCTTCGCTTCGATTCCATCTGGCGGCGTCGCCGGCGACCATCCTGTGCTCACCAGGTGCACCGGAAAGGACACCGGCCCCAGAACTTCGAGCCGTGTGTTTCCTTCACTCCACGTGACCGGCATCGTGTATTTCTCGGTGTGGACCTCCACTCCTTCCGCGCGAAACGCCGCCACAGCCCATTCCACCGCTTTCGCCATTTGCGGCGTCCCCGAAACTCGCCCTCCCACGTCGTCTGTCAGCCGCTCGAGGTTCGCGATCATCGGCGAGGGCCCCAGCACTTGCGGCAGAATTTTCGCTGCCGCTTCCGCGCAGTCCGAAGCTTCCGTTGCCGAGCACGCTCCCGTCCCCTGCGGCGGCTTCAGCTTTCCGACCGCGTCCGGACTTTGCTGCTGAATTTGCGCAAAGGCAGGAACGCCCGACGTCAGGAGGAACCCGATCAGGGCCAACAAAAAGCGGGAAGCCACGCGCCTGGTCATCAACGGGATTCTCCAGAAGGGAATTGCTCCACTCGGATCGCGCCGCTGGCGTGGAGCGCCGACGATTATAGCGCGGGAGGGGCGGTGCTGTGGGGTACTGGTCCCTTCTGGTCCCTTGGGGGGATTCCCCCACCTTTCTTTGTATGTGTTGATTCCGAAGGGTCTTAAAAAGGCCGTTTTTGGAAGTGTTCATTCTAAAGGGAGTTACAGACACATTTTTTGCAAGTGTTCTTTCTAAAGAAGTTAGCGAATTTTGGAAACTGGCCGAGGGGGAAGGAGGTTGCCCGAAGGCGATGAGCGGGGACCTCACTCCTAACACCATAATACTGTACCATATGAGTAATGATATGTCAAGAGTTGTGATGGGGAATTAGCTGTGCTTGCGCTGGAGTGACTACAGGATGATCGGAAATGGCGGCCGCCTCAGGAAGCGAAGGGGCCACCCAGAAGCGGCTTGCAATGCCTCCCAGCTCGCGCGACGATTTCACCATGGCCCCAGAGTTCCGACCCAGGCAGCTCGTGCGCGTAAACCTTGCAGGGTTGCAAGCCGGAGGAGTGATGTTCCAGGCGGCCGTGACCGATGCCGTGGCGCACGTGGTGAAGCAGACTTCCGAAGAGCCGCCGAAATATCTCGTGAAGCTGCTCTTCTCCTTTCGTGGAGTGAGCGAAGTGGAAGTTCCCGCCGAGCGCATCCACCCCGCAAGTTAACCACCCTGCCGAACGCCGCGAGCCGCTTTGCGAAAGTAGCGCTTCTCCAAGCTATAATCTGCGGCCAAGATGGCACTGGTTCCAGGCACGCTTCTGGGCCCCTACGAAATCGGCGCGCCGCTCGGCGCGGGCGGAATGGGCGAGGTTTACCGCGCGCGGGATACACGGCTCGAGCGCACTGTCGCCATAAAGATTCTTCCTCCGCAATTTTCGAACGATCCCGCGCGCAAGCAGCGATTCGAGCGCGAAGCCAAGACGATTTCCAGCCTGAATCATCCGCACATTTGCGTAGTCCACGACGTCGGGCAGCAGGACGGGATCGAATATCTGGTAATGGAGTGCGTGGAAGGCGAAACGCTGGCGGACCGGCTGCACAAAGGGCCGCTTTCGCTCGAGCAAGTGCTGAAGTACGGCGCGCAGATCGCCGGCGCGCTGGACCGGGCGCATCGCAGCGGAATCGTGCACCGCGACCTGAAGCCCGGAAACATCATGCTCACGGCGGCGGGCGCGAAGCTGCTGGACTTCGGATTAGCCAAGCCGTCCGCGCCGCTGGCGACCGGAGCGACGCTCACCGCTTCGGCGAAAGAATCGCCAGTGACAGAGACGGGAACGGTGGTGGGAACGTTCCAGTATATGTCGCCGGAACAGATCGAAGGAAAAGAGCTGGACGGCCGCAGCGATATTTTTTCGTTTGGCGCGGTGCTCTACGAAATGCTGACGGGGCAGCGCGCGTTTCTGGGCAAGAGCCAGTTGAGCGTGGCATCCGCGATCCTGGAAAAGGAGCCGGCGCCGATCAGCAGCCTCAAGCCGATGACTCCGCCGACGCTGGATCATGCGATTCGCCGCTGCCTAGCGAAGGATCCGGAGGAACGCTGGCAAACGGCGCGCGACCTGGCGCTGGAATTGAAATGGATTTCCGAATCCGGAGCGCAGGCGGAAAGCGGCGAGACGCGGACGCATCGAAGGAAAGGCCGGGAATGGATCGCCTGGAGCGCCGCGGTTCTGATGTGCGCGGCACTGGCGGCGAGCCTGTTCTTGTTTTGGAGCAGGAAGCCTGCGGCCGAGTCGCCAGTACGATTCCAGATTCCTCTGCCGGCCGGGACCGGGAACTTTACGCTTTCCCCCAACGGGCGAATGCTTGCCATCATTGCGAACGGGCCGGACGGGCGCTACGTGATCTACAAGCGGGATTTGGATTCCCTGGACACTCAGATGCTTCCGGGAACGGAGGGCCCCATCGGGCCTCCCGTCTTCTGGTCTCCGGACAGCCGGTTCGTCGTTTTCCAAGTGGGATCCACACTCAAGAAAGTGGACGTCACCGGAGGACCGCCGCAAGCGATCTGCGAT
>Ga0335079_10000849_pt1 | contig 34699 bp, 28 predicted proteins | sample Lox_Sample_33_FD_206719 | JGI IMG/M metagenome (GOLD analysis project Ga0335079, IMG submission 206719) | Soil microbial communities from Loxahatchee National Wildlife Refuge, Florida, United States - Lox_Sample_3.3 | ecosystem: Environmental > Terrestrial > Soil > Wetlands | place: USA...
GACGACCTTGAGCGCAATCTTGTTCTCGATTTTCACGACGCTAAAGCCGGGCGTCGTCTTGTTCTCGACGATGAAGCCCTTGACTTGATTGTCGGCGACATCGCGCGCCCAAATGATCGAGACGTCACACCACGGAGCATTGCCGATCCAGCGTTTCTCACCGTTGAGAGTCCAATTGTCGCCCTCGCGCTTCGCCGTGGTCAGCAAGCCGCCGCTCGCACCCGAGCCCACCAGCGGCTCGGTAAGACCGAAGCATCCGATCTTCTCGAAACGCGCCATCGGCGGGAGCCATTTCTGCTTCTGCTCTTCCGATCCGTCGATGTAAATCGAGCCCATCGCCAGGCCGCCGTGCACGCCATTGAAAGTCGAGAACGACGGGTCGACGCGCGCAATCTCCATTTGGACAAAGCCTAGCAGCGCCAGGCTTCCCCCGGCGCATCCGTAGCCGTGCATAGCAAGCCCGCCAATGCCTAGCTCCTTCACAGCCGGCAGGAGTTCGAAGGGAAAAGCATCGTCCACCCAGTATTTTGTGATGACGGGCGCGACTTTGGTTTCCATAAACGCGCGCACCCGCTTTACGGTCGCGAGCTCCTCGGCGCTCAAAGTTTCATAAAGCGCGTAGAAGTCGCTATTCGGTGCTGGCAGTGGCTTCGGTTGCTTCGCCGGCTTTGCGACTACGGTCGCGGTTGCAGGTGCCATTTCTGTTCTCCGATCGTTTGAGTGGCGGCAGGCGTATTGGTTTCGAGCCCGCATTGGCTCGCGAAACTTTGGCGACAACATCAAAATAGAAGGTTCGGAGCGACGCGCCATTAAATTGCGGTTTAGGAATCTAAATTCGAAAAAGAACAACGCAGTGATCGCTCGGCAGAAAGCTCAACACCCATAAGAGCTTGACCGCATTCGTAGACGCGTGGAGATTGAAGGGGCGGCTTCGGGCCACGCGCAGGGGCAACCGCTGACGTATGCTGACGACAAGGCTTCGGCGTCGCGGCGACACTATCGTTCGATTGGGAGTGGTTGAATCCGATGTGCCAAAGGCGTTCTCAGGCAGGACTCGGTTCGAAGCTGCCCGACAATTTCGATTCGATGTTGGAGACTCGGCGCAACGTTTGACTCACTGCACACGTTTCAGCGATCTCGAGTAGCTTAAGTCTCTGTTCCTCGCTGACATCCCCTTCAAGGTGAATAACGCGATGGAATTGATCGATTATTGACGTGCTGTCGGTGCCCACAATCTTTTCATGTTGCAGCTCAATGGTTATTCGACCCACTCCCCAATTGTGACGAGTAACGTAGGACCGCAGCGTCATGGCTGTACACGCCCCAAGTCCGGCCATTATGTACTCATATGGGGACGGGCCGACATCATCGCCGCCGACGGCCTGCGGCTCGTCAGCGGACAGAGTATGGCTGCCAGCGGTCACAATTTGCGAATAACGTCCGCTGCCGCTTTCAGCTACTCTGACTACGTGCTTTTGAGTTTCAGTCATCGACCTGCTCCAAAGATGCGCCTACCCAAAAAGCTAAACTGAAGATCGGCTCAATCGAACGACGCTCATTCGGCTGGCGTGGCGGCGACCGGCGCGATGATTCGCTGCTCGTGGGCAAGCCGCGTCAGTCCCAAGTGCAAAAAGGCGGCGATTACCGCGCCCACGAGCGGAGCTATCATATATAGCCACGCGTTGGCGAAATTGTCGGTAGCCACCATCGGGCCGAGTGCGCGCGCCGGATTGAACGGTGCGCCGGTCAGGGCCCCGCCCATAATGATATTCAGCGTAACGGTCATTCCGATCGCTAGCGGCGCTAGGTTGCCGACGCGGCCTGCAACCGCCGTGCTGAGCACGGCGGTCACCAGGAAGAAGGCGAGCGCGGCCTCGATCACGAATCCAGCTCCGGGCGTGATCGTGACGGTTGTCGCCCCGAGCGCCAGATCGTGCGCTAGCTGCGGCATGCCAAGTCCGGTGGCCGCACCGCCGAGCACGGTCCGCAGTAGCAGGACGCCGGCGATGCCACCGACGAGCTGGCTTACGATGTAGCCGAGCGCGTCGCCGACACGTATGGCACCGGCAGCGAGCACGCCGACGGTGACCGCGGGGTTCAGGTGACCTCCCGAAATATTGCCGTAAGCAAAGGCGAAGACCATGATAGTCAGGCCGTGAGCGAAGGCGACCGCGCTGATACCGCTGAGACCGGCGCCATTGCCGACCACGGCGGCCGCGCCGGCACCAATGAACACAAACGCGAAGGTGCCGATGAATTCGGCGGCGAGTTTGGATGCAAGTGATGACATCGTCGATCTCCATGGACGGCTTGCGTAGGGCAGACCGCAGTTCAACATCAAATAGGTCCGCTCTTTTCGAAGTGGCGGATCGGGGCAGTCCGCCAACTAAGCGCGCCGGTACACGACCGAAAATAAAAAAAATCGATGGTGGGATGCTATTAAAATGGCATTTAAGAATCTAAATTCGTGCAAGCACAATCAAGTACTGACGAAACTCTCGATCTTGGAGTTGGGGCGCCAATGAGTGAAATGTGTGACTCAAGATCGACCTTTTGGCCGCTCTGCTAATAGGCGAGCATCTTATTATCGACTTCCAAAGTCGATGACTAGCGCATAGAAGGCCGCGGCGCGGTGCGCATGCCTGTCCGCGGAGCAAGGAAGCGGCGGCGCTACAGCGGTGATGTCCGTTGGCCTCGGCTTGAGTGCGACATACTTCCCGGGACACGCTCGCTGATCAATCGCGCTACCGCCAATCCCATTGCCATCCCACCAATGACGAAGCTGCATGACGCGGCCGCCTGCAGAGAATCAAGCATGTGGCCTTGATTGAACAATACGATCATTTCTACTGCGTATAGGCCGGGCACCATAATAATGATGCTTGGGACGGTGATTGCTATGCGCGGCTCTTTGAGAGGTCGATGCGCTATCGACGCTACGAGCCCCACCGCGAGCGCTCCAAGAAATGTCGCGGGTGCCAACATCATCCCTGCGTCGTGCAACGCGAGACGTAATTCGTTTGCTCCCAACGCCAACAATCCGACCGCGAATACGGCGCGTGAGGAGCTGTTATACAAAATTGCAAACCCGCAACCGCCGGCAAAGCTGGCAATCGCACGCAACAGCAATTTCACCGGTTCCGAGAGCTCAAGTGTCGGTGGCGGTGACACATCAAATCCAATCACGGCCACTACGAAGCTAAGGCCGAAAATAGCAGCCAATAGTATCATGGCGCTGTGTGCAAAGCGGGTCACCGCAACGAGTGTCTGGTATTTTAAGAGATCGAGTAGCGCCGCAACCAACGGGAAGCCAGGTAACAAAAACAATACTGAGGAGATTAAGCCAGCAGTATGGCGCACGTTACTTAAACCAATGTGCGTCGATACGATCGCAATTAATGCGTAGATTCCGGAAGCCGCTACGGCGCAAAGGGCAGTGATACCGAAATGGTTGATTTGGGTCCGAGAAAGCAACAGCGATCTAAGCCATTGGCCGCCGGCGCCGCCGATCCCGGCAGCTAGAACCTCAAGACCGCCTCCGCCGTTGAGAAATGCGAATGCGCCACAAGCGGCGCCCATAGCTGCGGCAGTCTGAGCTGTCGAATAGCGCGGCGGTGTGGCTTCGATTTTGGAAATTTTGAGCGCAACCTCCTTCGACGACTGACCGGGCCTCACAGCGTGTGCAAGCCGTTCCAATTCGCCAATTTTCCAAGAATTAACCCCAGGCGGTTCAATCTCACGCATCAACGTAGCGCGCTCGCTACCGCGATGAACGCTGGCGATTATGCCGTTCAGAGTGAAACTCACGGACAGGGCATCAAAACGCATTTTGCGTGCTAGTTCTTCCATCCATTCACGAACTCGAAACGCCGGGCCGCCAGCATTTAGGGTTATGCAGCCGAACCAAAGCACGACTTCAAACGGATCGGTGATTACCGCAGGCGTCTCTTCATCGTCTAGGCCAAGAGATGGGGTCATGCTTTGCCATACTGGGGTTGGTCCTGCATTGCAGGTTCATCATCTCAAGGGCCGGCAATCGCAAGCACTCTTCCATTTAATAGTGATCTGCGGTTGCAACGACTTTGCCTCTGAACACGCTCAGACTAATCGCGGTGTTGATGAGCATGATGGGAAAGACGAAGAGACCGGCTCCCCAAAACATGAAGGCAAGGCTGGAATGCGGAGCTGCCGCCTCCTCGATGCTGATGGTGAATGGGATCATGTATGGCCAGAACGAAATTGCGAGCGTGCCGAATGCCGCGGCGAAAATGATGACGACCATAGGGAAAGGCACATGATCCCGACGACGAAGAACGCCGGCGGCCATTGTGATCGCCGCAATCGCGGCAATCGCTGGGAAGACGAACAGGTACGGCCGCTCCAGCCACCGATCCATGACCCGAAGGTCTGCCACCAACGCATAGACGAACACGACAATAAGGAAGGCAAGGAGTCCTACCGACAGATAACGAATCAGGCGATAGGCCGCGTCCCGCAGGTCTCCTTCGCACTTCATGACGAGCCAGCAGGCGCCGAGCAGCGCATAGCCGACACATAGTCCGACGCCGCAAAGGACCGCGAAAGGACTGAGCCAACCCCACATGCCGCCCGTATATTGGCCGTTTGAAATCGGCAGGCCCTCGACGAGAGCGCCGACCATCACGCCCTGCATGAAGGCGGCCAGAAGAGATCCACCCGCGAAGCTGATGTCCCACACCGCCGGCATCTGCTGAGCCTTGGCGCGGAACTCGAACGCGACGCCACGCAGGATCAGACCCGCCAACATGAAAAGGAGAGGAAAGTAGAGCGCCGACAGCGCAGTCGCATAGACGACGGGGAAGGCGCCCCAGAGGACCACGCCTGCGCTGACAAGCCAGGTCTCGTTGCCGTCCCAGACCGGCGCGACCGCGCCCATCATCATGCGCTGTCGCTCTTCATTACGCGTCACACCGTAAAGAATTCCGACACCCAGATCGAAGCCGTCAAGCAGAACATAGAGGAGCATGCTAACGGTCAGAACGAAGACCCAGAACATGATCATCGCTATTCTCCTGGCGTCAATTGCGGAATGCCGGACGTGGCCGGCGAATCGAGAACCGACATCGGCCGATTGGGGGTTGCTGCGGAAGGTGTCAGGCCGAGCTGTCCCACGGGCCCTGCCCGTAGAAGCCGGTAGATGAAGACGATCCCGAAGGCGAAGATGAAAGTGTAAACGGCACAATAGACGATGAGCGAGATGGCTGCCGCGTGAGTCGTCAGAAACGGGGTGGCCGCGTCGGCGGTTCGTAGTAGCCCATAAACCGTCCAGGGCTGACGGCCCACCTCCGCAGTGAACCACCCGGTCAAGATGGCGATCCAGGGAAGCGGAAAGCTCAAAAAGGTGAGCCAGAGCAGCAACCGGTTTCTCTCAATGCGGCCCTTGAGGTTCAAATACGAACCGAGCCAGGCGATCGCCAACATGACGAGGCCACAGCCGACCATGATGCGAAACGCGAAGAATGGGATGAGCACCGGCGGGCGATCTTGCCGTGGGAAGCTGGTCAAGCCGACTTCTTTGGATGTAAGGCTCATGCTTGCGATCAAACTGCCCAGAACCGGAACGCTGATCGCGTAGTGATTCGTTTCCGCGCTCTCATCCGGGATCGCAATCAGGACCTCGCTCGCCGGCTGCTCGTCATGCCAACGGCCCTCGATCGCGGCAAACTTGGCCGGCTGATGTTCATGCACATAATCGCCGGTGAGATGGCCGAAGAAGATCTGGATCGGCACCAGCACGGCTGCGAGGTAGAGACCCATACGCAGCATGATGCGTGCTTCGGCTTGGCACATGTCCCTCAGCAAATACCAGGCACCAGTAGCAGCAACGCAGAACGCCCCGGTCAGATAGGAGGCAAGCAGCATGTGCGGGAAGCGCACCCAGACCACACGGTTGAAGATGATCTGAAACCAATCGGTCGGCACAAACTTACCATTCTCGAAGGCATAGCTGACCGGTACCTGCATCCAGCTGTTGTTGATCATGATCCAAAATGCCGAAAGCGAGGTGCCGAGCGCGACCATTGCGGTCGAAAATAGATAAAACCATGGAGGCACCCGGGAGCGCCCAAAGAGCAAGATTCCAAAGAAGCTCGCTTCCAGAGCGAAGGCGGTGAAGCTTTCGTAAGACAGAAGCGGACCCTGGATCGGTCCGGACATGCGGGACAGTTCGCTCCAATTGGAGCCGAACTGGAATCCCAGCACGATTCCGGAAACGACGCCAAGACCGAACGCCACGCCGAAAATTTTGAGCCAGAATTCGAATACCTGCCGATATACGGGCCTCCCGGTCTTGAGGTGAAGCGCCTCGAGCACGGTGAGCCACGCTGCTAACCCGATCGTGAATGACGGGAAGATGATATGGAAGGAAACCGTGAAAGCGAACTGAAGTCGCGACAAGAGCAGAGCCGTGAGTTCCATTTGCGTGATCCCTCAGCGCCCGAGAGTTCTCGTGGGAAAGTCAGCGATCCGCGCGCCGCTGTGGTCGACGTGCTCGGAAATGCCACGCACAGGCACAGGCGAGCGATGGCAGTCGAAATTCATCAGATGCACCGGTCCGCAGACCGCGAGTTCGCATGTCAAATGCGCTTCGGCTCCGGCGACCTCTTCGTGCCGCACGTGGATCCACCCGATTTTGCCTGGGTGGCGACCGAAGCCCTTCGCTTCCGCCGGCGCCAGGGTTTCGACGAATCGTTCGGCGACGTTCTTTGCCACGGTTGCTCTCTTTTGACGGCCCGGCGATGGCTCAGAAATCAGCGGCGTCAACCTACGGCCAGGAATTCGTACTCGCTATTAAACACGCGTTCAGAACACTAAATTCGGATTTAAAGTGACGCGCGTAGGCGTGGGCGGAAAGAGCGGAGAGCTAGCGCGCGCAAGCGCTGTCTGATGCGCGGGCGACCCCATTCGCCGACCGTCGCGTCCGGATTAGCGCCAGAGGTTTGTCTTTGCGAGATCGACGACCTCGTCGCCGCGGCCGCTCAGGACGGCTTTCAGCATAAACAGGGTAAAGCCTTTCGCCATCTCCAGCGTGATGGAGGGCGGCATCGACAGCTCTGCCCTGTTCACCACCGCATCGATCAGAACCGGCCCGTCGTGGGAGAGCGCGGCGACGATTCCGTCATTCACATCGCTGGCGTCTTCGAGTCTGATGCCGCGAATACCGACGGCTTCGGCCATGGCCGCGAAATTCGGGTTCTTGAAGTCCGTGCCGAAATCTAGGAAGCCGCTCGCTTTCTGCTCGAGCTCGATGAAGCCGAGCGCGCCGTTGTTAAACACGACGACCTTCAACGGAAGGCGGTGCTGCACGAGCGTGAGAAAGTTGCGCATCAGCATCGTGAAGCCGCCGTCGCCGGAGAGCGAGATCACCTGCCGGCCGGGCAAGGCGGCCTGGGCGCGCCGATTCCCTGCGCCAAGGCTCACCTTACACGAAACTAGTGCAAGCGACGGTCGCGACCGATTTCGTCGTACTCAATGGAAGGTTCGGTACACCTTATCCAAGTCCGCCCGGCAAGCCAGGCTGAACGGCAGAAGCAGGTCGGAATCATGTTTCTTGGACAACTCCGTCATCGCGAGTTTTCGAAGGTCCACGCTCGGCTTTAGCGAGATCTCGATAAGCTGTCTGATCACCGAGTCTGCTTCGTCTATAATGTTCACCGGTGCAAAGAGCCTCATTCGGTTTGCAAGCCCGAGGAGGTGCTGTCCATCGCTGTCCAATTTGAAACCGTCAAGCAGGTAAGCATTTAGAAGCAATTTCGAAGCGTTCATAATGAAATCCGCGTAGACCGTCTCCCGCTTCGTGGCCTCACGCGCGACTCGCTGCAGTCGATCTTGGTAGCGTTGAGTATAAATGGCCGCGATCAGCGAGGCTCCACCTCCTACGAGCGCCCCAACGAGCGCTGAAATCGCGCTCACAACGGCCGGATCGATGTGCATTTTCACTCCAATCAAGATGGCTGCAAAACCATCGCCTAATCACTCAGCGGCTGAACCAAACCGTCATGCCGGGCTCGAGCGTGGCCCGATTGCCCACCGGATCAATGCGCAGACGTAGCGTGTTGCGATCGTAATCGCCGATTGCGCGTTCCGCCTGCCAGGCCGCGAATGGCCCCAGCGCCAGTAGTTCCGTAACAACGGCCGGGATCGCTTCCCGCTGGCCCTGCACGTCGAGCCTGGTCCCCACTGTGAGGTCGTGCAGGGAATCCTCCCGCGCGTTAAAGGACAGCCATTGCTTGCCGCTCTCCTGAATGGAGAGCACCGGCTGCCCAACACTGATGTTCTCCCCGACCTCGGCAATGACAACGGTGACCACGCCGTCGGCCGGCGCCCGCAGGACGGTTTTGTCCAATCGCCGCTCGAGCACGGCTAGCGCCGCCGCCGCGGCCTGCACCTGTGCGTCGGCGATGGCGCGCTCCTCGCGGGTCGGCCCCGCCAGGGCGGCGGCGTGATTGGCCTCGGCTTCTGCAACGTCGGCGCGCGCAGCCGCCATGTCATTTGTGGCCTGGTCGAGCGCCTGCTGTGAAGCGGTATCGGTGCGCGCAAGCGCGGAGGTTCGCGATAATTGCGCCTCCGCATACGCCAGCCGTGATTTCGCCTTGGCGATCTCAGCGGCGAGCCCCGCAATCTGCTCGGCACGCACGCCGGCATAGACGTGATTGCGCGACGCGACTGCTGCCGCCAAAGTCGCGCGGGCCTGTCCAACCGATGCGGCGATCTCTACTGCTGACAATTCGGCGACTACGTCGCCGGCGCGGACGTGGGTACCTTTCGCGGCCCTGATGGCGGTGACCTGGCCGCCGACCTCAGGTGCGACGCGGATCTCGGTGGCTCGAACGATGCCGACGACCGGCGCAGCCGGTGCAGGCCGCCACCAAACATACGCGCCGGCACCAGCCAAGACGGCCAGAAGCCCAAGCACGATGTTGCGGCGCGCTCGGCCATTAGCCATTTGCCCACCTCCGATTGACCAGCTGCGCCGACATCACCGCGAGCCCGAAATAGACGATGGCGAGAAACCAGAGCCCGCCCCAGGCATGCGCCACGTCCCACAAACGTGCGCCGAGTTGGTTGATTCGAACGAGGCCATCAGTGGCGAAATCGGCCGGAAAAACCAGCCCGGCGACGCGCACTGACTCGGGAAGCGCTTCGCGCGGCCAGGCCATGCCGGTCGTGAAGAACTGCGGCATACTGGTGGCAATGATGATCAGTATCGGCGTCTCCGGGCGTTTAAACCAAGCGCCTATCGCCTGACCCATGAAACTGGTGGCGAGAATGAACACCGACGCGAGCGCCAACATTTGCACCGGACTGCCCAGCGTCGAGAAGCCGTAGAAGCGCGGCAGCACGATGAAATAAAGAGCCAGCGCCGGCAAATAGATGGTCAGGTGCGCGATACCGCGGCCGAGCACGCTCGTGACCGCCCCTCCAGCGGTTTGCGCCAGCGCCGGCCCGGTCAGCATTGCCGCGCCGATCAGCAGAGTCTGCTGCAGGATCAGGATGAAGGCCGCGGGCACGACATAGCTCGCGAAGCCGCCGACGGGGTTGAAGATGGGCTGCAGGAGGACATCAGCCGGGCTCGCAGTGGCGAGCTTCGCCTGGACGAGGCTGCTCCCTGGGCGCGCACCACCGGCGGCCAGCTGCAACGACAACGTGCCTATGGCGGTCGCGATACCGGTGGCCGTCGTCCTGAAAATGAACAGGTAGGTGGCATCTGCGTAGATCGGAACATGCACACTGTTGCCTTTGAGAACATCCCTTTCCGCTTCGGGGGGGATGCCGACCGCGGCGAAGGCCTCGCCGCGGTCGATTGCGGCGCGCGCATCGGCGAGCGTACGGGCGCGGACCAGGACCTTCACGGCGGCGCTCGCGTCAAGCGTCTCCACGATGCGGCGGCTGAGTTCGCTCAGATCGTTGTCGACGACCGCAATCGGCACCTTGCGCAGGATTTGGGTCAGGTACGGTTGTGGAAAGAAGATTCCATAGAGTATCGGCGCCAGCACCAGCGGGTTGAAGGCGCTGCGCATCGTCAGCACACGCCGCCACTCAGCGGCAAAGGCTCCGCCAATCCCGCGCGACGCGATGGGCACTGTCGCCAGTTCCGGCGCGACCGCTCTGCCGGCGGTGCTTGCGGCTAGCGCGCGCAGGCGAAGAAAAGCCAGCAGCGCGTAAAGCGCTGCCAGCAACGCAAGCGCGGCGAAGGGCTCAGCGGAATCCTGCACCGGCAGCCCACGGGCTGCCTGCCCGAACAGCACCGCCATGTACCAACGCAGGGGGAGGATTGCGCTCCATGCCTGCGAAAATGCGTTCATCCCCAGAATTGGAAACCCTACGCCGAGGTAGCCGAACGCAGGTGCAACAATGAGAGCGGTGAGACCCAGTCCGGTCACAAGGTCGCGCGTCACGAGTTGCAGTAGCGCTGCCAGTCCCATGTAGCCGACGATCAGCAGGGATCCGGCGGCAACCATCATTGGTACGTCGCCCTTGAACGGTATCTCGAACATCCCTTCGAGGATCAGCGACATCGACAACATCATGAGGACGAAGATCACAAACAGGGGCGCCAGCTTGCCAGCGAGCGCGAGGATTGGATTGCCGCCGGCGCAAGTCAGCCACGTACGAACGCTGCGCCGCCGGAACTCCGAGCCCACCGAATATCCGGCGGCAATCGCGATGACCACATGGAGGACCATCGGCAGCAACGAGCGAAGGAGAAATTGTGCGTAGTTCTTCTCCGGATTGACCAGTACGATCGTCTCGGCAACCAAGGAGCCGATACGGGAGACTTTTGGCGCCGCATGAGCCGCCGCGCCCTGCATTGCGGCCGTAAGGCTGTCGCTGAGCCCCGAGGCAGCGATACTTGCCGCCGTCAGGTACTGCTGGTTATAGAAGGCAACGATCTGCGGGCGGCGTTCGGCCTTCAGGTCGCGCTCGAAATTGGGTGGGATGTATACCGCCGCGATGGCATCACCCGCCCGGACCGCCTGCGACGCCGACGAGAGATCGGCAGAGCGTTTGACGATACCCAGATAGGGCGATGCCGCCACCTGCTCAACGAAGGCGCGCGAGGTCTCCGAGCGGTCCTGATCGACGACCACTGTACCTATATGACGGACCACGGAATGACTGAAGGTGGCCGACAGCACCACAAATGCGAACAGTGGCAGGCCGAAGATCACTATGAGCGCCGCGCGATCGTGCAGTAGCCACCGCCATTCGCGACTGGCAACCAGCAAGAACCCGGGCTTCGGCGGCGGCCTCATTGACGCGTCCGCCAGTCCAAATAGGCACTCATGCCCGGTCGCAGCTCCGGCACCTTTTCAACTGGGTACGCGCGGATCGCAAACGTCCGCAAGTCGAAATCGCCGGTGGCACGGGTCGCGCGCCAGCTCGCATATTCGCCCTTGGTGGCGATCAGTTTGACCTCGACGGTGATCCGGCGGTCACCAAGTGCGGGAATTCGCACATCGAAGCGGTCACCGATTTTCAGCGTCTTGACCAGGTCCTCGCGCAGATCGAAGTGAATCCACACGTCGTTGAGATCAATCAACGTCAGTAGCGACACGCCAGGCGAGATAAATTCGCCCGGCTCTATGTCGCGCTTGTAGACCTGCGCGGCGACGGGAGCGTAGACCACCATCTGGTCAATGATCGATTGGACTTCTTTGACGTCGGCAATCGCCTTCTGCACGTTCGCCTCGGCGATCTGGTGTTCCTCTTTGGTGTAGCCGTTGACGGCCTGTTCGTAAGCAGATTTGGCCTGGTCAGTGGCGCGTTCGCTTTCGTGCAGCGAGTCGGTGGCCTGGTCGAGCCGTGCTTGCGGAGCGTTCCCTTGCTCAGCCAACTGGCGGACGCGATCGAAGGTTTTCTGAGCCAGGACGACGCTCGCTTCTGCCCGCTCGAGCGCAGCTTTACGCGCGGCAATGGTCTCCGGCCGCGTGCCGACGTTAATGTTCGCCAGCTGCGCCTCGGCCACAACCTTCGCTGCTAGCGCCTGCTCATGCTTCGCGATCGTTTCGGGGTTATCAATCCGCACCAGCACAGCTCCGGCGACGACATTTTGGCCGCGCACAACGGGAATATCGCCGGCGCGTCCGTCGACCCGAGCAGCCATGTCGAACCGTGTGGCATCAACCTCGCCCTGGACCAGCAGCGGCTCGGGCCGCACCAGATACCAGATCGACAATCCAGCGACGGCGGCGACGACGATGGCGACCACAATCGTTGAGACGTGAGCGAACGCAGGTGGACGTTCCTTCGGCTTCCCCTGCCGCGGCGACACGGAGGGGGCTAGCGTCACAGTTTCAGGCGTTCGCGTGTCCATGCTGATTTCTCGGCGCTTGGCGGGGGTGGCGGAAATCCAGTGAACGCTCTCAGCGCGACGGCGGCACGTTGCGCCCGCTCAGCTAACGCGCCACGACAGCATCAAATTGAAGAACGGGGCGGTCTGCCATTAAATTGCGGTTTACAAATCTAAATTTGCACCGGGTCAGGCGGGGTGGGGCGAATGGAGCCGCGCTTTATAAGTCGCGTGACAAAACCTCTATGCCACGGAGGTTGAACGGCGGGCGCGCCGCCCGTGCAAAGTCACTTGTTCGCTCTGCCGCAAGTTGGTGTGGCACAAATGGAAGGGCCAGCCGCTGCCAAACGTCAACTAGGGCTTCTGCAAGATCGGCGATGAGCTCATCACCGTGATGTGGAGTCGGCGTAATGCGCAGCCGCTCGGTCCCTTTCGCAACGGTAGGGTAATTGATCGGTTGGATGTAAATGTCGTGCTCCGACAGAAGAAGGTCGCTGGCCGCCTTGCATTTGAGCGGATCGCCGACCATGAGTGGAATAATATGAGTGTCGGTCGGTAGGATGGGTAAACGAGCCGCGCTCAATGCAGACTTCACCCGCGCGGCACTGCGTTTTTGACGTGCACGCTCCCATGGCGACGACTTTAGATGCCGGATGGCCGCTGTCGCCGCAGCGCACATCGGTGGTGGCAACGCTGTAGTAAAGATGAATCCGGGTGCAAAAGATCGCACAGCATCGATCAGATTGCTGCTGCCGGCGATATATCCGCCCAAGCACCCAAACGCCTTGGCGAGCGTACCTTCGACGATATCAATACGGTGCATAACCTTTTCACGTCCGGCAACACCTGACCCGCGCGTCCCATACATTCCGACGGCGTGAACTTCATCGCAATAAGTCAAGGCTCCATGGCGTTCGGCGGCGTCGCAAATCTGTTTGATTGGGGCGACGTCACCGCTCATGGAATAAAGGCTCTCGAACACGATGAGCTTTGGCCGGTCGCCCGCCGCGGTCAGCAATCGCTCGAGATCGGTAACATCATTGTGGCGCCAGATCCGCTTTTCGGCGCCAGATTGACGGATGCCCTCGATCATCGAGTTATGATTCAACTCGTCCGATAGAATAAGACTGTCCGGGATTAGCCTCGCGATGGTAGAGATGCCGCTTTGGTTCGAAACATAGCCCGACGTGAAGACCAGAGCCGCCGGCTTGTCATGCAAATCTGCAAGCTCCCGCTCAAGCTCGACCAGCGGCCTATTGGTGCCGGCGATGTTGCGTGTCCCGCCCGCGCCGGTGCCCATCCGCGATGCGGTCTCGATCATGGCCTTGATGACTTTCGGATGCCGGCCCATTCCGAGATAGTCGTTGGAACACCAAATCGCGACCTCCCGCGGGCCTTCGGAAGAATGCCAAATGGCGAAGGGAATCCGGCCGGCTATGCGTTCGATCTCGACGAATTCGCGGTAACGGCCTTCCTGCCGCAATTGGGACAGGGCGCCACTGAAGTAACCGTCGTAGTCCATCTCGCGACCGTTCGCCTTTGACATCGCTTTCAATTCGGATCCGTTGCGTTACATCGTTCCAGGCTACTATTTAAATTGAGCGCGACACGGGGGACTAAGTTTTTTAAGATTCTTTGTCATGCAGGTCGTGACGCGTGACACGCTTGGAATCTCGCTGCTGCAATATTTGAACGCATCTTGCTCGCATGCCCACCGCTGTTCTGGCGTGCCTTCCGCATTCGACGTCGTTGAAAACGTGGCCACGCCGACGACACCGAATATGACGACAATAATTAAGTTTGGCACAGCGACCTCCGTTGGCAGCGCCAAGTCGGATTCGGGATAGCATCATAATAAAACGAGACGGCGCGCTATTAAATTGCGGTTTACGATTCTAAATTCGAATGAAAGCCGAGACCGATCGGGGTAAAGCAGGCGAGCCCCGCCAGGTTCATGCTGGCTCCGAGCGTCGGCTTGCCTCGAACAGGAACCAGGTACGGCGCTCGGCCTCGTCGATCCACACTTCCAGCAAGCTTGTCGTGGCCACATCGTTGTGTTGTTCGCACAGCCCGTGCGTCTCCCGCATACTGGCGGCCAGCTGTTTGTTGTCGTCGCACAGCTCGGCGAGCATATCCAAAGGCGTCACGAAGTCTGCATCGTTATCCTCGATACGCTAAAGACCGCAGATCTGTTTAATGGACTGCAAGGTCGTTCTTCGCCACCACGGACGCGATCGCCGAGCGCGTCCGCAAGTTCATTACATTCTCCTTCGGAGGTTGTGTGCTGAGCCAAGCTTTGGGGCCCTGAAGCCGTCGAAAATTCCTGTTCGGCCGCGCCTCACAAATAGGTGGCGGCCGACCGAGGGGAGCGGCCGGCCGCGCGCGAACCCGATTCGGGGAGGGGCATCGGGCTGCGATCTTCTCAACGGTTTGTTTCTTGCACCGTCGACTATTTGAATTTTTATCGCGCAAATCCTGCAGAGCCTTGCGAGCCACGGAAGGTGCGACGATCTCGTGTTGTAGAACTACTCTTGTGCTGCACGAAACGCCATTAAACAGCTATTTAGATATTTAAATTCGAAGTTAACCGCCGCTGACCAGAGTGCAGCCTTTATGACGGTCTGCGATTCCCGAATCCAAACCTCACGAGCCGCGGCACTGCACCGCAATAAGATTGTTCAGATCGTCGATCTGGGCATCGAGGACATCGAGGTCACGTCGGTGATCTTTGCCGTCATCACAGGTTGAGACGGCCTGACGCGCCTTCACGACCTCAAAGAAGCGATTGCTATAATCGCCGCAACGTTCTTTGCCTTGAGGAGGAACGGTACCATTTTTCTGCTTGTGCGCCGCGCGATGGTGGCCAGCTACAAGATCTGCGGTTTGACCACAATCGGACGCGGCGGCGTTTGTGGCAACCATAATTATCAAAACAGTGAGAAAGGTTGTAACAACTCGCAGCATCAGAGCCTCGATTTGTCGCGGCGATGCGACCGAATCAACTAATTTGGCAGCGGCGTGCAAAAGAACTATTCCGCTCCTTCAAGCGATGCCATTAAACAGCGCGTCAGAAATTTAAATTCTAATTTAATAAGGCGATCAGTTCGCGCGTCTTCCTTGCCACATGCTCCTTCAGTACCTAGCTTGAGAAAGTCGCCGGCAGTGCATTCGAGATTTGTATCCCCAACAAGCGGCCTTGCCTCGCGACCGCCGACCGAATGGATTTTTTTGAGCCAAAGAACATGCTGACCAATCTCGCCATCGTCTCAAGTAAGATGAATCTTTATTTGTCGAGCGTCTTTTCCGTTTTTTGTTTCATCTTTTTATCCGTTCCAACCGCACTTGCGCAAACGGACGACCAACCATTTGGGCTTTCCACTGTCGTGGCATCGGAAGCAGTATTGGCGGCGGCATGGGAAGAATTGCAGCTAGAGGTCGATAACGACCTTTCGATCATTGGTCGATGTCGCGCCGCACCTCAGTCTTGTTCTTCGCGCGCCGCACTTAAATTTATAGCCATCGTAAAAGAAGGCGAACAACATGAACCCCTCGCTCAAATTGGCCACATCAATAGAGCAGTGAATTTGGCAATGCGAGCGCTTGATAGGTCTCATGTGGACAACGAATGGAGGTCGCCGCTCGCGGCGCTCTCAAGAGGGGTTGGAGACTGCAAGCATTACGCGGTACTTAAGTATGCAGCGCTCAGAGAGGCTGGCGTTGCGCCCGATGCCTTAAAGATTGTCATTGTTGAGCTCAGATCAACGCACCAGGAGCATGCCCTAGTCGCGGTCCGCACCGGAAACCGTCGCTGGTTACTTCTTGACAATCACACGTTGACGCTGGTCGAAAGCTCCGAGGCACTCGATCACTACGATCCCCTTTATGAGCTCGATCAAAACGGACCCCGGCAATTCGCGTCGCCATCACACCCGCCACAAATTGCGAGTTCATCGAACCATCGGATAGCGCGATGAGCAAATATCAATCTCTCGCACGCAATTGCATGTGAATTTAGTTTTCTGAACAGCATTTTAGTGGTGTCCACAAAATGCGCGTCTATTTCTCCTGTGCCGTCGAGACCGAATCTTCCGCTCGGCGAATGGATTCAAATCCAGGAAGAATACAGGAGAAGTTAGATGAAAAGGTTTCTGACAGTCGTGGGTTTGCTGGCCGTCGTCGCGAGCCCGGCATTTGCCCAGTCGTACTGCCAATGCTGGGGCTCGGGCAATGTTGTCGGCCTCCCGGCCCTGGTGCAGCAGGATGGTTACGCGGACGCGAACTCAGCATTCGCGCAAGCTCCGCAAAAATATAGAAAGCATACCAACCACGAGGCCGTTGTCGATCCCTACAACCCAATGCCCAACGGTATCGGCAGCGCTGGGTACAATTGGATGCTGGAGCAATATTAGTAAGCAAAGCCATTGAGGGGAGGTGGGCTCAGGCCTGCCTGCCCCTTATTTGAATTGTGCCGAGATGTCACCTTGGGGGATGCCTACAAAACGGGCCTAGTGTCGACCAAATGACGCTATAGAATTTTTTAAGGCGCGAACTACGCAGCCTCCGGCTCAGTAAAACTTACGGCGACTAAAGCGCCCGTAAGCGAGGGTTCAAGAACGTGACACTCCTATGACGCGACTTGAGGCGTGATATAGTTCTTGATGTATTTACTCTGGCGCACGGAGAACGAATCCTTGTCCGCGAATGCTGAAGATCATCGGCCTCTCGCCAGCCTGGTCAATCTTACTACGCAATCGCCCCATGTGAACGTCGACGAGATTGGACTGCGGGACAAACTTGTAATTCCAGATCTCCTTAAAAAGCGTTGCTCTCGTCAGCACTTGGCCTTTGCGCCGCATCATGAATTCGAGCAGACAGAATTCGCGCGGCCGCAGATCAATCTTGCGCTCGTCGCGTTTGACGATGCGTGTCAAAAGATCGAGCTGTAATGGGCCGATGGTCAGGAAAGTTTCTCGATCCGTGGTGGGTTGCCGCAGAAGCTCCTCTACTTTGGCAATCAACTCGGCGATTGCAGCGAAGTTCGCCGCGGCAACGGTCGGGGAGACGGCGGTCGTCGTCAGCCGAGAACTGACCGACGGGTTCTCGAGCAACTCGGTGTTGAACATCGCGGTCGCCTTCTTTTTTAGCGCCAGTGACTGATGATCATCCGGGGGTGGGCCATGAGTATGCGAAGGCATAGCTGAAGCTCCTGCGTATACGTTTACAGTGCTGAACCGGCCCTTGGAGGAGAGGCGTCGAACGGATCCGGGCGAACGAATTGGCATAGTGGACGCCATCGTCATGCTTTCCTCCCGTCATCATCGATAGCAGCGCGAATGCATTTCAGAAGATGTTGCTCGTCGCAGGGCTTGGCCAAATAACAGTGGATGCCGGATCGCTCTGCGCGGAGACGATCAGCATCCCGCGGAAAGGCGGTAATCACGATCGTCGGGATGGAGACTCCAGACTTGCGCAGCTGATCGTAAAGCTCCAGGCCGCTCATGCCTGGCATCCGCAGGTCTGTAATCAGACAGTCGATTCGATCCAATTGGGCCGATTTCAAGAAATCCTCCGCGCGTTCGAAAGCCTGCGCGTTGTAGCCCATCGACCTGACAAGATCAGTGATGCCCTCCCGGGTCGATGGATCATCGTCTACTATCGAAATCATTGACCTGTTCACGCCTGCCTCCCGTTGCACGATGACATAAACCTATGAGCGCTCATCGAGCCGCGCCATTACGCGCAAGTGGGCTTTAATAAAAATTAAGTAAGCGCGGCTTTACCTCCATCGTACCGGGCTGGCCCAAAGAACTGGGTATCTAGTGCTTTAGTTTAGGTGGCTGCGCTTCGTGATTAGAAAGCCCGAGCTTGTCGGCCATGCGCACCAGCTCGATCACCGAATTCGCCTTCATCTTGTGCATGGCCTGGCTGCGGTGAACCTTGACGGTCATCTCGCTCAAGTCGAGATGAGCGGCAATCTGCTTGTTTGGCTTGCCGGACACCACGAGCGAGAGAATTTCCCGCTCGCGCTGCGTCAGGGTGTCGAATCGCAGACGAAGCTCGGCGAGCGTGTGTGCCTCTTGGCGGCGGGCCCGGTCCCGTTCAATGCCGGCGTGGACAGCATCAAGAAGCTGCTGGTCATTCAAAGGCTTGGTGAGGAACTCGATTGCTCCGGACTTGATGGCACGTACCGACATCGGGATATCCCCATGAGCGCTTATGAAAATGATGGGGAGCTGACTATCCGAGCTTGTTAGCACGCGCTGCAATTCAAGACCGCTCGGCCCAGGCAATCTGATGTCGAGAATGAGACAGCCCGGAGCGTCGGACCGCTTGCGATCAAGGAACTCCTTCGGCGACGCGAATGCCTCGACCCGGAGGCCAACCGAACGAAGTAGGTCGGCGACGCCCTCGCGAACCGAGACGTCGTCATCGACTAAGTAAATGAGAGGCACTTCCTCGCTCATGCGTTATCCCCGTGCACTTTAGCAGGCGGCGCGGCCCGGAAAACCCCCGAATGCGCCGCGGCTTCAACGCCGTCTCTATCTTCCCAGCCGTAGAGTTGTACAATCTTGTCGCTGATAAGATCCCCCAAATGGGGGTTCAGGCAATGCGCTTCAGGGGGATGACGTTGATAGAGCCGTATTCCACTTCCACGGGCTCGGTGAGCGGATTGAAATTTTACAAAAGCTTGCTGCCCCGCGGCAGCGGGCTACAGTTTCTCGCTACCAAGGTCATTTTACCCCGGTGTGCTGGGCTGATCGAACGTCCGCGGCTTTTTGAAAAAATATCGCACTTCCCGTCCAAACGTCTCGTTCTGATCAAGGCTCCGGCGGGTTTTGGTAAGACATCGCTTGCCACGGCATGGGCAGAGCGACTTCGTCAAAACGGAGATAAAGTTGCGTGGTTAAATATCGATCCCGACGATGACGAGCCGCAGCGTTTTCTTTTCTATATAGCTCGCGCCCTGCAGAATGCGTGTGAGGATGTCGGTAGGGGCGCGATTGATTTAATTAGTGAAAGCTCTCTGATCGCGTCACATACAATCATATCGTCCCTGATAAATGACCTAATCGATGAAGAAGATGAGGTCTATCTATTCTTAGAAAATTATAATTGGGTGACAGATCCCGCAATACATGAGGCACTTGCGTACTTCCTGAGACATGCGCCGTCGCATTGCCACGTTGTCCTTACCACGAGAGGTGAGCCATCTCTTCCGCTCGCTTCACTGCATGCTGAGAATCTACTGCTGGAGATCGATGCCGCAGCATTGCGATTTGATCTGAAGGAGACTCACGATTTTCTGCAGCGCGAGAGACCCGGCATTTTAGACATGACCGATGTTAAGCTCTTGCTCGAGAAAACGGAGGGTTGGCCCGCCGCGTTGCGGATTGTAGCATCCGCGTCTCCTCAATTGGGTCAAGATTTCAGGCAGTACGTGCTGGGCCTTTCAGGGGCCCAGCGGACGATAGGGGCCTATCTCGCTGAGTTGCTTGATGGTCTCCCGACCGAACTCGCTCAATTCATGTTGTACACGTCCGTTCTTCACCAACTCACCGGGCCATTGTGTGACGCTGTGACAGGATCGACTACAGGTCAGGAATTCCTCGAATCGATTGAGGAACGTCAGTTGCTTTTGGTACCCCTCGACCAAGCTGGGCAATGGTATCGCTATCACACTCTTCTCGCTGACTACCTAAGACAAAGACTCAAGGTCGAGCAGGCCGCAGACATCCCTGGGTTACATCGTCGTGCCGCCACTTGGTACGCTTCCAATGAATTATGGACGGATGCCGTTCAACACGCCATTGCCGCGGGAGATGACGATCAAGCCGCAGAATGGATAAAAAATTGCGCCATGAACCTGGTGAAGAAAGGTGATCTATTCACCTTGCTCGGCTGGCAACATTTATTCCCAAACAGGCTCATGCGAGAGCAGCTTGAAGTCAGACTAGCGATCGCTTGGGGGTTAGCCCTAGCCTTACGGTTCGATGATGCTCTCCAACGGCTCGAGGATGTCGAGCGGGATGTCAACGAGAAACAGTCTGCGGATGCCCCATTCTTAAGTTGCGAGTGTCAAGTCATTCGCTCGGTCGCAACAGCATTGAAAGACGACACTGCCGCGGCGTTAGAACTCGCCGAAGATTGTTTACATCGGTCACGCGATCCATGGACAACAAACGTTGCCTCAAATGTTGTTCGCCTCGGTTATTTGAAGATGGGCGATTTAAGGAAATTTTATGCGACGCCTTGGGTGCCTTTTTCACTCGAAGAGGATCGCAGAAATGTGTTCGCATCTGTTTATCGATTTTGCCTTCAAGGACTTGCCGAAGCCCAACAGCTCAATCTTGGCGCAGCGAATCGCAATTACATCCAGGCCTTGCGACATGCTGAACAGTATGTAGGAGCGAATTCAGTTGCTGCGTCTTTACCCTTAAGTCTAATTGCCAGACTCCGCTACGAGCAGGGCCAGCTCGACCAAGCGGAGGCCATGCTAATTGATCGCCTGCCAATAATAAGCGCTGCCACAATGTTAGAGTGTGTATGGAGTGCCCACTTCGTCGTGGCAAGAGTTGCCGTTTGCCGCGGCAATTTTGCACGCGCCTATGCTTTGCTGGAGGCGGCTGAAAATCAGGGCATCACCCGGAGGTGGGGTAGGTTGACTGCAGCGTCGATATCTGAGCGTGCACGCCTTTATTTCGCTGAAGGTAGGATCAGTGAAGGAGCCGCTTGCCTTGACCGCCTCGATCGTCTTGCCGCGGAATATTCGATATCGACGCCATGTGCCCATTCGGAAATTCGTTGGCACGCCCAACTCGTGCGCGGTTATCTCCTATCAGAACAAAAGAACTATGAAGAGGCTAAATCAATTCTGAAAAACCTACAGCACGAACTTGAGCGCGTGCACAATAATTCGTTTGCTCTGCGCGTCGCAGTGCATATCGCTGGTGTTAGTCAAGATGCAAAACAGCTGGACGAAGCCATTGATGGTTTTCTCCGAGTTCTTAGTGCTTCCGCAAAGGCTGGCACCTTTCAAATGATCTTGGACGAAGGGCTAAAAATTGGGCCCCTGCTTACAATTGTCCAGGAAAGCATTGAGCGAACAGGAAAGTTTCGTGAACTTACACCCTCTTTGAACAATCTAATTGCCGGCTGGCGGCTACGCTATCATACTCAGGTCGATCCAGCCGATAACTCGGCAACCGCGGAGTTAATCAGTGCGCGCGAAGCGGAAATTCTAAAACTGATTGCGCGAGGCCTATCGAACAAGGAAATCGCTCGAACCCTCGCCATCGCTCCTGAAACCGTGAAATCACATGTGAAGCATATCTTTGTAAAAATGCGCGTAGAGAAACGAGCCCAGGCGGTCGCGCGCGCGCAAAGTCTCGGACTGGTTACGACGCGTTGAGAAAGATAAAGCAAAAACAGTTGATCTAAGGTTCGAGTCCGTGCGCGCCCGTCGGCAGAAAAACTTATTTATTGACCCGACGGCGTTTGATTAGCATTTTTATCGTTGGCAGTCGCTGGCGCGTTCCCGCGCGTCGACACACTAAACTGAAAGACGGCGCCATGGGGCACGTTTGCTGTCACCGCTAACTTTCCTCCGTGCGCTTCGACGATCGAGTGGCAAATCGATAGGCCCATTCCCAGGCCGGTCGGTTTCGTGGTGTAGAAAGCCTCAAAAGCACGTTCCAAGCTTATCGGATCAAGTCCTGGACCCGAATCCCGCACCGTAACCGCAACGCAATCCGGCTCGGATTTTGCAGTCGCGATCAACAGTTCACGGGGCCCTGAACCGACCCCGCTCATGGCTTCAATTGCGTTGATGACCAGGTTCAAAATCACCTGCTGCAGCTGGACCCGAAGTCCCACAACGAGCAGCAAGTCTTCCGTGAGTTGCGTCTTAACCGAGACGCCGTTTTTCTCCGCTTCGCCACGGGTGATAACAAGCACCTCGCGGATCGTTTCGTTGATATCGAAGCTCTCCTCAAGTGGCGGCACCTTCTTGACGAGGGTGCGGACCCCGTTGATGACCTCGCCAGCCCGCGTTGCATCCCTGATAACGCGTTCAATCGCACGCCGCGTCGCCTTCAGGTTGGAGCTTTCAAGCCAGCGCAGAGCGGCCTGGCCGCTGCTAAGCGCGCCGGTGACGGGTTGATTGACTTCGTGGGCGATCGAAGCCGTCAGCTGTCCGAGCGCTGCGACACGGTTGGCATGTGCCAGCTCCGTTTGCACCTCGCTCAACGCCTCCATGGCGCGCTTACCCTCGGTGATATCTTCACACACGATCAAGAGGGTCGGACGGCTTTTGATCAAAGACGCTCTGGCCGTCTCGCGAACCCAGATCATCTCGCCGTTCTTGCGCACCTTGCGCAGCTCCCAGCTCATCGCGCGGCCCGGCCGTTGGAAGCAGATGGCGGCATTCTTCCGCACTGCCTCGCGGTCAGCCTCGTAAAAAACCATTTGAACGGGACGGCCGATCAATTCATCGACCGCGTAACCGAGCTGCTCGGCGCCGAAGGGGTTCACGGAGAGGATCGTTCCGGATTCAGCCACCATGAAATACATCACCGGGTTGTTCTCGAAGACCGCCTTCCATTGCTCCTCGCTCTCGCGAAGCGCTGCTTCCGCGCGCTTGCGGCTTTCGATGTCGGTACGCGTGCCGTACCATCGAAGGACGCGTCCCTGCTCATCCCGCAACGGGTTGTCCTGGATCAGAAACCAGCGGTATTGCCCGTCCTTTCCCTTTATTCGTGCTTCCAATTGAAAAGGTGCACGCGCCATACGCGCACGCCCGCGGAGCGCCTCCAGCCTCATTAGATCATCGGGGTGAATGAGCTTGGCAAAGGCGTCTTTGGACTGAATCTCGTCGAGGGCGAGACCGGTGTATTCTCGTTCTTGTCGATTGGCAAAAAGTGGATTCCAATCCGCATCGAAGACAAAGACCTGCTGAGGAATTACGTCAACAAGCTGTCGAAGCTCCGCTTCGCTGTGCCGAATCCTTTCTTCTGCGCGCCTGCGCTCCGTAATGTCGCGAATGGCGCTGGAAATCAGCACGCCTTCCTTGGTTTCCAGCGGGCTGAGGCTGATCTCCACCGGAAACTCGCGTCCTTCCTTGTGCAAGCCGTAAAGGTCCAGCCCGGTCCCCATTGGCCGCGCCCGGGAGTCGGCTGCAAAGGCCGCGCGGTGTCCTAGATGTCGGCTCCGGAACCGCTCCGGCACCAGCATTTCGATCTGCTTCCCCAATACCTCCTGCCGTTGATAGCCGAACAGCTCCTCCAGCCGCGTATTCACGAGAATAATTTCGCCTTCACGATTCACAACCGCGATGGCATCGGGCGCTGACTCCAGCAGTCCACGGAATTTCTGTTCGGCTTGCTCGCGCTCCGTGACGTCCGCCGCCGTCCCGACATATTCAACGACTTCTCCGGTTTTATCGAGAATCGGATGCCATATTGCATGGAGGTGCTTGACGATTCCGTCATGCAGCAGCAGCCTGTAAGTTTGCGAAAATTCGGCTTTCTCACGAAATCCCTGCAGACATGTTGCCGAAACCGTCTCGAGATCATCGGGATGCACAAGGCGCCGAGTCTCGTCATAGTTGGGAATGCCATGTCGAGGATCCAATCCAAAAATTCGAAACAACTCATCGGACCAGAAGAGCGTTTTTCGGCTGCCGGGGTCGTAGGCGAAACTGCCGGTGTGGCTCAACCTTTGCGCTTCGGCTAGATAAGTCTCGCTTCGCCTTAGCGCTTGCTCTGCACGCTTCTGCTCGGTCAGATCGACCACGAAAGCGACGCCGTGCTCCGCAGTTTCGCCGAACTGCGCCGCACCAACCAGCACCGGCACGCGGCTTCCGTCCTTGCGGATGTATTCCTTTTCGTATGGCTGAAAGGCGCCGGTTAGCTTCATCTCGGTCATCGCACGCCGGGTGCGGTCCTGCCAATCCGGCGGCGTGAGAGTCTGTTGACCTACGGAACCTGTAACAAGATCCTCGCGGTCATATCCCACGATCCGAAGGAATGCATCATTGACATCCCGAAAGACGGCGTCCCGGGCCCCATGGCGGCCACCGAGCTGCCAAGTGAAGACGCCGATGATGTTGGCGTCGACCAGGCGCCGGACCCGCGCTTCACTGTCACGAAGTACTGCTTCCGCGCGCTTGCGATCTTCTATATCTGTCAGAACCTCATACCACTTCAAAATGGTGCCAGCCTCGTCCCGTAGCGGAACGGCGCGAGCCAGGAACCATCGATATTCCCCATCTGCCCCGCGGCGAAAGCGAGTCTCGATCTCGATCGGCTCGCCACTCGCCAACGACGCGCGCCACTTGCTCACGTGTTGATCGAGATCATCGGGATGGATGGAGGTTTTCCAGCCCGAGCCTCGCGCTTCCTCCTCGGAAAGACCCGAATATTCCGAAAACCGCTTGCCGATGAACACGTCCGACCCGTCGGGCAGAACCGTGACGGTCATGGCTGGAATGGTCTCGACGATTTCGCGAAGCTCTTTCTCGCCCTGGCGAAGTGCCTCCTCGATTCGTTTGCGTTCGGTGATATGCCGACCGATGCCGCGATAGCCGATGAAGCGCCCCGCCTCGTCGAACATCGGCAGCCCGGAGACCGCCGCCCAACGCTTGCCACCATTGGGCGTCGGCCTCCCGTACTCCAAATCGCGGAACGGCAGGTGCGCGTCGAGGGTCTCTCGGTGCTTGCGCCAGCCTTCTTCGTCAATGTCCACGTAAGGCAGTTCCCAGCGCCTCTTGCCGAGTTCGGAACCCGGCAATGGGCCGTCGGTGACCCGCTCGGAGAAATCCTGCCGGATAAAGCGATGCTCAGTGTCGGTCTCCCAGTAGACGTCGAAGGAGAATTGCATGAGCGTCCGAAAGCGTTCTTCGCTATCGCGGAGTGCTTTCTCGGCGCGCACCGCTGCGCTGACATCCGTGGCCACGCCGCGATAGCCCAGAAATTCTGCTCGGCCGCCGAACACCGGCTTGCCGCTGGCAGCGACATATATGGGTGATCCGTCCGAGCGCGTAATTCTGTATCTGAAGCCGCGAAACGGTTGGTGCGCATCGAGAGTGGCAATGTGAGCGCGCCATTTATCCGGCTCTTCCTCGCAGTCTGCCGCGAATTCCCAGCGCGTTTTCCCGATTAAATCTGACGGAAGTCCCAAGTCTGCCGCCGTCCGGGAAAATTCCTTGAAGCGATGATCGGGCCCAGTCTCCCAGAACCAATCGGATTCAACCTCGGCGTAATCGCGGAAGCGTTCCTCGCTCGCCCGCAGTGCCTCCTCCGCGAACTTGCGCTCGGTCAAATCGAGCACGAAGGCGACACCCTGGTTTCCGCCTACTTCCGAAGTTGCCACGCCGATCAGCACGGGCACGCGGGTGCCGTCTTTGCGGAAATACTCCTTCTCGAAAGGGGGTAAGCGCCCGGTCATCTTGTTCTCTTCGACCAATCGGGCGTCGAGATCATGCCATTCCGGTGGAGTCAGATCGGTCCATCGTATGCGGCCCGCGGCGAGATCGTCGCGGCCGTACCCGAGCATGCGCAAAAATGCGTCGTTAGCCTCGAGAATCCGTCCGTCAAAGTGCCAAATGAAAATCCCGATGATGTTGGCATCGACCAGACGCCTGATCTTCGCTTCGCGTTCAGCGAGGTCACGATAAGCGCTGTGAAGATTGTGAGACATTGCGTTGAAGGCCGTGACGACCCGCTGCAGTTCGTCCTCGTGGGGCGGCGGACGACGCCGCAGGTGCAACCCGAGCGGGGCGTCTTTGATGCGGTGGCTGATGACATCGGCTGCAATGGCGGACAAATGTCGTGTCACAAGATGGTGAAAAAGATAGAGGATCAACAAAGCGACCAAAAATATCGTTACCGCTTGGGTCACCAGAATAGTCGATGCAGTATTTGCAAGCCTACGATAGATACCGGCGAGCGTGGCTTCGATGCGGAGCGTGCCAATCACTCTGTCCGGCCCTTGGCCAACGTGGTGCAGTGGATACTCGCGCGCGAACGTCGAGTCCTCGGGATCCCTACTGAGCTTGAGGAAGGGCACTTTTCCCGTGCTGCCCGCCTCGCGGATTTCGACGCCACGAATGTCGGGAAGCCGAAGGATCCCGTCGAGTTGGAGCCGCAGCTGTCTTTCGTCCAAGTTCCAGAGACTTTCAGCCAAGCTGTCCAGGTAGCTTTCGCCAATTCGGCTAAGTCGCGTCTCGATGCCCGCGACTTCGTGACGGTAATCGGCGTAGAGCTGAAGCGCGGCCAGGATGACGGTGATGAAGCTGCTCACTAACAAAACGCCAACCAGCAGGCGCGCGCCAATTCCGTAGCGACTCGCGGCGAGTGACCGCAAGAGTTCGCGACCACGGACAATCAGCGTGCTGATGAAACCCTGCCGGCGTTCCAAGTTTTCGCGCAACATGTTGCTCCAGTGGCGTTGGCAGCTACCTTTGATCGGCCAAACAACTCCGCTTGCTGCGACGCCTGTTGCCTCCGCACCCTACCCAGGCCACAGATCGCTCCTCTCTGTTTTTACGTTCAGAGCTTGCCCATCCCGCATTCACTCGACCACTGCATCATGTCAGCGCAAGTATTCCTGAATGATTCGATTATAGAAGCCGTCTTGTTTCATTGATGCCAGAGAGGCCTGGAAGTCATCCAGAACTTTCACAAAATCTCGTTGCTTAGTGAAGGCAAGATAGCTTGGAACCGACTCAATCGGCGGCGATATTTCCTTTATCTCTGCCAGCAGTCCCAAATGTCTGGCAGTTTCCAAAACGCCATAGCGATAGTTCGCTATCAAGGTGACACGACCACGCATCAGTTTCATCAAATTTTGCTCGATGTTATCCGCCAGATCGATATTTTGGAGTGTTCCATTTTTGACAGCGGCATCGAATTTCTTGCCATAACTTGCACCACGAACGATTCCGATATTGACGTCACGCACCTCGGAAAGCTCACCACTGAAACTATTCTTCGTGTCCCGCCGACTGAAAAAAACGACGAGTTGGGGAAGCAAGACCTCATTTGGATAGGTGAGAAACTGTTCGCGCTCCGGCACCCGGTAGATCGGAAAGACGCCGTCAACCGCCCCGCTTCGCGCCTCGCTCAGGCATCGCGCCCACGGCATGATCTTGATATCTACCGAGCGGCCTGTCCGCCGGAACGCCTCTGTGACGACATCCACCAAGATGCCCGTAGGCTTGCCGTCAGCGAGGAACGTCGTTGGCCGGGCGTCGGGCGACGCCAGAACCAGTGGGTCGGCACGAGCCGTGCTCCCCGGCACCACAAGAAAACTCGACACAATGAGCAGATAGGCCAATGCCTTCTTGGTCTGTAGAGCTATCGTGCTCAATTGCGCCCGCGCGCCTCTGCCCTGAAAGGCTTGCGCCAAAGTCGCATATGGAACGTCGCGCTTGTATTGGTCGAACTTGCCTGAGGCAAACAGCCCGCGCGGCGGAACGAGCGCCTTATGCAGCTCATTGACGACCGAGGACTTACCGATACCGGAGTATCCGGAGACAAGCACCAACTCGGGCGCACCGCTTTTGACGATGCGATCGAAGGACGTAAGCAAGGTCTCGACCTCGCGCTCTCGGCCGTACAGTTTCTCGGGAATCAAAAGCCGATCAGGCGTGTCAAGTTCGCCAAGCACGCCAGCCACCATAGTCCTGCGTGAGGGTGTCGCCGAACGAGGGTGAACGAATGTTCCATCCCTTAATGCCATAGAGCTTGTCCAGGTCAGCGGCTGAGGATGGGGAAGGTGCAGCCACGAGTTTGTCTGATGCTTTCGCTGAATCGGCCGGAGCAACCGCACGGCTGGATATGCCGGTATTCTTTTTGATCTTTCGTGCCGTTTGGTTATTCGTCGGCGGCGCGGGCGAAGCGCGCACTGTGTCTGCGCGGGCCGGCATTTCGACAACGATCGCAGTCACCAAGATAATTGCGCCCAGACAAACGATCACCTGCTGCCTGCCACAGACAGGGGCCACAGCAGCGCGTCCGCCACAAGGTCGGAAACGCATCCGTTGCAGCGTCTTCATGAGCTTCGCCCGAACTCAAGTGCGCCACGATCTACGCGGTTAGATAATCACAATGATGCCGTGGAGCCAAGCGTCCCATAGGGTGTGTTCTGTAACGTTTGGTGTCTGGATCAGTGTTTGAGCCGTATTCGCTAATCACCCAGGCCACAAGGCATGCGAATCACGCATGCAAAGACGGAGCACCGACCCATCCACCTTCCCGAACGCGTAGCGCTTTTGGCGGAATTCCGGAGACCTCCGTACGCATTTATTGCGCCGATATCTCTTTAAGAATTTCCGATACCGCCTGTCGGCACTCATTGGCCAATTTCTTATACTCTACGGCCATTTCCTGATTCCGGCAAAGGCTTGCCGCCTCTTCGCACATAGCGGCCTCGGCCAAAAGACGATCAACCATTTTCAACCGTTCAGGCATAGGAAACCAAATGCCATATCCGTATTCGATGGCTTTGCGCTAGATCAACTTGTTTCCGCGATGTCTTGGTTTTTATATTTGTCGTGTAGTCCGTACACCAGTTGAGACGCGGCAAAACCGGCCACCGAGAACTTGCCAAGTGGTACGAATTCGTCCGAACACCCGCCAACAAAGTCTGCCGAAGCCACAATTGTCTTGCCGAGCTTGGCGGCGATTTTCTCAAGGCGCGCTGAGAGGTTCACCGCCGGCCCAATGCAGGTAAAATCGAGACGATCGCCGCCGCCAATATTGCCAAACTTCACCTGACCAACGTGAAGCGCCAAACCGAAACGAACAGTGTCGTGCTTCGCGGCAGGACCAGGCAAGTTGAGGCCGTTTACAAGAACTTCGAATTCGCGAGCGGCTGTTAGAGCTCGTCGGCATACTTCGCTTGTGTCGGTGCCATCCGCAGATAACGGAAAGATCGCCAGCAGACCGTCGCCCATAAATTTGAGTACTTCACCGCCGTGCTTTAAAATTGTCGGGACTTGGCATTCAAAATATCGATTGAGAAGATCGACCAAATTCTCCGACGGCAACTGCTCGGAAAGTATCGTAAAACCACGCATATCCGAGAGCCAAATGGCGGCGCGGATTTCCTCGATGTGTCCACGCCGGATCCTTCCCGCCAGAATGCGCTCGCCAGCTTGGCGACCGACATAGGTATTAAGAAGATTTACGGCAGTTCGGCGCAATGCCCGAACTTCTGCGACGCGCGCTAGTGGCGCGATGGCCGTCTGAATGTCGGCAAATTGCTTGGGGGTAAAACCGCCCGGTCGTCGCGTCGCCCAAGTCGAGATGTGGATCGTCCCGTCAGTGAAACGCAGCGGAAATCCGACGTAATCGGTAGCTCCCTGTCCACGGAGGTCGCGCAAAAACGGAAAATCGTCAGGGCAATTGCCATCGGAGAGACAGCGCCGAAGCGGTTCACATGTCTCGTAAATCGCTGCCACAGGGCTGCCCCGGAATTCGTCTGTTTCAAGGAGATCAAACGGTGCCTCAGATATCGATACTTCCGACTCGCCATGCCATAGGAAGCGACGACCAGCGATGTGAGGATGCAATGTCCTAACAAACACAGCGACTCGCCAGAGCGGCAGGTCGCATTCGACCATACGTCGGCACAATTCCGCTAGCACGCCTTCCGCGGTTGTAGCGGATTGCGCACCGTCCACGAGCCAGTCGACAATTGCTTGAATGTTGTTCATCGCAAATCAAAGTCCATATCTACGCTGGAAGTTATAACCAGACGCAGCCGCGAGTCTCGCATTAGAATTGGCGTCAGCGGAATGCTGGCTCTCGCGCTTAGCGGACGCGATCGCCGCGTGAATACGCCACCCGGCCTAATGTCATCCGCGGGGTCCATTGGAATTTAGATTTGTAAACCCGAATTTAGTCGCGCATCGCTCCTGAGCTCATTTAGTTTGGTGTTGAGGTCGCGGTCATGCTCAAACGCTTTGTATTTGCATCTCTTGCCTTTGCCGGGATTATTGTGCCGGGTGCCTTCACGCTGGCGCTGGTCGCGGCGCCGCCCGTGCGTCCGGCGTGGGCGCAACTGCCGGGATGTGAACGCAGCCTGGCGGAAGCTGAAAAGAGCCTGGCGGCTATGCAGGCCCTCGTCAAAAGCCTTGATGACACAACCGAACAGGAAATGCGTCACGCCACGCAGCTTTATTTTCTCGAAGTCCTCAAGGCGCGCGCAGTTAGCGCCCTGTGCAACAACGGCACAGATTCGAGAATTAGTTTGGTATCCCGCGAAGAATAATGGAGCACACGACATGCCTCCGCTCTTGCCTATAATCTTGACTGCCTCGCACGTCATTCTCGCTGCCGACACAATGCCAAAATTTGATGTCGAACGTACCTGCCGCCCTGCTGCCGCGGTGGGTTTGCCAGGACGAGGCGCAGCGTCATGCCAGCGTGATGAAAACGATGCCCGCACCAAGCTCGAGCAGGTTTGGGCTCGGTACAACGCGGCACAGCACATTCACTGCACGGGTTTTGCCGAACTCGATCGTGCGCCGAGCTACGTTGAATTACTGAGCTGTCTCGAGATCGCAAAACAGGTCGACGAACTGCCGGACGAGTTGAAAGAGGGGACGGTCGGCTCGCGCTGATTGTGCTTCTTGCCGGGGACCGCGAGGTTTTCTGCTCAGGCCTTCCTACCCGAAAGGCGATGCTCATCACCAGTCCCCCTCCTAGTAAAGCCGATTTAGTTTCACCGCACATTAAAAGCGAATTTTATTTTCTGAACGTCAATTTAAAGGTGACGGCGGTCCCTCTGTTTATTCTAGAGGCGTCGACTTCCCGCTTATCAATGCAGCCGGTTGGTTGATCAGGCGGGGAGGAACCAGCGCCAATGTCTACCCGCTCGCGGGCTGGCGGCGGCGCCAATGACGGAGAAGTGCATGGTAAATCCAATGGAAGTCATGCCGGTTCTGGCATTGGTAATCGTGATCGTCTCCATTCCAATACTAGGCGATCGGCCCTAGCGGGAGGCATGACGATGACACGCATTAGAAACCGACTGCAACGCGCGACGTCCCACATGTTGGAGCGAATTTGGCATATGTTGTGTGACCCTTATCGACCCGAACAGCACTATATGCGCGGGCCCGGTCCGAAATACCGTGCCAAAAATCAAATGTAAAAGCTAACTAGCTGTCCGCTCGACAATACGGCGAGATTCATCTGGGCCGGATTCACTAGTAAGGAGAGCGGCGGCGACGGAGATCATGTGGATGGTTGCCTGCACCGCTACATCGACGCCATCACGGCAGTAGACCACCTTGAGGATGGCCACGGCGTTCTTGGCGTGCTGGTGCGAATCGCCAACCGTGCTGCAACAGCATGCGCCCCTGATAACTTGCAGACAACGCAGACAATAGCGGTTGTTGATAAGAGCGGGCGCGCTAACGGTCTCCGGCGGCAACTTTATGCTGTGAACTAAGGCAGACCGCGGTGACACAACACGCCACTTGACGAGACCGATCAGGGAGTGCTGGCCTGAATACGCTTTTGATCGTAGGCGGCGCCATGTTTCGTTTGCCCCTGTATTGCTTGATGATCCTCGCCCTGATCGGCGGCTTTCAAAACTCTCATTCGCAACCTGCTCCTGCGCTCGACGACTACACCACCCACATCCAGCCGATCTTCGAAAGCCGCTGCATCGCATGTCACAGCTGCTACAACGCCCCCTGCCAACTTAACCTGCAAAGCTATTCGGGTGTGGCGCGCGGCGCCACCAAACTCAACGTCTACGACCGCTCAAGAGCAAAGAGCGTCGCCCCCTCCCGGCTCAACATCGATGGCCGGAACGTTTCCGACTGGCGCGCAAAGGGCTTCTTCGACGTGGTCGGCGGCAGCGAGCCTGCACACACGCTGCTGGTCCAGATGGTAAATCTGAGGGCCAGGCATCCGACCTTGCAGCCGAAAAAACCGGTTGAAGAGAGCAATTTCTGCGCGGCTGACAGCGATAGTGGGGCGCGCATTTCGCAGAACATGCCCGAGCTCGGTATGCCGTACGGACTGCCGCCACTGTCGCAGACTGAGATAGAGGCTATCAGCGAATGGATTGCACACGGGGCGCCCGGTCCGTCGGACGCTAGCCTGGCGAGCCGCCGTGAGGTGCCACCAGAATTGCAGCCTCAAGTGCACGCCTGGGAGGCCTTCCTCAATGGCCGCACGCCACGCGAGAAGCTTATGGCTCGTTATCTCTATGAGCATCTGTTCCTTGCGCATCTCCATTTCACGTCCGAGTCGGCATCCCGACGCCCGGCATTCTTCCGTCTGGTGCGCTCACGTATGCCGTGCGAGGCGGGCGTCAATGAGATCGCGACGCGACGACCGAACGACGATCCGGGGGCTGGAGACTTCCACTACTGCCTGAGCCGGCTCGACGGCGCGATCGTCGATAAGACCCACATTCCCTACGATCTTTCTCCGCAGAAGCTCGAGCGGATTCGACAAACATTCCTTACTCCACTGTGGGACGTGAAGAACCTGCCCAGCTATAGCGAGGAGACAGCCGGCAATCCCTTCGTGACGTTTGCCGACATCCCGGTGCGCGCGCGTTACCAGTTCCTGCTCGACGACGCCGAATATGAAATCAGCACCTTCATCAAGGGTCCGGTGTGCAACGGCAGCATTGCTGTCAATTCGATCCAAGAGCAGTTCTATGTCCTCTTTCTGAGGCCTGACGCCGATAGCATGGTCATGTCGGCAGAGCATGCACGACTGGCCCAGGACCTGCTGGTCTTGCCCGGTGTCTGGGGCAGCGACGTGCCAATTCTTGACAGCATTCCCTTTTTGCGCCGCCTGATCGCGCATCGAGAGGCTTACCGTAAACTCAGGGCCGAGGGCGCACACAAGTTGCGGCCGGCCGGGTACACGCTCGAGGACATCTGGAACGGTGACGGCCGGAACCCGAATGCGCTGCTGACTGTATTTCGGCACTTCAACAGCGCTGTCGTAACGCAAGGTGCGGCGGGCGATCTCCCGAAAACGCTGTTCGTTCTCGACTACCCGCTATTTGAGCGCTTGGTCTACAACCTCGTCGTCAACTACGATGTCTTCGGCAACATTGGCCACCAATCATTGACCCGTCTGTACATGGACTTGATCCGGATGGAAGCGGAGGAGCTGTTCCTGGCTTTCCTGCCGCCTTCGCAGCGCTTTCGCCTGCGCAAGTCATGGTATCGCGGCGGTCCGCTTACTGACATCAAAGTCCGTTACTTGTTTCCGCTCGTCACCAGCTCGGCGCCGACTGGTGTGATCTACCGCAACGAGGCCAATGCTAAGGCGGAACTGGTTGGGCGGATCGTGAATGAGTACCTGCCCCCACAAGTGCGGGGCCGGCCGGACGCGCTTAATTGGAAGGTGTTGCAGGTGCCCCAAACCGAAGGGGCGGCGCCCGAGCTAACCGCATCAGAGCTGTCGCTACGCCGGATTGCTTCAATCAAGGCCGCCAGCACCTCACCGTTCGCGCGTTTCCTGCCCGAACTCGCCGTCGTGCTGGTGCGCAGCAAAGACGGCCGCGCGCACCTTTACAGTCTCGTGCACAACCGCGAGCACATCAACCTGTCATGGATATTGGGAGAGTCGGAGCGCTTCGCCCCGGAGGAAGACTCGCTCACCGTGCGGGCTGGTGTGCTGAGCGCGTACCCCAACATGTTCTTCGTGGTGCCAGAGGCCGAGATCGGCGCGTTTTCGGATGCCGTTGTACGCATAAGGTCAGCGGCTGACTACGAGCGGCTGGTCGACAGTTTTGGCGTGCGGCGATCGAATGAAAATTTTTGGTCTGTCTACGACGAGATCAACTTGTTTCACCTCGCTAGCGACCCCGTGCGCACGGGCACCTTGGATCTCACGAGCTACGCGCTAGAGGAAAAATAGCGAGTTTCGCCTATAAAGCCTTCGCCGTACTTTGAGCTAAACACGGATTGTCTCATGAATGTCTGCTTTTGGCATATTACTCGAGAGGTTTCTTATTGCCGACAGTCTTGTTCGGCGATGAGTTCATTCCAATTCACGCATGTCTGCTTTGAGTAGAGCAGACATGACGCGGATGCGCCGCCATGCCCGCTTATGGCCCGAAGCCGGCGCGCACTCGTCTGCTTAAATGCTCAACCCTTGGTCTGAACGACCGGGGCCTTACCCTTACCAACCGGTGCCTTGCCCTTGCCACAGCCCGTGAGGCCGAAGACGAGAACGACCGAACAGATCAAAACGAAGAACTTTTTCATCAAACGGACCCCGAGGACATGTAACCCCTAAAATCACTATCGTCGTTTTGTGGCGACGAGCTAGTGCGGGAAAGCCACACATCCGCATATTCTGGCGTCCCGTTCTGGCCCTTAGC
>Ga0335079_10000850_pt1 | contig 34690 bp, 32 predicted proteins | sample Lox_Sample_33_FD_206719 | JGI IMG/M metagenome (GOLD analysis project Ga0335079, IMG submission 206719) | Soil microbial communities from Loxahatchee National Wildlife Refuge, Florida, United States - Lox_Sample_3.3 | ecosystem: Environmental > Terrestrial > Soil > Wetlands | place: USA...
GTGGACTATCGCTGGCTGTCGCCCTTTAGCAATCCGTTTTCTTATCGTCAATTTGCGGAGTTCTCGGGAGTGAGCACAACGCCTGGAGGGGCCCTTTCGGGTACGGCTTTGCTCGCCCAATCGTCCACCTTTCAAGGTAACGCTCTGCTTTCGCAAAACTTCTCATTTTATGGCCAGGACACTTGGAAAATCACACCGAGATTGACACTGACGTATGGCTTGAGGTGGGACATCAACCCGGCGCTGAAGGGCAAGAACCTGGCGAACCAGCCGTTCACAGTAACGGGGCTGAATAACCCGGCGATGCTAGCTTTGGCGCCTCGCGGCACTCCGCTTTATCAAACAACCTATGGAAACGTAGCTCCTAGATTGGGACTCGCCTATCAATTTGGCGGATTTCAGAATTGGGGCGCCGTTCTCCGCGGAGGATTCGGGATCTTCTACGATCTCGGGTCTGGCTCGCTCGGAGGGGTGTCTAGCTATTTTCCCTACAGTGCCAGCAAACTTTTTGCGCCCGCAACGTTTCCTCTAAGCCCTCAGGATGCCGCACCCCCGGCCCCCACGACCAGTCCACCCGTCAATACGATTGTTGTTGCTGACCCTAATTTGAAGGTTCCACGGACGTATCAGTGGAACGTCGCATTTGAGCAATCGATTGGCAGCAGCCAAAGTCTATCTCTTACATACGTCGGCGCGATTGGGCGCGACTTGCTTCGGGTGACCAACCTATTCAACCCGAATCCGGATTTTCAATATGTCGGACTCACCGACAATACGGCGACGTCGGACTACAATGCTCTACAACTCAAGTTCCAGCGCCGTTTGTCGCGCGGCTTGCAAGCATTGGCGTCGTATACTTTCTCCCACTCCATCGATATTGCCTCGACAGATGCATTTGCTACCTACCTCGGCACGCCCGGCTCGGTCGCGAATCCGAATATAGATCGTGGGAATTCGGACTTTGACATCAGGCATTCCTTCACGGCCGGGGTGACCTACGAACTGCCCACGCCGGGATCGAACAAATTTGCCCGCGCCGCACTGGGCGGCTGGTCGGTGGACACCTTCGTCTTGGCCAGATCGGCTCCGCCCGTCGATATCGTTGGTGCACAAAGTTTCGCTGCGGGGGTCACCTTCTATCCTCGACCGAACCTAGTGCCAGGCGTGCCACTCGAGCTCTTCGGCTCGCAATATCCCGGCGGCAAAATCTTCAACAAAGCCGCGTTCGTCGCGCCGCCTCCCGGAACCCAGGGAAATTTCGGCCGCAACGTCTTGCGCGGATTCGGAGCGACCCAGGCGGATGTGGCCTTTCAGCGGCGTTTTGCATTCACGGAGCAGCTGGGCCTGCTCTTCCGAGCCGAGTTCTTCAACATCTTCAACCACCCGAATTTCGGCAGCCCCAACAACGACCTAACCAGCCCCCTGTTTGGCCACTCGACCCAGACACTGGCGAGCTTCCTCGGCTCTGGCGGCGCCAATGGCGGCTTCAGCCCCCTCTACCAAATCGGCGGCCCCCGCTCCATCCAGCTCGCCCTCAAGCTCGTGTTCTAGAAGTTTGCCGCCTATTATGCCTGCTCTTAAGATATCTGCCGATATTTACCCACGTGTTATAATACAGACGAGCTACCAAGACAGCGAGCGCGAAACAGACGTGACGCAGCCAGGACTTCGACCCCCAAACCCCCGGCTCGGCACCTCGCCGATGATTTTTTAATCGACGGTTCCCCGATTGGACCTTCCGTTAACCAGCTTAGAATCAGTAAGTTCCACTTTTCTAATCGACGGTAAACCGCACCCCTCGCGCAAGAAACAAAATAAATTCTTGGCCGCGAATCTGCCCCGCTTTGCCGCGCTGCCACTGGATCGGCGCGAACGTCAAAAGTCTGTCGTTCGTCACCGTAGGAAAAACGGAGTGCCTCCCACATCCCGTTCGCTTTCAGGCGCATACGCTCATCCCCAATTGGACTCTTCCATGCTTCTATGAAGCGAGGCGGCAAGAGCCAATGCGAAAGCGTTCACAACCGAACAAAAGGTTTGCCGATTCAGCAGTCGACAAAGCGAGGCTGCAAGCGAGGATTATGGATGTCATTGCGGCGATTGTCCTCGCCATGTCAATGGCAGACATTTTACTTCACAGAAAACGGAGGGGCATACATGTCATGTGAAACTAAGCCGTTCCACCCGCAGGCAGTCCGAGGGTTGTTCCTGGCTGTTATTGATCAAGCCATCAAGGATGTCTTGGAGAATAAGCACGAGGCGGAACCGGCGGCGCGATGGCTGTCGAGCAGAGACTTTGACTCCTTCGTAGAGCCGCTCGGTTGTGGTCCTGAGATGTTTCGTCGGCGCTTGCTCTGACGTCAGACTCGGTGAACCGAGGATACATGTTGGGTCGCGTTTGAAGTGGCGCTAGCGGAACTTTGAGTACCAACGGGAAGCTGGAGCGCGTCTATCCCTTTACTTTAAGTAAGGAGAAAACCTTACAATGGCAGCCCCGATCACTACGATTTCTCCGGACAACCCAACCGAGGCGATTAAGACGCTTGCGGCCGTCATCGTGGAGCACGCGGGAGCACAGTTCGTCGGCATCCAAGACGCTTTCCCGGAGCACGGTCTGCCCGCGTGCGTCCTGTTCACCGATCCGAAGTATCACTCGACGCTATCGCTCCAACTCGACGAGAATTTCGGCATGGGAGCGATTCTCAAGCGCATGGCCGAATGCGAAAGGGAATTCAAGAGCCCAGCATGAACGATTTCGCCGAGCCGTCGCAATCGCCGGGAGCCTTGTTATGCAGACCGCGAACCCTTTGAGAAAGTGAGGCCACGATGCCTAGGGTCACACTAAGTGCTCTAGGCGCAAACTGCTTGGAACTTCATCAGTGGTGCGGCAGTATTGCTTTGGTGCGCGGCCCAACGGCCGGGCAAACGGGGAGTCATAGGAGCACGATAAATGGCATTCCCGGATCGTCGCACGACAAACATATTCTTCACTCTTGTTTTCTCTGCCTTCGTTTGCGCGATTCTGTACGCCGCTCGGTACATCCTTTTGATCTTTGTCTTCGCGATACTCCTCGCATATTTAATTGATCCGGTCGTTAGATTCCTGCAACGCCACTCTCTTTTTTTCAAGAACTTGCGAGGTCCGCACGTTGCGGAAGCCTATCTCGCTTTCGTGCTTCTGCTGGTTTTTGCCGGACACTCACTCTTACCCGGCCTGATCAACATCAATAGCAAAATATTCAGAACATTGCCCGTGATAGCCGAGGATCTTTCGACTGGCGATATTGCGAAGGACATTGGTGATAAGTACGGCTGGAGCGAGACTCAAGAACTGCATTGGAAAGCATTTCTGGTTCGACATCGGGAACAGATCGACAGTCTTGTGAAAGGCGCTGAGCGATTCACGTCGAACGCTTTCGCGGTGCTGGTTGTGGTACCGATACTGTCAATCTTTTTTCTAGCTGACGGCGGACGCATAGCTGACTCTTTCATCCCACTTGTCTCCACTGAAGGAAATCGCCAAGCCATCCGGGAGTTAGCCGACGAGCTCAACGCCGCACTCCGAAGATACATTCGGGCTATGGTGATTCTTAGTGGCTTGTCCTTTGCTTATTACTCGGCAGCTTTGCTCTTGCTGCGCTTCCCCCACGCGATCGCACTGAGTGTCCTCGGGGGCATTTTGGAGTTGATACCAATCGCAGGTTGGATGATTTCAGCGGCAACGATTCTCATCGTAGGCAATCTCACGCACTGTCATTGGATATGGATGGCCGCGCTATTGGGGGCCTGGAGAATGTCTATGGACTACTTCATTTCACCCCGCGTGGTTGGGCAGAACTTGGAGATCCACCCGTTGATTGTGATATTTGCGGTGATGGTGGGCGGAGCGGTCGGCGGAACTGTTGGCATCTATCTCTCGATTCCGTTCGTGGTGATTTTACGGGTCATCTGGCAGAGGTATCCTTCGCTAAACCGGTGGAATTGGCGGCAGATTGACATAAATGTCTAAGACTTGGCGGTGATCTCATGAGAAAAGCAGCCTCGCAAGTTTGGACTTCGAACGCGCACTAGCATAAGTGCCTTTCCTTCGCGTGGTTTGCGCAAATCGCCGGCATGCTAATTTCAGGCAGCAAAAGCTTGACCTATTGGCGAGAGCCGTGCACTATGCCCCTCCGAGAAGACGCGATGTCCAAGACGATGCAATCGCCGGTTGAAGCTCTACCCAGCCCACCGGCACGGCCGTCTCGTCTGGATGTACTTCAGGATGCAGTACCTCCCCCAACCTGCCAAACTGACGAGGGTAGAGCACGAGCCCCTAGCCCCGAGCTTCTCTTGCTCTACTCTTGCCGGTCCTCTCGCGGCGTCGGTTCCGTTCCACGAACTCGAAGCCGCCCGTTTGCCTCCCACAAGATGTTTCTGCGCGCGGGCAATTGGTATAGGCCTGCTCGGAGGGCCAGGAAGACTATTTGGACGGAACGCTATTTCAAGCTCTGCTTTCCCACGGCGAATTTCATCCCAACTTCTATCGTCAAGGAAAGACCAGCCGTACAAAGTCCCATCGGGGCTTGGTTCTCTCCCACGAAGATGGAAGCCGTCACACCCCTTGTGTGACAAACGTCACAGCGCCTACGGAGGAACGGAGCTAAGAATGGCTGATGGTCAGCTTAGGCGGCGCGAATGCGCATGGCTAGAGTCTCCCAGATCTCCTCAGAATTTGACGATCGAAAAGGGTTGAGTGGGTTCCCGCTACCTCCTTCTCGAAAGTCGAGGTGGCCTTATGCTTAGCTCCCTCGTAACTTCCCCCCGAGTTCTCGAAACCATCGACGAGCGCTTGCTGCGATGCGGCATCAGCCGCCGCGACTTTGTGAAATTCTGCTCCTCTCTGATGATCGCTGCACCATTTGGCTTGGCGATCACCGATAAGAAAACGCCCGAAGATGTCGCTCAAGGCCTGGGAAAAGTCATTCGCCCGCCGGTGATCTGGATTGCATTCCAGGACTGCACCGGTTGTACTGAGACACTTCTCCGGACTTCCCACCCAGACCTGGGCGACCTGATTTTGAATGTCATCTCGCTCGAATATCACGAGACGCTCATGGCGGGCTCGGGCAAACAGGCCGAAGAAGCACTCACGGAAGCCGTGGCCAGGTATTCCGGCAAGTACGTCTGCGTCGTCGAAGGTTCGATCCCCACCCGGGATAAGGGCGTTTACATGAAGCTAGCCGGACGGCCGGCGATGGATGTTCTCGCCGACGTAGCGGGAAAAGCCGCGGCTATCGTTGCCATTGGTTCTTGCGCCTCGTGGGGAGGGATTCCGTCGGCCGATCCAGCACCGACCGGCGCTGTCGGTGTTGTTGACCTTATGCCGGAGAAGACGATCATAAACCTTCCGGGATGTCCGCCCAATCCCTACACGCTGCTCGGAGTCGTCCTGCAATTCGCCGAGTCGGGTACGTTGCCGGAACTCGATGCGGAGCGGCGTCCGAAGTTCGCATATGACCGTGACATTCATGAGCATTGCCCGCGGAGGGCGCATTTCGATGCCGGCAATTTCGTAAAGCAATTCGGCGATCAGGGTCACCGCGAAGGCTGGTGCTTGTATGAAATGGGCTGCAAGGGACCCGACACACACGCGGGATGTTCGACGCGACACTTCAACGAGATTCCCGATGTGTGGCCGATCGGCATCGGCGCGCCCTGTATTGGATGCACGGAGAAAAGTGTGGCGTTCCGCGTGCCGATGTTCCAAGTCGTGCAGCTCCATACCGTAGCGGCTCCTCCCAACACCTACGCACCGATAAGCTCGCCTCAGGGCACTATCAGCCCCTTGGCAACTGGCCTCGTCGGACTGGCGGCAGGTGCGTTAGCAGGAGCCGGCTACGTTGCCTCCCGCCAGTTCTCAAAGGCGCCGCGCGACGAGAGTGTGCCGGGTTCCGGACCGCCCGGCGGTTCCAGCACACACGACCAAGGACCAGACACTGGGCCGAAGCCATGAGCACCGCAATCGATCGCCGTCAGGCCCTCCTAGGCATGATCGGAGCAGGAGGGACGATCGCCGGAGCGCTGGCACCTTCCGTCGCCGCCGAGGAGCACCCGGCGCATCCCGTGGCCCCACCCGACGCCGTGTCGATGCTTTATGACAACACAATCTGCACCGGCTGCAGGGCCTGCATGATGGCGTGTAACGACGCCAATGGCTTGCCTTCAGATACCTCTTTGTCCCAAGGCCTTTGGGACATGCCGACGGACCTCAACTCAAAGACGAAGAACATCATCAAGCTCTACGAAGAGCCTGGGGAAGGTTTCGCTTTCGTCAAAAGGCAGTGCATGCACTGCCTTGATCCCGCCTGTGTCACGGGCTGCCCGTTCGGGGCTCTAAAGAAAAACTTGTGGGGCGCCGTCACGTGGGACGGTTCCCGCTGCATCGGGTGCCGTTACTGCGAGGTGGCCTGCCCGTTCGACGTGCCGAAGTTCCAGTGGGACCACTGGAATCCTAAGATCGTCAAGTGCGAATTCTGCTTTGACCAGCGACTAAAGGAAAACCAGCAGCCCGCCTGCACCGGAGTGTGCCCCACTGGGGCAGTCATCTTCGGCAAGCGCGTGGATCTTCTGGCCAAGGCGAAAGCGCGCATCGCAGCCTCGCCCGATAAGTATTTCGAGAAGCGCGTGTATGGAGAGCATGAGGCGGGCGGAACACAGGTGCTTTATCTCTCCAGCGTCGCATTCGAGAAGATTGGCCTCCCCAACCTCGGCTCGACTTCGCTGGGCCACTACGCGACCAAGGTGACATCAGTGATTTACAAGTGGCTTTCCGGGCCCATTATCGTGGCAGGGATTCTAGGCGCTCTGATCAAGCGAAACTGGAACCGGCATGAGGCCGAGAGGCCTGAGCGTGAGAAACAAACAGGCCTTCCGGAACAGCTATGAATACATGGAAGAAACTCGAGGAGTTGCTGTTTCCGATCGATGTTGGCAATACAAGCAAAAGTACCCGTGACGAACATGGCTCGACCTTTGTCAACCACTGGCAGCGGGGCGTGCCCGTGTATAACGAGCCGGTCTTTACACCTGCACTGTTGTTTTTCGCAGCTCTCGCTGTAATCGGTTTCACCCTGGCTCTGGCGCGGTTTGTCTCTCCACTCGGTCGTTTTTCCGGCATGAATGATGCGTACGCCTGGGGAATCTGGAAGACGTTTAACGTATTGACTCTCACCGCACTGGGTTCGGGACCTCTGGCGGCGGGCATGGCAGCCTGGGTCCTTAACCGGGAAAAGCTGCACATGATTATGCGGACCGCCTTGGTGAGTGGTTTCCTCTTCTATTGGACCGGCCTGATTGCGCTCGGCTTCGATGTGGGGCGGGCGTGGAATTTCTACAATATTCTGATGCCATGGCGCTGGAACGCCGAATCTGCAATGCTCGAAATCTCTTTTTGCATGCCGGTCTATGCAGCAGTCTTCCTGGCCTTCGAGAACCTTCCGATGGTTTTGGAACGTTTCTACTATACGGGCAGCGATGCGACGAAGGCGTTTCTTCGCAGGTGGGCGCCGCGTCTGCGTCGGGTCTATCCATTCATGATTACGGGCGCATACGTTTTCCCGCTCATGCATCAGTCTTCTTTGGGAGGGCTGCTGCTTCTGGCCGGCGACAAGATCAACCCCCTTTGGCAGACGCCATTCTTGCCGTTTCTGTATCTATTAGCTGCCGGCTTGTGCGGACTGGGCTTCGTGACTTTCCTCCTCCTCATGGCATGCCTTCGCTACTCTCGGCCGCTTGACCTCGGTGTGCTGGGAGAGTTGGGCAACCTGTTGTCGGGCGGGTGTTTCCTTTTTCTCGCCGTCCGCTTCGGCGATCTCATCTGGCGAGGAGAGCTCCACCGTGCATTCGCGCTGGACAAATGGAGTCTTCTCTTCCTCTTCGAGACGGCACTCATCCTCGTTCCTGCCATCGCGCTCCGAAGTAAGGTGGTCCGAGGCACGCCGCGAAGCTTGCTCAACATGGCTACGCTCGCCTGTTTGGGAGGACTCTTGTTCCGCTTTATCCCTACCACAATCGCTTTCGCCCCAGCGCACAAGGCTGTGTACTTCCCGAGCCTGCCCGAGTTGCTCATGACCCTCGGATACATCTCGCTCGGGATCGTGGGATTCGCCCTTGCGGTGAAATACTTCGCGGTGCTGCCGGGGGACATCGAGGACTGGAATCACATGTTTAGAGTCGTCCGCCTTCGCCGCGCAGCCGCTAAAGCAAAAGGAGAAACGCCATGGCCCGCGTCTCTATCGACCCGGTAACCCGCATCGAGGGGCACCTGCGCATCGACGTCGAAGTCGACGGTGGAACCGTGCAGAAGGCATGGGCTTGCTGCACCATGTGGCGCGGAATTGAGACGATTCTACGCGGACGCGATCCTCGCGAAGGTTGGGTTTTTGCACAACGCTTCTGTGGAGTTTGTACCACGGTCCACGCCATGTCCTCAGTGCGCGCCGTCGAAGATGCGCTCCAGCTCGAGATTCCAGCAAACGCGCAGTACATCCGCAACCTGATTCTCATCGGACACGGCCTGCACGACCACATCGTTCACTTCTATCAGTTGTCTGCTCTTGATTGGGTGGACATCACAACCATTCCCAAGGCGGATCCCGCACGCGCGGCTTCCATCGCAGACGGCGTGAGCAACTGGCCGGGAAACTCGCACCGTGAGCTCGAAGCGGTCCAGAACAAAGTCAAGGGCCTCATCGCGAGCGGCCAGCTGGGAATTTTCTCTCACGGCTACTGGGGCCATCCCGCGATGCACCTGAGCCCCGAAATGAATTTGATTCTGTTCGCTCATTATCTGCAAGCTCTGGAGTTTCAGCGCAAAGCCTGTCAGGTCGTCGGGATTCTCGGTGGGAAGACACCGCACATCCAGAACCTGGCTGTCGGCGGCGTCATGAACGCTATCAATCTGAACAGCCTCGCAACGATGAATATGGACCGACTCGGGACGTTGCAGTCCTTGCTCCAGGATCTTGTCCCATTCGTACAGCAGGCCTATTTTGTCGATGCCTGTTTACTGGCCGCCTCCTACCCCGAGTGGTTCCGCTATGGACGCGGCGTGGCGAATTATCTTGCTGTCCCCGACCTTCCCGTGGATGCAAAGGCCACGAAGTTCGACCTTCCTGGTGGCGTGATCATGGATGGAAATCTGGGATCCGTGCGACCGATTCAAAATTGGCGCGATGAGGCCATCCGCGCTGCCGTTGCAGAAGATGTTACGCATGCCTGGTACAAGGGAAACGGGCTTCAGAAGCCGTGGCAAGGCAAGACCGATCCAGACTATACCGACTTCCAGGAGAACGGGAAGTACTCGTGGGTAAAGGCGCCACGCTATAACGGCCATCCGATGCAGGTTGGCCCTGTGTCGAATGTTCTTGTCGGTTACGCTTCTGGGCATCCACTCACGCGCAAATGGACGGATGCCGCTTTCAAGAGAATCTCCTCGGCCAACGGTTCGAATGTAACGGCAGATGATCTGCAATCGACCATGGGGCGTTACCTTTCACGCGCAATCCGCTCGGCGATGCTTTCCGACCTGGCGCTCGAACACTGGCAGTTGCTCGCCAACAACATTCTTAAAGGCGACGACACCACCTACAATCCGCCGCAATTCCCGGCGCATGAGGTCGAAGGCGTGGGGCTACATGAAGCGCCCCGCGGCACACTTTCGCACTGGGTTGTCATCGATAAGGGGGCTTTCTCAAACTATCAAGCAGTCGTGCCGACTACCTGGAACGCCAGCCCCCGCGATGAGAAGGGTATCCCCGGGCCGTACGAAAGCTCGCTTCTGGCGAATCCCGTAGCCGATCCGCAGAAGCCGCTGGAAGTGCTTCGCACTGTGCATTCTTTCGATCCATGTATGGCCTGCGCGTGCCATACGCTCGATGCCAGCGGCCACGAAATCGCCCAAGTGAAAGTCTTATGAATAGGAGCAATAACAGGGGGCATGCGCCAATCCCGACTGGCGCGAAGCGTCCATGGGAGAGCGCATGCCTCATCGGCCTGGGAAATGTGCTCCTTGGCGACGACGGATTTGGCCCCTTGGCCATTGAAATGTTTCGTTGTGCGTACGAATGCGGTCCGAACATTGAAATTCTCGACCTGGGCACGCCGGGGTTGGATCTCGCGCCCTACTTGTACGGTGCGAACTTAGTTGTGATCGCAGATGCTGTTCTTGCGGAAGGAAAGCCGGGGACATTGTGCACCTACTGCGAAGCTGATCTTCTGTCCTGTCGGGCCCGGCTTCGTCTGACGGCCCACGATCCGGGAGTTCAGGAGTCTCTGGCACAGTTGAGGCTTATGGACCGGGCGCCGTCCGAACTGATCATCGTCGGTTGCGTTCCTGAATCGTGCGAGCTCGGAAAGAATGTTAGTCCTTCCGTATGGAGCGCCTCGTCGGTTGCTGCTGACAGCATGGCCCGATTGCTCATGGAGCGCGACGTCAATTGCCGACGCAGACGTGTTCCGTTGCAGCCAAATCTCTGGTGGCTGCCCAGGGATCGATGCGAACTTGTCGCTTCGCGATGAAGGCTTAGTCATGCACGAAATCTCAATCGCGCAAAGCATCATCGAAATCGCGGAAGCAAAGGCTCGCGAGCAAAACTCCCGGTGCATTCAAGTAATCAAGATTCGACTCGGGGAGTTCACGACGGTGGTCCGGGAAGCCCTTGAGTTCGCGTTCGAGGTCGCGCGGCAAGAGACGATGGCTGAAAACGCCAGGTTGGAGATTGAAACCGTACCTATGGTTGTCAGGTGCGTCGCATGCGGGCCGGTGACTGATCCAGTGCGGGAGGTCTGTCTGATCTGTTCAGAATGCGGGCTGCCGCTGGAAGTTGTGGCGGGCGAAGAACTTCAGGTGGAGTACATCGAGGTCGAATCCGTTGCTGAGAGGGTGTGATGGATCGCGTATCGGTTCAAACGAATGTCTTGAAAGCCAACCAAGAAGCCGCGAGGGAGAACCGTCGTTTATTCGAGAGAGAGGGGACGGTGGTGATCAACCTGATGTCGGCGCCGGGCGCGGGCAAGACTTCGCTGCTCGAAGCTACCATACGGGGCCTCCGAGATCGCTGTCATCTTGCAGTGATCGAGGGCGACCTCCAGACGGATCTCGACGCGCAGCGAATTCGTGATCTCGGAGTCCGCTCTCACCAGATCACAACCGGGACCGTCTGCCATCTTGACGCACGGATGGTCGCTCGGGCGCTAGTTGAATTTTCGCTGCGAGGAGTCGAATTACTGGTCATTGAGAACGTGGGAAATCTGATCTGCCCGGCGTCGTACGATCTTGGCGAGAGTCTGCGAGTTGTGATCTGCAGTGTGGCAGAAGGAGCCGAAAAGCCAAAGAAGTATCCCGTGATGTTCCACAAAGCAGATGTCGTTGTCTTGAACAAGACCGACTTGGCCATAGCTTCGAGGGTCGACCTACGAGAGCTAGAGAAAAACGTCCGGGAAGTGAATCCGAAGGCCACTGTGTTTGCGCTTTCATGCACGACCGGAGAAGGACTTAACGCCTGGTTCGCATGGCTGCGAGATGCAATCGCATCCCGCAGCATCACGGCCGCGGCGGGGACATAAAACTGGCAACCGCCGCCCCAATTCGCATCGAGCGGCTCCGCGTCGTGTTGCGCGGAGCCGTACAGGGAGTCGGGTTTCGACCGGCGGTTTATCGTCTTGCAGGAAGCCTGACCCTTGCGGGTTGGGTAAGGAATTCAGGCACCGGGCTTGAGATCGAAGTCGAGGGTAGCTCGGAACAACTCGACCGTTTCTTGCAGAAGCTCAAAGCGGAGCGGCCTCGAGCAGCAGTCGTAACGATGGAAGAGATTTCCCGAATTGCGCCTACCGGATCCTCTTGGTTCGAAATTCTTCCGAGTAACGAAAGCGTGTCTAAGACCGCGGCGGTACTGCCTGATCTCGGCACCTGTCCGGAATGCTTGCGCGAACTGCTCGATCCGGGTAATCGCCGTTTCGCGTATGCATTCACGAACTGCACACTCTGTGGCCCACGCCACACAATTCTCAACAACATTCCATATGACCGCCCGAACACCACGATGCGAGGTTTCGTTCTGTGTCCGGCCTGCCGGCTTGAATATGAATCGGCGCACGATCGGCGATTTCACGCCCAACCAAATGCTTGCCCCACGTGTGGTCCACGTCTGTGGTCGGTACCGGAACAACTGGAAGGTACGGCCGCGATTGCCCATGCTGCAGAAGCGCTGGCCCGAGGAGAAATCGTCGCGCTCAAAGGAATCGGCGGATTTCAACTTTTGGTGGACGCTCGGAATCCCGCTGCCGTGATCCGTTTGCGTGAGCGCAAGCACCGAGAGGAAAAACCTTTCGCGCTCCTTATGCCCTCCGTCGCACTTGCTCGCCAGTACTGTATGGTGAGCGCAGCGGAAGAAGAGCTGCTGATTTCACAAGCGGCACCGATTGTTCTGCTCCGGCCCAAGGGGAAATCCGATTTGGCGCCAGAGGTGGCGGCATCTTCCCCTTACCTGGGAGTGATGCTTCCCTACTCACCACTGCACCATCTGCTGATGGCGCAGTTTCCTTTCCCGGTGGTTGCCACGAGTGGAAATCGTGCCGATGAGCCGCTGGCCGTCGAGAACGATGAGGCTCTCGAGCGGTTGAAGGGTATCGCCGATGTTTTCGTTCTGCACAACCGGCCGATTGCGCGTCCCTGCGATGATTCCGTCGCGCGCATCTCTGGGGGCCACCCGCAGATTCTGCGCCGCGCCCGTGGATACGCTCCCCTTCCAGTCGTCACGCCGCGCGACCTCCCGCCCGTGCTGGCGGTCGGAGGGCACTTGAAGAACACGGTTGCCATCGCCCTCGGTCGCCAAGTTTTTTTAAGCCAGCACTTAGGCGATCTCGATTCTGTTGAATCGCGCCAAGCATTCGAACGCACGATTGAAGATCTCTGCCGCCTCTACCGGTTTGAGCCAAAGCTGGTCGCCTGTGATCTTCATGCTGATTACGCTTCGACGCAGTGGGCTTTGGCCTCCGGACTGCCGGTAGTCCAGATACAGCATCACCACGCGCACGTGGCAGCCTGCGCCGCCGAGAACGGGATCGAGACAACTTATCTCGGGATCGCGTGGGACGGCACGGGATTGGGCCTCGATGGCACAATCTGGGGCGGCGAGTTTTTTGTGGTTAGACCCGGCGGATTCGAGCGCATAGCGCATCTCCGGCCGTTTCGGCTTCCAGGCGGGGAAGCAGCAATTCGCGATTGTTCGCGTCCGGCGGCAGGACTTATTTGGGAAACGTGCGGTCCTGATGATGTGGAGCGCTTTGCCGGCGCTAGCGTTCGCGCCATGCTGAAAGTGGGAATCAATGCTCCTTGGTCATCCAGCGTGGGCCGCTTATTCGACGCGGTAGCCTTTCTGATTGGCGTGGCTCAGAGAAACCGATTCGAAGGACAGGCGGCGATGTGCTTGGAGCGCGCCATCGCCGACATCCGTACTACGGAGAGCTACGAGATCAGCAGTCAAGGCGGAACCGGTGATTGGGCCCCGCTGACCGAGGCGCTCCTATCCGATCGGCGGGCCGGTGTAGATGTGGGCCGCATTGCCGTGAAATTCCACAACGCACTCGCCAATTGGATTTTGGCGGTGGCGCAAACCACAGATCAACGCACGGTTGTCCTCAGTGGCGGTGTATTCCAGAACGCTTATCTGACCTCGCGGGCGACTACGCTTCTCGAATCGCACGGCTTCCGCGTGGTCACGCACCATCAAGTGCCGGCAAATGACGGGGGGATTGCGTTAGGCCAGGCTTTTCTCGCTGGAAAATTCGGAAGTTGAGGTTGTGCCATGTGTCTGGCAGTGCCTGGAAAGATCGAGACAATCGTTGAGGAAGAAAATCTTGGACTGCGCCGAGGCAATGTGAATTTCGGCGGCATCCGCAAAGAAGTCTCCTTGGACTACACACCGGAGGCGCGCGTTGGAGATTACGTTCTCGTTCACGTGGGCTTCGCACTGACGGTGGTAGATGAGCAGGAAGCGCAGCGGGTGTTTGAAGCGCTGCGGCAGCTCGATGAACTCCAAGAGCTGCAAGAGCACGCAACATGAAGTTTCTTGACGAATACCGCGACTTCAGTGCCGTGCAGCGGATGGCACAGGCAATCCGCTTTAGCACGATGCATCCCTGGACCCTCATGGAGGTGTGCGGCGGCCAGACTCACACAATCGTCAAGACCGGGCTCCAAAGCCTTCTTCCCAAAGAGATCACACTCGTTCACGGGCCTGGCTGCCCGGTTTGCGTGACGCCCCTGGAAATGATCGATCGCGCGGTCGCTATCGCGCGACAACCAGGAGTGATCTTTTGCTCGTTTGGCGACATGCTGCGTGTTCCCGGTTCGACTCAGAGCCTTTTCGATGCTAAAGCCTTGGGCGCGGACGTCCGGATTGTGTACTCGCCCCTCGATGCCCTGAAGCTCGCTCGCTCGAATCCGAAGCGCGAGCTTGTTTTCTTCGCCGTGGGGTTCGAAACCACGGCTCCGGCCAATGCCATGGCCATTTGGCAAGCGGAGCGGGAGAGGATTCCGAATTTCTCGATGATTGTTTCGCATGTGCTTGTGCCGCCGGCGATGGAAGCGATCCTAAGTTCGCCGGCGTGCTGCGTGCAGGCGTTCCTGGCAGCGGGGCACGTGTGCATGGTGATGGGCTTCGAGCAATACGCTCCGATTAGCCGGAAATACCGTGTACCGATCGTGGTCACCGGATTCGAGCCGCTCGACCTGCTCGAAGGTGTGCAAATGGCCGTGGCACAACTTGAGAGCGGGCGCGCGGAGGTCGAGAATCAGTATGCGCGCGCGGTGCGGCGGTCCGGCAATCGGCCGGCGCAAAAGCGAATTGCCGAAGTCTTCGAAGTCACGCACCGGGCCTGGCGCGGTATCGGTGAGATTCCCTCGAGCGGATTGCGGCTGCGTGATGCGTACCGTCGCTTCGACGCGGAGGCACGCTTTGCCGTCGAAGTTGGTCCCGTCGAAGAGTCGGGCGAATGCATCGCAGGGCTTGTCTTGCAAGGGCTGCGCAAGCCTTACGAGTGTCCCGCCTTCGGAACGCGGTGCACGCCGGATACTCCTCTTGGAGCTCCGATGGTTTCATCAGAGGGCGCATGTGCAGCCTACTTTCACTTTGGAGGGGGGAAAGAAGATGGCGATCCTCTCGTGTCCATTGCCGCGACCGGCCACTGACCGAATTTTGCTCGCGCACGGCGGTGGTGGCGGGCTTACGAATCAGCTGATTGAAACCTTGTTTCTGCCCGCTTTTTCGAACTCTGCGCTCGAGTCCAGACAAGACGGCGCAGTGCTTTCTGCGGACGGCGCCGCCTTGGCAATGACAACAGACACCTACGTCGTTGACCCGCTAATTTTCCCCGGGGGTACGATCGGAGATCTCGCGGTCAACGGTACAGTCAACGATCTTGCTATGTGCGGCGCCAGGCCCTGCGCCCTCAGTGCAGGGTTCATTCTTGAAGAAGGGCTATCCATGGAGACGTTGCGCACCGTTGTCGTCGCTATGCAGGAGGCTGCGCAAGCTGCACAGGTGCCAATCGTGACCGGTGACACGAAGGTAGTTGACAAGGGCAAGGGAGACGGATTGTTCCTCAACACCACTGGAATAGGAGTCGTCATCGCGCCAAGAGCGGTGGGCCCGCAATCCGTTCGACCTGGCGATGCCGTGCTCGTCAGTGGAGATCTGGGCAGGCATGGGATCGCGATTCTTTCGGTCCGCGGCGGCCTCGAATTCGAGGGTGCGATCACGAGCGACACCGCCCCTATTTGGACGGCAGTCGAGGCGCTTTTCGAGGCTGGCATCGAAGTGCATTGCCTGCGGGACCTGACGCGCGGTGGACTCTCCTCGGCTCTCAACGAGATCGCCTCCGTTGCCCGGCTTCGGATCACGGTGGAAGAAGCGCTTATTCCTGTTTCTGATATCGTGCGCGGCGCGTGTGAATTACTGGGTCTCGATCCTCTCTATGTTGCGAACGAGGGGCGCTTCGTTGCGTTCGTTCCCGAAAGCGACGCGGGGCATGCTCTTGAAATTTTAAGTTCGCAAACTGTTTCGGCTGGCGCTGTGCGTGCTGGAACGGTATACGAAAACTCCTCCGGGATTGTCACTCTCCGAAGTCGTGTCGGTGGGAATCGCGTGCTCGACATGTTGTCGGGCGAGCAACTCCCACGAATCTGTTGAACTTCTCCATCTGATCGGGGTGCCACTCAAAAATCCGGTGGCAGGCAGCTTCTGCATATTTCGTGTCAGCAAGACTCCGCGATGCGCGAAGTCTCGTTACCACGTTTTTGCCGAGTGGACCGGTTCACGGATCCGCTGGTGGAGTTTCGGCATCAGTTCGAAGTATGGCTGAGCCGCGGGCAGGTTTTGAAAGTCCCCGTAGGTTCCATCAAAGAGAATGTGACCCGCTTCCAGCATGATGATGCGTGGCCTCAAGCGGTAAAGCATGTCTTTGTCGTGAGTGATGACGACGGTGGCTCGAGTGAAGCCGGATACTGTTTTTTTTTGGTGCACTGCCCCCATCAAATCCTGGATCTGTTCGGCGACCTGCGGATCAAGACCTGTGGTCGGCTCATCGTAAAGCAGCAGGATTGGGTCCAGCGCTAAGGCGCGAGCGATCGCGACTCGTTTCGCCATGCCACCCGAAAGTTGGTCTATGGTCAGATCCAGGTCCGTCTCTGGGTTCAAGGCAACCTCACGGACCACCTCATCCACCTTACGACGAACGGTGGGTTCGTCGAGACCCTGGACCTCGCTCAGCGGCAAAGCGATATTGAAGCCTACGGTGTGGCCCGACAGCAGCGCGTTGCTCTGGAACACGACCGCCCAATGCCGCGCAAGCCTTTCCATGCCCGCAGCATTGAGGGTAGCCAGATCGACGAGGGGCGAGCCCTTCGATTCGTGATCTGCTAGGAGAACACGTCCTCGGTCGGGCTGAACGAGTCCGATGATATGGCGCAATAACGTCGACTTGCCGTTCCCTGATCCCCCCACAATGGCGACAATTTCACCGCTACGCACCTCCAGGTTGATGCCGTCGAGCACGCTACGGACGCCAAATGATTTGTAGAGATTCTCGATGAAAATCTCGAGAGGCGGAGACAGTCCGGCTCCTCGACTCTGCGTTTGAACCTGTGGCAACAGTTGTTCGCTCATCCGGTTGTTTACCAATGCTGAGAGTTTTTTGTGCCTCGTGTTGGCCCAGCACCTGGGTGACTTCGATCGTGACCAGTTACTTGTTAAATGGTGTCGGCAGTATCTTGCCCTATGACAGCTTCCAACCACAACCTTCACACTTGAACCGCTCTTCTGGCTTCGTCTTTGTTGCTGAACCTCCGCAGTGTGGACACTTCATCGTGCAAATCTGAGTCATGACAACCATCCTTTGAGCATCTCGACTTCTTTTTACCGGCTCGGAGAGCGCTGCGAAGCCCGATGTTGGAACTCTTTGCGGCTCCGCGGGTTCATCAGGCCAGTGCGATAGGTAAAGAACCGTTTGTCCATCGAGTCTCATTAGCGCTCCTCGTGGGTATTGCATTTTGTTTTCCGAGTTCAAGATGCGCGCGGGCCTGGCACCTGCCGCGACGAGCGATTTTCGCATGCCACGCGGCAGAAACGACTTAACGTATGTTGGCTGCGACGAAGTCCCCGAGCATTACGTCATTTCTTGCCGGTGGTGACAAGCGAGGTTTGGACGTTCTTGTCAATCCGCCGTCAGCGTTTTTCGGATTGACAGAAAACCGGCAGTGCCGCACGCGATTAAGAAGGATCGCCAGCGAATTTCACGAGAGAAAGTAGCGGCCGTAGACCGATTGGCGAGTTGTCAACAGCTCGCCAAATCAGTCGAAACCTCGTCATTTCACTCGCTGTTGGCACCGCCAGCGATTCAATACTCGCATCTCTGGGCATTGCCAAGAACGTGATTACAAACGGGATCCAAACTAGCCCAGACAATCGACCCATTGGAAGTCCTCATGCTTTCCTAAGTTTGATACGGAGATTGGTCGAGTGCGGCATGTTCAGACATTTATGGCGGGTGCCGGTTGCAGCAAGTCAGACGGAATCTCAACGGGAGCCGGAAGCAACCGTGGTTCGTCCCGGGCGGGCGGCCCAAAGGGCACAAGAATTCCGCACTCGACCGCGGAACAGAAGAGGACTCTCCACGCCGGGACGATTAGTGTCCCTGCTGTTTTACCTGCAACTTGTCATCTGCTTATTCACGTGGACGGTGCGGGGAAATGATTCCAGAGCTGTTAACACGAGGGTCGAAGGAAGCGTTTTTGTTCGAGATTCAGACGGCAAACAATCCTTTGTGGTCGGTGCCAAGGTGAAAATGAACGGGCCAGTCGATCTCGAAACAGAAACGGATGGGAACGGCAACTATGTCTTTGCCGCCGTGCCTCTTGGAACGTACACGGTGGAGGCTGTTTTCCCGGGCCTGGAGGCTCGCCAGACTGTGCATGTCGACAGTAGTGAATTCCGCGCTGCCCTGGAACTAAAACCGGTTGAAGTCGCCACTTCCGTGGTCGTAACAGCCGACCAGAGCGGAAACAAGGATCCATCCCCCTCTGCGACGATCTCCGAGAAGACGCTAAGTAACGCTCCCAATGTGAACGAACGGTTTGAAAGCTCACTTCCTCTTATTCCTGGAGTTGTTCGCGGGCCTGATGGACGCATCAATCTTAAGGGAACTCGCAACACGCAGAGCGGTGCACTCGTAAACAGCGCGAACGTAACAGATCCCGTGACCGGAAGTCCGGCTATCAATCTTCCGATTGATGTGGTGCAGTCTGTGCAAGTGATTTCGAATCCCTATGATCCCGAATACGGCAGATTCACGGGAGCGATCGCCACGATTGGTACAAAGACTAGCAACTTCGACGAGTTTCACTATTCCCTCCAGAACATCGTACCTCGATTGCGAGACCGCGCCGGCACCATCGACGGCATCGGTGCTGCGACGCCCAGGACGACGCTAACCGGCCCGATCGTGAAGGACCGCGTCGCAGTGACGCAATCCCTCGAGTACCGCTACGTGCGCACGCCCGTAAACAGCCTTCCACCGTTTTCGCGTGATACAAAACTCGAGAGCGTTGATTCCTACACCCAGTTTGATTTTGTCCTTAATCCAAAGCAGACGGCCACGGCGTCCTTTGCGTTGTATCCGCAGAAACTCGATTATCTTGGTCTCAACACTTTTACGCCCCAACCGGCGACCCCGGATCTTCATCAGCGAGGCTATCAAATTTACGCTCAGCACCGCTGGGTCGTCGGCGAAGCGGGGCTGCTGACTTCGCAGGTAAGCTACAAGACCGTTGACGCCGACCTCACCGCGCAGAGCAATGATCCTTACATTTTGCTGCTGGAAACCACCGAAGGTGGTTTTTTCAATCGCCAGGCGCGTCGAAGTTCTCGCGTCAGCTTGCAAGAGAATTATCACTTTGCGCCATGGAAACTCGCGGGCACGCACCACTTCACCGTCGGCTTGAGTTATGAGCACTCCAAATACAATGGGCAACAGACGTTTCTGCCTATCGAGATTGACGGAGTGTCGGACACACCGGTGGAACGTGTTTCCTTCACCTCTCCAGCTTCATACCATACGGATCAAAACGAGACTGCGTGGTTCGCAGGCGATCAGTGGTCGATCATTCAGCGTTTGACTCTGAGCCTCGGTGTGCGCTTCGACAACGACGCGATAACAAGCTCCACGCATACTGCTCCTCGCGTCGGATTCCTCCTGGCGCTGTCCAAGGATGGAAGGATGCTCCTCAAGGGAGGCGTGGGCATCTTTTACGACCGCCTCCCACTCATGATTCCCGTCTTTCCGGATCTTCCCGACCGTACCGTCACCACGCTCGATCAGAACGGTGCGGCGCTGAGTTCCGTGTTCTATCAGAATCAGCTAAGCGGCCCACTCCGAAATCCGCGCAGCACGTCTTGGAACCTGGAACTCGATCGGCAGTTTCTGCAGGGATTGTGGCTTCGCGTCGCATACGAACAACGCATTACCACCAATGACTTTGTTGTATCGCCGGTCTCCAGCGGAGATACCGGAACACTCGATCTCTCCAACAGCGGCAGTGATTCCTATAAGGAATTCCAACTTTCGGCCCGCTACAAGGTGCACCAACATACGCTGAACGCTTCCTATGTTCGGTCACGAGCTTTCGGCAACCTCAACGATTTCAATCAATTCTTCGGGAACCTCCCTCAGGCGGTCATCCAGCCAGACGCCCGCGGGCGGCTCCCTTTTGACGCGCCCAATCGGTTCCTGTTCTGGGGCACGATCGCGGGCCCTTGGAAACTAACAATCTTCCCGGTATACGATCTGCATACCGGTTTTCCTTACTCTACGGAAAACGAGTTCCGCGAGTATGTTGGACCGCGGAACATCGATCGCTTTCCGCGCTTTTCTTCCTGTGACCTCCAGATTACGCGGCCGATTGCGCTGCCCGTTGGCGAAAGACGGATCCACGCGCGAGTTGGCATGTCAATCTTCAACCTCTTCAACCACGATAATCCCCGGGACGTGCAAAACATCCTGGCAAGCTCTCGGTTCGGAGAGTTCTTCAATCCTGCGTGGCGTGAATTCCGCGGGAAATTTGTATTGGAGTTTTAGCAATGAATTATTATTTGCTAGTTACTGCTTTGTTCTTACTTCCAGCCTCTTCTGCTGTTGGAGCGGACGGTTCCGGGCAACTTCCAACCGCTGAAGAAATCGTCAGCCGGATGGGTGCCCATGATCTCCAACGGCAAGACTCCACCGATGGATACGTGGGAATGCGCAGGTACGTCCTCAAGAACAATCGGTTCGACAAACGCGCCGAGATCCTCGTACAGGTGCAAGCTGATCGGGATGGCGTAAAGCACTTCGAAGTCGTTTCCGAAGGAGGATGGCAAGCAGCGGAAAAGCATGTCTTGCGCAAGATGCTCGAATCAGAAACCGAAACGTCGAGTCCCGAGATGCGCGCCAAGGTCAAGCTGAATCACGAAAACTATGAATTTAGTGTCATCGGGACCAAATGGGTGAGCGATCGCGCGGCATATGTTCTGGAAGTTAATCCCAAACGGAAAGACAAGTACCTGTTCCGAGGTCGCATCTGGGTGGACATGGAAGACTACGCACTTGTCCGCGCGGAGGGCGACCCTGCGAAGAACCCCTCGTTTTGGACGAAGAGTACGCATTTCGTCCAGGTCTACAAGAAAAGTGGTCCTTTGTGGTTTCCACTTTCCACCCAAAGCGTTACCGAAGCTCACATCTTTGGAACAACTGAAGTAAGCATCGAGTATTTCGACTACGCACCCAAAACGCACCCTCTCGATAGCTTCGTTATGTCCGCAAATGCGGTGGTCAAACCATGAAACACATGAAAACGACCATCACCCAATGTTTGATTCTAGCTGCGGGCAATGGAAGCCGCATTGCATCACTTTCAGGTGGCACTCCCAAACCGCTTGTGCCATTTCGCGGCATGCCGCTTCTCGAGCACGTCATGCTGTGCTCCGAAGAAGCCGGGATCAACCAATGTGTCGTTGTTACCGGATACCGCGCCGACGTGATCCGCCGCTGGCTTACGTCCCGATCGGTGGGGAACATGTTCGTCAGATGGATAGAAAACCCGGAATACCGCAAAGGAAACGGGGTTTCTGCATTGGCCGCGAAAGAAGTCCTTCGCAGCCCATTCCTATTGCTTATGGCAGACCACTTATTCGAGCCAAAAACGGCCAAAGCTCTCCTGCAGCAACCACTCGCAGACGACGAGGTTATTCTAGCCGTCGATAGCAAGGTAGATCGCGTCTTCGACTTGGAAGATGCAACGAAGGTCAGGTGTGAAGGGGATCGAATCGTTGAAATCGGAAAAAATCTCTCGTGTTATAACGCACTAGATACAGGAATGTTTTTGTGTAGTCCGACGCTGTTCAACAGGCTCGAATCGGCGAAAAAAGACGGCGACTGCTCCCTGTCGGACGGCATGCGCCAATTGGCGCGAGAGCAAAAACTGAAAGCCTTTAATATCGGAGACGCGCACTGGCAGGACGTTGACACGCCCGAGGCCTTTGCTCACGCCGAATATATCTTTGACCGGGATTTCTGCGAAAACCCGATCGCGGAGAGCTTCGCCGGTGTTTAGAATCCCGCCAAAAGCGCAACTCCTACTCAGGGTTATCGCCGTCTTACTGAGTGCCGGATTGTTCGCCTATCTGGTTTGGCGAGTTGGCCCGGGCAAGCTCCGGGAGAACGTCCACACAGTGGGCTGGGGGTTCACCTGGGTCATAGCCTTGGCCGGAGTTTCGCACGTTGCGCGGACTTGGGCTTGGCGACTGTCATTGCGGGAAGATAAAAGCAAGATGTCGTTTCTGCGAATGCTGGGACTTCGGCTAGGTGCGGAGGCCGTGGGGCAGCTCGGAATACTTGGGCAGACATTTGGAGATTCGATTCGGGTGTCGCGACTCAGCCATGAGATACCCATAGCCAACGGCATCGCTTCGGTGAGTCTTGATCGCGGACTCTATTTTGTAACGGGAATCCTGATAACGATCGGCGGCCTTTTGGCAGCGCTGTCTGTTGTGTCCCTTTCCCATGCATTGCGTCTGTACGCAGGCCTGTTCGTCGTTACGCTGACGGCATTTTTGCTACTGGCTCTGGTGACGGTGCGAAAACGCTGGCCGGTATTCTCAGGGAGCGCGCGCCTGATCGCCCGCGTTCCGTCCTTCAAAAAGTGGCTGGAAAAGGAGCACCATCTGATCCAGTCGGCGGAGAATACGCTTTTCGATTTCCATCACAATGCCGCTAACACGTTCTGGGCTAGTTTTTATCTGAACCTGGCGTCCCAATGCATGGCGGTTTTGGAGGTGTGCTTAATACTTTGGCTCATGGGGACAAAGGTTGGCTTCTTCGCCGCATTGGGCATGGAAGCGCTAACAAAGCTGGTCAACCTCGTCGGCAACCTCAACCCGGGAAACATCGGAACATACGAGGGTGGAACCATGTTGATCGGCAAGGTATTCGGTCTGAGTGGCGCTACGGGACTCGCGTTGGGACTCACAAGGCGGCTGCGATCGTTTTTCTGGGGGGCCATTGGGCTCATTTGCTTCTTCGCGCTGACCAAACCCAGAAAGCGTCGCGGCTCCGAAGATCGTGGCGGTACGTCGGCAAACGTCGCGAAAGATCAAGTAGCACCGGCGAGCTCTCCAATCAGACTTCTGCCGGTCGGTGAAATCACTGTTGCGATTTTTCTGCCCAACGAAGAAACGAGCGGCAGCCAAAATGATCCTTCACTCCTTCGGATAGGTTCTCTGCCCATTCTCCTCCGAAACATCTTGGCAGCCCAAAAGCTCGGTCCCTCACGAATCATCGTCGTCGTTGATCCCGTTAGCAGGCCGCGAATACAGCGCGAACTGGTCCGCACGCGGCGTCTTCCTGAATCTGTCCGTTGGATTGAAGTGGACTCGAGTGCTTCTCTCTCGCAACGATTGCGCCTCGTTGCTGCTCAAGCAGCCGGCGAGCGCATGGTCTTGATGGAAGGAAGCACAACATATCACCCATCTCTTATCCGAAAGGCTGGTGAATGGAATGACCAAGCCGAGCCACTAGCGCTAACGAGCGGTGACAGACCTATCGGCATTCATGCCTTGTCCGCCGAGAGAATGCGGTATCTTGCGGACCGCTGCCCAATACGAACCGGCTCTTTCGAGGAACTGCATGCATCACTCACTTCAACGATGTCGGTTGTTTGCATACCGGTGCCAGAAGCCGTGTGGCAGCGAGTCCGTACTCCACAAGACTGCCGACCTGCCGAACTAAAGCTGGATCGTTGGCTGGTCAAACCTACCGACGGCATCTTTGCAAGAATGAATCGAAGGGTCTCCATACCCATCAGTCGGCAGCTCATTAAATTTCCGATCACGCCAAACATGGTCAGCATATTCACTTTGGGAGTAGGCTTTACCTCCGCGGTATATTTCGCTCGTGGCGGTTATTGGAGCACGTTGGTCGGAGCGTTCCTTTGCCTTTGGGCAAGCATTCTCGATGGGTCCGACGGAGAGGTTGCTCGCTTGAAACTCCAGGAATCTGATTTTGGCTGCTGGCTGGAGACGATATGCGACTACCTGTTCTATCTTTTTCTTTTTGTCGGCATGACGATAGGACGTTGGAGGAGTTCGGGAACAAGAACGTTCTTAGTCTTGGGTGGCTTGCTACTCTTTGGGTCCGTTGCAAGCTTCCTTGCCACTGGGTGGGCGCGACACCGCCTCGCTGCCCGGAACCCCGAGCAGCTACTAGGAATCTGGCAGACTCACATGGAAAGCCGGCCATCGAATCCGTTCCTATACTTCGGCCGACATACGGAATTCATCATCCGGCGCTGTTTCTTCCCTTATGCCCTTCTTTTCTTCGCGTTCTGTAACATGATGAATCTGGCGTTTATTTTGAGCGCGGTGGGAGCAAATCTGGTCTGGCCCATCGCGCTCTATTCCTCGCGCATTTTCGACGGGACCCGGAACTCGACCTTGGCAAGTCCGATGGCGTCTGCTTGAACGCGTTCGATGATCCTCCTGAGCACTCAGCAGGTCGCCATGCGGTTTCTTCGGTCGCGGCGGGAGTTTGATTTGCCAGGCTCTACCGAATAGCATCGACCTAGCTATGGAATGGCCGAACGTTCCTCCGATGGACGAAGTCATCTCTGGTGAATTTTCGAGCCAGCGCGGGCGAACTCGGTCGCGAGATTCCGTTCGAGTCGTAACTTGGAACATCGAGCGCGGTCTGCAGTTTTCAGCGATTTTGGATTTCTTGCGAAGCGCCGATGCTGATCTGATCATGCTGCAGGAAGTGGACCTGAATGCGCGGCGTACCCAGCACCGGGACGTAGCGTTTGAGCTTGCCCGGTCGCTCGGCCTCAACTATATATTCGGAAAGAAATTCCTGGAGCTAGGTGCGGGTTCTGGATCTTTGCCTGCATATCAGGGGGTGGCGACACTCTCCCAATGGCCACTCACAACCGGGCAGATCATTCGTTTTCAATATCAGTCAACTTTCTGGAAGCCGCGCTGGTATGTGCCTCAGACAGAACTCTTCCAAAGACGCCTTGGAGGGAGGATCGCTCTGGTGACTGAGGCACTTATCCACGGCCAAAGATTCGTAATCTACAACCTGCATCTTGAAAGCAAAGGGAGCGACAGGCTCCGACTCCAACAATTGCAGCAGGTATTGGAAGACGCGGGACGACACACGGAATCTTCCTCAGTCATCTTGGGAGGGGACTTTAACCTGAACGCCACCAACGGCGAAGCTGGTGCGACACTTCAAAGGGCTGGATTCCGTGATGCAGTGCGACTCTCTCGAATTCCGACCTCGGTGGCTCGATTGCCGTTTCGATCCGCACGCTGTATTGATTGGATCTTTGTTTCCGACGTTTCCCATGGCGTTCATTCGACGGGGCAAATACACGGCGGCATTCTGGCCTCCGATCACTATCCCGTTTCAGCCACGATTGAGATACTCTGACGGTTCGGTGAGAGTCAACGAATCTTTGTGGAAGTCCTCATAGCTGCCGGCGCTCGCCTTCGCACGGAAGTGCACCTCGAGATTGGATCGGGAGAATTGCGGGGGTTTTTCTCCTTTGGGATAACTGTAGCCGCACAAATTCAACCGTTCGCTCACCTTACGCGAGACCAACATGGATTGCAGATCCTTCATCGAAAAGCCGTACCGTCGTCCTAGACATTCTTTCGCGCGCTGTTCGAGCCGCCTAACATAAATGTCGTCTCGTCTCCTTTCCGGCGTCCAATAATGCTTCCATTGGCACGTTCTCGTACAGAATTCCGCTTTCTTTGGTGGCGCAAACAGCTGCCTGCAGTGGAGACACACTTTGATTGGCATTTCCGAGAGTTTCTTGCCTGAGCACTCTATTAGAAGGAATCCGCAGAACAAATCTACAAAATGGATGCAGCGAGGGACCAGGACCAGGACTCTACGACTTTCTCCAGATTTGAGATTTACAACGATAAAGAGTTGGCGTTGGCTTCGTGATAAGCACAACTCGCCTCGTATTTTACGCTGAATCGCAATCGAATCCAGGTTGTCAAGGTCTTGACATCTTTGTCGAGAGAGCGCTTCGGTGTTTTTCACGATGCAGGAAATCCCTCTCTAATAACCCCCGTTGGATCACGGTAATACAAGGGGCCGACTGGAAACCGATCTTGGCATCCCAGATGCCTCTCGCTGAGTGGCATCGGTTCAGGTCGTCGCTTATGAGAAGAGCCTTGCGCTCGGGGGTGGCGAAGACCGATTCGGACAGGTCGCTAAGCAGAAATGGCATTTGACTCGACTGCTGCCAACTCTATGGTGATGCAAATCGTTTAACCGATTGCACCCTCGGATGCGCGGGCAGACATACCGCGAAGCCCAAATCTGCTAGCAACCCTGAGGTAAATGGAAGCGGAGGTCCAATGTGACGACAGTTGTGAGTACGCTACCGCCCGCCCGGGTGGCGGAGCCGGAGCAGGTTCCACGACAAACCAAGCCGGCGTGGCAGAAGTACGGAACTCCGATACTGGTAGCGCTGCTGGCCGCAGCGATTGTTTACACGATCACTCGAAACTGGAATTCCTGGGAGGGTGGCCGGATTGACCAAGTCACAGACGATGCTTACGTTTGGGGCGACATTACGCCGCTCAGTACGAAAGTCGCCGGTATCGTTAGGGATGTAGAAGTCTCTGACTTCCAGCACGTACACAAAGGAGAACTCCTTGTTGAACTGGACGACGATGATTACAAAGCCCAGGTAGCACAGGCAAGTGCGGCCGTGGAGGCTGCAAAAGCCGCAATCGAAAACAACCGGCGCCAGCAAGAGCTACAAGACGCACGCATTGACCGCGCTCTTGCCGGAATCGACCAGGCAAAAGCTCAAATCACAGCAGCACAGGACGGCATACAGGCGGTACGCGCTGACGTTGTACGGACTCAGGACGAACGCAGACGTCAAGAAGGGCTCTTTCAAACCCGTTCGACCACACAGCAGAAGGTTGAGCAGGCAGTCGCCGATGAGCAACGCTTTGCAGCTCTCTTGGCCAACCGCGAAGCTGACCTTGAGGAAGCAAAGACGATGCTCCGCGGCAACGAGGCCGCAGCCGAGGCCGAGCGGCGAGCCAAGGTCGTGTTGCAATCGCAGCAATTACAACTCGTTGACGACCTCCACGCCAAAGAGGCGGCTCTCACCGTAGCGCAGGTGAACCTAGGATACACAAAGATCGCTGCTCCCTATGACGGTGCCGTGGGTGAAAGGCAGGTGCGGCCGGGACAGTTGGTTTCTCCCGGAACACAGGTGATTCCGTTCGTCAGCAAGATTAAATGGGTCCAGGCGAACTATCGCGAGACGCAGCTCACGAATGTGAAGGTTGGCGACCCGGCGGAGGTCCGCGTAGATGAGTACCCCAGAAAAGTCTTCCACGGCAAAGTGATTGAGATTGCGCCCGCCAGCGGGTCGCGATTTGCGTTGCTGCCACCCGACAACGCCACCGGCAATTTCACGAAAGTCGTGCAAAGAATCCAAGTTAAGGTCGTGTTTGACGATTCGAATGTTGCGGCTACCCTGCGTCCAGGGCTTTCTGTCATCGCCACCGTCCGGACAGGGCGCTGATTGGAGCTCTCGATGGCCACCTCAACCACAGTCGTAGACCAACTGACGCCGCTACAACTCGCGCAACGCGTTGCGGGAATAGAGCCAGCTGAGCTCTCAAACGCCCCTTTGCTCGGGATTCTAGGCGTCATCATCGGCGCAGGTACCGTCACGCTCACCAGCCGAATGATCTCGCTCGGCCTTGCCGATCTCAGGGGCCATCTCGGACTCAGCTTTGACGATGCTGCGTGGATCGGCGCGGCCTTTGACATGGCGCTGATCTTCATCGGCCCGCTTACCGTTTTTCTCGGCGGTTTGCTGGGGCCACGGAAAATTCTATTCTTTGCCGCGACGATGTTTACGGTGACATGCACGTTCCTTCCGTTCATCCACAACTACAGCCTGCTTATCGTGGCGATTGTACTAGCGGGGCTGACCTCCGGCACCTTCTATCCGCTTACCCTCACCTTTGCGCTGCGAAATATTCCTCTTCCCTACCTCCCTTTCACCATGGGGCTCTACGCAACGTCCGTAGATGGGGCCGTGAACATCGCACCATCGCTTTATGGATGGTATCGAGATCATCTCTCCTGGCACTGGATGTTTTGGAATTCAGCGGTGATCACGCCCGTGATGGCGCTGTGCATATACTATGGGATACCCAAGCCTCCAGCAGGAAAGAAGCCGGGCCCGGCTCCCAGTTTTGCGGGTTTTCTATACGCCGCCGCAGGGCTCGCGATGCTGCTTGGTGCGTGCGACGAGGGTGAAAGGCTCGACTGGTGGCGTTCCGGAGTGTTTACCGGGCTCTTTGTCGGCGGCTCATTCCTTCTGTTGTGCGCGATTGTGCGGCGCCTGCGCGGCCCGAATCCCTTTGTGGATCTGCCCTATCTTCGCCAGTGGAACACCGTGTTGCTCGGCACTATGCTCTTCATGTTTCGTTTCTGTCTGGTGACGACGATCATCCTGATCCCGCAGTCGCTGGCCATACATGGCTTTGAGGCCAATCAGATTGGCCCCGCCGTGATCTGGAGCGCGGTTCCCCTGCTGCTCATTGCATTGGTTATCGGGCTATTGATGCTTGCGAAAGTTGACACGCGCCTGATCATGGCTTGGGGTTTTGTGTGTATGGCGATTGCTTCCTACCTGAACGCGGAACTCACCAGTGCGTGGTCGGCCTCGAACTATTACCGAACCGAACTCCTCATGGGCGTCGGGCAATTGTTTGCGTTCGGGGGCCTTGTAGGGACGATCATCCTGCAGGGCATTTTTTCGGGAGGCTTAATGAAGCCGCAGAGGATACTCACATTTTCTGCGTACTTTCATACGATCCGAATCTTTGGGGGGACTCTTGGTGCAATCTACATGGGGCACTTCGTCGCGCAGCGGGAGAAGCTGCATTCGAATCTCCTTGGCCTGCACGTGCAGCGCGGGAATTGGATCACAGACGGCAATATCCGGGGTCTGACGGCGGGAGTGTTTTCGAAGTCCTCCGGTCTGCCTGCCGCGACGGAACGCGCGATCGAACTTATAGGCGCCAGAGTACGTTTGCAGGCGTACACGCTGACGATTATCGATGGCTTCTACTTGGTGGCGTGGGCGTGCATCGTCGCTTTGCTGATCACTGCGTTGATCCGCAGGTTGTCCTTGAACTACGGCGATCTCAGCGCCATTCAGCAACACTTGCTGGTGCCTCAGAAAACAAATTTATGAGTATGCGTGCCAAAATCCTCATAGTCGGTATGTCATTCTTTGGCGCGTTGACGATCGCTCGAGCGCAAAGCGATGGCCAGAAGCCTCTCCATCTCACTGTGCAGGAGGCGGTGCAGCTGGCGCTGAAGCACAACCATATGGTGCGAATAGCGGGATATAAAGTCGAGAAGAGCCAGCATGCCAAAGACGTTGCCAAGAGCGCTTACTTTCCCGCCGTGGAGAACGACAGCCGGCTTTTCAAGGTGACCGACACGCAGTTCATCCAAATTGCTGCGGGAAGCCTGGGCACTATAAACGGTGCTCCAAACCCCGACCAATCCGTAACTATTAATCAGGGTGGGCGCACATTCGCGACAAGCGGAACCGAGCTGGTACAACCGCTGACTCAATTATTGACGAGGGTCAAGCCAGCGAATGACGCGGCGCGCGCGGAATTGAACGCTACCCGCGCGAACGCGCACCAGACAGAGAACGAGGTTGCGCTCAAGGTTCACGAGCTCTATTACCAGGTTTTGATCGCGCAGCTGCACCGGAGCGCAGCCGAAGCCAGGATCAAGGCGTCGCAGGAGCTCGAGAGCGAGCGCATCCAACAAGTGAAGTTTGGCAGCAGTCTCGAGGAAGACCGGATCGCAAGCAGCGCTCAAACTCTGCAGGCGAAGCAGGAGTTGCTCACTACCGAATTGGCGCTCTCCGACCTCACCTATCAGCTCGACGATGCCCTCGGACTCCCTCTATCGACGGACCTCGAACTCGATCCCAGCGTTCCCGGAGTCCGGGACACCTGCGAGCGCGAAGAATGCATAAAGGTCGCTCTGGAATCGCACCCAGAAATCCTCGCAGCGCGCGAACAGGTTCGGAAAGCCTCGGCTGGCGTGCAACTGTCTAAAGCCGACTATATTCCAAACGTATCGGTTTTTGCCCGGTATAGTTACCAGAGCGGCGTTCCGTTCCTCGCCCGCAACTTTGGCAGCTTCGGCGTGCACTTCACCTACGAGCTCTTCGACGGCGGTAGGAGACGCGCAGCCTCGCAGGAGAGCAGTTCGCAACTTGCCCTGGCAAAAGAGAACCTCGCCCGTGTCACGGAAGAAGTAGAGCTCGCAGTACAGGTTGCTTACAACAAACTGCACCGGACTCGGGAAATGGTGCAGGTTTCCGAAGAGTTGCTCACGCTACGCTCTGAATCAAGGCGCGTCTCCGGGCAAGAACTTGAGAAAGGCGAAGCCCTTAGTTCACAGGCTGACAGCGCGATCGCTCAGGAACTCGATGCTAAGACCCAGCTCCTCCAATCGCAGCTCGCTTACATTCAGGCACACGATGAAATGAAGGAAGCGATGGGATTGACCCCTGAATAATCCGGCCACAATTTGATTTGAGAAATCATGACGAGTGATCGAGTTGCGCTGATCGGGTGGCCGGTGATGGAACATTCCGCGCGGACCGCGGCGGCGACCGTAGCCTCGGTTCTGGTAGCGCGGCTGTTTCGGTTGCCGGAAGCATATTGGGCGCCCATTACAACGCTTGTTATCACGCAGTCGTCGCTGGGTGCAGCTCTCGCAGTTTCCTGGCAACGCTTCATCGGAACGGCGCTCGGAGCGGTTCTTGGCGGGATTTTGGCGAGCTGTTTCGGGCCTCACGTGCTTGTGTTCGGTACGTGTGTGTTTGTCCTGGGGTTGCTTTGTGCAACGATGCGGGCAGATCGAAGCGCGTACCGGTTTGGCGGCGTTACGTTGGCGATCGTGCTATTGGTGCCCCACCCGCAACCTGGATGGAAGATCGCTTTTTCACCGCTTTGCCGAAGTGTCCGTCGGGATCGGCATGGCGCTCCTTTTCGCATTGATTTGGTCGGAGAAGGAAGCCACTCCGGGCGATGCGAAGGTTGATTTATCCCTTCCGAAACCTCCCACGGGACAGGGAGTCGAAAACAAGATGTGACGCGGCCGTACGTCAGCCGTGCAATGGGCTGCTTTGAGAAGAAAGGCAGGAAGCGGACGAGAACAGTGTCCTGATTTCAACGCATTGTCGAGTGCTTGACTCCCGATGGTTTGATTCGACCTGTGAAGCAGTCGCCTATCCGCTTGCAGGTCCAAAGCCTACCGCCGGTCCTTACTCCACGGGTCTGGTACACAAGTTGCTAAAACATCCTAGTTTGCCAGGGTTTGAACGGCTTATCCATAAAATCGCGGCGTCTCCGCTGTTCTCTTTGCGTCGCTTGTGTCGCCGCGCGTAGGAGATACCATGAAGAAGTGGAAGGTAATTGCAAGTCTTCTATTTTGCCTCTCTGGGCTTGCCGTGCCGATCTATGCGGCACAGCAAGAAGCCGACCAGGTTGTCAAGCAAAAGATCACGAAACACGCCAAGACTTGATAGAAGTGAGCACGATGCCAGGATGCGCGAGAACTTTCTCGAATTAGGCGGCGGCCTCGTTGGCGTAAGCTGTTTCGGTCAATTCGAAGGGATGGTGCGGTCTGGGGATTAGGGGTAACTCAAAACGTTGTATGGTATGTGGTGAAGAAATGTGCGCGGCGTGCCGGGATCGACAGACTCGCCCCGCACGACTTGCGTCGTAGCTGTGCACGCCTGTGCCACAACGCAGGTGGAGAGTTGGAGCAAATTCAGTTTCTCCTGGGACATATCTCCGTACAGACTACCGAGCGCTACGTAGGTTGCAAGCAGCAGCTAAACAGCGCCGTGAATGATCGGATCGAATTGGGAGGCTACCGAATCTGAACGATGTCAAGGGATCTCTTAGGAGGGATCACCGGTGATGGTACGTGTGCGTTGGCATCTACGCCCGCATTCGGTCGAACTCTGGCTTCGCACGGAAGTGCACCTCGCGATTGGATCGGGAGAATTACCGAGCTCTTTCTCCGTCCGAGATAACTGCAATCGCACAAATCAGGTAATCATTCCGCGAATCCCGCAAATTACGCCGCAAATCTGCGACTCTCCATGGAATTAGAGGAACAGAGAGAAATGGGCTGACTGGTTGGCGGACCGGGTTGAATTCGAACCGGTGGTTCCGGTGAGCGGTAGCTTATCGAATCTGGATCTCTTTTCCAACGAATCACCTGGGCGACTCGCCAAGCCATCTCCGTCCGGATAGTCAACCGCGTCAGAGTTTCTTGACAGCCGCGCGCTGATGAACCGCGCAACAAAGATTCTAGAAATTCAACCCGTTCGGTCGCCGAACGCACGGTCTATCTGTGGTCGCAGTTTCTCAACATCAGTGACACCAAGATAGATCATCGTCGTCTCCAAGTTTTTGTGGCCTAGCCAAGCTTGGATTGTTCGCACGGGAATTCCGTGCTCTTGCCATCGTGTGGCGCAGGTCTTGCGGAGGCGATGCAAGTACCAATGTTGGCATACCGGTTCGACAACGCAGGTCACTTCTACGAGCCGTTTCCGATCATAGCTGCCTTTGGTGATAGTTGTTTTGCATTGACCGCAATTGAGCCCAGCGCGCAACGCGATCGTCTTCAGCTTCCGGAGAAAGTGATTGTCCGGGTTGCCTTCGCTATTGACAAAGATCCAGCGGGGATGTTGTGAATATTTTCGGCGGACTTTAAGCAGTTTTACCAAACTCTCGGGCAGCGGGACAGTACGGCTCTCATGAGTCTTCGGTGTGAATCCAGCGTCTTCTTTGCGGCGAACGTGGTAGGTACCTTTGTTGAAATCGATATCTTGCCACGCAGCGAAAGTCACTTCTTTATCTCGGCAGCCGGAGCCCAGGAAGAATTTATAGCGAACGCTCTCTTCCGCGTTCATCGCCGCAAATAACTTTTTCAATTCATCTTCCGTGTAAGCAACAGCCGGTTCTTCTTCGATCGTCGGCATGTCGCTCCACTTAAGCGGATTCTTTATGCCATTCTCCTTGAGTAGGAACAAAACGGTCAGCAAACGGTTATGGATCGTCTTGCCCGCGAAGCCCTTTGCCTCCATTAAATCCTTGTAGCCACGAAGAGTCGTAGCCGTGATCTCATCCATAAAGTGAACTTTGCCTCGAAGCGACTCCTGGAACTCCCTTAAGTGAAGGGTATAGGCAGCCACGGTCTTTTTGGCTTTGCTCTTCTTTTGTTCGAGGAATGCCGCGGCTGCGGCTTTGATCGGAACGCGGTTAGCATTTGTCCTGTCTTCATACTCCGCGATGGTGAGTCCCCGCTGTTTCGCAGCCACCATGCTATCGATCTTGCTATCCAGCTCGACTGCTTCCTCGAAGGTTTCCGGCTTGTCAGGCCACCAGCTTTGCTTTCCTTCAGGAGTGGTGTAGCGGAGATGAAACGGCCCCTTCAGACCGCCAGTCCTGATGCCCCGGCCGGTTTTGACCTTCGCGTAGCGCCACTGGCCGCTCTTATCCTTCGCTCGGGTGTAAATAGACATTCTTGCACCTCGGCTAGGGCCAGCCCCATTCGGGCCCTAGGCTTTGCCAAAGACTGGGAAGAAATCGCAGGATTATAGTAGCACAACAGTAGCAAGGATGGAATTATAGCTCCTTTACTGGTAGTTATTGAAATGGCGGAGAGGGTGGGATTCGAACCCACGGTTGAGTTTCCCCAACACACGCTTTCCAAGCGTGCTCCTTAAACCGCTCGGACACCTCTCCGGCGTAAAGCGCTTCAGAAGCCTAACAAATTGAGCTCAACCCAGCAAACGCCCCACCTGCCTTCATTTCCAAGGCCTCTCCGACGCTGCGGTGTCTCGACCGACGCTTCCCTGCACAATCCAGACGCTAGAAGTTTTCAATCGGTGCTTTGCTCACCTGAAGTAAAATATCTCTGCTTCTCCGGGGTAGTGCAATTGGTAGCACGCCAGCCTTTGGAGCTGGTTATCTTGGTTCGAGTCCAAGCCCCGGAGCCATTCCCCGCCGTTCGTGACGTACGCGGAACGCTTGCGCATCGCCCGGCGAACGCATAGTCTTACCGCCGTATGACCCCCGACTTCCTCGTCCTCGGCGTCATCTGGTACATCGTTTTCCTTTTCTCGACCACGTGCCACGAAGGGGCTCACGCACTGGCGGCCAAACTCGGCGGCGATCCTACGGCGTTCGAAGGGGGCCAGGTTTCGCTAAATCCGATTCCTCACATTCGCCGCTCGCCGGTTGGCCTGGTTGCGGTGCCAATCCTCTCTTACTTTGTGGCCCACTGGATGATCGGCTGGGCCAGCGCTCCCTACGATCCTTCCTGGCAGGAGCGGCATCCTCACCGCGCGGCCTGGATGGCGCTCGCCGGACCAGCGGCAAACTTTACCCTGGTAATCGTCGCCGCGCTGGCGATTCATGCCGGCATGCTCGCCGGCGTCTTTGCGGCTCCTTCTTCC
>Ga0335079_10000851_pt1 | contig 34655 bp, 19 predicted proteins | sample Lox_Sample_33_FD_206719 | JGI IMG/M metagenome (GOLD analysis project Ga0335079, IMG submission 206719) | Soil microbial communities from Loxahatchee National Wildlife Refuge, Florida, United States - Lox_Sample_3.3 | ecosystem: Environmental > Terrestrial > Soil > Wetlands | place: USA...
GACGTGCCGCTCAGTCTGGCGGGTACGGCGACCACGGTCGAAGTGTCTGCCGCCAGCGCGATCACTGAGCCGAGCCGCATCGACCTCGGCAGCACGCTCGATTCGAACATGACCCGCAACCTGCCGTTGGTCTCGCGCAATCCGTATAACTTCATCCTCTTCCAGCCTAACGTCAGCGGCCGTGCCAACACCGAGTTCGGCGTGCCGCGCAAGATCAACGCCAACGGCTTCAACGGCCGGATCAACTACCAGCTCGACGGCAGCAACAACACCGAGAGCGACCGCGCCGGAATCCGCCTCATTCCGATCTCCGATCTCTACGTGGCCGAAGTGCAGCAGGTCTCCAACGGCTTTGCTCCCGAATTCGGCAACACCGTGGGCACGGTGTTCAACTCGATCACCAAGAGCGGGACCAACGAGATGCACGGCGACGCCCACTACCTCTTCCGCCGCACGGACATGAGCGCCAAGCCCAAGCTGCTGGCCGCCGGCGCCACCGTGCCCGACGTCAACGTGGATGCCTACGCGGTCGACGGTGGCGGCGCGCTGGTCAAGGACAAGCTCTTTTACTTCGGTGCCTTCGAGCATGTGAGCCGCGACCTGCCGGCCGTGGTTACCGTGAGTCCCGCCAACATCGCGGCGCTTGGACTCCCCGCGGACTACGCCAACCCGGTCCCGTTCCGCCAGAGCGTCTTCTTCTATATGGGTAAGGCCGACTGGCAGATCAATCAGAAAAACCGGCTGAGCGTGCGCTACATGCATCACGCCAACACCGAGCCCTACGACAACTCGACCATCGGCGGCCTCTTTCTTACGTCGCAATCGTTCAACTTCGTCGATCGCTCGCACGTGGGCGCCGTACAGTTGATCTCCACCATCAGCCCCACCATCGTGAACGAGCTGCGCGGGCAGGTCGCCTATCGCGGCCAGCACCAGGATACCTTTGCCGGCTCGGGACCGCAGCCGGCAATCGTGGTGAGCGGCGTCGCGAACTTCGGCGGACCCACGCAGGCGGGCTTCGTATACGAGGAAACCACCCCGGAGATCGCGGACAACTTCAGCTACGTTCGCGGATCGCATTCGTTCAAGTTCGGCGGCGGAACGCACGCCGTGCGCGACACCCAGACTCAGGCCGCGTATGCGCAGTACACGTTCGCCACCATCGCCGCGTACCAGGCTGCGGTGAGCGGCGTCGCCCCCAAGGGATATACCAACTTCCAGCAGGTAGTAGGCAATCCGACGGTTTCCTACAACTCGCTGTTCTCGAATTTCTTCGCGCAGGACACATGGAAGCCGCTCCGCAACCTCACGATCACCTACGGCGTGCGCTACGACTTGTACCAGCCTCCGACCGCCGACAAGAACGCGCTGTTCCCGTACTCGCAAAAGGTCAACACCGACAAAAACAACTTCGGTCCGCGCCTCGGCTTCGCTTGGGGTTTGGGTAAGGACCAGAAGACCGTGATTCGCGCCAGCTCGGGCATCTTCTACGACTCCCCGCAGACCGATCAATACCGGCGCATGCTCGCCGTCAACGGCAATCCGCAGTATTTCACGCTGTCGATCGCGCCCACCGCTTCGTTCGCGCCCGCGTTCCCCGCGCTCTTCAACGGCATCCCCACCGGCGCGACGATCCCGCTGGATGTAAATACAGTGGCGCCGGACTTCGCCAATCTGTACTCGATCAACGCCAACTTCTCCATCACCCGCGAGCTCACCCCCACCATGTCTTTGACCGCATCCTACCTGTACACGGCGGGCAACCGCTTGCCGGTCTATCTCAGCCTGAACGTGGTGCCGGGTGGCACCTTCCTGGCCGACGGCCGTCCCATCTTCAGCTCCACCGCGCGCGTCTACCCGCAGTTCGGCAACGTGCTCGCCGCCGAGTCGATCGGACACTCGACCTACAACGGCGCCAACCTGACGCTCCGCAAGCAGCTCTCCAAGGGAATCGAGTTCTACGCCACCTACACCTGGTCGCACGCCATCGACAACGCCCCCGAACAGAACAACATCGACGCGGGTGCCTTCCTGCCCGCCGATCCGACCAACCTTCGCCGCGAGCGCGGCGATTCCCTCACCGACAAACGGCACGTCTTCAACATGACCAGCGTGTTCATGCCGGAATTCCACGCTTCGAACAAAACTGTCAATGCGCTGGCCAATCACAACCGGCTTGCGATGTCGATCGTCGCCGCCACCGGCGACGTCTTCAACATGGGCGGCAATCGCGTGCTGAACGGCGACAATGCCACCGGATCGGCCTACCAGCGCCCGCTGTTTGTGGGACGCGACACCATCCGCGGTCCCGCCCAGTTCGAATGGAACGCGCGGTATGCGCGCCTCTTCCCGATAAAGGAGCGCACCAGCGCCGAATTCATCGTGGAGAGCACCAACATCACCAACCGCCTGAACGTAATCAGTCTGAACTCGACGGCGACAGTGGATACCGCTGGAAATATCCTCACGCCGGCCTCGCTGGCCCCGACCGGCACCCGCGATCAGCGCCTGTTGCAGTTGGGAGTCCGGTTCAACTGGTAGAGCGAAGAAGGGGGCGCAGCACCCCGTGTTTCTTCTTCGCTTCTTTACTTCTTCGCTTCTTGACTTCTTTTCGCCTTTACAAATTCCAGCTCGGCTTGCTTTGGGATCCCGGGCTCGAAGCAGCGCCGGCAGCGCGCCTCGTACATATCGGCCGCGCCTACCACGATCAGCTCGTCGGAGCCTCGCAGTCGCTGCGTATGCTTGGCGGGGTTTCCGCAGCGCACGCAGATCGCCAGAGTCTTGGTGATGGACTCGGCGTGGGCCAGCAGATCCGGAATCGGCGCGAAGGGCCGCCCGAGGTAGTCCGTGTCCAGGCCGGCAATAATGACCTGCTTGCCACTGTCGGCAAGCCGCTGGGCCACGTCCACCAGTTGCGGGCCCATGAAGTTGGCCTCGTCGACGCCGATCACCTCGCTGCGCCAGTCGATGCGGTCCATGATCTCGCCCGCGTGGGCCACGACTTGGGAGTTCATGCGCAGATCGCCGTGTGAGACGATCTCGTCGTCGGAGTAGCGATTGTCGATAGTGGGCTTGAATACTTCGACGCGCTTGCGGGCGATCATGGCGCGGCGCAGGCGCCGGATCAGTTCTTCGCTCTTGCCCGAAAACATGGGGCCGCAGATGACTTCGATCCATCCAACATTGCCGGTTACGATGTCCATAGGAACCGCTCAGGATGACACATGGACAGGGTTGAAATCCAGCGGACGGAGTTTCCCGCTACGCTGGTAAAGATGCGCGAACTATTGAATGATGCGGCATTCAGGGCTGCTCGATATCTGGAAGAGATTCAGGAGCGGCGGGTCGGGCCCTCGGCCGACGCAGTCCGTGGCCTGGATGCACTCATCGAGCCGTTCCCGTGCCATCCCACGGCACCCGGCGATGTGCTGGCCCTGCTCGACCGGTATGGGTCGCCTGCGACCATGGGAATCTCCGGCCCCAGGTTTTTCGGGTGGGTGATCGGCGGCTCGCTGCCGGCTGCACTCGCCGCGAACTGGCTCGCGTCAGCCTGGGACCAGAACGCAGGGCTGTTCGTCGCCACGCCGATCTCGGCGCTCCTCGAGGAAGTGACTCTCGGCTGGCTGACAGAAGTGCTTGGCCTTCCAGCCGGGTGCGGAGGGGCATTCGTCACCGGTGCCACGGTGGCCAACTTCACGGCGCTGGCGGCTGCGCGTCACGCCGTGCTGGCGCGGGCAGGCTGGGACGTCGAAGCGCAAGGACTCTTCGGCGCGCCCCGCATCCAGGTCGTCGTGGGCGACGAGGCGCATCCCTCGCTGATCAAGTCGCTGGGCATGCTCGGCCTGGGCCGCGAGCGCGTGGTGCGCGTGCCGGTGGATGGGCAGGGGCGCATGCGGGCGGACCTTCTTCCGAAGCTCGAAGCGCCGGCCATCGTCTGCGTCCAGGCGGGAAACGTGAACACGGGCGCCTTCGATCCGGCGGAAGAGATCTGCGGGCGCGCGCACGAGATGGGCGCATGGGTGCACGTGGACGGCGCCTTCGGATTGTGGGCCGCGGCAAGTCCACGGTACGCCCACCTGGCGGGAACAGGCGACGCCGACTCGTGGGCGACCGACGCGCACAAGTGGCTCAACGTGCCGTATGACTGCGGGCTGGCCTTCGTGCGCGATCCGGAGATATTGCGCGGCGCAATGAGCCTCACGGCGGCGTACCTGCCGCAGGGCGAGCATCGCGAGCCTTCGCAGTACGTGCCGGAGCTTTCCCGGCGGGCGCGCGGAGTGGACATCTGGGCGGCCATGAAATCGCTCGGCCGCAGCGGGCTGGCAGAGCTGGTCGAACGCTGCTGCGGGTGCGCTCGGCGGTTCGCGGAGGGGCTTTCCGCGGCCGGCTTCGAGGTCCTGAACGACGTGGTATTGAACCAGGTCCTGGTCTCCTTCGGCGATGCGGCCACCACCGGGCGCGTGATCGCGGGAATCCAGGAGGATGGGACCTGCTGGTGCGGAGGCACGGTGTGGCAGGGGCGGACCGCAATGCGCATCAGCGTGTCCTCCTGGGCAACTACAGAGGCGGATGTGGACCGGAGTCTGGCAGCCATGCTGCGCGTGGCACGCACCAGCGCGGGCGCTCCGACCTACACCACCCAGCCGGGGCGGTAGGCGCGCCGTACGAATGCGGTGGCTTCCGGCGAGTTGCGGAACTTGAGCTTGGCGCTGTTCCACTGGAGCGTCGTCTTCGGGAATCGGGTGGCTAGCGGCCCCAGGAGCACGGCCTCGGTAAGCGGGCCGGCATAATCGAATGGCACACTGGCTTTCGTGTTGCCGAGCACGGCTTCCACGAACTGGTGGTAGTGGTTGGTCGATTCTGCCTTGGGCAGCTCGAATCCCTTGAACTGGTCCTCGGGCAGAAGCACGGGCATGCCGATGTGCGGCAGCAGCACCACGCCTTTGGTGCCGATGAAGATCGAGCCCTGGCCGGGGATGGCGCGAGTCCCCAACAGCGCCTGCACCTCGCGAGGCGGCCGTTCGTCGCCGTCGTACCAGGAGACGTTGATGGTCTTGCCCTCGGTGTACGGAGTGCCCGGGAAGACATAGTGGATGATCGAATTGATGGCCCAGCTTTCGCGGTTGGGCGCCGGGCCTTCGCTGCGCACCGAGACCGGTGCGGTGAGGCTGAGTGAATCGAAGACCGGATCGAAGATGTGGCAGCCCATATCGCCGAAAGTGGCCGTGCCGAAATCCAGCCGCTTACGCCAGTTGACCGGATGATACACCTCTTTGATGTACGGCCGCGGAGACGCGACGCCGAGCCAGTAATCCCAGTTCAGCGAGGCCGGCGGCGTATCGGCTGTGGTCGGAAGCGGGTCCATGTCGCCCCACTTCTTCTCGCTCCAGGAGTGCACCTCCTTGACCTTGCCGATGGCGCCGGACTGGATGACCGCCGCCACGGTCCGGTACTCGACGCGCGAGTGGACCTGTATACCCATCTGGGTGACCAGCTTCTTCTTGCGCGCGGTCAGGGTGAGCTGGCGGATCTCGTGCAGATCGTGGGCCAGCGGCTTCTGCTGATAAACGTGCCATCCCGCATGCATGGAGCTCATGCCTTGCGGGGCGTGCATGTGGTCGGGCGTGCCGATGCACGCAATGTCCACGTTGCGGCGCTCCTTGGAAACCATTTCCCGCCAGTCCTGATAGATGCGGGCTTCCGGATACTTGCGCTTGACCTTGTCGAGTTTGGCCGAGTCGACCTCGGCCACGCAAGCGAGCTTGACCTTGGGATGGGAAGCGATCGGGTCAAGAGTCAGAAAGGCCATGCCGTCGGCGCCAAACGCGGCGAGGCGCAAGGTGCTGGCGCGCGGGGCGGAGATCAGGCCGCGGACGAAAAACGGGGCCGCGGTGAGCAGGGATCGACGGGAAACAAGTGTCGGCACACCGCTTATTGTAAGTCCAAGCGGCCGTGCGTTATTGGAACGCGGTGCGGGCCATCGGAACCCCGGCCGGGATCAGCTCGATTCCCTGCCCTCGCAGGGTTTCGCGCATCAGAGAGACGTTGACGTCGATGTATTTTCGGGAGTACTGCAGCATGCCCGCCCGGCGGAATTCGCTCATGTGCGAAGTGACGATTTCCCGCGATGTCCCAATGTATTCGGCGATCGTCTGGTGGGTGAGGGGAGCGAGGCGAAGGCCGCCGCCCGCCGGAGTGCCCAGGCTCTCGGCGAGCTGGAGCAGGCCCAGCATCACCCGCTCGGGAGTCCTGCGGAAGGCCAGTCCTTCCAGTCGGGCGTTCAGTTCACCGCACCGGCGCACGAAATGACCCATCAGCTCCATGCCCAGCCGCGGGTCGCGCGCAATCTGCTGCTCGACCTCAGCCCGGCTCCACGACATGACTCGAGCCTGGTCGAGAACCGCCGCGGACTCACCGGGGTCGGCCGCAGCGATCAGGCAGGCTTCGCCAAACAGGCCGTTCGGGCCGACAATTCGAGTCACAATCGAGCCCGACTCGTCAAAACAGTTACTAATGAGGACACGCCCGGAGCGTACCATGTATAGATTGTTGCACAGGTTATGCGGGCCATAAATGAGTTGCCGCCGACCAAAATCCTGGGTTGGCTTCCGCGGTAACGATAGTCCGGCATCCTGATTCGTCATGGCTAAATAAATGGGACGGCTCATGTAGATGTGCCCCTCGTCGTTTAAGCTTGAGTCCGAGTCTTAGGTTATATGGTATCGGCGATTTTAGCGATTTCAAGCTGCAATGGTGTTACAGCACACCGGCGCCTTGAGGGCTCGTGTGCCGGGAGCAACCCTGAACGCGCCCCATTGCGCACAAATGTACGATTGACGGGCCTTGAGTCGAGAAAAACTTCGCGGGTGCGAAGCGCGAGAGTGTGGTACTAGACAGTATTAGTCCGGCAGTGGCTGGCCCTTGGTCTCGGGAGCAAAGGGAAGCGCCGCCAAGCCAACAAGAAAGACGGCACACATCGTCACACCTGCGTAGCGCATGGCATCGGGGCCCTGATATACACGGCTGGTAAGTACGCCCAGAGTGAGGGGGCCGGCCGCAGCGGCGAGCCGCCCCACGTTGTAACAGAAACTGGTGCCAGTGCTACGAAGACGGGTGGGAAACAATTCCGGCAGATAAATCGCGTATCCGCCGAAAAGAGATAGCTGGGCAAATCCCATCAGCGGGATCATCCAGAATACATCGCTCAAAGCGCGAAGATTCCAGAAGGTGTACGCCGTCATACCCATGGCTGCTACGAAGCTGATGGCGAAGGCCTTCTTACGCCCGGTGTAGTGGGTAAGATAGGTGAACGCGTAGACGCCGAAAAAAGCACCCAGGTTCTGGAACAGTGACGTAATGCCGTTCCAGGTGGTGATCTTTCCCGCCAGTAGCGCCCCACTGAGGCCCTGCGCCCGGAATTGGGGCTCGAGTACCGTCCGCTGCAAATCGTAGCTGAAGAAGCCGATTCCCCAGAGGCCGACCACGCCCGCGCTTGCCAGTAGCATGCCGACGATCGAATTGCGCCGCCAGCGAGGGTCGGAGAACAGATCCCCGAACGAGCCGAGCTTCTTCTTTTCGGCGCGGGCTTTGAGCCAGGATTCTGGCTCCTTCAGCTTCTTGAAAACCACCAGCGCCAGTGGAGCGGGCAGAGCACCCGCAAGAAACATGTAGCGCCACGCGCCCGCAATCGATCCAGACTGCTCCATCTGCCCGAGAAAGATTCCGGTCACCGCGGCCAGCATGTTGCCGATCGCCGAACACGCCTGCACCAGGCCCAGAGCGTAGGGCCGCGGACGCGCCGGCACTACTTCGGCCACGATCGCCACGCCCACCGCAAATTGTCCGCCCACGCCGAAGCCGCAAAGAAACCGGTAGATATTGAAATCCAGCACGTTGGTGGAGAAGAAACTCAGGCCCGTGAAGAGCGTGTACGAGAGGATAGTGACCATCATCGTCTTGGCGCGCCCGATACGGTCGCCGAGGATTCCGCCCAGGATTCCGCCAATGCCCCAGCCGATGAGAAAGATGGTTGTGGCGAGCGATGCCTGGTAGGAGATTTCCGCGCTGGAGGTCCCGGGCCCGAGCAACTGCGCCATGGCGGGCCGGCGCGCCAGGTTGAACAACTGCTGCGCCATCGTGTCGAACATCCAGCCCATGCTGGCGACACCGATCACGAACCAGTGGTAACCCGTGAGCTCACGATACCACTTGTATTTCGACTCGCCCGCGGCGGCGGGCGGTGTTCCGGTTGCAGACATTAAGTTGTCATTCTAACGCTGATGGGCGCGAAGGTGTTTGTGCCGCGGCGGCGGCGTTACCGCGGCGTGACACTGTCGCCGGACTTCAGCGGGACGTCGCCGGGCAACGCGACGGAATCGGATTCGGCGAGCCCTTCCGCAATCTGCGCCTGCGTGATGCTGGCGATGCCCTGCCTGACTGACCGCCGCTCTACGGCGTTGCCCTTCAATATGAGGACGTAGTCGCCTTGCGCATCGTGCCGCAGCGCCTCCTTGGGGATCACCAGCGCGTTGTCAACCACGGCCGTCCGGATCTCAGCGTTGACATTCGTGCCGGGGATGAGCGCGCGGCCGTCGTTATCGATCAGGCAGATGACCTCGCCAACCTGGCGGGAGCCGAGGGCCTGTATGCTGACCGGCTTCTTTTGCACGCGGCCGTGCCATTGGCGGCCGGGAAGCGCGTCCCAGGTGATGGTCACAGGCTGGCCTTCGGCGACGCGCCCCAGCTCCGGCTCGTCGACGTAGACTTTGACTCGAAGCTGCTCGAGGCGCCCGATATTGGCGATTAGATCGCCGGGATTGACGTACGATCCGGAGCGCACTTCGCGGCCGTATAGGGTGCCGGCCATGGGCGCCCGCACCCGTGCCAACGCGCTGCGCTCGTTGGCGTGGGCGAGAGTGGATTCGGCGTCTTTGAGACGTGCCCGGGCGGCTTCGACGTCGGGCTGCGCCACGAGCGAGCGCCGCCGCTTCTCGAGACCGGTGATTTCGAGCTCGGTTTGGCGAACCTTTTCCCGGGCGTTGTCGGCGTCCTGCCGTGTGGCGGCCTGCTTCGCGACGAGACGGTCTAGGGACTCCTGCGTTTTGCGCTGCTGGTCGAGATCCAATTGCGCGCGCGCGAGGCTGTTTTCGATTTCCGTCAACTCGGCAGGTTTGCCGCCGGCGGTCAGCGCGGCAAGATTGGCGCGAGCTTCGGCGACCTTGGCTTCCGCGGCGTCTACCTCCGCACGCAGGGACGGATCGGAAATCGTGCAGATAATGGAGTTCTTGGCCACGGTCTGGCCGTCTTCCACCGCGACACCGGTCACGATACCCCCAGTTTCCGCGCGCACGGGCTGCCATTCGGAGGGCTCGACTTTGCCGTTGGTGGCCAGAGTGCTGATCAGTGTCTGCCGCTTGACGGGGACGAAGCTCACTGCCGGCGGTTCGCTTTTCCGCAGCACGCCCCAGAGGATGATGCCGGCGATGGCGGCCAGGAGCAGCACCAGCAGGAGTTTTTTCACACTTTCATCTTATTATCGGGACGGCGAACGACGAACTGCGATCGTCCGCTCCACGGTTGCGGCGGATTTTCTGGGCCGCGGGACCTTCTCCAGACGCAGAGCTTTCAGCTTGTCCAGAAAATCGCGGCGATCCACCACGTAGTAGAACTTGATCGACGCCTCCCCGCCGCTCAGCTTTTCGACAAGCTCCTCGAGCGCATCGGCAGGATTGCCGGCGGTAACCTCCATGAATCTCAGGTACCCGGAGCTGCGCAGGCGCGTGAACAGCTCGGGCAAGGTGTAGCGGCCTTCCAGTGTGAGCCCGCCGGACTTGTGCGATCGGCTTACCAAATAGTGGACCAGGATCAGCTCGTCGAAGAGCATCGGCGCCAGGTACAGGCGGCCGGTATCCACCTCCCAACCGGTTTCCAGGCGGCGCGAACGGCGAATTCCGTGAACGCCTTCAAACTGCGCGTTCCAATCGACCTTCGGTTCCTTGCGGCCCAGATAGTGAATTGAGATATCGGGCAGCCACCGCGGATCTTCCAGATCGAGGCCGGCGCCGATCTTCTCGAGCCATTCGAAAAAAGCCGCCTGGCGGGTGGCTTTCTCCTCGATCACAAGAAACTCGCCGTGAGCCGCGGGGAGCGATTTGACGAGCTCGCGGCGCGCCGAATCCGCCGCTTTGCCCCCTTCGATGCGGTAGACCACTAGCCGCGCGTGCCACTTCGCGGCGGAATGGCAATAGGGACAGGGATCTTTGGGAAACGATTTGAGGAAATACGGCCTGGTCAGGGTGGATGCAGACAACTCGACGATGGGCGGCGTATAGCGCTTGATCTCGAGGTGCGCGGTCTTGGGCGCGAGCCCCATCAGACGCGTGAAGACGTCGAGCACGCAGGCGAGACAGATCCACTTCTCGATCGTGTTTACGGCCTCGGGAGGGAGGGATGAGAGATCCAGGGGCTGAATCGCGGGGGCGGAAGGTTTGCGGGCAGGAGTCTTCTTTGACGGCTTGGCTTTGGCGGTTTTTTTCGCCATTCGTCTCATCGTACAGCAGATCGTGCCACGCTAAACTCGAACTGATGCGCCGGCGCTGGACGTATATCGCGATCACCGTGGTATTGGCCGCGGGCGTGGTTGCAATCCTCATGGCCCGACGCAAGCCGGCGCCGCCTACGGATCGCAAGACAGCCGCGGTAGCGTCGGCGGAGGCGCCGCACGAGATCACGCTCCAAGGCCGGATCCGCCCGCAGCACACGGTAGGCGTGGCGCCGAATGTGACGGGGTTCATCGAAGCGTTCATGGTGGAGCCGGGGCAGGACGTCTACCAGGGTCAGGTGCTGGCCCGCGTCGGATCGGAAGGGCTGGAATCGGCCCGCGAGAGCGCGGCAATGGCGCTAGAGCGCGCACGGGAGCAGGTCACCAATGCCGAAACCGCAGTGAACGCGGCCAGGATGGAAGGCTCGCGGTCGGAGGCCGACGTGCTGCGCGCCCGGATGGCTCTGGATCGCGCGCAGAAGACCTACTCGCGGCAGCAGTTGCTGTTTAAGGAGGGCGCCACGCCGCGCCTGACGTACCAAAAGGCGGCGGCCGATTACGATGCCGCAGAGAAGGACTACGAGATCATGCAGGCCGCGGCGCGCACCGGCCGTGAGCGCCTGCAGGCGACCTTGAGCGACCTGGAGGCCGCCCGCAAACTGGTGGACGCAAAAACCAGCGAATTGGATGAGGCGCAGGCGCAGCTATCCGCGGCCGAGGTGCGTTCGCCCGTAGATGGTTACGTGGTCAGCCGCAAAGGCGAGGTGGGGAAGCCGGCCGACGGCCTGGGCCTGGACTTCTTTCAAATCGCGACTGACCTTTACGCGCTCGAAGCGGAACTCGAGCCAAAGGCCGCGGACGTCGGAAGGTTCATCCCTGGAACGCCCGCGCTGGCGCTGGTGCTGGATGTGCAGAGCGGTGCCATGGAAGGACGGGTGAAGGAAATCAAGGATGGAAAAGTGGTGGTGGAGTTCGGGAGCGCGAATCCGGCGATCAAGCCGGGAATGCTGGCGGATGTGAGGGTGCGGTTACAATAAGCTCATCGAGATCGATTTATGGAATTTCTTGCTACCAGTCTCCGCGAGCTGATCACCCAGACTTCCACCAATCTTCCGCCGGACGTGCGTGCGGCCATGTCGCTGACGGCCGGCCAGGAGACGCCGGGGACGCAGTCCTCGCAGGCACTCGATATCATCCTCTCCAACATCGATATGGCGCAGGAGGATGAAGGCCCGATTTGCCAGGACACGGGCATGCCGACGTTTGTGGTGCACACGCCGGTGGGTGTGAACCAGATCAAAATCAAACGGGCGATCCTGGAGGCGGTGGCCGAGGCTACCCGGTTGGGCAAGCTGCGGCCGAACTCTGTGGATTCGATTACCGGTAAGAACACCGGCAACAACCTGGGCGAAGAGACGCCGGTGGTGCACTTCGAGCAGTGGGAAGAGGACGAGATCGAGGTCAAGCTGATCCTCAAGGGCGGTGGCTGCGAGAACAAGAACATCCAGTACTCGGTGCCGTGCAACCTGGATCACCTGGGCCGCGCCGACCGCAACCTGGACGGCGTGAAGAAGTGCATCCTGCACGCAGTGTGGCAGGCACAGGGACAGGGGTGCTCGCCGGGAGCGATTGGGGTCTGCATCGGCAGCGACCGCGCGCACGGCTACGACCTCGCCAAGAACCAGCTATTCCGCACGCTGGACGAGGTGAATCCGAATCCGCTGCTGGCCAAACTCGAAGCGGAGATCATGGAAGAGGCCAACCGGCTGGGCGTGGGCGCCATGGGATTCGGCGGCAAAGCGAGCCTGATCGGGTGCAAGGTCTGCGCCGCCAACCGCCTGCCGGCCAGCTTCTTCGTCAGCGTGGCGTACGACTGCTGGGCGTTCCGGCGCCTCGGAGTGCGGCTGGATGCCGCGACGGGCGCGATCACCAAATGGCTGTATCGCGATCCGGCGCGCAAGGTGGAGAAACTGGCGCGCGGCGAGGGCTTCCCGCTGACCGGACGCGAGGTCGTGCTGACGCCGCCGCTCACCGAGGCGCAGATGCGGTCGCTCAAGGTGGGAGACGTTGTGCTGATCTCCGGCGAGATGTTCACCGGCCGCGACAACGTCCACGCGTATCTGATGAAGAATCCGCCACCGGTCGACCTGAACGGCGCGGTTCTGTATCACTGCGGTCCGGTGATGCTCCAGGAAGGCGGTGAATGGCGCGTGAAGGCCGCGGGCCCGACCACGAGTATCCGCGAAGAGCCGTACCAGGCGGACGTGATCAAGCGCTACGGCGTGCGCGCCGTAATCGGCAAGGGCGGCATGGGGAAGAAAACGCTCGACGCGCTGAAGGAGTTCGGCGCGGTGTACTTGAACGGCATCGGCGGCGCGGCGCAATATTACGCGCGCACGGTGGAGAAGGTGCTGGGCGTGAGCCTGATGGAGTTCGGCATCCCGGAAGCGATGTGGCACATCCGCGTGAAGGGCTTCGCGGCGATCGTCACCATGGACGCGCACGGCAATAGCCTGCACGCAGACGTGGAGAAGGCGACCGGCGAGGTACTGGAAACGCTGGCCGCGCCGAGATGAGGACGTCGCTCGACAAGCAGAAAATCAAGATCGTCCTGCTGGAAGGAATTCACGCATCGGCGGTGGAATCATTCCGCGCGGATGGCTACACCAATATCGAGCAGCACGCGGGCGCGCTGGCGGGCACCAGGCTCCGGGATGCCGTGAGGGACGCGTACTTTATCGGCATCCGGTCGGCAACACAGCTCGAGGCGGGCTTCTTCGACGAGGTGCCCAGGCTGATCGGGGTCGGGTGCTTTTGCATCGGCACGAACCAGGTGGATCTGGCGGCGGCGGAAGGACGCGGCATCCCGGTATTCAACGCGCCGTTTTCCAATACGCGGAGCGTGGCGGAGCTGGTGCTGGCGGAGGTCGTGCTGCTGATGCGCGGGATTCCGCAGCGCAACGCCGCGGCGCATCGCGGCGAGTGGGTGAAGACGGTCGCCGGCTCGCACGAGGTGCGGGGCAAGACTCTGGGCATCGTGGGATACGGGCATATCGGCACGCAGGTGGGGCTGCTGGCCGAAGCGTTCGGGATGCAGGTGCTGTATCACGATATCGAAGCCAAGCTCGCGCTGGGAAATGCCAAAGCGGTGGCGTCGCTGGCCGCGCTGCTGGCATCGGCCGACGTGGTGACGCTGCACGTGCCCGAGACACCCGAGACGCAGGGGATGATGGGCGCGCCACAGATCGCCGATATGAAACGCGGAGCCACGCTGATCAACGCGTCGCGCGGAACGGTGGTGGATATCGACGCGCTCGTCGAAGCGCTGCGGGCGGGCCGCTTGAGTGGGGCGGCGATCGACGTGTTCCCGGCGGAGCCGAAGGGCGCGGGCCAGACGTTCGAGAGCCCGCTGCGCGGACTGGACAACGTGCTGCTGACCCCGCACATCGGCGGGAGCACGGCCGAGGCGCAGCAGAACATCGGGATTGAAGTGGCGGGCAAGCTGATCAAGTACAGCAACAACGGATCGACGGTGGGCGCGGTCAATTTTCCCGAGGTGAGCCTGCCGGAGCATCCGGGCAAGCATCGGCTGCTGCACATCCATCGCAATCAGCCGGGCGTGCTGAGCGCGATCAACGGCGTCTTCTCGGGCGAGCAGATCAACATCGCGGCGCAGTATTTGAACACCGATGTGCGAATCGGGTACGTAGTGCTGGACGTGGAGGCGGGCGAGGGTGTGGACGAGATCCAGTTGAAGCGCAAGCTGGACGCGGTGGCGGGGACGATCCGCACGCGGATCCTGTACTGACGTTGCGGGGATTGCGGGCGGGTTGGTACACTGAAATTTCCCCGGCCAGGTAGCTCAGCTGGTAGAGCGCAGCCCTGAAAAGGCTGGCGTCGGCGGTTCGATTCCGTCCCTGGCCACCACATTCCAAACAAGTTAGCAGTCGCCAGAAACATAGGGTTTCAGTCGCGCGAACAATACGCGAACATCGTCAACCGATGTTCGCCTTGTCGCAGTTCTCCTCCGGTTCCATCAGCTTCCAAAGCTCACGAGCGGTGCTGCCGGTTTTGGCCAATTGCTTCCGCGCCGGCTTTGCGTACCGTTCGGTCATCTTGATGTTCGAGTGGCCGCGGATCTTGGCGAGCTCGTAAAGATCGCCGCCATTCATCATGTACCACGACGCGAACGTTTGCCGGAGATCGTGGAACCGGAAGTTCTTGATGCGTGCCCTTTTCAGCAGGTCGTCAAAACTCCCTTCCAGTCTCTGCCGGCCGCTTGTAGCGCCGCGTCTCGGCGGGAAAATTCGATCTTCATCAATCACGACTGGAAATCGTCGCAGCTCGCTTGCCAGTTCCGGTGGCCATCGGGACGTACCGCATCTTTCCGCCCTTCAACTTGGACCGAACTGCCACCAGCCCCTCGTTGTACATAACGTCCTGCCAAGGGAGGCCGAAGATCACCAATGAGTGCGATGCCGATGGGGATGGCGATCACAATATGAGCGTCACTGGGCGAGTCGATCTGACGAAGGTATCGCGACCCGGAGACAGGGCTGTGGCACCCGAGAGATGAGGCGATTCAAATCTTACGTTTCGGGCAACTGGGGCTGCACGATTGTCTTCGCGTGGGGGGCCCCAACCGCCTTATGATGCTGCATTGCAGCAGAAGCTCTGGGCGGCCTCGCTCGCCGGAAAGAAGCCAGTCAGCCGTTAATGTGATGGCATCGGCGGACGTGACGTGGCGCAGGACGACGTCCTGCGACACAAACTGGTCCGCGGCGTCGTGCACAACGAAAATGCATTCCTGATGGGCGGCGTCGGTGGCCACGCAGGCTTATGAAACGCCGGCGACCACGTGAGCACTTCGGGTGCCGACTGATCCCCGCCGATTTGGCGGCAGGCCGGCCCACGGGAGCTTGCGGGATCGAGCCAGCGCCCGCCGCCGTCGCTGCGCACGAACGGATGCGGCGGCGACCGGAACGAGGAGGCTCGACGGGCATGCCCGTGTGGGGGCGAGCGCGCCGTCGAGGAGCCGACCAGGATCTAGGGCACCAGCCCGCGCCTCATTGGTCCAGACGGGGAGGATGACACGGCCATCCGAAGACGGCCCTCGGTCATTCACACCCTGATGGTGCGGAGGCAGGCATTTTCTACCTCACGACCTCGCCTGAGACAGAGGGTGATTTACGAATGCTTCTTGCAATGGATCACCGTGGTGTGCGGTATCCGCTTGGACCGTATCCGGAGATTCAGGAATTCCGCGCCATGTTACGTCAATTGAAAGCACGAGCAACCTTGGCGCGGCCGCACTTCCACGCGACCGCCGACACCGGCCGCCTTGAGAGGGCCAACCGATTTCAGTTTTGGCGAACTGCCGACAGGATTACCCTGAGCTTCGGTAAAGACGAATGGGATTGCTTGAGGGAGGTTTTCGCGATCGCTTTGAAGGACCCCGGTCTGCAGCAAGTGTTGTCCGCACTCACCATCGAATACGGTGACCTATGGGCGACATCGCTTCGTTTTGGCCGGTACTTGCCGGCGAGGTAAATCGAATCGTTAACTGTCATTCGGCGGGACCCTTAACGTGGCCCGATGCCACGTTAACGACTCTCGGGTAAGGTGCTGATTCGTTTGATGAACGGAGTTTCGGCTACACACAGGCGCAAACTTATGGACCCTGGTGCAGCGGACCAGCGGTCTCCAGGAATTTGCGGAAAAGGCACAGCCAGCCAATAGAGCGTTCCGCACCACATAGCTCAATCTCAGCAGGCGTCGCGAATGGACGCCAGCGGCGAGATGCGCAGAGTTTTGGCCCACGGCAACTCCGCGCCGAGCGGGTCCTGCTGCGGCTTGTCCGTCAACAACTCAACCGCCAACACGGTCAGCGGCGTGTCCGGCGGCAGGCCCAAACTACTCAGCGCCGTCGCCAGATCGGCGCTCGCTACCAGTCCTTCGCCCGACAGAACGCGCGACCCCTCGCCTTGCGGATCGTTCCCCGCCTTCGGCGCCACCAGGCGCGTGCGTGCGATCAACAGATTGCGGAACGCCTGGCGATCCATCTGCGGCACCCGCGCATATAACAGCGCCCACAAGTCCGTGGCAGGAACGGGTGGCCGGACATTGGCCCCGTTGATCACCGGCGTTGCGAACGGCGCGCGCACCAGAATTCCTGCCGGCGCCCGCGTCCCCTGGCAGACCAGAAGCGGCGCGGGATGCTGTACACCGGCTACCCGCAGCATGGGCCCATAGCGGCCCTGCGCGGTACACCAGCGGCTCGCCGTGTGGCCCACGCGGATTTCGTAAACGAAGAAATCAAATAACTCCGGCGACGATTCGCTGAGATTCGGAGGCAGCGGGACCAGGTAATGCGGCTCCGCCGGCGATTTTCCGAGCGCCTGCATGGCGTTCAGCCCGTTCTCATCGCGCGGTTGGCCGGGAACGATCAGCCGCATCCACTCGGGATCGAGCGGCAGGGGCGTCTCCTGTGTCTCCGGCGGAATCAGATCGCCGATCAGCATCGGGTCGGGACCAGCCGTCCGCACCCGTACAAAATAGGCGTCTTCCGGGTCTGCCGGCGTTTCGGCGAACTCGAACCACAGCATTCGCTGGCGCGGTTCGGTCGAAGAGTAGTCGTTGGCCTTCACATAATCGGAAAGCGCGATGCCGGCCGAAACGATGCTCGGCACTTGTGAGGGCGGCGTGGTCACCGGTAGCAGTAGGGAGGTGGTTATGGGATCGGGCGGCGCCACCCCCGGATACATCGGCTGCAGGATGTAGTCCACCGTCACTTCGCAAGGATACACCGGTGTGACCGGCACTCCGGGAGGAGGCTCCGGTGTGACGGGCTTGGGATCGTAGGCATCGAAGAAAAGGATTTCCGCGGATTGCCGGATCGCGTCGCGCGGATTCCCATGCGCACCCGCCGGCAGCGCGGCCTGGAGCTTGTTCCTCACCAGCGGCGCCAGAGCGCGCGGCAGAGTGATCGCGCCCACTACTTCCGGGATATCGCGCTTCGGCAGGTGAACGATTCGCGTCACCGAAATCCCGGCGGGGCCGAGCCCGTTCCAGGTCCAGTCGCGCTCCAGCGTGAACTGCACCACGTTCACCCAGCGCTGCACCAGGTCGGCCGCCGACGCGAACGTGATGGCGGAAGCCTCGGGCGAAAGCGTGTGCCGCAAGTGCGCGGAACAGGCCATCACGACGCGCCCATCCGGCCCGCCCGACAAGGTCAGGCCGGTGTGAGTCAAATCCAACTCTGAGGCCAGGCGTTCCATGGGCGCCGCGACCGAGTTATCGGGCGGCGGCGGTTGGAAGAAGAAGGAACGCAGCGCTGAAAAGCTCTCGGGATTGGCGAGCAGCGGCGCCTCGCTGACCGCGGTGGCGCGCAGGTCGACATTCACCGGCGCCCCGATGCGCGCGTCTTCAGTGGCGAAATAACCCGGGTCGTCCTTGCCGATGCCGGTCAACGTGAGGCGCAGGTCCCTTGCCGCGGGCAGCACCAGCAACCCGTCGTCCGGCTGATTCACATCCAGCGTGAGCAGTGTGGGATGATCCTGCACGTCGAACGTGATCTTCATCTCGTCGGCCGCCCACTGCCGAGTTGTCTCGTAGAGCGGCATCCACACGTCGGTATCGCCGTCGAGCGCCCTGGCCTGCACCAGAATCCGTACCGCTGTCACGTCGGGATCCGGCAGGCTGATCTCCCGGGTAACGGGTGGGTCGGCCGCAAGCTGACTCAGATCATCTTCCAGTCTCACGAAATCGGCTCCCGCGAAGAGAATCTCGGGATAGCCCAGGCGCGGCCGCGCGATCTGCAACTCGCGCGCCACATCAGGAGGGCGTTGCTTGATCTCCACCGGCCCCGGCGCCTTCCCTCTGCGGAAAGTAACCGTCGAAACCGAATGCCCCGCCGGTTTCGGAGACGGCACACTGCTGTCCGGCCCGCCTCGCGTGAGATCGGCCATGCGCACGCGGAAGTCGTACGTATGGCCGTAGCGCAGCGGCACCGCTTTATCGTTCACCGGCACAAAATTCTTATCCCGCCCCAACAGGTTCGGCGGAGTGTCCGGTCCCTGCACGTCGCCGCGCGCGTGCAGGCGAACCAGGTCGGCATCGCTGAGAACGAGCGAGGACCCGCGCCACGTAGCGAAGTAGCTGGGGAACCAGAATGCGCCCGGCTGCTTGGGCGAGATTTGCGAAGGCGCGACTTCCACCACTGCCTCGCCATCGAAGGGGCCGAGCGAGATGGCGCCTAGTTGCAGATCGCCTACACTGCGCACAGCCACCAGCGAGTTCCACGCGCCGTCACCCTCGCGTACATCGACGCGATAGCCGGCCACGCCGAGCGGCGCATCGATAGGCAGTTCGCCCGCGTCGTCGCGCTGCACTTGCCGGTTCAGCCATTCGGCGATCTGCTCGTCTTCCCACGCGAGTTGAATGCCATCGCCGGGATCGGGCGTTTGCGCGCAGTGCACCATTCTCGCCAGACCGTCCTGATAGCGCTCCGCCTCGCGAAAAACATCGTCGGCCAGCAATCCGCTCGGACCGTCCGTTACCGGGAAGAGAAGGGGCGCGAACAGTGGAAGTGGGTCGGCGCCCAGCGTTGGAATTCGTGCCGCATACCGGGCCGCAATTCCCGCCGCTCCCGCGTAGTCGCTGCTGGCGTGCAGGTCGATGTAGAGCCAGCCCCCGCCCGCAAAGAACGCGGGGTTGTCCGGCGTGATTGTGGTCTCGAGGAGCAGGCCCATCGCGCTCACCAGATTCGGCTGGCGCAGCGCCAGCGCGATCACCTTGCCCCAAGTCACGTCGCTGGTCAGGACGGCGGGCTCGGGCGGTTGATCGAGCGCGCCCGAGTGCATGGCGCAATCGAACTCGTCCGGCGTCGCAAGGTATTGTGAACGGAGGCGGTTGCCGATAAGCGCGCGGTAGCTTTCCGTGAGCGACTTGCGAAAAACCGGCTTCGGACCCGCCGCGCCGGGAGCGGTCAGAGTGAACTGCTTCGCGAGTTCATCGAACACGGCGGCCTTGTCCTCGGGGGCCTGGCCGTTGGGCGGCGGATCGATCGCGAGCGGGCCGGAAGGCGTTGCGTCTCCGGATTGAGGAAGTCGCGCGAGACTGCCGATCAGGTGCGCCTCGAAGACCAGCTTGGCGGCGGCGAACGCGGGCAGTCCGGGCATGAGCGGCGCGCGCGGGTCGCGCTGCGGCGGATCGCCCTTCGGCAGGCAGAGAAAGCGTACCACCAGCGATGTGCCATCCCACGATTGCGGGAAGGGGAGCAGGCTGAGTCTGGCGTTTCCGATAGGCATCGCGATGGCTCCTATAAAACCGAAGCGGCCGCCGGCAGGAGGCCGACGCCGAGAATCAGGGACAGCGCAGCCAGAGGGAGGTCCTGTTGAAACTGCGCTGTGAAATCGATATCTTCATCCACGAAGAACGCGACCTGCACCGAAGCCGCGACGCGAATCTGCGCCCAGATGGTGACGATTCCGCGTTCCTTGCGCTTCATCCTGGCCATGGCCTCCACTCCAAAACTGAAGCCGATGAGCCCGCTGAGCAGTTTCGCGTGGGCATCCAGGCCGATGAGAGCGCCGGGAGACAGGTCTTCCGGAATCAACGTGTAGCCGTAATGTACGGTGGCTTCGACCTCGACCAGGTCAGGAATGAGTTCCCCGCCGATCGAGAACACCACTCCGAGCCCCATCTGGATCGTGGGACTTCCCTTGTCGTGCAGCTCGATGCTGAAGCGGAAAAGGCCGCCCGCGTAAAGCAGCGGCGGCAGGATTCCCTGTTGCATGTCGCCCTTGAATTCGAGAAACAGCAGGGCGCGGTTTACTCCGGCGAGGGAAGCTTCGAGTTCGCCTTCCACCCTGAACTCGCCGTAAAACTTGCCCATCCCGACATCCACGCGCTCCTCGGGGCTCTTGCCGATCCGGAAGTCCAGGTGCATGTGCACCGTGAATGATGGGCTGGCGCCGCCGCCCGCCGTGACCGTAACCTCGAAGTCGAAGGGCAGGTCGAGCAACTGGGAAAGCGAATTCAGGATATCGGTCAGTTCTTGCAGTGCGCCGCTGAACTCCAAAGTGGGTTTGCCCAGCTTTGGAAGGCCGCCCACGACCGACTCATAGTTGGTGTGGATTTTGAGTATGCTGTCCAGCGGGGACGGCAGATCGAGATTCAGGTTGGACCTGGGCGCTACGACGTTCAAGGCCGTCGCGGCCGCGGAATCGATCGCGAGCATGACCGTCGTCGGCGGCATCACGGGCAGAGGGTCGCCCGGCGCGGGAGGTGGCGGCGGCGGTGGCGGAACCGTGAGGTACCCGCGGCTGATGCCCCAATCCGCGCCTCTCATCAGGTCCGCGGCCGGGGTCGTATCCACGTGGAATTCGGGCGCGTCGATCTTCCAGGAATTATCGGCGGCAATGTGGAATACAGCCTTCTCCTTCAAACCGAGAGCCAACCCCGGCGGCGGAAAGTGTCCAGTGCTCTGCACCAGCGAATACGGGTCCGCCATCACCGGGGGCAGTTCGAACTGCATGTCGCCAAACGGCGCTACCAGGCTGACGGAGGGCTGCGGGAACAGCACCCTGCAGGACTCGGTGCACATCAATAGACCGTGCTGAATGTGCGGAGTGCGCAGCGCATCGGAGGGCTCGCGGAATCGGTACGCCACGCCCACCTGGACCACGGGAACGCCTCGCCGCGGATCCACCGGCGAGACCTCGCGCGTCGCCGGATCGATGCGCATCACGCTCCACTGTCCGGCGCGCGGGAGTTTCGGAGAGCCAACCACTGCCACCGCGAACCCGATCGTCTTATCGGCATCATCCATGGCGACATCGGATACGATGCTGGAAAGTTGCATCTCCAGCGTGCTGCCGAGGCGGGTCACGCAGTCGATGGAGCTGCTGATCGGGCCGACGAGATCGAACAGTGCTTTGAGTTGAGCGTCGGTAAGCGGCGCGAGCGGTGGGGGTTTGAAAAACACCTTCGGGTCTGGCGGAGGCGGCGGAGCAGCCTCCACCTGAACATAACCGGGGCGATCGTAGATCGGAACCAGTCCGCCTGCATGGCCGTCGATAACGGCATCGGCATCGAAAATCACTGGCTCCACCGCCGCTCCCGCCGCGCCCGCGTCCCCCAAGTGAATCGCGGGACCGGTAATGCGAATGCGCCGGATGTTCTGCAGCGATCGAACCGCGCCTTTTACGAACGGTTTGGGGCGGGCAAACTCGCCCGCGTCCACCGCCACCCATCCCGTGTCGGAGCGGAACACGCGTCCCGAGCCGTGGCGCTCCAGAATCACCGTGCGCACCACGCGCGCCCCGCACTCATAGAGTATGGAGCGAAACTGCAGAACTTCGTACGCCGTGCGCCCGTTGAGCACCTGGAACTCGGCCTTGATGAACCCGTCGTCATCGCCTTCTGAAATCCAATGGCTGAAGGTACTGAGTCCGTAGCCGGAAAGATCCGCCTGTTGCAGGGGAATGGACACGGCGAACTGTTCGTTCAGCGCCGGCTCCAGACCGGCTGGCAGCACGCTGGTCAGTTTGGATAGGTTCGCCCGGTCGAGATTCATCAGTTGAAGCATGGCTCCCAGAAGAGCTCGCGAGGGATCCACTGCCCCGACCGGCGAGTTCGGAGGGACGCTGTTGGCAGCCGTGATGCGAAGCTGGCGCGCGGCGGATAGCTGACCGAAGACCGGCTCGTGCAACTCGGTTTTCTGGCCGGAGCCGTTTATGGGAACAACTCCGCCGGACGACGCCAGGTGTGTCAGAGCGCGAAGTCCGAACGGAAGCGAGAAGAGGGCGGCGGCATCTTTATTGAGCCGGATGCCGTCCAGAATGCCCGCGGTCACGGGCTCGGGCAGCGTGGGCACCAGAGTCACGCTGTTGGCGCCGATTAATGTGGGACTGGTCAGCGCGTTGGAGTGGATGATTTCGTTACTTAGCGTGGGAATCAGCGGATTGGCTTCCACCCGGACCGGCTCCCACAGCACCTGCGGCGGCATGAGCAGTCGCACGTGCTGCATCGGGAAAGCGAGCCGGTTGTCCACCAGCTCGGCCGGATTGTCCGACGGCGACTCGAAGGCAACACCGAGAAGATGCTCGCGGCTGGACATATCCAGCAGGCAGAGAGTCTCGGGATGTGCTCCGAGATAGGTATGAAACTGTTGCCTGAGTGCCACATCGTCCGGATCGATCAGGTCATCGAAGTGCGGCTCGGGAAAGTGGACCTGCTGCTGGAAATACGCGCGCAGCGTGGGCGTCTCCGCATCCTGCCAGGCGAGTCGAATGCCGAGCGCTCGTCCGAACAGGTCGCGTTGCTCGGGCAGGATCAGGTTGGCCGCGTAAGGATCCGGCAGCGTCGGAATGGCGAAGTTCACGTCGAACTGAAGGATGGCGATACCGGAAGCCAGCAGTGGAAGCGTATCGAGGGGCGCGAGCAGGAACAGGTTTCGATGCCCTTTGACGGCCAGGTAGAGATTTTCCAGCACCATACCTTGCAGCGGGTCGGGATCCGGCGGATTCGCCGTGGCGTTGAGGGTCGTCCACAATCCCGCCGGGCTGGAGAAAATGCTGAAGAGATCGATATCGCCATCGAAAGGAAACGGTTGGCCATCCACGCCGCAAGGCAGATCCCACTTATTGCCGATGGATGCGCCGGTGACCGCCACCGTATCGAAGCCCCCACGTTCGCTGCGGAAGAAGAAGTTTGGGCTGGCCCCGCGTGCGAATCGCACCGAGGCCGACGAGGTACTCCAGAAATCGAAATCGTAGTACGCCCCGGAACTCGCCTGGGCGGCATCGAGTTCGAGGCGTTGCGCGTTGGCGGTAAGGCTTCTGAATAGTAACTGGAAAGGCCCGCCCTGCTGGCCCGTGATCGTCGCCTCGATGCCCTGGCTCAGGTGAACCACCAGAGATCCGCCGTGTGCGGCATTCGCCAGCATAGGCAACGGCGTGGAGGAAATAGGAAGTGTCCACCGTGCCAAACTGACGCTGGCTTCGCCGGAGAACATAGCCACGCCCGAGGCATTGCCGTTGAGCGTAAAGCCCGGCTCCGCGGCCACCACTGGAAAGGCGATCTTTTGGCCATCGATGGGTTGGCCATCAAGGACTGGACTGCCGGAAAATGTGAAATGCAGATCGGAGCCAAACCCGGAAAGCACGGGTGCGCCACTTACCGTCGGGGCGCTGTTCGAACTCACGTTCAGTCGCGTGGGCAGTGTTAATGCCAGCGCGTCGCCATCGGAACCGGCTGCCGCGGGCGGCGCCGCTTCGGGTTCCACCGAAAGCGACCACGCCGACCCGGCAGGGATCACGATACCGGAACGGAACCGGAACGTGCCGGCCGCCAGTTGCATCCGGCCACCGGCGATGCGCAGGCCCGTGAAACCCGGCGCTCCTGGTACCAGGAATCGTGAATTGATCCACACCGTCCCGGGGGCGAGGGTCCAATTGCGGAAGTCGGGAGCGTCCGGCGTGGAAGCGGCGGGAATCACGATCTGGTCTTCGGTGCCGCCGGCCGCCAGCAGTTGGGTCACCCCTAGAAACGCGCCCGATCGGAAGTTCGCGTAGCGCACCAGTTCTCCGGAGCGCCGCACGAACGGGCCGAAGATCTCCGACACCTCTTCCGCAACATTCGCGGCGGTGTCCCCGACCGGTAGATCTTCCACCACAAAGCGGACCCGGGTGAAAGTCTTCTGGAGCTCCGCGACCTGGTCGACGGCGGCGTGAATGGCGGCGATGATCGCCGGATCGATGACGTCGGGCGGGATCGTTGCCTGGGCCGGATCCTGCTGGATCGCGCTCGTCGCCAAGGCGATTAAAACATCACTCACGGCCTCAGCGGGAACTCCGGGGGCCGGTTCAGACTCCTTTAGGAACTCTGCCATCTGCGGAATAAGCGTGTTCACAACGGAACTCCCTTGACGTCACGATAATGTTGGGTAATCATCCGTCCGGAGAGTGACCACCGATCCGGTAGTGTCTGCGGCGCGTGACCGGCTCCGAGCGCCCGGCATTTGGCGACAAGATCTCGAAATCGCTCCGGCAGTGGCTACAAACCGGTCGGATGGCGCCGACATCGTCCGCTGCATGTACATCGACGTCCGTCAGGTAACCGTTCGGAAGGACAGGGCGACTGGAATTGGCCGCCGCCTGGGTCCCCGATTGCGGACAGGTACTATTGCGAATCCGATTTTCGTGGACATTGGCGCGGCAACTGCCGTTCCGTTTCTTGTGCTCGTCGATGGCGTATCTCAGCGCGACAGCTTGACTTTCGATCTTCCCTCCGGAAGCATCTGGATCAGTGCTTAAGGGCTCAACCCGGCAGTTACGTCATTCCCCATTATTAGGCGGGAAGAGCACCCGCCAAACATAGCGACATGAACAGTTCTCACCCCATTCATCACAAGTGCAACATCGCTTAACGCCTGGGTAAATGTTGCTGACAAAACACCAGGAAAATTGTGGCACGACCGCGCCATCTGCATCATGCGCTGCATGAATCCCCGCAGTGCCATAGCGACCACGTGTTGCCGCCAGCGACGCCTCAGCCGTAAACTCAGGTATGTTTATCCTATTCATTTCGGCAATCCTTTCGTTTGGTTAGGTTAACGGTTGTCATAGGTTAAATCGATTACCGCTCCAGCAGCGCAGACCACTCACAATTATTCAGGGCGGCTGCAATGCAGCACTGCTCTTGAATCGGCAAATGGAACCGGCTCAAGTTAGTTGTGCAGTAATCTTCCGCATTCGTTTCGACAAAGTCTTATACATACGCTGGGATGCACATGACCAAAAGAAAGGCAGTCGCCGACGCATTGGCTAAGGCACGATGCGGGTTGAATGCCATCAAGATTGGTGGACCTCAGAGCCATCGTTCCCTGGTAATGCTTATGCATCGTAAGGAGCGAAGCGTCTGCAGTGAATCCTGGCAGGTTCATGGTTTTCATTTTCAGATCTCCGTTGTTTGGTATTTCAGCTTCTTGGAGGCGCTGCGCGCCTCATTCTACTCACAGCGGTGCGTCACGGGATTCCAAATACCGAATCCCGTATCGAACCCTGTATCCACGAGAACCAATTGGATAGGCCGACGCTCCAGTTTCGTCAAAAACCAGATCGGTTTAGGTTTGACATTAGCTGGGCGGACAAGCCCACCCGTAACATGGTCTTTCGTCCGGGCCTGAACGCCAAGGCTAAATGAAAAGGGTGACGTCGATGCGCTGGATCCTAGCGTGTTCATAGTTTTTGCTTCACATCCCCTTTTAGCTGGTGAGATCAACGATCGTAATAGGGTGACATTCTCGTAACCAGGAACGGGAATTCCTCAGTCACGTCTACGCGGGTAAAGAACTTCTCTGTAAAGTCGTTGTTACGGTTGGTGAGGGAAAGAATCACATCTACAACCTTTCGGGCGCCGCCTAATCGCGAAGGCCGAACTTCGACGCCCGTTAGCGATGCATTCCGTCCATGGGCATCGGCGACGGTGGCATAGATTGCTGGATAGCGCATAACCGCGTAATTCAATGCCCGGTGCTCGTCGGTCGCTCCTGCGTTATCGGTGAGTTGCATGACTCTGTCAAATACTTCCTGCGCTGTAGCTTCGAATCCTTTGGGAGCCTTATCGGGTCGGGGAATCGCTCCCATCAGCGCATCGCGGCTGAAGGAGTAGATTTGATCGAACGAGACAATGGGAATCATCAGGCCGTTACAGGCGTCCGGCGCGGCAATCGGGCCGCGCACGCCGATTACAACGTCAATGTCTAGCGGGTTCGATGCAGACCGGAGAGCGGCCAGCAGTAAATCGAAGTCGGCTGGGTCTCGCGGTTGTAAGAGGTAGGTATCCAGTCCTTGGATAGTCATCACCCAACACAACTGCCGCACGAGATAGCGGTTCTCGCGTTGTGACAGAACTGTCTGAAACATCTCCCTGTCCGTCTTTCCTTTAGTGTCGGCTCGCCCTGCCACCTGGGCGAATTCCTTTTCCAGGGACACGCGCGGAAAGCGCGCATCCACGCGCCCCAGGGCATAGATATAAGATGGGGCGGCTTCCTGACCGTCCGAATTAGGCTCCGCCGCGCCCTGACAGGTGGCACATGCCTGTGGCGAGAGGACCGCATCTGAACTGCTGAAGGAAGGCAGTGGCCTTGCGGGGCTGCTGTAAACGTCTGTCCGTAAAGCCGATGGGTCGTTTGTTTCAGGGGTATCCATGTGAAGCTCCTTGTTTGAGATGAAACTAGACGCGCTTACTTCGAGAGCCCGCCGAGAACAAGAACCGGCGATTTATTGCCGCGGCCCGGGCCTCGCAGCCCCTGCACGGCGAAATGCCAACATACGATGTGGCACGCTTGATCACATCGCCCAGGCCGATATCCTTCTCGTTCAAAAATCCGGGAAGTCTTACCGGAGTAGATTGTGGTTTGGGTTTATTTGTCGTGTTCATGCATTGGTTCTCATCGGTATCGAAGTGCTAGTGTTTCGTACGCCGTCCAAGCGTCAAGTAGCGGGGGGACTACGCTGACTCGCCGCACCGTGGCTTGGGTCACGGCAAGCTTGACCGCCTGTGCTGTTGCGGAAGGGAACATAGACCACAGCAGCGCGATTGTTCCCGTTACGAAAGGAGCCGCGACGCTGGTTCCGCTGGACGGGACTGAGTTACCGTTACTGCCCGCGCTGATTACGCCATCGCCCGGTGCGCGAAGACCCCTGGCACCGATGGAGTGCCCAACGTTCGAATAAGCCGAAGGCAAGCCTTCGCGATCGCAAGCCGCCGTTGGAATTACCCAGGGATGGCTGGTGATGACCGTACTGCCGACGATCTTTTGATTGCCCGCGGCGGCGACTATAATAATGCCCCGAAGCATGGCTTGGTCGAGCACCGATTTTAAGGCCTGATCGGCGCTTGTCGAAGGCCGTACGAGCGCCAGGCTTAAGTTGATCATGCGGGCGCCGGCGCCGATGCAATCGGAAACCGCGGCTACGAGTTCGTCAGGATTGGTGCTGGGTCCGTACTGCTCCCGGGGGTCCCGTTCACTGAAAATCGGCCGAACCAGCAGAGTACAGCCTGGACAAATAGCTGGCGAATCGGAACCCCGCCTGGCGGATAATATTCCTGCTATGAACGTCCCGTGTAAGCAGGCGAAACTCGTCACGTTCTGACATGAGGCGCCGCCATTAGCCGTGATCTCCCGAATGGGGCTTTCTGCCAGATCTGGATGATCCCGGGCAACGGGTCCATCAACGAGCCCGACCTTTATGTCGGGAATTCCATGAGTAAGGTCCATCAGCTTCGTCAGCCTCACGAGTTGTAACGTTTCTATCGAGTTCCACATCGAACAGCTTTCCGACACTGAGCGCCAAGGAGTCGAGAGCGAAGGTCTGCCGGAGTTCACAGGTCGGTCTTGACCTCCAGCTTGATCAGGACGTGATCACCAGGTCGCAGACGGTTAGCCGCTCGCTCCTCCGGAAAAAAGTTAAAGCTTGTTTCTGTGCCGAGACGATGTTCAAAACGTTTTGCGTTGACCGACACGACCCAGTCCAACGCAGGCGTATCCTTACCAGGCATTTCGTCAATCACTAACCCGAGAACATGTCCGGCCCGATCAGACCCGAATGTGACGACTGTTCCAGGGGGTATTGTCGTACTCGCGTCAAGCGCTCCAAGGATCGTAAGATCCTCTTTCCAGGAAATGCCCGAAAAATGCTTTTGTGCTCCAGTACTATAATCGATGCTAAGAGAGACTGTGCTCATATTTACCTGCCTTTCCTATTAGGGGGGCACGATTACGATAACAAGAACTTTGACTCCCGCCTTAGCGAGCCTCCCTAAGTGAATTGTGCATGTGTTTCTACACTCCGTGTCGAAAGGTCTCAAGGTGGCTTGGCCCTGACCTTTCAGGTGATAACGGTTGCCAGGTGAGCGTCACCACGAAGGAGTATGGATGAGAATGGCCCTTCTTGCCCCCCCAATTCAGGTAGGAATGAGCGCTATCCGATGAGCCGCGAGCGGAGGGCCTTTGCCACCGCCTCTGATTTGGAGTGGACTTGAAGCTTCTGGTAGATGTTCTGGACGTGGAACGCAATCGTGTTGAAGGCCGTACCCATCTCGGAGGCGGCGCTCTTATAGCTGTGTCCGTCGACCAGGAGCTTTAGGATGCGCAATTCGTGCGGCGTAAGGTTGTAATCGGACTGCTCGGGCGGTCGGAGCGTCCGGAATAAGTTTACGACGCGTCGTGCGATTTCGGGTGACATGGGCGCGCCGCCGGCGACGACTTCCCGGATGCTCTCCAACAGCCTAGCTGGCGGCGTGCTTTTCAGCAAATATCCGCATGCCCCGGCGCACAGAGCATTGAAGATCCGCTCATCGTCATCGAACACCGTCAGCGCCAGGAGGGCGACTGCGGGATAGCGCTGTCGCAACAACGCGAGACCTTCAATACCGGACATCCCGGGGAGGCCGATATCGATCAAAGCCACGGCCGGAATTGGACTCCAGTGATGCGCAAGCGCCTCTTCCATCGACGGCCACGCATTGATGCAGCGAAAGCCGGGGGTCCCTTCAAGCAACATCCGAAGACCCTCGCGAATTCGGCGATCGTCTTCAACGAGCACGATCGATATGGCCACTGGGTCCAAACGCTCCATCATAGTCCGAAAATCAGAAGGCCGCGCCCCCCAAACTAGGGGGATCAGAACGGAGCGGTGACCGTAATCGCCGTGCCGCCGCCGGGGGAAGTATGGACTTCCGCTGTGCCGCCGAGCCATGTAGCTCTGCGGCGTATGTTCGCCAGACCGTTGCCCTGCGGACACGTGGCGTCGTCAAACCCGTGACCATTGTCGCTCACATGCAACTTCAGACGCCGGGCATCGACCTCGAAGCCGACGAGAGCCGCCGTTGCGCCGGAATGCCTCGCGATGTTGTTGACTGCTTCTTTTGCTATCAGAAGGAAGTGCCGCCGGACCTCAGCGCTCAGCAAGCGGTCCTCACCCGGGTCTGGCCCGTGAAAGTCGAGCCTGATATTGCGCGAGCCCAGAATGTCGCCCGAAAAACGGCGAACTCGCGCTACCAGATCGTTGAGGCGGTCGTATCTGGGATTGATGACCCACACCACGTCACTCATGGAATCCATTGCTTCGCGAGAAATGGCGGCGATTTCCGCGATCGGCTTGGCCGCGCTCGGATAGGCTTCATCCAGATGCGCTTGAGCGACCTCGCTCAGGACAACGATTTGGGAAAGGCTGGCGCCTATGTCGTCGTGCAGGTCGGCCGAAATGCGGGCGCGCACGCTCTCCAGCCTGATGAATTGGGCCACGCGATAACGGAACACTCCGTAAGCCGTGGCGCTGGCCGCCAGAGCCATAACAGCCCAAAACCACCAACTAGCCCACAGCGGCTTAGTGACCGTGAACTCCAGAGTCGCTGGTTGCGGACTCGGCGCTCCGTCTGTGTTCACGGCCCGCGCCAGTAAACGATACGAGCCCGCGGCGAGCCTGGCGAAGTTGACGCTTCGCTGCTCACTGGGTGGACTCCAGTCGTGGTCAGCGCCGTCGAACTTGTATTGATAGCGATGCTGGGTATTGGGACTGAAATCGAATCCGAAGAACTGGACTTCCAGGCCATTCCTGGTTGGTGGGAGGGTAAGCCCCGCGATGCGGGTCTCCCCAAGTTCCGAAATTGGGAGCGACGAGCCCATCACGCGCAGAGCGCTGAAGAGGATTACCGGTGCGCGAGAACTCATGTCGGGTGTTGGAATCAGACGTGAGATTCCCGAATTTGTGGCGAACCAGAGACTATCGGATCGGTCGCGATACGCTGCCCTCACGACGCCCTTGGCGAGCCCTTCTGACGTTGTATAGTGCCTGATCGAGCCCGAAGCAGGATCGAGACGATCGACGCCGCTGCCCGTTCCCAGGTAGATCCGGCCGAAGCGGTCCTCGGTGATGCACCAGATACTATTGCTTGATAAGCCATCGGCCACGCCATACGATCGAAATCGCGGCCGATCCGAAGCCGGATTGTCCAGCCGGTTCAGGCCATTTTCGACTGAACTGATCCAGAGCCGTCCGACGCTATCGACATGAAGCGCCTGGATGGGTCCGGTTGTCGAGTAAGGCAGTTCGGCGAAACGGCTCGGTCGGCCTCGTACAAGCCCGCCCTCCTGAAACCCGATCCATAGCTGACCCGCGCCATCCTCCGCGATTGCGGTGACTGATTTGCGCTCCAAGGACGGGGCACCTTCTGTCGAAACGCTATGCACCGAATCGATTGCGCGTTCCCATGTGAACAGCGCGTGCCTACCGGTTCTTGACCACCAGGCCGAGAACCAAAGATCTCCTTTCGAATCCTGGTAAAGGGGATAAACGAGCAGGTTGTCCAGAGAGCCTTGTTTGATCGTGAATTTCGCCTCGGGACGCGACTTCCCGAGGTCTCTGACCCGGCCAAACGGTGGAAAGCGGAACAGCCGATGCGCCGTATTCAGCCACCAGGCGCCGTCGCGGGACTGGAGCATGGCCGGCTCCCTGAATGGGTCGGTCTCGAACGGCGCGTTCACCTGGGTCGCGGAGAATCGAGTGCCATCGAACGCATTCAGGTAGACGGCCGAACGATCGCCTGTCGTCACGCACAGCTCGTCCTTTTGCGACTCGAATATGGAGGAACTGAAACTGCCGGAATGGTAACCGTCGGCTGCGCCGTAGGTGATCAACCCTCCGCGGGCCATCTTCATGACCCCGTTTTCTTTCGTTCCGATCCAGAGGTTGCCGTCCTGGTCCTCTTGCAGGGCGTAGATCGCCGACCCGCTCACGCCGTTATCATTGGCGTAGTTCAGGAAGCGAGCCTTTCCCGCGCTGGACACAAGCTCAGTCAGACCGCTCGCTGTGCCAATCCACAACCGCTTGTCCGAAGACTGATAGACGGACCGAACGTCGTTCGATGGCAGTCCATCGTCCATCGAGTAGCAGCGCGAGATGGCTTGTCGCGATTCCTTCGGATCGGGAATCAGGGAACATAGTCCCCGGCGGCGTGTTGCGGCCCATAGCCCCCCGTCACGATCTTCAGTTAGCATTTCGAAAAAGTCGTCGGGCTCTTTGCGCGGAGCGTAATAGCGTCGCCAGGCCCCACCCTTTTCACGCCGATAGAGTCCGCTTCGGCTGGCGGCCCAGAGAGCATTCCGTTGGTCAAGGAAGATCGAGTTGATCAGGGAGCCTTCATAAAGATCGGCCGGCGCTCCAATCTCCTCCCGAGTGAATCGGACCTCGTCTCCGCGGACGCGCTCTAACCGGTAAAGCCCGTCGTAGGTCCCACACCAGATATCGCCATTAGGATCCTCCAGGAGAGCGTTGATACGCGTCGCGCCCGGCCTTGCGCTCGGAAGATAAACGCGAAACCGCTGCTTCTCTGTGGGACGATACCGGCACATGCCGCCATCGGTCGCGACCCAATAGGCGCCGTCTCGGGTTTCCAGTAGATCGTTAACCCAGGGGTGCGGCAGTCCATCGCGAACGGTGTAGTTCGTGAAAGAATGGCCGTCGAAGCGTGAAAGGCCTTCGTCGGTGCAGAGCCACAGAAAGCCGCGCGAGTCGCTCCGGATGCGCTTGACGTGATTATTGGCCAGTCCGTCCGCGGTAGTATATGCGTGGATGGGCAGCCGTTCTGCCAGGAGCGGAGATACAAGGACAATTGCAAGTACGCTGCAGGCGAGTCCCATGGGTCTAGAATTATAGTCCCGGCGCAACGACTTTCGCACGCAACCGACAGGCGCCGCAGGCGCCGCGGTTCGATCAAGGCGAGCTGTGAACGGCACGAAGCCCGACGTTTCGGCCGTCTGCGTTTCTCCCGGTTGTGTGTCGCCATAACCCGACCGGGCGCCAATTTCAAAAGCTTGCGGCCACGGGGCGAGCAGACCCACCGTGCCGTTACCTCATGTCAAAGCCAGTCCGTGCTGCCGTTCGTCCTTGCCCTGATCGCCGCCGCTCGCGCGTTCCTTCAAAGTCGCACTGACCTTGCTGTCGAAGTCCTCGCCCTGCGCCAGCAAGGGGCCGTCCTGAAGCGGAAACGGCCCAGGCCGCCGTTGCGCCTTCTGGATCAGCTGTTCTGGACAGTCTTGCAGGCGACCTGGTCTCGCTGGAAGGATGCGCTGGTTATCGTCAAGCCCGAAACCGTCGTCGGTTGGCATCGGCTTGGTTTCCGCCTGTATTGGCCTTGGAAATCTCGGTCACGCGGCGGCCGACCGAGGATCACCGAGAAAACCGCGTCCTGATTCGGCGCCTGGCACAGGAGAACTCCCACTGGGGTGCCCCGAAGATCCACGGCGAGTTGCAGAAGCTCGGCTTTGTGCTCTCCGAGAGGGCCGTCGCGCGGTATCTGCCGCGAATCCAACGCCGAGGTGATCCGGGCGACCCGTCGAGCCCTTTTCGATCCGCCGGACCGCCAGACATCGCTGGCGTTTCTGCGCAACCTTCGTTCAACCGTGTCCCTGTTAAACAGAAGGCTTTCAGGAGGTCACAGTCAAGTAATTCAAGGGCTTGCAGGTGTTTGGACTGCGATCAGGGCCCTTAACAGAGCAGGAGCAGGGCCGATATTGAGGCGGGTCCGGGTGGATTTCCGAGCACGCCGAGACCGCTGGTGCAGCGGAGCACTCGCGCTTGGGCCAAAAACTAGAGTTTTCGTCACACCTAGCTGCGAGCCTGTGCCGAAAACCCAAGGTTTCGTCACAGGGTGATGTCGTGTCTTCCGCAGGGAGTGTTTCCTCTCCGGTGCGCCTCCGCTGCGCCAGCGATATTTTCGCGGTTTCGGCGAAAACGCGCTCGTGCTGGCGGCCACCCGCCGCCTGATTCGCCGGACCGATGCGCCGCCATTGGGTACAGTTCGCTCGCTGGCATACTTCCTGCCGGTGATCGAGGAAGTGCTGGAACGACGCGTCAACCCCGATTATTTCCAATATTCCGTCAGAAGCTTCAGCGGTTCTCGCAGAACCGGTAGTCCACGGCCACAGCAGCGGATGATGAAACCCCCACCCGCACGCCTGCGGCGCGGATGATATCGCCGGCTCCTCCAATCTGATCGAGGCATACGCTGCCTCGGTTGCGACAGATCCCCCGCGGGTGCTGTCCAGTCCAGAAGAAAGGCACTGAATCACGGCTGAAAAGAGCCTATCTGGAACAGCACGATTTCATACTCGCCGGGCGCACGCGAAGTCACGCGGAGCTCGTAACTCCTGTCGCGAAAGCTAAATTTCAAAATCTGCGGGCCTTCGGATAGAGCGCTTCCAGACCAAAGCAATCTATGGATACCGGACACGCCACTCAGAGACTCTCTAAGGTGTTCATCAACCTTTTTCCTGGTGTCCAGTTTGGTGGGGTCCTTCAAGAGTCTTGTTGCCGCATCGCGAAAATCAGTGGAGAGCTTGCCAATCAACGCACTCCAGTTTTGAGTCTCGTTTGTGGTCGCTACTATAACGACGCCGGCGGGAGCTCCTTTCGACGTGCTAGATTCGAGAACGAAACATGTCAATCCGGCAGTGAAGGGCGGAGGGCCCGTGAAGATTTTCAACTCGCCCGGACGGAGCATGCCGCTCATCAATCTCACGCCCGGCGCGGTAGCGGTTGCCAGCCCCCGCATTCCACCGGAACCCGCCGAGGCGACTCGGCTTCTCAGTGAATCCAGTTCCTGGCTCTGACGGACATTGGTTTCCTCAGCCGTGCGTAGCTTCTGGGCGAGGTTCGCATTCTCCGTGCGAACTTTGGTGGCGTCTTCCGTCAAACGGCTGACCTCCGCCTGTAAAACGAGTTGCGGGCGGACATGCGCCACCAAGTGGCGCGCAGCCTCGGTGTCTTTTTGGGCGGCATTCTTCTCCGCGATCGCAACGGAGACCGCTGCGTCTGCGCGGGCGCGAGCTGTTTGTGCAGCCTCAGCATCGATCATCGCTCGACGCTCAGCCGCGAGAGCGGTCTTTACCTCGTCGCGAGCGATCGCCCTCTCCGTGCGGTTTCTTAGAACCCACAAAGTCATTCCCAGCGAGGCAACCGCGATGCAGAGCAGTGCGATGGCAATGCTAATCCAGCGACGGCGCTGCGCACGGGAGTGCCGCACAGCCTTCTGCTTCCGAATCCAC
>Ga0335079_10000852_pt1 | contig 34655 bp, 27 predicted proteins | sample Lox_Sample_33_FD_206719 | JGI IMG/M metagenome (GOLD analysis project Ga0335079, IMG submission 206719) | Soil microbial communities from Loxahatchee National Wildlife Refuge, Florida, United States - Lox_Sample_3.3 | ecosystem: Environmental > Terrestrial > Soil > Wetlands | place: USA...
GCATACACTCGCGGTGTTCATCGCTGTCCTGGTAAGCCCTTCCCTGCTGTCCGCTTCCGATTGCATCGCTCTGCATGAAGCTGGCCAACACATCGGCGAAACCAAATGCATAACCGGCAAAGTATTAAGAGTGAAAGTCGGGGCGAAAGGAGTTCACTTCCTCGACTTCTGTGAAGACCAGATGGCTTGTCCGTTCACCGTCGTTGTCTTCGCTCACGATCTGAAAGATGTTGGGGACATACGCCGTTTGGTCGGCCGCACCATCGAGGTCCGAGGCAGCGTCAAGGCCTACGACGGCCGGCCCGAAATCATTCTCAGACGAATCGGACAAATCGAAGGCGGCGCGGCGATGATCCCACCGTTGCCCAAAAACTACGATGTCGAGAACCGCGGCCATTTCAGTGCAGGGCGAGTGTATCCATCCAAGAAACCCACGAAGACGAAAGCAAAACCCAATGCCACGGCCACCTATAGCGATGATGTGGAAGGCAACGACCCTCAATAGAACTTCTGATCCCGTCTACAACGCGAGGACCTGGTAGCTGGAGGGCGTCAACGAGCGTTATCGGCGGTTACACTCAGAACCCCTGCCGGGGCATTTTGAGCGTTATGGGGATTTTTCGTCAGTTAAAACCGTTGGCGAAAAACATCGCAGCGAAGAATCACCTCCTACTAGTGGCGTGGAACTCCACTTGTAGGTCAATCTTCGCTGTTATTGGTTTGCCATTCTTGGTTGCCGGTGCAAACCTCCAAGCCTTCACAGCTTCTAAGGCTGCGGTATCAAAGGCGGGGCTAAGCGAGCGAGAGACACTGATGTCCGTTGGCACGCCTTCGCTATCGACCACAAGAAGTATGCCAACCGATCCCTCGTGACCTGTGTTTCTTTCCTTTATAGGGTACACGGGGTCGGGAGAATAGGTTGGATGTGGTGGGGAAATGCAGTCTCCAGAGGATGTCTTGTGGCCGTCGCAATCCGAGGACTTTTCCCCGGTCGGCTCTCCTCCTTGCTGAGCTGGTGCGATCGTAATTGAACCGAGCAACAAAAGCAGCGTGAGAATTCCCTTTTTCATGGACAATACCCTATACCGGAGGTCGGATTGCCACAACCCATGATGCGGTTCTGAGCGTAATCGGGATGTTGCGACAGTCAATTCGCGGGCCGCGAGATTTTGCGTCCTAAATGAGCCTGTTTTGAGGAGGATTTTATGCCAGACGATCAAACCCTGGCCACAATTCTTGCGATTTGTGACCTGATGAAACACGCTGGCGGCAGCGTTGAAAGCGCAGTAGAGGCATACCCGCGAGCGATGAAAGACGTGATGAGTATCGCCGAGCCAAAGGAATCACCGAGGTTGGCGGAGTACCCAGAGAATAGGGTCTCCCCAACGAGTGCAATCAGGATTTCGTCAGTCAAGATCGCACGAATAAGTCATGCTGTGGCGCCTGCAGAAGACTGGAAAATGTGGGGCATTACCAACGTATACCAAACGTGACCGGCAAAACAGTCGTGTCACCGTTCCTGGTGAACGCCCGGTGGTATCGCACTTCAGCATAAAAATTCGAACTGGACTCTCCTAGTCGGAAGGTAAGTCCTCCGCCGAGGTTAAATCCGCCGGCAGATGAAGTTCGGGATCCCACCGTCACCTCGCTGCTAACTATGCCGTTAACGCACTGAGCGTCCCACCACCACCACGGCTCGCAGATTTCACCGACGCTCAAAACTGTCTGCTTAGCCTCAATGGTGCGGCGGTACCAGCCCCCGCCGCCAATTAAATAGGCACTCTTCCCATATCCGATCGAAGATCCAACGATCACATTGCCGGTCAGGGAATACAACCTGCCCTTTATATCCGAAAAGCCGAACTGCTGGATGATGTTGTCCTGAACCGGAATGCCATGAAACATGAACTCAGCATTCAGTTTCACGTGGGGAGTGAGGTTAGGCCCGGCACCGGCCACGAAATTGTAAGACGTATGAGCGAAATCACTGGTCGTGCTCAAAGGAAAGCCGGGACCTGCGCCAACATTGAAGTTATACCTTTGAGCCAACGACGGCAGTGTGAGCAATCCGTAGATGAAAACGATACTGAAGCGCCCCACCGAAATCGGTCTGTTCCTTAGCATTTTGCGTGTACTCAGGATTGCACCAACTAGCGTGGCTCAGACTCGTTTATCGACGCCTGCACTATGTAGCGTTTGGGTGCACTACCGGCGATGTAGAACGGATAACAAGTTACCAGGGTGACCGATGGTCGCTGCCGCGGTGCTAATACAGAAACATCGGTTGGCTTAACAAGCACAATGCGGTCAATCGTGTACGTATCCGTTCCTCTCGCCGAGACGAGTTCGATCCCGTCTCCTTCTCGAATGTCTTTTAGCCCACGGAAAAAACCATCGCGATGACCCGAAATGCCGATATTGCCATCTTCTCCAGGTCGGGCCGTACCGGCAATGAACCCAACCGCGCGATCCATGGTCAGGTCATCGGTTCCTTCCAGCACAGGCACTTCCAGTCGGATCTTTGGAATTTTGAGCAGTGCGACTGGCATGCCGAGTTGTGCTGACAAACTCTGCTGGTAATGCTTGATTCGCTGCGGCGACCAGAGACTAAAATCAGGCTCCTTAACCACAAAGCTGAACGCGGCAGTCTTGGCAGCAGGTTCCTGAGGGACAGGTTGCGCGCTCTCCGGTGGCCTGTTCTCTACTGCCCGGGCTTCCGACCGTGAAGAAACGGCCGTATAGACACGCGTACCGACGTAGACACCGAGCACCAAGACTCCGAAGATCAGCAGGAAACGTCCAATCTCGCTCACACCACGCATGATGGTTTACCTCCTTATGTACGCAGCGACGACGGACGTCCTCTCGAAAGTCTTCGTAGCCGACCGGGTTCCTGATGTGTTTGCCATGCCAATACTCCTCCCGTTCAACCCTTCAAGGTGCACTGCCCAGGATTGGCGTTAACGGGCGACGCTAACGGAGCGGGAATCTGTGGTGAGCCTTGAAAGCATCGGCAATCGTAAGTAAGGTGACCGCGATTGCAGGCGCAACCATCGACACCAGGAAAACCAAAAAGAGAGTAATCATGACGAACCCCGTAGCTAACGCGGAACTAGTCTGGAACAAATGGCGCGAGGGGTACACGTTTAACAGGTCCCAGTCGCACAGTGACCTGTAAAAAGCAACAGGGGTGTTCCCAGCGGGATCTTGACCTAAATGATTCCATAAACAATGTCGGCTCCCAGGCCCGAGTAAACTTTGGAAGCGCTAACCACCAAAGGTGCCAGACGCAGAAGCTCGGTTCGCATGCGGGAGAGCCCGGAAATCCCGATGGTGAGCAGTCCATCACCGACGTAATGATTGGGCATCCCGCTCCCATTAAGTAAGGGAGTTCGAAGAAGAGAATCTTGATCGCAGTGAGTGATCGAAGAGATGGCTGGGTCGGACCGAGTTCCTGACCCGAACGATTCAGAGCGAGCCCTGGGTGGAAAGGCGCAAACCAACTACGAGAGCGAAATGGCGCTCTTCTTTGAGTGCATGCAGAAGTGTGCTCGAAAACGTGCTTGACATCGCCGACATTGTTAGAGATGGAGATTTTTCAACACCTACAGGATGTTACGTCAATCTGAGACCGTCTGATTTGGCTTTGGAGTGCAGAAGGCATTGAAACTAAGTCACGTCCGAACAGCAGAATCAAGACCGCGGACCACAAGATTGGAAGAGATATGCATGGAACAAACCACAGCCAGTCTGTCCATGAAAAAAGCGGTGGAAGGCTATACGCACGATTGTGCAGAAGTACGACAATCCACATCACGCCGATACCAACGGCTATCGTGTCTCCCACCAGTCTCAATGGAGTCCATGAAAACAAGAAAGGGCGGCGACTTCGCCGCCAAGACTCGATATTCAATGCCACCCAATGCCAAAACACCGCAATCGCTACAATGAGAGTTATGGCATCCCACCAGCCGGGCAGATAGCGATAAACTAGCATTCGGGGCATCGCTAGCGGAGCATTGATGGCTATGAGAAGTGTGAAAGAAGGAGGCGTTCCGGGCATGTCCTGAATACGCATCAGCGCCCTTTCCCAACGGGACGTCCACACGAGGAGGACAACCGCTACCAGCGTCTGCACCAGCGGAAGCGCGTATTTCAATCTAAGGCGCATGCGAGTCTAATCAGAAAGCGGCAATGGTTCACCTTCTTAAATGATTAGACACCGTAACAGAGGCTCTCTAGCCGTAACTGTCGTAGCCAGGCCTTAACACTCAGATTTCGACTACTTTCGATTTGATTCAGATCGGCACGTTCGGACGATGAGTGAAATTGCGATTTATCTACAGTGATCTTCTGACCGCCTTAGCCACGCCACGCCCGTCCGCTACAGCACGCCGCCAGTTTGGATCGCCAGATCATTCAGCGCCATCTCCAGCTTCGTAATGGCCGCGCCGATTTCTGGATGTTCGCCGATCTTCTCTTGCAATGCCTTTAGAATCTGGTGTGCACTTTTGATGTGGGCCTCTGCCTTGGCTGGATTTGATTCGGGATTGCGTTCAGTCTTTGATTCCATGGCCACTTGCCCCCTGCCTCTCATTTGCTGATACAGTGTCTCCCCTCATTCTACGCATCCGATGTCACCGGGAGGCATGAGGCCGACAAAAATCAGGGAGTTCGCAACGATGAGTGCAAGGGAGAGTGCCTGTTGAAAAACTCCTGTTTCGGCGGAAATGGTCAAAATTTCGGGGATACAAAATGCCTTGAAATTCGAGAAGATCGCTTAAAACGCTTGCTAACGCAATTTTGTTTTTGCGATTTCCGGTCGAAAGAGTTTTTCAACAGCCACAGGATATTTGGTCAATTAAGCGCAGTCACTGTCCTGCCGCGCATTCGGGCTGACGTCGATCACGCGGTACATCACTTCCGTCATAGCCGCCAAGAAGAACGGCACAAGCGAAAAGATCAGGAGGAACGGTGCTCCTTCATAAGCATCGCCGGGGTGCTCCCAGTGCTGAGATTTCGCCAGTATCGGAAGCCAGATGACAGATGACGCAAGAACAACTCCTGTGAGGACGGGGACACCGACATTCAACAACCTCGCCGCCTTGCGGTGGAAGAGTTCGAAAGTCACTCCAAGAGCTAATCCCGCACAGACTCCTCCTGCGAAGAGCCGCCAATAAAGCACTTCGGAATGACTCAGCAAATCAGTTACTGCGAAGAAGAAAAGAATGCCATTGGGGATGATGATCAAGACGAGTCGAAATATTCTCTGGCCGTTCACACACAAATCGTAATCGCGTGATTGTCTGCGTCAAGTTACCGTTGTATTCCGAGAGTTGCTCCTCAATTGTCGAAAATAAGCCATTGCGCTCAAAATGCGCGATCACAGGATGATGAGTGGAGGGGAAATCATCTTGGCTGTCCGCGAGTGGCCCCCTGGAGTCTTTTTTGGGGCGCTTCACGCGGCCCTGAAGGGCCGCTCTTTCCACCGTGGTACGAATAGTGGCGTTCTCTAGACTCTGTTCATACTGTATCCGGTTTTCGCGCGCGGGGGCGCGCGCGCCACACTGAATTGGTGTCGTCGGCATTTCGCTCCTACGGAGCTTGCTTTGTGTTCTTCTTTTTCTCCCACGGCTTACGCCCCTTCGGCTTCACCTCAGGGCAGGCTGTGGGCTGCAATCTGTCGTTGCTTTGCGGCTGAAATCTTTTCGGCAAAGTAATCGATAGCTGCGCCGATCCAATGCGTGAACACGATAATCAAGATCCAGACCAGCTTTTCATTTCCTTCCGAGGCTCCCTGGTGGCGCACTCGATGATCATCCAGCCCCAGAAAACACTGCCTGCCAGGCGCACGCATCCTACGATCGCTGCAGTAATATTCCCGTCCTCATCGTTACGTTCATGTCTGATTTCGAGATGACACGCGCAACCTTGGCTTTCGCGGAGGAGTCAAGCAACGTTGCTAATCGCAGCAAGCCTTGGCGCGGACTCCATCAATCCCTTCTTTAGCAATGATCGGGACCATGACGAGCGCAGCAAGCGGGTCTGCCCACCACCATCCGAGAGTGAGGTCGAGCAGCAAGCCCGTAAGTAGAATCGCCGACAGGTAGACACAGAAGTCCGTCTGTTTGGCATCGGCGTGCATAGCTGCGCTGCCGAGTTCGTTGCCGACCCTCTTCTTTGCCCGCGACAGAAGCGGCATGACGACAAGGAATACGCAAGCGAGGACAATTCCCGGAATGCTGTGCTCAGGAGCTTTTTTATGGAAGAGATCCGATACAGACTCGTACCCGACATAAAGGGCGAGTGACGAGAAGCAGATGCCAACGAGACGCAAGCTGCGCTTCTCATTTCGTTCCCGACTCAGCGCGTCGGCGTCCACTGACATTCTCCAGAGCAGTACCGTGCCAGACGTTACTTCTATGAAGCTATCAATTCCGAATCCCACCAGAGAGATGCTGCCGGCCACTACTCCAGAAACAATCGCCACGAGACCCTCAAGAACGTTCCACCCAATCGTGAAATACTCCAGGGATTTCCCGCGTTGCGCCACGGCTCGGCGATGTACAACGGTCTTCATCACTAGAGCATACCAATATCGATCGCAGGCCATGGAGAGAGACACTGCATCTTCAGTCGGCCCGAGCGAAGAGCAATTGATCGTGCGGCATCCGACCCTTGCGCGATGCAGGAATGAAGGCGATTTCGGTTTTGAACCCAGCAGAAGCGAGATTGGAAATTCAGGCGGGAGGGTGTGGAAGCAGCTTAATGCGCCACCGCCTATCGAGCGAACAAGCAGGCTCGCGACGGTTCGTGACTTACATTGCTTTATAAAGATTTCAATTCGGTCTGCCGTGCCAGGAATATTGCCAAGCTACAGAGACATTTTGATAGTCTCCCCCATAGCGAACATAGGCGCCATTGCTATAACTGAACTTCAGAGCCTGATGGGTGCTTACGGGCACCGAAATTGTGCCGCCGATCCGCGAGCTTTTTTGCAGACTAGCAACATTTTTTACTCCATTGATGCTGGTCTGCCCTCCCGTCCAGAAGTTGATGTCCAATGAGGTCCAAAGCCGAGGCTTGAAATCGTAACTGATATGGCTCTCACCGGCGCCGACAGGAGATTCCGTTCTGCTGTTCGTTCCGGGAGAAAAGGCGTTATGGGAGAAGAATTCAGGATTCTCCGTGAAGAACCACGCGGCGCCGTAGGCATCGAATATCCAATGTCCAACCCGGCGTGACAATCCAATTTCTGGTTTAAACGCCCAACGATTCGAGCCTTGATTGATGAGTCGCGTGGGATCATATTGTCCGGTTGGGGTGACCAGCGTAAGACTTGCACCCAAGAGCGTTTTCTGACGCCACCGCGCGTACTCTTTGACGTCCATTGCTCGCCCGCCTTTCAGGTTGACGGATGCACGAAAGGTTGCATCAAGGAGGCCAGAGCGGCGGATTTCCCCCTCTGTGGGTGCGCCCGTCACCATGCCGCGGAGTCGGCCGACAGAGTAAGGCAGGGTGGCCGTGAAACTGGCGGACCGACCGAAGAAATTGAACGTGTGAAAGACGCTCAGAGCGGACAGGTTTGTCTCGGATGTTACGTTCGTGACGGGAATGGTTGGATCGAAGAGAACCGTACCGTTGAAGTATCCATACGTCAGGATGACGGCGTTGGTGTGGATTGGGGTGATGACATATGCTCGAGGCGTGAGGTCTTGGCCGCAACAGAGGTCGCAGAGGAGCAAAAGCGCAAAAAGCAGTCCTGTCGGTCCCATTCGCAAGCCTGACAGAGCCCATGATTGAGGCAGCACTGATGCCTCACAACTGGCACTTCTACTAGGAATGGGGACAGGACGCGGAAATCGCAATGACACTCAACATCGCCACTCATATATCCTTCGACTGCGCACGCGCTCCGAATGACAAAACGTCTTTTCCGTCTCTTGTGCAACCCGCGTCCCACACAATCAGATTTTCCACTCACGCCACAATCGCAACCGTGCAACCTGCACAGAGTCAAATCCCCACTCCTCCCAAAATCAGGGAGAGATGGGACACCCATCATGGCTCATTTTCGTTACAAGCTTTCTAGCGGGACGCTTTGATTGTGGCGGACGAAGGCCTCGGCGAACTTGACGCCGCATTCCATGCCGCGGAAGCGGTTCATCATGTCGTGCAGGATGTAGAAACTTGTTTCCGGCTGCTGGCTGGCGTGAGCGTCGCAGGCGGCGTGCTTGCGGCTCTCGGTTTGCGTGATGTCGACGTAATGCGTGGGATGAAAGATCTGCGTCTGCTCGCCCTGATCGACCTCGTAGTAGTAGAGCGCGAACTTCTTGCCGCTTTCGAGCCACGCGTCGTAAGTCAGCAAAGAGGCGGCGCGATGGTCGCGGTGACTGTCGACCGGCCAGTGTGTGAGAACGATGTCGGGATGAATGCTATCTAGTATCTTGCGAAAGTCGGCGTAACGGGTGCGATTGAGTTCGGTGTCACCATCGATTTGTCCGGCGAACATCGGTCGCGCTTTCAGGATTTCGCATGCCTTTTCGCTCTCTGCCGTGCGAATGGTTGCGGCTTCCTGATGAGTTTTGCCTTCGATGCCGGCTTCTCCGCGGGTGAGATAGAGGATGGTGACTTCGTGGCCGAGGCTGGTGTGAAGGGCGATGGTGCCGCCGCAGCCGGATTCGGGATCGTCGGGATGTGCGCCTACGACTACGAGTTTCGGCTTTTGGTTGGGAGTGGCGTTATCTTTTGGCAAGCCCAGGCTGGCGAATCGGGTGCCGGAGGCTGCGGCTAGTGCAGCAGACTGGCTTAGTAGTTCCCTGCGCGTGATGGTCATAACACCTCGCCTCGCTTCGCATCGGCTGGCGGACGAAGGCGTCCGCCCCACACACACCACTACTTCTTGCTTCTACGCAGCGGTGGGATTCGTTTTTCCGGGACTTCCCTCTCGATACGGTCTGAGAGTTTGTGCAGTGGTCGGTCTAATTTCGAGGAGCGCTGATTCCCTTTTTCCGCGACTGCGAGTCCTTGTGCGGTATAGGTGGCTTCGGCGAAAGATGATCCCGACTTCGCTTGGGCTACTGCGAATACGCCGTGTGGGATTCCGTTGATGAAGGCTGTGGCGACGTAGTCTCCGACCATCAATCCATTTTGCGAGTCTGGCAGCCAACTGAGCTGCATGGGTGCGGCGGTGATTTGTGAGGGATCGCTCCACGTGGCTCCGCCATTGGCGGAGGAGATGTATCCGACGAAAAGCTGGCAAGTGGTGACGTCACACTGATTCTGCGAGTAATAGTAGTAGTGCAGCGCAATGTGCGCGCTTGCGCCGGAGGTGGCGGGATCGATGCCGAGGCCGGGGATGAAGTGATCGACCGTGCTGGTTGTGTCGTCCATGGGAATTCGAGTGACGGCGGACCAATTCGAGCCGTCGGCAGAAGTGCTGTAGACGAGATCATTCGTGGTGCACGATGCTCGGAAGCGGCAGTCTTCCCAGACGACCCAGATATTTCCGGCGCCGTCGATGGCGGCGGAAGGCAGCGGGCCGCTGCGAAGGCCGCCTGCATCGGCGTGGTATTGAACGTTGGAGATGGTGACGGGATCGGTCCAGGTTGCGCCGCCATCGGCAGATAGGAACGCCGAGATATTTGCCGCCGTAGCGCCAACAAAAGTCTCGATGGGCACGACGACAGTGCCGTTTGGTTGAGCTAGAGGCTGGCCTCCGATTCCCGTTACCTGACTGGGAGTTGCGACGCCGAGAGTCCAGGTCAGGCCGCCATCGGTGGAGGTGCTCATCAGGATGCGATCGTTGTTGCCGGGATCGTCCCACTGCATGTAGCAGTTGCCGTAATGCGGACTGGCGGGCCAGGTGTCGCAGGCGACCCAGTTCTTGTCGGAACTCGAGCCCGAGAGGCTCACGTTGACCGGAGACTGCCAGGTGAGGCCTCCGTCGGTGGAGCGATTGACGGCGACGGCGGGAGTGGCGGTGGTGGCCGAGAGAGGGAGCGAGGCGATCATCCAGACTTGATGGGCCGCGTCGTAGGCGACCACCGGGTCGCTGGCGGCGTCGTAGGGACCGCTTCCTTCGCCTGTGGTGAGGCCGGGAAGAAAGCCGTGCTTCCAGGTCTTGCCAGCGTCGGTCGATGTGGCCCAGCCGATGTCGGTGCCTCCGCCTTGGGAAATGCGTCCCGTCTGAAAGGCGGCGACCAGCGTGGAACCGTTCGCGATCATGTGCGGTTCGACTTCGGTGGCATGCTGTCCGGGGCCGATGGTGTATGGGTCGGAACTGATCTGCGTGAGGTTCGATCCAACGGGATTGACGGGTGGCGGATTGCCGCCTTGATTGAACGAATTGGATCCGGACGACCCGGAACAGGCTGTCAGTACAAGTATTGACGCGATTGCGGAAGAGACGAGAATGTTCTTGCAGAACAATCCAAACATGTTTTCCGTCATCGGACAGGCCCTTTGGTGGGAACAAAGACTATAGCGAGATCATCATTATAGACACTGCTCCATTGAGGCGTTCGGTTGAGTATTGCTGCCAGGGCGGAGTTCCTGGGCAACACGATGCAGGCGGCTCGTCCGCTCAGAAATTGGTCCCAGTTGGGCTCGACGTGGATCATCTTCAGGTAGGACTTCAGGTACGGTTCGCCATAGAAGTCGTGGCGGTCGTCGATGACAACTTTGTTGTGGGGGTAGAGGCGGTAGATCAGATATCCGCCCCAATAATCCGGGCTGAGGACCGGACCCTCGATTGTGTTGCTCTGCAGGTAGTTCACTGCGCCTACCGGCATACGAGTGGGTGAGAAGTGCGCGTCCATCAGCGGTTGCGAACCTATATGACCACCGTTAACGGCAATCGCAAGAGTCAGGAGGGTGGCTGCGATTGGCCAGAGATGGCCGCGCATCTGCGAATCTACCGCCTGCATTCTCGGGAAAAATCCTGTGCCACTGAGCGATGGGAGCAATGGTCCGATGATCAAGACCAGCAGAATCGAAGATGTGGGGATGTTCCGGGCCGAGTAAAGACCTGCGTAAATGGAAAACAAAACCAGCAGGATGTGGCTCAACTTTAACTGCTTTCCCCTACATGCGGTGACTCCAACCGTGAGCAGAAGAATGACGAGGAAACATTGCGGGGCAATGTTGTGGAAGTTGGGGGACTGGAATTCCTCGATGTGGCTCATGAGGAAGCGATTCGAGAGATAGCCGAGGATGTGCTCGTGCAGCTTCCATCCGTAAGGGTTCACGAGGCTTGCTATGAAGGAGACGAGTCCAATCAAGAAAAGGTCGCGAGTTCTCTTCCCTGCCGCTATTTTTTGTAATGACTCTTCAATGCGCGACGCTTCCAGCTTCCACCAGGTTCGCAAAGATCCGAGCCAATAAATAAAGAGGAGAACGAAGCCGAGGAGAAATCCACCGTGCACGTTGACCCAGACCACCATGAGTAGCGGTAGGAGCCAGAGTTTGCGGTGCCGGGTGCGAATGGGGATTTCTGATTCGGTTGAATCGACGATCCAGAACCACGCAACCACGAAGAGCCAACTCAACACGTGGGGGCGAGCAAGGAAGTGAATCATCGATGCGCCGATTGCCAAGAGCGTGAGGATGAGAACGCTGAACAGATTCGTTCCTCGCGCAATTAACAGATGGAACACGCAGGCGAACACCGCAGCGATGACTAGTGCGGTAAACCAGACGACTCCGTTGAGGCCACAGTTTGTCTCGAATTGACCAATGACGACGTCATAGAGCCATTCCCAAGCGAACCATGGTTTATTGATCTGGGAAGAAAAAGGATCGACTCGTGGGATGTGATGCGTTGCGGCGATGAATTGTCCGGTACGGATGTGCCATCCCGTTCCGGCATCGTTCAGGAGTTTCACTGAGAGTGGCGTGAACAGCAGAGTCGCGAGGATGGCGACAAACAACAAGTCGCTGACGGACGGCATCAACCAGCGGGTGAACGCCGGAGTGGCGGTTGGCAGACTGCCGGCTGAAGAACTTATGGAACCGTCGGCCATTGCGTGAATCTTATAGAGGTAAGGCATGGAGCAGCAATATGAGCGAGAGACCTCGGGTTGTCATAGTGGGTGCGGGATTCGGTGGACTGAATGCCGCGCGGTCGCTGGGGAATGCGGCAGTGCAGATCACGGTTATCGATCACAAGAACTTTCATACATTCCAGCCGCTGCTGTACCAGGTGGCGACGGCGGGCTTGTCGCCGGGTGAGATCGCCGCCCCGATCCGCTCGATTCTGAGCTCGCACAAGAACATCGAAGTTTTGATGGGCGACGTGATTGGGATCGATCTGGAAAAGCGCGTTGTGGAGACAGCTGAAACGAACGTGCCATATGACTATTTAGTTGTGGCGGCTGGCGCGACGCATTCGTATTTCGGCCATGACGAGTGGGAGCCATATGCACCGGGACTGAAGACGATTGAAGATGCACTGGAGATCCGGCGGCGCGTGTTGTTGGCGTTTGAACTCGCGGAGCGACAGGCGGCCAGCGGAGAAGGAGACACGCCGCTGAATTTTGTCGTCATCGGCGGAGGACCTACGGGCGTGGAGCTTGCTGGAACCCTAGCCGAGATCAGCCGGTATGCATTGGCGCATGATTTTCGGTCGATCGATCCGGCGCGAACTCACATCCTTTTGCTTGAAGGGGGTCCCCGCGTATTGCCCACATATGCGGAGGATCTCTCGCGCAGTGCGGAAGAGCAGCTTAAACATCTGGGCGTGGAGGTGCGGACTTCCACCTTGGTCACGCAGGTGGAAGCAGGCGCGGTGCAGTTCGGCAACACTCGGATTCCGGCGACCGTTATCTTGTGGGCTGCCGGAGTTGCTGCATCTCCTCTGGGAAAAATACTCACAAAGTCGGTCGACCGCGCGGGCAGAGTTCCCGTTGAGCCGGATCTCACGCTGGCCGGACATCCCGAAGTTTTTGTGATCGGCGATCTTGCTGCGGCCAAGGATGAGAAGGGGAAGTTGCTGCCTGGCGTGGCTCCGAACGCGATCCAGCAGGGCAAGTACGTGGCGAAAGTCATCCGCGAGGAAACGGAATCTGCGGACGGGAAGAGATCAAAGAGCGCCCGCAAACCGTTTCATTATTGGGACAAGGGGAGCCTGGCGACGATTGGCCGGTCCGCAGGTATTGCGCAGTTCGGGAAGATTCATATCTCGGGATTTATTGCGTGGCTTTCGTGGCTGTTTGTACACATTTTCTTTCTGATCGGTTTTCGCAACCGGATCCTGGTCTTCATACAGTGGGCTTGGTCGTACTTTACCTATGAGCGTGGAGCGAGGCTGATTACGGGCAGTACTTACCTTCCCGGTTGGACTGCGCCGGATGCGCCTGCTGTGGTTACCAAAGCTCAAGATGGCGCGCAAGAAATTCGCTCCGGGGCGCGGAAATAGGAAGAAAATAGAAGCTGACGGCGCGGCTGGAAGCCGCGCCCTTTCAAAGCCGGAGGGGTGACTGGGAATGTTGGCTTCGAGGAAGCTGGCTATGAAGAAATTTTCTGCCTTGAGCTTTATCTTCTGCGTTGTCGGCGTTCTGGTTTTGTCGCGTCCGGCTTCGGCGGAGATTCTGAAGATTGTTGTTGATGACACGATTCAGCCGATCAGCGAGGAATACATTGCGCGGGCCATTGCGGAGGCGGCGCGTCGAAACGATTCAGCTGTTTTGATTGAGATCAATACGCCGGGTGGGCTGGTCGACTCGACCCGGCAGATCATCGAGCACATCACGACCTCGGCGGTTCCCGTCATTATTTATGTCACTCCGAGTGGCAGCCGTGCGGCATCGGCGGGATTTTTCATTCTCGAGTCTGCCGACATCGCGGCCATGGCTCCTGGCACAAATACGGGAGCGGCCCATCCGGTCATTCTTGGTGGCGGCAAGATGGATGACGTGATGAAAGAGAAGATGGAGAACGATGCGGCCGCGTTGATGAGGTCTGTTGCATCGCGCCGGGGACGCAATGTTGAGGTGGCGGAGAGTACCGTACGGCAATCGAAGTCGTTCACCGATCAGGAAGCGTTGGCGCAGCATTTGATCGACTATGTGGCGTCGAACGAAACAGATTTGTTCAAACAGATCGACGGAAAAAGTTTCAAGCGGTTCAATGGGCAGGATGTGACACTGAAGTTGGTGAATCAGCCGGTCTCTGTGTTTGGTATGACGCTGAAGGAGAAGATTCTGGCGTACCTGATGGATCCGAACATCGCGTTTTTGATCCTGGCGATTGGTGCGCTTTCGTTGTACGTCGAGTTCAATCACCCCGGGGCGATCATTCCAGGGACTGTCGGCGTTGTGTTCATTCTGGTTGCGGCTTTTGCGCTGAATTTGCTGCCTACGCGCTTTGCGGCTTTGGTGCTGATTTTGGGCGCGTTCGCTTTGTTTGCCGCTGAGGCTAAGTTCGCATCGCATGGAGTGCTAACGATTGGCGGGATTGCTCTGCTGACTCTGGGTGGACTGCTGCTGGTGGATGCGCCGATCCCCGAGATGCGGGTGCATCTGGTGACTGCGCTCGCCATCAGCATTCCTTTGGGCGGGATTACGGCGTTCCTGATGAGCATCGCGCTGAAAGCAAGACGAAACAAGGTCGTTACGGGGGAGCAGGGATTGGTTGGGGAAACCGGCGTGGCGCAGACCGCGCTGTCCCCGGGCGGCAAGGTTTTTGTGCACGGCGAGTTGTGGAATGCGATTGCGAGATCGCCGCTGCCGGTCGGGCAACTCGTCGTGGTTCGCAGGATCGATGGACTTACGTTGGAGGTTGAACCGGTGGCAACCGTGGCTGCGCCGCCCGCCGCGGCGTTGCAGGTTTAGCAAGTGTGAACCTCAGCGTTACGGCGCAGCTCAAAGCCGCGCCCTTTCAAGACAGTTACCTGAGCAAGAAATACAAACGCTCATTTCAGCGTGAAGACTGCGTTCACGTGAGCGGTGACCGTGACATTCTGGGGAGTGAAGTCTTCCGTTGGTGCGGGCGTTGCCGGGGTATTTGCGCCAGCTACCATGGCTCGGGCCATGCGAGGCATGGGCATCCTCTGATTTTCGAAGGTATCGACGGATGCGTACGAGAGTTCGCCGACACTGCGACCGCTCGCCTTGGCGATTGTGTCAGCCGAAGTTCGGGCCTTGCGATACGCGTCTTCTACTGCTCGACTCTTGGCTTCATCCATATTCTCAAGCGTGTAGCTGAGCGTCTGAGTCTCGCTGACATTGGCGCTGGCCAATTGCTCGGTGATCGGACCGATTTTCGAGAAATCCTTCAGCTTGAGAGTTACGTCTGTTGTGACGCGGTATCCGATGACGCGTTGCTTGGGCTTCCACTCATACATGGGCTGGACGGAGAAGAATCCGACTGTAGCAGCTTTGGGATCGAGACCGTTGGTGCGGAGTACCTGGCGGATCTGGTCAACGTTTTTCGCGGCGCGTTGGTAGGCTTCTTGCGAGCTGTTATCTTGCGCGGAGACGTTCATCTGAAGTTCCGCGGTGTCGGGCGCGGCTTCGAATTTGCCGTCGGCGCCTACGTAGACCGTGTTGGGTTGGGCGGTGACGGACGGGTGATCTTGGGCCACCACGCCGATTGCGGAAAGAGCGACGAATGAGAAAAGTAGAGTCGAGAATTTCATAACGCCTCCCTGGCGATCATCAGCAGGTTATCGCTTGCGCTCAAGGATAGAACGTTAAGAGGCGGGGAAATTGCGGGGGGAAAGCTGACCCCAACGGCTAAAGCCGCATTGTTGTCGGATTAATACAGCGCGGCTGGAAGCCGCGCCCTTTCAAAACAAGTTCGAGAGAGCGTAGATTATCGCAGCATCAGGTTGCGATCCAGGCGAATTTCCAGGGCTGTGCCTTTATCGAGGATCAAGTCGTGGCCGGATTCGAAGGCTGTCATGGCGCTGTCGGCGGCGCCGTTTCCGGCACCGGCTGCGGCTCCGCGCTTGCCTCCACCATTGTGAGCGCCAGCGGCCGCGCCTTCACCGGCTCCGACTACTACGGCTTCAGCGATTTCTTCTTTGCTCATTCCCTTTCGGCCGATTTCACCTTCTTCTCCAATTTGCTTCAAGCCATGTTCGCCGGGAACACCCGTCACCGTGGCGATGAGAGGAGCCCATCCGTGACCAGTGTCGATTTCGTCGAAGCTCAGCAAGAGGCGGCGGTTCAACCCGGGCTCGACGGCGCTGACGTGGCCGTGAATCTTTCGCCCTGCGTTCAGGGTCTCGCCGTCTGTTGCCTGAACCGGCTCGGCGAGACGGGCATTGAAATGGTCTCCGGCCTTGACGGAGTGGGTGTCGAGCTTGTCCATGAGCTGAATCAGAACGACTGTGCCCTGGGGAATTGCGTTGGTTGGAGCAGGTGGGGCGTCCTGGGCAAAGAGCGGAAGACAAATGAGCGCGAGAATCGCAATGAGGCCGCTGGCCGTTTTAGACATAGGGTCTCCTGGGAAGTGGCAGTTGATTGGATGGAGGGAAGGCTGGTTTGGCTGCTTGGCGGTAAAGCTATGACGGTGCAGGTTTTGCGGGTGACCAGTGCAGAGTGGTCGGCGCAGTTATGCCGCGAAGGACAATGGGTTCCTCTATCGTCGCTGCGCGACTTGTCGGAATGACAAGAGCTTTAGCCTGCTGCGGGGTGTGGGCCAGCGACAGCGAGGACATCGACATTGAGCGAATTCGAGTGAAGTCCGGCGACAGTTGTGGATGGGACCTTACCAGTGGCGGGCATCATGCCTACGGCACAATTCTTGCCGGATTGCTTGGCGCGGTGCAGGCCGCGGTCGGCGAGGGTAAGTACCTCTTCATAGCTGAGGGCACGGGGATTGTCGGCAAACCAGGGGAAGGCGGCCCATCCCATCGAGCAGGTGCGATGAATCGTCTGCTCGGACTTGCCGAGCTGGAAGGGCGCATCTGCCACCGCGGAAAGGACACGACGGGCGAGGAGTTCGGCTTCGTTGCGGTCGGTGTAGCGGGAGACGATGAGGAACTCTTCTCCACCCCAACGGACGAGAACGTCGGAGTGGCGAATGGAAGAACTGATCCGTCGCGCCATTTCCACCAACAGGCGATCTCCAATGTCGTGTCCGTATCGATCGTTGATCTCTTTGAAGTTGTCGGCGTCGATCAGATAGAACACAAGGTCGCGGGTGTGAGAGTCGCGTTGGTCAGCGTGGGAACGAAGCGCCTGGCCGACGTCGGCTTCGATCGTGGCGGAGAAATAGCGGCGATTGCGGAGTCCGGTGAGAGGATCGGTCAGCGAGGCCTCTTGCAGCACCTGGTTAGTGCGGCGCAATTCGATGTTGAGACGGCGATGTTTCATAAATAACAAGAGCGCCATCACGAACATTGCGGATAGCGTTACGAGCACGCGGAAGTGGGACGCACGATCGGGCAATCGGGGATCGAGCAAGGCGTAAAGAGCGACGATGGGCAGCGAGAGAACCGCAATCGCGGAGAGATTCGACATCCAGGAGTTGTAGGACTCTTCTGATGTTTCCTGCGCCGGGACAAGCTCGGCTCCGAGCCACGCGGCGACCGAATAGAGGGCGAAGGAGCCAGAGTAAGGAATGTCGTACCAACTGCCGGTGAAGTAGATGTCTTTTTCAAGAGCGCGGTTCAGGATGAAGAACCAGGTGTAGTTGAAAATGACCGCCACCAGGAATGCGCCGTAGAACTTTCTCCATTTGCCCGAAGTCTGCATCCAGAAAACGGAGAGTACCGCGACAAACAAGCACGCTTCGACAATCGACAGCAGATCAAAATTCCGGTTGTAGCCATCCTGGTTCACATAGGCGTACTGCCAGCAAACGACTTGGGAAACGTAGAGATATAGCCACCAGACGAAGAGCAGTGAGAAATCGAGAATGCCGAGCCGGGCACTTTGAGCGGAGGGCTCGCGATGAGGACGAAGCAATAAACCGGCCATCATGGGCGCGCCGGCGAGAAAGAGCAGCGCGTCCGCGGGATGCATCGGGGGCATCTGGTGTTGGAGATAGAGGTCGTAATAGATCCAGACACACTGGTCGGCGAACCAGAGGGCCCATCCGACGGCCTGGAGCATCCAGAACCAGCGCATGCGGCCTTTGCTGCGGAGACCGAGTACAGCGAAGGGAAACAGGGCGGCCAGCATGAGCAAACCGCTGGAGATGTCGCTGACACCGGTCAGAAACAGACCACGAGGCAGGAAAACGCACGCCGCTGCGAGCACGGCCACCAGAATGGCGGCCGCGACTACCGAGATTTTCAGCGGATTCCAGCGCTTCAAGAGTTCGCTCCCCACGAGCGAATTTACTTAGCCCCTGTTGAATAGGCGGCCCGGTACGACTGACCCGCGATTTCGCGGCGCAGGTCTTCCCAAATCTTGTCGGGCATTTCGAGAAATACCTTCACGATTTCCGGATCGAATTGCTTCCCTGACCACCGGGCAATCTCTTCACGCGCCGCCTTGAACGACTGCGCCGGACGATAAGGACGGTCGGATGTGATGGCGTCGAGAGTGTCAGCAATGGAGAAGATTCGCGCCCCGAGCGGAATTTCATCACCCTTCAAGTTTCGTGGATAGCCGGTGCCATCGAAGCGTTCCTGGTGCGAGTAAACGATGTCGGAGGCTTCGGTCAGGAACGGAATCTTCTTAAGCATCTGATAGCCGCGGTATGCGTGCTCTTGCATGATCGCGACCTCCTCTGGCGTGAGCTTCGCCGGCTTGCGGAGGATCGCGTCGGGGATGGCCATCTTTCCGATGTCGTGCAAAAAGGCGCCACGGGCAATGACTGCGATTTGTTCGCGCGGCATGCCTAGGGCTTGGGCGATGGCGATGGTGAACAGCGTGACACGGCGCGAGTGGCCTTCGGTCTCGGCGTCTTTCAGGTCGAGCGCGTCTCCTAAGGCTTCGAGTGTGATGTCGTAGGATCGCTCGAGATTCTGCATGGCGGCCTGGAGTTGATCGGTGCGGGCTTTCACGAGTGATTCCAGATTTGTCTGATAGGTGCGGTTCTCGAGTTTGAGACGGCGGTTTTCCAGCGCCCGGCTTACGGTGTTCAGCAATTGCTCGCGCTCGAAGGGCTTGAGGAGATAGTCGTAGGCTCCATTGCGGATGGCGGCCAGGGCCACGGAGATGTCATGGACGGCGGTAACCATGACAACGGGCATGTCGGGATATCTCTCTTTGGTGCGCTCGAGAAGGCCGATGCCGTCCAAGTCGGCCATCATGAGGTCGGAAAGCATCAGTTCGAATTCTTCGCCGGAGTTGAGGACGGCCAGCGCCTCCATGCCGGAACCTGCTTGTTTGCAGAGATATCCGGCTGTGCCGAGCATGGAAGCCACAATTTCGCGGATAGGCTCTTCGTCGTCGACGACCAAAATGCGTTCAGCCATAGGAATACACGAAAGTCTATCGGCGATTGTAACGCTTAGGCCATATTCCGAAAGTAATCATTGAGGTCCGGAAACTGCATCGAGAAATCGAGGCCTCGTGATATTCATCAGCAAGGAAAACGTACGTCCGCGCGATGAACGCAGCCCTCTGGTCGATCTGGAATTCGGCGGTAACGCTTGGGATCAAGCCGTCAGCGGCAGAGCTGACTCTGCTGATCCTGCTGGGCGCATCTTTGCTTGCGCTGCGGGCATTTCGTGAGAATTATCTAAAGCTCTGGGTTGGAGGTTGGGCAACGCTGGTCGCCTCCCGGCTAGCCGAGCACGCTCTTTCAGCGAAGATTCCGGCGCCGTTTGATGTGGTGGTAGCGCACGCCACGTTCGTGCTGGCCGTCGGGTTGCTGGCAGGCGCAGTTCTGCTTTATGCGAAGATTCGCGACCTGTTCATTCCGCTGACGATCATCACTCCGCTTCTGGTCGGTTTTGCCGGCGCCCGAGTCCTGCTCTGGCCTGACTCCGTGCCGGTACGCATGGCATTGGAAGTCAGCTACCGCATCGTTTTGATCACGGCATCCATTGCTTTATTACGAGCGCGCCGAGGACGTTGGGAGCCTTCGGCGTGGCTGCTGGCTGTGTGTCTGCCTCTGCTGCATTTGACCTGGACGCCATTCACCGATCAGATTCCCGCGTCTGCTTCGCTGACTGCCGAAGTTGCGTTGGCGGTAAGCATGCTTCTCGTCGCGCTGGGCGAAGCACATTCGCAAGACCTGCGGCTGCGGGCGATGCAGGCGATTACGAACAGTATCGCTAGTGCACAGCAGCACGGCAGCATTGTGCAATGCGCCGTGGAAGAGTTAAGACGCGCGTCGCATGCCCGTTCTGCATGGTTCCGACTGGTTGAGAGTGGCCATCTTATAGCGACGCATGCGGCCGGAGCTTCTGGGGATTTCCTGCGCGATTCAGGATTCTCGGAGATCACCGACAAAGTCACGAAGCAGTGGGAGAAGCGCCTGCCGCAGGTTACGAAGTTTTCCGACACCGCCAGTGAGTCGTCCGAGTGCCTCGCGGCCGAGAAGATTGCGCAGGTCGTATCGATACCGGTCGTCGGGAGTAAGGCGCCGATCGGAGTGTTGCTGCTCGGGACAGGGATGAGCCGTCAGTGGACACCGGAGGAACTGGACTTTCTCCAGGCATGCGCGAAGCAGTTGGCTCTGGCAGTCGAAAACTTCCGATTGCTGGAACAGGTATTGCGTTCGCAGCGGCAGTGGATGAATACGTTCGATTCCATCCATGACGTGATTGTGGCGCACGATTCCGATTACCGCGTCATTAAAGTCAACCAGGTGCTGCTGGAGCAGTTGGGGAAAGCAGCGGCCGACGTCATGGGCAACACGTGTGAAGCGGCCCTGCCGCACACCTTTGGCGAATGGAGCGGGTGTCCATATTGTGCCCGAGGAGGCGACGAAGAGTTTACCGAGGGAGCCGATCCCTGCTTTGGCGGCTTCTCGGTGGTTTCAACTTCTTCCTACACCGATCAGGGAGCGCAGCAGAAAGGCACGATCCACGTTGTTCGCGATATCACGGCGAGGCGATCTGCGGAAGAAAAATACCGTTTGTTGTTCGAGCAGGTGCAGGAAGGCGTCTACGTGGCGGATCCAAATGGCCGGATCATCGATTGCAACGATGCTTTCGTGCACATGCTCGGCTACAGCAACCGGGACGAATTGCTGGTGTTGAATCTGGATTCCGAGATTTGTGTCGATCCCAAGCAGCGGGAAGCCTTCCGTCAAGAGATCGAGTCGCACAACTACGTACGCAACTTTGAAGTCACCCTACGACGCCGGGACGGCACGATTCTGCTGGCGATGGAGAGCAGTTTTGCGACCCGCGATGCGACCGGCAACATGGAGCGGTATCAGGGATTCGTTCTCGACATGACGGAGAAGCGCCGCGCCGAGGACGAGATGCAACGGCGCAATCGCGAACTGAATGCGCTGAACGCAATGGCGGTGGTTGCGGCGCAGTCCTTTGACCTGGACGAAATACTTAACCTGACCCTGCGACAGGTGGTGACGTTATTTGGGGCGGAAAGCGGGACAGTCTATCTCTCCGACACAGATTCGCCAACGTATCGGCGGCGAGCCGCTTGGGGGCCACGAAGCCGTGACAAAGCGCGTCCCGCCGAGATGGTGTTCGCCGATGGCTTTGGCGATCTGGTGATGCGGTCGCGTGCCGAAGTGGTCACCGCGGAATACCTGCCGCACCTGCCGGCGAATGTCGCCGAATTCATGAAATCGGACCCCGATCGTTCCTGGCTCTGGGTATTGTTCTGGGCCAAAGACAGCCCGGTCGGACTCATGGGACTGTGCAGCAACGCGGGTTATCAATATTCGTCGAACGACGAGAATCTTCTGGTCGCGATCAGCCGGCAATTGGCCACGACGATCGAGAAAGTCCGGTTGTACGAAGAGACTTGCCGTGCGTATGAAGATTTGCGCAAGACGCAGGAGCAACTGCTGCAGAGCGAAAAGATGTCGGCGGTGGGACAGCTCATTGCCGGGGTCGCGCACGAACTGAACAACCCGCTGACGGCGATCCTCGGGTACGCGCAGTTGCTCGAGACGGAAGGCTTGAATTCACGTGCGCAGGACTTCGTCAGCAAGCTATTCAAGCAGGCGCAGCGGACGCATCGCGTCGTACAGAACCTGCTCTCGTTCGCACGGCAGCGCAAACCCCAGCGGGATGAAGTCGATATCCGCAAGGTAATCGAAGAAACGATCACGCTGCGCGACTACGACCTCAAGAGCAACAACATCAAACTGGAATCGAGCTTCCCTTCCGAACCGGCCATGGTGGTTGCTGATCCGCACCAGCTTGAGCAGGTGTTCCTGAACATCATCAACAATGCGGTCGATGCGATTCTGGAGACCGGGCGAAATGGCTCGCTCAAGATTCGCGTCAGCACCCAGAATGGCCATGTGTGCACGCAGTTTATCGATGATGGGGCGGGGATCAAGGATCCGAAGCGCATCTTCGATCCGTTCTACACGACGAAGAACGTCGGCAAAGGGACAGGACTTGGGCTTAGCATCTGCTACGGCATCGTGAAGGAACACGGCGGGGACATTACGGCGAATAACAATCCTGAGGGTGGGGCGATTATCGAAGTGCGCCTTCCGGCCACTGCCGAAACCGCTTCTCTTCCGGAAGCTACGACGCCGGCGCCTCGTCAGCACGAGGGAGCGATCGCTGGCCGGGTTCTGCTGGTTGAGGAAGAAGACGGAGTGCTGGAATTTGAACGTGACGTCCTTGCGGGATGCGGCGCGACGGTTGTCACGGCCAAGAACGTAGAGGACGTGAAAACCCGGCTTTTGTCCGAGGCCTTTGAAGCCATCATCATGAACGGCAAGATGCCGGAATGGAGCGCCAAAGATTCCTACGGGTGGGTGAAGCAGAATTGCGCCGGTATGGACAGGCACATCCTGTACACCTTTTCGAATGGAGTCGAGCTTGGGGAGGGACGGAGCTTCCTGCAAGAAAATAACGTGCCCTATCTGGTGAAACCCTTCGAGGTGGCTGAACTCATCAGCCAGGCGCGCAAGCTGCTGCAGAAATCGCTAGCAGCGGGCGCGGGAACAGACTAGCTTCCAGAACGTGTTCCTCTCGCCTCTGAAAAGTCCTCTCACAACTCACCTTTCGCTCCTCCGGAGCTTGTATCTCTGGCACTTTCCTCCCACGGCTCACGCCGCGGGCTGCAATCTATCGCCGCTTCGCGGCTGTGAGCGGTTTGTGCATTTTACTTTTCGGCGCACAGTGCCGCTGCGACTGCGGCCCTGAATCATACAAGCCATCATTTTCCTGCGTAGGTTTTTGGGGAGCCGATCCCAGTGCACTCATCGAAACCGATTGTGCATTGCGAAGCTCCCTGAGTGATGTCGTTGAAACGTTCGGAATACAAAGTCTGGTTCGCGAGCTCCTTGTACAACGCCGTCAGCTCGATGACGCTGGTCTTGGCCTTGTGGCCTGCCGCATTCACAATGCCCGCAAAGGTCGGTGAGGCCCAACTGGTGCCGCCCACCGAAAACCAGTTACCCTCGAGATAGATCGGAGCACAGCAGAAATCAGAGGCAACGTCGGGATATCCACGATGGGTCCCCACGACATTGGCAACGCCATTCTGATAAGCCGGTCTGGGCTCGTAGGGACTGAGATCGCCGCCGCCACCTCCGGAGTAGTAAACCTCATTGACGAAGTTGCCGTTCGAATCGCGATTGAAGTATGTGCCGCCGACCGAGACAACGTTGGGAGATGCTCCGGGATAAATGCTGACGTCGAGCCCGCTGTCGCCGCTGGCGGCGAAAAAGACCACGCCCTTGGTAGTGAAATAGCGGTCCCAGGACAATTCCTGGCTGACTTCCGGATCGCCCCAACTCATACTGACGACACCGCCTCCGGCCTGGGCAACGAGTTGAGCAGCCAGTTGAACAGCGGCCCAAGTGGGGTCGGTGTTTTTGAGATCAGATACGACGAGATACATCTTGGCTTGAGGGGCCATGGCATGGGCCCACTCGATGTCGAGCGCCTCTTCGACGAGCCAACCTGAGTAGACCGGAGGGCGCTTTGTGCCGGGCCAAGTTACGGTCAGATCGGCGGGAGGTATTCCATAGTAGGAGGAAAAGGCCGCGAGATCCTGAGCAGCCGTCGGATAATACCCCGCATCCACGATGGCGATTGCGCCCCAACCGCCCGTAGGCACGGCGGTGCTCGTCGCCACCGGACAGCCAGCAGGCCCGCTTACCAGCTGATAGACGCAGGCGAGGGAACCTGGAGTTTCCACTCCTGAAGACGGCTGGGCTGCGGGTTGATCGGAGTCCACAAAGAAATAGTTCGTGTGATGACGGCCTGGTTGAGGAATGCTCGATTCCGGAATGATGATTCTGTGGCCGTTAAACACTGCTTCCTGGCTTTGGGCAACGCCATGAGAAGCGGTGAAGAAAAAGAGGAAAGCGATCGCAAGAATTGTGACCGCTGTCGCACGCAACAACCTAAGAGAGCTCTTCATCGTGTGGACTCCAACTGCGTATTTTGTAGGGCGTAATAATCACCTGTAAGGACGGGCAAAAGCAAGAGCGCATCGACTGAAATTGAACGCTAAAGCAGAGAGGCGTGTCTCCTGCACTTTCTTCTCACACGCTATTTCTCTTCCACTCCGAAAGCGAGCAACACATTTCCGGGCATGCCTCCCCACTGCGCGTAACCCGAGTACACGTAGACCATGCCTCCGACGATGGCGGGGCCGCCTGCGTCGATGGCTCCGCCGCGAGCTTTCTGGCCGTTGACCGTGTCGTAGTCGCGCGCTGTGTCGGAGTCCCAAACGACTTCGCCGGTCTTCGCTGAATAGGCGCGGAAGCGTCCGTCGACTGAGCCGGCGAAAACAACACCTGGAATTGCCGAGACCGCGCCCATTTGAGCGGGGCTGCATTGCTTGCGGTTTCCGCAGCTTGCAGGCAGTGCGCTCCACACTTTTTTCCCCGTCGCCAGATCCAAGGCGAATATGCCGCCGCCCCTCTCGGGATCGAGTTCGAATACTCGCATTCCAGGATGATCGGGGTCGGGAGTCTTCGCGCGGAAGGCCATATCGGAAAGGGCGACGTACATATTTTGCTGATCGACGGCAGATCCCCATTCCATTCCGCCCAGAACACTGCCTTTGCCGACTCGCGTTTGCCACAGAATCTTTCCTTGCGCGTCGGGATCGAGAGCGTGAGCAACGCCTGATTTTTGGCCGATGACCAGGACCTGTTTGCCATTTTGCAGAGAAGCGAGGATTGGTGGCTGTCCGAAATCGAAGTCTGGGCCTTTCGAGTCTGGGCAGTTCGTCGTTTCCGATCTGGCGCAGTCGACGGTGAAAGCATCACCTGCGGTCATTTGCTGCGACCAGAGAATTTGGCCGGTCGCGCGATCGAGAGCGAGGACGGCATCACTGGTCTTTGTGGGTGGGTCGGAATAGTTGTCGCCGGTAGCAACATAGATTGCGTTTCGTTTCGTGTCGATGGTTGGGGTGGACCAGACGGCTGCGCCGGAAGGTCCCCAGCGCTGTGCTCCAGCCTTCGTCTTCGAAGTCGCCTTGGGCGGCTCTCCAATCGTGTACGTCTGCCAATTGACCTTGCCGGTGGCAGCTTCGAGTGCGACGACGCTTCCGCGAAACTTGCAACACTCATACTTGGGGTCAGCGCCAGCGAGTTCCTCGAACGAAGAAACTCCAACATACACGGTGCCTTGGTAGTAGCTCGGTGTATCGGTAATGACGGCAGCCGGATGGGCGTCGACATGAACCTTCCAAAGGAGCTTGCCTGTGCCGGCCTCGATCGCGTATGCGTTGGCTCTTGCGTCGCCGAAAAAGACCGCGGGGTTGCCGGCATCGCTCACTACGACTCCAGAGCGGATCGGGGCCTCCGAGGTGAACTCCCAATACTGGCATCCGCTCTTTGGATCTAGCGCGTAGACTTTTCCGACACCTGATGTGACGAAGAGACGGCCAGCCGCGACTACGGGCTGTCCGCGCGCGTTGACAACGTCTCCGAGGCCGAAAGCCCAGCGGAGTTGCAGTTTCGGTACGTCGGCCAGACTGAGACCGGCGGCATCTGCGCTCTGGAATCGCGAATTTGTGAGGCCATTGCCGAAGCCATTCCAGCCGGGTCCTGACGTTGAGGGATTCGCGTTACTGCATTGATTGGACGTCGGAACCGCGGCAGCCTCTGTTTTTTTACCGCTGGAGAGAAAAGCCGCGACGGCCTGACGATCCTGAGCACTGAGGTCCTTGGCCTGTTCCCGCATCAGGCCGGAGTCCAACGCTCGCAGAATTGCTTCATTGCTCATGGAACGGAGCGTGGCGACTGAAGGAGTACGACCCTGCGGAGAATCGTGGCAGGCTGCACAGTGTTGCGAATAGACGGCGGAGCCGTCCTGGGCAAAGGCCGCACAGCACAACACCAACAGCACAAACAGAGGTGATCTCATTACGCCCCCACAAGCGCAATTGAAGCCGCGCAATTATAGCGTCAGGGCCGCGAAACGCACAGCAATTCACAGGTGGGCCGGAATTCTGTTGCGATAGACTAGGTATGTCCAATGTCCCAATTCGTCCACCTGCATCTGCATACCGACTACTCCCTGCTTGACGGCGCCTGTGACGTTGAAAAGCTCTGCGAACACGTAAGCAAGCTGGGCATGCCGGCGGTCGCGATGACCGATCACGGCAATATTTTCGGCACCGTCCACTTCGTGAATGCCGCCTACAAGCATGGCGTAAAGCCGATCGTGGGCTGCGAGCTTTACATCTGCAAGAAGGAAGACCACCGCGCTGCTCCCGAGGGCGATACCTACAATCACCTTGTGGTGCTTGCGCAAAATGAAGAGGGATACAGGAATCTCGCGAAGATCACCTCTGAGGCCTCACTGCATGGCTTCTATTACAAGCCGAGAATCAGCAAGAAGTTTTTGGCCGAACATTCACGTGGGCTGATCGGACTCTCCGGATGTTTGAAGGGCGAAGTCGCCGAGCGTTTAGTTGAAGGCAACTACGACGCGGCGCGCGTTGCCGCCGGCCAGTTCGCCGATATCTTCGGCAAAGAGAATTTTTATCTCGAGATTCAGGATCAGGGGCTGGAACTCGAGCACCGGATCCATGCTGGCCTGTTCAAGCTGGAACAAGATCTTGGCCTACCGCTGGTGGCGACCAACGACAGCCACTATCTTTGCGAAGACGATGCGCACGCACAGGATGTGATGGTGTGCATCCAGACGGGCAAGTCGATTCGCGATACTGCGCGCATGAAGTTCGATGGCACGCAGTTTTTCGTCAAAGACGCGCAAGCGATGCATCGCGTATTTAAAGACTCGCCGGACGTTCTGACGAGAACGCTCGACATCGCGGAGCGCTGCCATCTGAAGCTGGAAAAGGTTCCGAATCCGTTTCCGCAGTTTGAGGTTCCCGACGGATACACGATCGACAGCTACTTCGCGCATGTTACGCGCGAAGGCTTTGCGCGGCGGCTGGAAACGCTTCGCCCACTCAGTGAGAAGGGGCGGCTAAAGCATTCGTTGAGCGATTACCAGCAACGGCTGGAGCGGGAACTCGGCATCATCCAGCAGATGAAGTTTCCTGGGTATTTCCTGATTGTTTGGGACTTTATCCGCTATGCGAAGGAGAACGGCATTCCTGTCGGACCGGGGCGAGGATCTGCAGCCGGATCGCTTGTTTCCTATGCGCTGGGCATCACCGATATCGATCCTTTGCAGCATGAATTGCTGTTCGAGCGGTTCTTGAATCCTGAGCGCGTGTCGATGCCTGATATTGACATCGACTTCTGCATGAATCGCCGCGGAGAGGTGATTGATTACGTTACGCGAAAATACGGGCGGGACAACGTGGCGCAGATCATCACGTTCGGCACGATGGCGGCGAAGGCGGCGATCAAAGATGTTGGGCGGGCGATGGACATTCCCTATGCCGATGTGGACCGCATCGCCAAGCTCGTCCCCACGCAGCTGAACATCACTCTGGAGAAGGCGATTGAAGAAGCACCCGCGTTGCGTGAGGCGATCGAGAAAGATGGGCAGATCCGCGAACTTTTCCAGACTGCGAGGAAACTGGAAGGGCTGGTACGCAACTCCGGGGTGCACGCTGCCGGAGTCGTGATTTCGCCGCGGCCGCTGACAGAACTCGTTCCGTTGCATCGCACGAAGAACGACGAAATCGTGACCGCCTACGACATGGTTGCCATCGAGAAGATGGGCCTGTTGAAGATGGACTTCCTCGGGCTGACCACGCTTACGATTCTGACCGACGCGTTGAAGCTGATCGCACAAACGCACGGTAATGCGGGGATGCCGGTTCTGAGCAGCGAGGAGAACTGGCCCAAGCCCATTCCAGTGAAGCTCGATGACATCCCGCTTGAGGACCAGAAGACTTACGAAAATGTCTTCCACAAAGGATTGACGTCTGGCGTATTCCAGTTTGAGTCGCACGGCATGCGGGATGTGCTGCGCAAGTATCAGCCGAACTCGATTGAAGATCTCACCGCTCTCAATGCGCTTTATCGTCCCGGCCCGATTCAGGGCGGCATGATCGACGACTTTGTCGACCGCAAGCATGGGCGGAAGAAGGTCGAGTACGACTTGCCGGAGTTACAGGAGATCCTGCAGGAAACGCTGGGCGTGATCGTGTATCAGGAACAGGTGATGCAGATCGCGAACCGGATCGCAGGCTACTCACTGGGCGACGCTGATCTTCTCCGACGCGCCATGGGCAAGAAGAAGCCGGAAGAGATGGCGCAGCAGCGCGAGCGATTTGTAAAAGGGGCAGCCGAGCGCAAGTTTCCGGCGAAGAAGATCGAAAAGATATTTGATCTGATGGCGCAGTTTGCGGGATATGGGTTCAACAAGTCCCACTCCGCGGCCTATGCCCTGCTGGCGTATCACACGGCGTATCTGAAGACGCATTTTCCGGTTGAATTCATGGCGGCGTTGTTGACGTCCGTTACCGGTTCGACGGACGACGTGGTGAAGTACATCAACGAATGCCGCGAGATGGGAATTGCAGTCGAGGCGCCGGACATCAACGTTTCCGATGCGAACTTCACACCACACGGCGAGAACATTCGATTCGGATTGGCCGCGGTGAAGAACGTTGGGGGAAATGCGATCGAGTCGATTGTCGCTGCGCGCAAGAAGCTTGGACGATTCAAATCGATTTTCGAGTTCTGCGAGAACGTCGATCTTCGCTTGCTTAACAAGCGCGTGCTGGAATCTCTGATCAAGAGCGGTGCCATGGATTCGCTTGGTCGGCGCGCTCAACTGATGGCCGTCCTTGATAAGGCCATGGAGCAAGCGCAGAAAGCGCAGCGGGACGCCGAATCCGGCCAGCATGGTTTATTTGGCGTCTTCCAACTGGAAGAAGCGGAAACCCAAAACGATCGACTGCCGAATATTCCGGACTGGGACGAGCACACGCGCCTGGCAGCGGAAAAAGAAATTCTTGGCTTCTTCATCACCGGCCATCCGCTGGAGAAATACAAAGACAAGCTGCAGGACCTGCGCGCCTTGAGCATTGAAGAGATCGCGTCGATGACCAAGTCCACCGCAAAAGACGAAACTATTGTGACCGCGGGGATCATCACCAATGTGCGCGTGTTGAAATCGAAGAAGGGCGACTTCTATGCGCAGGCTAATCTCGAAGATATGTCGGGATCGATTGAGATGATTGTCTTCCCTGAAGCGTACAAACGCCTGGGCGAGAAGGTGAAGTTGGAAGTGCCGGTACTCGTGAAAGCCGGGGTTCGAATCGAAGAGGGAGCCAACCCGAAGATCACGGCGGCTGAGATCATGACGCTCGAAGATGCCAAGGTTCCATTGCCCCGGGCGATCCGTGTGCGCATTCCGCTGGAGAATTCGGTCGAGTCGACGATCGACGGTTTGCACTCTCTGTTTCTCGAGCGGAAGGGCGAGGCCAAGGTATTGTTTGACGTGGAGCGAGAGGGAGATTTCATGGTGGTGATGGAAGCGGAAGGCTATAATGTCGTTCCAGACCGAAATTTCATTGCCCGCGTGGAACAACTATGCGGGCGCGGCAGCGTTCGCGTGATCAGCTGATTGCAAACATGCCTTTAACGGAAAAAGCGCAGCAGGAATTCGAGCAGATTGAGCGGCAGGTCGCGGAGATGGAGTCGAACAGTCCCGATGACGCGACTCGCCGCGAAATCGCGAAGTTGCAGGACCGCCTCGACCAGCTCCGGCTCGAAATGAACGCGCCTCCTACCGCGTGGCAGAAGACTGAACTGGCACGGCATCCCCAGCGTCCGCAGACGCTCGACTATATCGAACGCGTCTTTACGGACTTTAGCGAAATTCACGGGGATCGCGGATTTGGAGACGACGCCGCGATCGTGTGTGGGATGGCGCGCTTTCACGGGGACGAAGTTCTGGTCGTCGGCACGCAAAAAGGGCGTGATATGAAGCAGCGTGTCCACCGGAATTTTGGCACGCCGCATCCTGAGGGTTATCGAAAGGCGATTCGGGTAATGCAGATCGCGGAAAAATTCCGGCGGCCGATCTTCACGCTAATCGATACGGATGGCGCGTATCCGGGCATACACGCGGAAGAGCGCGGTCAGGCGGAAGCGATTGCATACAATCTGCGCGAGATGGCGCGGCTGGAAGTGCCAATCATCGCTACGGTAATTGGAGTGGGAGGAAGCGGAGGCGCATTGGCGATCGCGGTGGCCGACCGCGTTCTGATGATGGAAAACGCGATCTACTCCGTGATCTCTCCGGAGGGTTGTGCTGCCATCATGTGGCGAGACGCGACCAAGAAAGAACTGGCGGCGGAGGCTATGCGCATCACTGCGACCGACTTGAGCGAGCTTGGGTGCATCGATGATATTGTGCCTGAGCCGGAGGGCGGCGCGCACCGCGATCACGAGGCTGCGGCAAACCTGCTCGACGCGACTTTGCAAAAGCATTATGCCGAGTTGAAGAACATCCCGCCCGCCGAATTGGTCGCCTCACGATATAATAAGTTCCGTACGATCGCCCAGTTCTATAAGTCCGAGGCGTGAGTTCTTGGGCGCATTCCCCTCAGCGCTCTCCGCGTCGTTCCTTGAGGCACTCGGTGCGTCCAAAATCTTTTGAACCGCTGAGTTCGCCAAGAAATCCGCAGAGCGCGCCGAGAAAAGCTCCTGCCGGACCATGAGAGCTACTACAGACGGGGGCGGTTGGCCACGACTGGCGGGCGAAGCCGCCGTATAATAGATAGGTTTCCTCCTCTCGCAATTCAATTCGGGCGAATGGGTTCAGCCGGTAACTGAAGGAAGGTGTAGGGATGGCCACAACGGATGTCGTGCCCCGCGGATCGACCGGAGGCACAGGCAAGCAACGCATCGTCAACGACATGAGCATCCAGGTCGCGACGGTCAACGGCTCTGGTTCACAAAGTTCCAACACAGTTCTGCTGCGCGCAATTTTCCAGATGGGCGTGCCGGTTTCCGGGAAGAACATGTTCCCGTCGAACATTGCCGGCCTTCCCACCTGGTATACGATCCGCGCCAATAAGAACGGTTACATCGGACGCAAGAAGGAGATTGACTTCCTGGTTGCGATGAATCCCGAGACGGCGACGGAAGACACAATGTCGCTCGCTCCGGGCGGGTCCGTTCTGTATGACGAGCCTCTGGCACTTCATAAGCTCCGCAATGATTTGATTTTCTACTCGGTCCCGTACGACAAGATCGTCGCGCAGGTCTGCCCTGAGGCCAAACTGCGCAAGCTGGTCAAGAACATGGTGTACGTGGGAGTAGTCGCGTGCCTGCTCACGATCGACATGGCCGAAGTGGAGAAGGCGATCCGAAAGCAGTTCGCGAAAAAGGTGAAGGCCGCGAACTTGAACCTGGCGGCGGCCCAGGCGGGATTTGAGTACGCGAAGGCGAATCTGGAGAAACGCGGCGCGTTCTATATCGAACGCATGGACAAGACCGCGGGCAAGATCATCATCGACGGCAACTCGGCCGCAGCGCTGGGCTGCATGTTTGCCGGGTGTACCGTCGTAACCTGGTATCCGATTACTCCGTCGTCATCGCTCGTGGAAACGATGATCGAGTACATGAAGGAATATCGAATCGGTCCTGATGGTAAGGCAACATTCGCAATCGTTCAGGCTGAAGATGAACTCGCTGCGATCGGCATGGTGATTGGCGCGGGCTGGGCCGGTGCACGCAGCATGACGGCGACCGCTGGCCCTGGGATCTCGCTGATGGCGGAGTTTGCCGGGCTGGCTTATTACGTTGAAGTTCCCGGAGTTATCTGGGACATTCAGCGCGTAGGCCCATCAACAGGGCTTCCTACGCGCACCTCGCAGGGCGATTTGCTGTCGACGGCGGTTCTCTCGCACGGCGACACGAAGCACATCATGCTGATTCCCTGCTCTGTTGAGGAATGCTTCACGATGGCGACTGAGGCGTTCAACCTTGCGGAGCAGTTCCAGACTCTTGTGTTCGTCATGTCGGACCTTGATCTCGGGATGAACAATTGGATGTCGGATCCGTTCCCGTATCCCACGACGCCGATCAAGCGCGGCAAGGTTCTGAGCAAGGAAGATCTCGATCGGCTGGGCGGATTCGCGCGGTACAAAGATATCGACGGCGATGGAATTGGTTACCGCACTTTGCCTGGCACTTCTCATCCGGCGGCGGCTTATTTCGCGCGCGGCAGCGGACATAACGAGAAGGCTCTTTACAGCGAGCGCGCCGACGATTTCGAGAACAATATGGAGCGCCTGAACCGCAAGTTTGAAACGGCGCGTTCCTTTGTCCCTCGGCCCGAAATCACGAAGGGGAACAACGCGAAGATCGGCATCATCGGGTACGGCACGTCGCATTGGGGGATCACCGAGAGCCGCGACCAGCTTCGCGAAGAGTACGCCATCGAGACTGACTACCTGCGACTGCGCGCTTACCCGTTCACGCGTGAAGTACACGAATTCATCGAGCATCATGAGCATGTTTACGTGGTCGAGCAGAATCGCGACGCACAGATGCTGAGTTTGCTCAAACTCGATGTAAAAGCCGAACTGATACCGCGGTTGCGGAGCATCGCGCACATCACAGGGCTGCCGCTCGACGCGCGGTCCATCACGGATGAACTGACCAGCATGGAGGGCAAGTAATGGGAACCACCACGGTTGAACCCGGCGCAGCTTCACCCGGACCTAAGACAAATCGTATTGGCCTGACCGTCATCGACTACAAGGGCGGAAAGACTACGCTTTGCGCGGGCTGCGGACATAACGCCATCTCCGAACGGATCATTGAGGCGATGTACGAAATGGGCGTCGAGCCTGAGTTCGTGATCAAGCCCAGCGGGATCGGCTGTTCGTCGAAGACCCCGGCGTATTTTTTGAGCCGCTCGCACAGCTTCAACGCAGTCCACGGGCGCATGCCTTCGGTGGCGACCGGCGCCCTGCTTGCCAATCGTAAGTTGGTCTGCATTGGCGTGAGCGGGGATGGCGACACTGCCTCAATTGGAATCGGGCAGTTCATGCATCTGATGCGCCGCAATCTCCCGATCATCTACATCATCGAGGACAATGGCGTTTATGGCCTGACCAAGGGCCAGTTCTCGGCTACTGCTGACCTTGGATCGAAGCTGAAGAGCGGCGTGTTGAATGACCTGCCTCCGATCGATACGTGCGCGCTGGCGGTTTCACTGGGTGCGACGCTCGTTGGGCGCTCGTTCTCCGGGGACAAGAAACAGCTCAGCGCCATGCTGAAGGCCGCCATTGCGCACAAAGGCACTGTTATGCTCGATGTGGTCTCGCCTTGCGTGACGTTCAACGATCACGAGGGTTCGACCAAATCCTACAAGTACGTGAAAGAGCACGAGGAGACTCTGCAGGACGTGAGCTTCGTTCCGCACTTCGAGGACATCGACGTCGACTATGATCCCGGATCGACGATCCAAGTGACGATGCACGATGGCTCCCGGCTGAACCTGCGGAAGCTGGAAGAAGATTACGATCCGACCAGCAAGATTCAGGCACTGACGAGGCTGACTGAGGCACATGAGAAAGGTGAGGTCTTGACCGGAGTGTTCTATGTGAATCCGAAGGCACCGAACTTCCTCGAGATGCTGAACGTGGTCGATCAGCCTCTGGCAACGCTGCCGGATTCGATGACGCGTCCGCCGAAGGAAGTGCTCGAGGCGTGCATGGAAGAGTTGCGCTAGTCTTACTCGAAAAGATTGAGGGCCTCCAGGTTGGAGGCCCTTTCTATTTGCGTTATGACAAGAGCTAAGCAGTCTTGAGCTGGCGCTCTCCGCTGTGCTCAGGATTCTCGCCGGGCTCGGGAAAGTCCGTGTCAGCATCCTTCAGCATCGGGTCCTGATCTCGATGTCCTAACTGTTCCTGCATTCCGATATTTCCAGGAATCTTGTGATCTTCGGTTTCCATTGCGCCCTTAGCGGTATCCTGGTCCAGTTTGGTATGAGTCATGATTCCACCTTTTGGCCTTTCAGCGAAGCGTGATGACAATAGTATGAAGAGTTCCGCTTCGAAGCCACTTTACCACTGCCCTGCCATGCGGAGAATAGCTATAAGTGACAGGAATGTGCCAAGAAACTATCGTCGCCGGGGATGAATAAGGTAGACTCGAATGCACGGGAATGAGCTTATGAAAACGTTTCTCCTTATTCTGATCGCCTGCGTGCTTTTCAGTACATTCTCTTTCGCAGC
>Ga0335079_10000853_pt1 | contig 34645 bp, 39 predicted proteins | sample Lox_Sample_33_FD_206719 | JGI IMG/M metagenome (GOLD analysis project Ga0335079, IMG submission 206719) | Soil microbial communities from Loxahatchee National Wildlife Refuge, Florida, United States - Lox_Sample_3.3 | ecosystem: Environmental > Terrestrial > Soil > Wetlands | place: USA...
TCGTCGGCGATTCCCAGGCCGTAGGCGCGAGGTCCTTCGACGCGGAAAGGCTGCTTAGCCAGCATGCCGCGCAGGTACACCGTGTCCATGTGCGCGAGCAGCAGGATCCGCTTCCTTCCCCTGCCCACGAAGCGCGCGAGCACTACCTTGCCGATCTTCGGCGGCGTGTCGGCCATGCGGTAGGCGTCGGCGCTGGTATCGACCAGCTCGACCTTGCCGCCGAGCGCCTGCAGGCGTCCCTCGATCAGGTAGGCGGCCTTCTCCAGCCCCTCGAGGTCGCGCGAGCCGGTCTCGATCGAGACGAGCTCGCGCAGCGTGTCGAGGTAGGGCTGTCTTTCCTTCTTCGCGAGGGAGAAAACCGGCTCCGCGGGCTGCGCGAACGCCGCGCCCGAGACCGCGAGCATCAGAACGGCGCAGAGTCTCACGGGCCCCCTCCGGCGACGTGCAAAGCGGGATTCTATCCTTTAGAGTCGGCTCATCGTGAGTCCTTCCCGTGTTCTCGACCGCAGGCTGATGGTCCTGCTCGCGGTGTCGGTGTTCGCCGGCGCGGGCACCATCCACTACCAGACGCCGATGCTCGCCGCCTTCGCCGCGGAGTTCCACGCGGACGCGGCGGCCGTCGGCTGGGTGGCGACGCTCACCTTCGGCGGGTTCCTGGCTGGCACCTTCTTCCTCGTACCGCTCGGCGACCGCTACGACAAGCGCCGCCTCATCCTCACAGAGCTCGCCGTGCTGATCGTCGCGCTCCTGGTGATGGCCTCGGCGCCCACGCTGCCGACGCTGGTCGCGGCGAGCCTCTTCGTAGGCTTCACCTCCGGCTTCGCGCAGCTCGTGATCCCGCTGACCGCCGAGCTCGCTCCGCCCGAGAAGCGCGGGCGCGTGATGGGGGCGCTGCTCGCGTGCCTGTTCCTCGGCATCCTTTTCGGGCGGCTTGCAGGCGGCTTCGTCGCGCAGTTCCTCGGCTGGCGCTGGCTCTACGTCGGGGCGGCGGTGATGCTCGCCGGGCTCGCCCCCGCCCTGGTGCTGTGGCTGCCGTCGATGCCCTCGAAGACGAGCGTCGGCTATCTGCGCCTGATGCGCTCGCTCTTCGAATACCTGCGCGACAACACGACGCTGCGCCGCGCCTCGACCCTGCAATTCCTGCTGGGCATCTCGTACGGCGGCTTCTGGGCGACCGTCGCGCCGATGATGCTGGCCCTCCACGGCTTCGGCCCCGCCCAGACCGGACTGCTCGCCATTCCCGGCGCGGCAGGGATCCTCTTCTCGCAGCCCGCGGGCCGATGGTCGGATCGCCGCGGCGCCTTTCCCATCGTGACCGCGGGCGTGTGCCTGGTGCTCGCGGCTTACGCTGCGTTCGCTTTCGCGCCGCTGTGGGTGGGCGCGGTGATCATCGGCGCGGTGCTGCTCGACTCGGGGCTGCGCTCGGCGATGGTCGCGAACCAGACGCTCATCACCGCCGTCGCGCCCGAAGCGCGCAGCCGCTTCAACACCGTGTTCGGCGCCCACATCTGGGGCGGCAACGCGGTCGGCGCCTTCCTCGCGAGCACCGCTCTGGCTCACTGGGGATGGATCGCGGTGTGCGCGATCGCCATGGGCGCGTCGTGCGCGGCGTTCGTGCTGCACTGGCGCACGCGCTGAGCTTCCCGGTACGATTCGCGCATGCGGGAAAAACTCGCCGTCGCGTTGCTCGCGCTTGTCCTGGAGGTCGTAGCCCCCTGCCGCGCCCAGGACACGTTCCGAAGCGAGGCCGGGCTGTCGTACTCGAACTTCAAGGGGAACGACCTGACCCGGATATCGGCCGGGGTCGACGGCACCTACTACTTCGACCCGCTGCCGCTGCATCCCGCGGACACGCCCTACGACCAGGTGCAGTTCGTCGAGCGGGTCGGGAGCGTCAGCGCGAACGCCGCGTGGACCTCGACCGACATCGAGGGCCAGGAGCGCCTGAGCAACGGCTACGACTACGGCGCAGCCGTGCAGTTCGCCCGGCCCGACACGGTCCTGCGGGCCGCGGCCAGCGCCGAAGTCCTGAACCAGGGAAAGAGCAGGTCGAACGGCGTCGATATCGAAACCGAGACCAAGGCGTATCAGCTCTCGGTCGGCGCCTACGTCGCCAAAGCCACGAGCGTCGACCTCAATTTTTCGCGCAGCACGACCACGGCGTCCTCATCGGCGGGCATCCCCGATATCACCGTCGACGGGATCGCTCTCGTCGGCCAGCATCTCGAGCCGCTCGCCGTCAGCGGCCATGTCTTTTTCACCGCGAGGGCGGCCCAGTTCACGATCCGGTCCGAGGGGAGCTCGGATCAGAAGAACCGCGACCTTCAGGTCCAGGCCGTCTACTATCCGACGAAGCTCTTCGGGCTCAAGGCGGGGCTCGGGATCGACCGCGGCGACAACGACTCGCTGGAAGGCCAGACCCTGCTCCTCGGGTTGAAGACTTTCTTCACTCCGGCGGTCAGCCTGAGCCTCGATTTCCAGAGTTTCTACGCGAAGGCCGCGGGAAAGGACACCGACCTGGTCATGCTGAGAGGCGCGATGCGGTTTTAGCCGATCGTTACTGCTTCTTGTTGTACGCGACCTGGTAGATGACCAGCACGCCGTCCTTCGGCAGATCGGTGACGATGGGCTCGTTGTCCCCGCGCATCTTGATGACGAGCTTGCCTTTGTCCACGGTGTAGCGGCCCGAGTTCTGGGGGTCCCTCCGCTCGGCGGCGTCGAAGTCGAAGCGCCCGCCCGGCGCCTCGAGCCGGTCGTAGGCGCGATACGCGCGCCCGTTGGCCGAGAACACGTAGAAGTGCAGCGCCGTCTGGTAGGACGCGTAGCCGGTGACGTTCATCATCGTCGCGGTGTACTTCGCCTTCATGCCCTGGTAAAGACCGGCGACCTTGCTTCCCGCCTCGATGCTGAGGGGGGCCGCCGCAGGCGCGCCCTCGACCTTGAACGTGCTCGCCATCTGGTTGAGCCGCGGCGCCGCCATCTGCCATCCCTGCGCCGTGCCCGCCGAGGCATCGACGATCGCCGCCTCGTTTCCCTTCACGATCAGCATGCGGTTGTGCGGCCGCGCCAGCCCCACGCGATTCTCGCTGAACGTCGCCGCGATCGCCGCGTCCGCGCCCGGAACCTGCACCCTCTGGAACGCCGGCTTGCCCGCGACGTTCTCCTCCTGGTGCATCGGCCCGATCCAGTCGCGCAGCAGCGTCCTCTGGAACGCCTGCACGATGTCGCCGCTGAACGGCCGGAACTGATAGACCTGCACCGACGCGTTCGTGCCGTTCAGGGAATAGTCGTCCGCCTGGATCGCCGACTTGAACGCATTCGCCGGCGGCGCGTACCGCAGGACGTGCGTCTGCGCCTGCGCCGCGCCCGCCAGCGCGAGCGCGACGATCGTCATCGAAATCCGCATGCCGGCCTCCCGATCTCTCCGTGCACGCGGCCATTCTGCGCGCGGGAAGGCCCGGCGCGCAATGGGCGATCCGCTAGCGCCCGCTGTTTCGATGTCGCGGGCGCGCCGGCTCTCGCGCTGTTCCCTATAATCCGCTTCGTGCCGGACAGTCCGACGCTCAAATCCCGTCTCGACGCGCTGCTCCTCGCGCTTCCCGGCGTCGAGGCGCGCACGATCCACGGCCTCGACGCCTACTTCGTCGCCGACAAGATGTTCGCCTGCATCAGCGGCGGGGGCGTCGGCCTGCGTTTTCCCGCGCAGGTCGCGACCGAGCTGCAGTTCTCGCGCGACCACGTCACGGCGTTCCAGCCGCGCAGCTTACCCGCGACGCGCGAATGGGTGCAGGTCAACCGCGCCGATCCCGTGGATTACGCGAAAGATCTCGAGCTGTTCCAGGAATCCATCGCGTTCGTGAAGAAGGGACGACGCTAAGGGTTGACCGAACCGCTTGACAGTGGCCGCGGAAAGGCGCTCACTGGAAGCGCTACGGTGATTCGGCCCGAAACGATCTCGACCAAAGACTGAGATCCGGTTGCTGCACCGAGGTCCGCTGTTGTGCGCGCCCCGAAATCGCGGGTGTGCCTGAGGCGGGCGGGCGGCGACCACGTCGACACGATGTTGGAGCATCGCCCGGGCCGAAGCGCCGCAGCACGACGTCTGCGCAATAGTTGCAGTCGAGAGAGGAGGGCGATTCTATCGATGACGACTACGGACAGCACCACTTTCGCGCCGGATAAGGTTGACCGGCCTCGTCACGGTGATGTGACGCAAAGCAAACGCCACGACAGTGGCCAAAATGAAGCCCCGAAGCATCCCCGGGGCTTCGCTTATTCAGGTCACCGCCTGCCGTTCTTCCTCCCTGGCGCGTCGGGCAGCCCGGTGTGCTGGGTCCGGAACGGCGTCGCCCGCGCGTTGCGCAGAGGACGCCGCCGCCCTTCGTGCTCGCCGGTCCCCTCGGGCTGCCACGCCGGCACGAGGTGCCGCTTTCCCGGCCCGATCAGATCCGCGCGGCCCATGCGCTTCAGCGCCTCCCGCAGCATCGGCCAGTTGTTGGCGTCGTGATAGCGCAGGAAGGCCTTGTGCAGCCGCCGCACCCGTAACCCCTTCGGGACTTGCACTCGTTCGCCGTCGCGCGTGATCTTGCGCAGCGGATTCCTCTCGCTGTGGTACATCGCAGTGGCGGTCGCCATGGGCCCTGGGAGGAAGGCCTGGACCTGGTCGGCGCGGAAGCCGTTCTTCTTCAGCCAAAGCGCGAGCTCGAGCATGTCGCGGTCGGTCGTACCGGGATGCGCGGCGATGAAGTAGGGAATGAGGTACTGCTCCTTGCCCGCTTCCTTCGAGTACTTGTCGAACATCGCCTTGAATTTGTCGTAGGCGCCGATGCCCGGCTTCATCATCATTCGCAAGGGGCCTTCCGAGATCGCCTCGGGCGCGATCTTGAGATAGCCGCCGACGTGGTGCTGGACGAGCTCCTTCACGTACTCGGGCGACTTGACCGCCAGGTCGTAGCGCACGCCCGAGCCGATGAGCACCTTCTTCACGCCCGGCACCTCGCGCGCGCGGCGGTAGAGGCGCACGAGCGGCGCGTGGTCGGTGTTCAGGTTCGAGCAGATATCCGGATAGACGCACGACGGGCGCCGGCACGCCGACTCGATACTGCGGCTCCTGCACGCGAGCCGGTACATGTTCGCGGTCGGCCCGCCGAGGTCCGAGATGACGCCGGTGAACCCGGGCACGGTGTCGCGCACCGTCTCGATCTCGCGGATAACCGAGTCCTCCGAGCGGCTCTGGATGATGCGCCCCTCGTGCTCGGTGATCGAGCAGAAGGTGCAGCCGCCGAAGCAGCCGCGCTGGATCGCGATAGAGAAGCGGATCATCTCGTACGCCGGGATCTTCGCTTTGCCGTACGCCGGATGCGGCACGCGGCGGTACGGCAGCTCGTAGAGCGCGTCCATCTCCTTCGTTGCGAGCGGAATCGGCGGCGGATTGATCCACACGTCCCGATCGCCGTGGCGCTGCACCAGGGCGCGCGCGTTGCCGGGGTTGGACTCGACGTGAAGGATGCGCGAGGCGTGGGCGTACAACACCGGGTCGTCGCGGACGCTCTCGTAGGCGGGCATGCGCACGACGCTCTTCTCGCGCATCGCGTTGGGGACCTGACGCTCGAAGCGCACGACCCGGACCGCCGCGTGCGCAGCCGCGTGCGCGGCGGGCTCCATCGCGTACGGATCGGCCGGCGGCGCGGGCGGTCCCGGCTCGTCGATCGTCGTGGAGTCGATCTCGATCCAGCCCTCGGGCGGTTGCCTGCGCACGAACGCCGTGCCGCGCAGGTCGGTGATGCTCTCGATCCGCTCGCGCCGCGCCAGGCGGTGCGCGATCTCGACGACAGCGCGCTCGGCGTTGCCGTAGACGAGGATGTCCGCGCGCGCGTCGAGCAGGATCGAGCGGCGCACCTTCTCCGACCAGTAGTCGAAGTGCGCGATGCGGCGCAGGCTCGCCTCGATGCCGCCGACGACGATAGTCGCGTCGGGAAACGCCTCGCGCGCGCGCTGCGCGTAGACGATCACCGAGCGGTCGGGGCGCCGGCCGCCCTCGCCGCCGGGCGTATAGGCGTCGTCGCGCCGGATGCGGCGGTCGGCGGTGTAGCGGTTGACCATCGAGTCCATGTTGCCGGCGGTGATGCCGAAGAAGAGGTTCGGCGCGCCGAGGCGCTTGAAGTCGGCGGTCGAGTTCCAGTCCGGCTGCGCGACGATGCCGACGCGGAAGCCTTGCGCCTCCAGCAGGCGGCCGATGATCGCCATTCCGAAGCTCGGGTGATCCACGTAGGCGTCGCCGGTCACCAGAATGACGTCGCACGAATCCCAGCCGAGCGCGTCCATCTCGGCGCGCGACGTCGGCAGGAAAGGCGCCGTGCCGAGGCGCGCCGCCCAGAACCTGCGATAGGAGAAGAGCTCCGGAGCGCTCATTATCGATGGCGTCATCGCGGCATTAGACCATCAAAAGAAAAGCGGCGGGCCCTCGCGGGCGCCGCCGCCTTCCGGTTCGCTCAGCGCCTACTTCTTTACGGGGTCGGCGTCGGACTTGGGCGCGCCGGACTTCGGCGCGTCGGACTTGGCCGCGTCGGCGGCCGGGGCCGCAGGCGCCGGAGCGGGAGCGGGAGCCGCCGCGGGAGCAGGGGCAGGCGCCGGAGCGGGCTGCACCTTGGGAGCTTCCTGTTTCTGGCCGCAGGCGGCAAGCGCGGCGATGAGTGCAGCGGACAACAGCAGCGATTTCGTGTTCATGTTCCTCGGGTCGTGGATAAAGAAAAGCCCGCGGCGGGTGCCGCGGGCGGCTCGAATTATATCAGAGCAGCAGGATCAGGATAATGACCCCGAGCAGGATGATCAGGATGAGCTGGAAGTCGGTGAGCCGGCCGCCGGCTGGCAGCGAGTCCATGTTCTGAGCGATGAGGCGCACCTCGGCGTCGCTCATCGCACGCACCCGCGCCTTCGCCTCGTCCGGCGTGACGCCCAGCGACTGGAGCTGCTTCACCACCTCGGGCCGGTCGAGGAAGGCACGCAGCTTCTCCCGGTCGGCGTTCGGGTTGGCCGGCTCCATGGAGGCGGCCGCCTCGTCGGTACCGACCATCTCGGCATTCGCCGTTCCGCAGCACAGCGCGAACCCGACGAGCGAAGCACCGAGAAGGCGCGACAGGGTTCGGTAGAGACGTTCGTTCATGGCTTCTCCCCGCAGGTATGGGAACGGCGCGATTGTAATCGGGAATGACTGCCGGGGCGCCGCGCGCTAGTGCAATATTCCCGCTTCGCGCATATAACGCAGCACGCCCGGATGGATCAGATCCCGCCGCGGCGCGGCGGCGAGCGTGTTCTCCAGCGTCGACTCCTGCCCCTGGGCGTGGCGCGCGGCGATCACGGCCTTGCCCCTGTGGAGCGCGCGCGCCAGGCGGTACGCCACATCCTCGGGCAGCGAAGGCGCCGCGAGCACCAGCGAATACGATCCCGGCGCAGTCATCGGCGCGTCCTGGCCGGGATAGCTGCCGGCAGGCACGGTGATCGGCTTGATGAAGGGATGCTTCGCGAGCACGCGCTTCATGTCCTCGGGCGAGGGCGCGATGAAATGCGCGCCTCCCGGGGATTTCGCGAGCGCCATGAACCCGGGCCAGCCTATGCCTCCGCCCCAAAGCGCGGCAGCGCGCCCGTCCTGCACCATCGCCGGGCCGTCTCCGGCCTTCTCCAGGAAGATCGGCGAGAAGTCGCGGCTGATGTCCAGCCCGAGCCCGTCGAACACGTAGCGCGCCAGCACCACGAACCCGGAGCCCGACGCTCCCCAGGCGACGGGCTTGCCCTTCAGGTCCGCGCAGGAGCGCGCGGGGCTGTCGGCGCGCACGACGAACATGCCGAAGTTCGAGTACATCGCGTTGATGATGCGAAGATCGGCCTTTGGCCGGCCGATCCCCTGCAGGGCCTCGTAGGCGACCTCGCCGGTCGCCTGGCCGATGTCGATCTCGCCGGCCTCGAGCAGTGGGATGTTCTCGGTGCTTCCCTTGGTGTTGCGCGGCTCGACCGAGAGCGTCGGGTCCATCTCGTTGAGCGTGCTCGAATACGCGGCCCCGTAGACCGGAAAGCCTCCGCCCGGGGTCGCCGTACCGAGCACAACCACGGTCTTCTGCTGGCCCGTCGCGATCATCTCTTTACTCGGGGGTGCTCCGCCCGGTTCACGTTCTTCACTTTGTAACAGGATTTTGCGGATCGCTGGAATATAAATGACGGCAGGGCATTGCCACCCAACAACGGGGAGCTTCGGCCGTGGTATTCTTTTCCGCAGGTTCATCCGTTAACCCCGCTTTCTTCTGAGAGGAGGACCACACCATGAAGATCGCCGGCTCGCTTTTCGCTTCGGGCAGGACCCTCGCCGCGGCCACGCTCGCCCTGGTTCTCGCCGCCTGCGGCGGGGGCAAGACCGTGGTCGAGAGCGACCTCGGCATCAAGGGCGCCCCCGACTGGGTCAACAAGGGGACGCAGGCCGTCAACGACAAGGACGGAAGGCTGTTCCACGGGGTCGGATCGTCGCCCTCGCTCGGGGACGAGGCGCTGCAGCGCTCGACCGCGGACGACCGCGCGCGCGCCGAAGTCGGGCGCATGCTCTCGACCTACCTCGACGTGGTCGGCAACGACTTCACGGCGTCGGCGGGCACGGGCAGCAACGCCAGCGCCGACCAGTCGGTGTCGCGCCAGATCAAGGCGATCACCAAGGTGAATCTGGCGGGCTCGAAGATCATCGGGCGCTGGAAGGACCAGAAGACCAACATGGTCTGGTCGATCGCCGAGCTCGACCTGAAGCAGGTGAAGAGCACGCTCGAGAACGCCAACAGCATGAACGAGGACCTGCGGCGCTACATCGGCCAGAACGCCGACAATATCTTCGACAAGGTATCGGGGGGGAAGGGCAAATGAGGGGTCATCGATGGCTGCGCGTCGGGTTCGCCCTGCTCGCGCTCGCAACGGTATCGGCCTGCTCGACCAAGGTCGAGCGCCTGGACGAGTCGCAGGCGGTGGACCTGAGCGGGGCCTGGAACGATACGGACTCGAGGCTCGTGTCCCAGGAAATGATCCAGGACTCGCTGTCGCGTGCGTGGCTGCAGGAATTCAGGGGTCGGGCCGGACAGTCGCGGCCGGCGGTGATAGTCGGCGAAGTGCGCAACATGAGCCACGAGCACATCAACACGCAGACGTTCACGCTGGAGATGGAGCGCGCGCTGATCAACTCGGGCAAAGTCGATTTCGTCGCCAACAAGTCGGAACGCCAGGGAATCCGCGACGAGCGCAAGGACCAGGACCTCAACGCCCGCGAGGACACGCGCAACGCGATGGGCAGGGAGCTAGGCGCGGATTTCATGCTCTCCGGGACGATCAACACCATCGTCGACCCGAACGGGGACACGCAGGTCCGCTTCTACCAGGTCAACATGACCCTCATCAGCCTCGCGGACAACCGCAAGGTCTGGGTCGGCCAGAAGGACATCAGGAAGCTGGTCACGCGCAGCAAGCTGCGCTTCTAGCGCAGTCCGGCGAAGGCCGTGTCTGCGGGAGGCCCTGCGGCGAGGCTCCGGCTGCCGTGCGCGGCGGCGTGCCTCGCCGCGCTTGCCGGCTGCGCGACCTTCAGCGACACCATCCAGTCCACCGAGCGCAGCCTCGCGCAGCAGCAGCCCAAGGCGGCCCTCGCCGAGTACCAGAAGCTGAAACCAAATGCCGCCGACCGCGTTCTCTACCTCATGAACACGGGAATGCTGGAGCGCATGGCCGGAGACTACGACGCGAGCACGCGCACGCTCGAGAGCGCCAAGGGCCAGATCGAGCAGCTCAGGGCGCTCAGCCTGCGCGAGCAGGCTCTTTCGATCACCGTGAACGACGCCACCAAGGCCTTCACCGGCGAGGACTACGAGCGCGTGATGGTGAACAACTTCCTCGCGCTCAACTATCTGGAGCGGGGACAGCTCGACGCCGCGCGCGTCGAGGCGCTGCAGGTCGACGTGCTGCTGCGCGAGAAGCGGCAGCGAACCTCCAAGGGCAACCCGTACCAGGAGGACGCGTTCGCCCGCTACCTCACCGGCATCATCTACGAGGATGAGGGCGAGTGGAGCGACGCCATGATCTCCTACCGCCAGGCCTACGAGGCCTACAACCGGCAGCTCAAGGCGTTCGGCGTCGCGATGCCCGAGACGCTGAAGCACGACCTGATACGCCTGGCCGACCGCATGGGGATCGCCGACGAGGCGAAGCGCTACCGGGAGGAGTTCAAGATCGACCAGACGCCGAGCGAGGCGGAGCTTCTCGAGCGCGGCGAGGTCGTCTTTATCGTCAACGCCGGGCTCGCCCCGCTCAAGCGCGAGAAGGCGGTCACCGCGCCCAACCCGGCGACCGGGCGCATCGTCAGGGTCGCAGTGCCGGAGTACCGGCCGAGGACGCATCCCTTCGCGTACGCGCTCCTGAGTGCCGACTCCGCGTCGGCGCGGACCTCGCGGGTGGAGAACGTCGAGGCAATCGCCATCAAGACACTCGATTCCGAGTTGCCCGGGATCACCGCGCGCGCCATCGCGCGCGCGATAGCGAAGGACAGCCTCGCCGGCGCCGCGGCGAGCTCCGGCAACAACAGCAACAGCTCGGGCGCCGCCCTGCTCGGCCTGGCGGTCAACCTCGCCGGCGTGTTCACCGAGCGCGCCGATACCCGCAGCTGGTTCACGCTGCCGGGAGAGATCCATCTCGCGCGCCTGGCGCTGCCGCCGGGCGAGTACAAGCTGAAGATCGAGCTCCACGGCAAGGACGAGCGCGTGCTCGACTCGAACGAAATCAAGATAGCGCTCCGCAAGGGGGAAAAGAAATACCTGTCGCGGTACTGGATTCCAACCAATCTCGAGGTCAGACCATGAAGCCATGGCTATCAATCGTTGCAGCGGGCGTTATTCTGTTCGGGTGCGCGTCGGCGCCCACGACTCCGGACTGGGTCAGCGGCAAGAGCGCCAAGTATCCGGACAACCAGTATCTCGTCGGCCGCGGCCAGGCCGACACCATGGACGACGCGCGCAACCGCGCGCGCGCCGACCTGGCCAAGATCCTCGAGGTCGCGGTGTCGGCGAAATCGAGCGACGTCACTGCCTACAGCTCGGGTCCGGCCGGCGGCACCGAGTCCCAGGTCTCGCGCAGCATCACGACGCGCACCGACCAGATCGTGCGCGGCATCCAGATCCCCGAGGTGTGGCAGGACCCGAAGACCAAGTCGTACTCGGCGCTCGCGGTGCTGCCGCGCAACCAGGCCGCGATGGGCCTGCGCGCCGACATCGACCGGCTGGACGCGGCGACGCGGGGCTACGTCGCGCAGGCCCGCAGCGCGCCAGACCTGCTCGCCCAGGTGGCCGCCGCCAGCCGGGCGCTCGACTCGCAGCGCGAGCGCGACGGCGTGCAGCGGACTCTCCAGGTGATCGACGTCACGGGCCAGGGCGTGGCGCCGGAATTCAACAGCGGCCAGCTCGCCGCGGACCTCGGCACTCTGCTCAAGCGCGTGCACATGAGGCCGCAGGCGCCGTCCTCTCAGGAACTGGAGCGCATGCTCTCCGCGGCGCTGTCAGCAGCGGGATTCGTGCCGGAGGCGGGCGAGGACGCGCCGTACGTGCTGTTCGGCTCGCTTCAGATGGACGACCTGGGGCTGATCAACGGCTGGTACTGGATGCGCGGCACCCTCGAGGTCCAGCTCGCGGAGAAGGCGAGCGGCAAGGTCCGCGGGAACAAGCGCTGGGAGATCAAGACCTCCAGCCCGCAGCAGGCAACTGCGCGGCGGCGCACGATGGACGAGGCCGATGCGACGCTGAAGCGCGAGCTTCGGCCGACGATCCTCGGCTTCGCGACCGGCAGCTGACGGCCCGTCCCACCGGGCCGTCATTCTCATCGGTCCAGCTCGACGGCATGCTCATCCCTGCAGCCGCCTCGCGTGGATGCGGAACCGCAGCGCGAGGCCGTCCTTCACCGCGATCGCGCCGCCGAGGAGCGCGTAGGGCGTGATACCGAAGTCTGTCTGCTTGAACGCGAGCTTGCCGGAGACGGCGATCGCCTCGTCGCCGGCCTCGACCTCGGCCGGGACCTGGAAGCTTCGCGTCTGGCCGTGAAGGGTAATCGCAACGGCGAGCGTCGAATTTTTCGCCTTGGCGTCGGCGCCCGTCACGGCGATGACCGCGTAAGGATACTTGTCCGCCTCGAGGACGTGGCCGAGCATGTTCGAGCGCGTGCCCTCGATGTCGGAATCGGTGGGCTGGGTGTCGAATCCCGCCTCCTTGCGCAGCCCGGGCTCGTCGACGACGAGGCGCGCGACGGCGACGTACAGGTCGGCGCGTCCCTCGCCGGGCGCGACCCAGCCGGTGACATCGTGACTCGCGACGACGTGGTCATGGCCGAGCCGCGCGAGCGAGCCGCCGCGGCGCACCTCGATAACCACGAGCGACGCCGCGGAATCGACGCGGTACACGGGCTGACCCGCCTTTAGCGCCTGCTGATAATGGCTTCCGGGGAATCCGGGTGGCGGCGCGACGGGCGCCTCGACGCGGAACAGCTCCGCGCACCCGGCGACCAGCGTCGCCGCCGCGGCGAGCGCAAGAAGGCGTCTCATCTCAGGCCTTCTTCAGCTTAACCTTGAACTTCACCTTCACCTCGGCGCCGATGGTGTCGGTCGCCTTCCATTCGCCCAGGCCGATGCCGAAATCGCCGCGCCTGAGCGTGAGCTCGCCTTCGATGGTCGCGCCGTCGCCCGAAGACGCCCAGGTGAAGGGCACCTCGACCGCCTGCTTCACGCCCTTCAGCGAAAGCGTCCCTCGCGCCGCGTAGCGGTTGCCCTCGACGCGCCGCAACTCGGTCGAGTGAAACTCGGCGCCGGGAAAACCGGCGTAGTCGAACCAGTCCTTGTTGCGGATCTCCTTGTTCACGTCCGGGATGCTCATGTCCGCGCTCGTCACCTTGACGGTGACGTGCAGGCTGCCGCCCGCGGGCTTTTCCGGATCGAAGGCAAGACGCGCGTCGAACTCCCTGAACACGCCAGGCGCCGGGTTCTTCTCGAAGGTGGCGACGAACTCGAGCCGGCTGCCCGCGGGATCCATTTTCCAATCCGCGGCGAGCACCGGAGAGGCGGCGAGGAAGGCGCAAAAGAGGAGGATCTTCATGAAGGGCTCCAGGGAAGCATGCGCGCGAGCACCGTATCCTTCTTCACGTAGTGGTGGCGCAGCGCGGCGCCGATATGCGCGACGAGCACCAGCGCAAGCAGGCTCACCAGCCAGCCGTGGATGGTCGCGAACTGGTCGGCGAGCCCCTTGTCGGGGGCCGCGACCGCCGGCAGCGGAATCGTCCAGAAGATCCTGAACGGAACGCCGCTCGCCGAGCTGATCACCCAGCCCGTCAGCGGCAGCGCGAGCATCAGCGTATACAGCAGGAAGTGCGAGACGCGCGCCCCTGCGCGCTCCCACGCAGGCATCTCCAGGGGCAGCGCGGGAACGCGGTGCGACAGGCGCCACGCGAGGCGCAGCGCGAGCAGCGCGAGGATGAGCATTCCCGTCGACTTGTGCCAGACGAAGAGATCGAGCTTCGTCGGCGACAGCCGCCAGCTCACGGCGAGGAGGCCGAGCGCGATCTGCGCGAAGATGAGCAGCGCCATCCCCCAGTGGAAGAGCTTCGCGGCGGCGCTCCAGGTATCGGGATCGTTGCGGAACATGTGCGGCGTATTCTAGCGGCTGAGGTCCAGGCTTGCGGTTGGCTGACTATGTCCCCTGGGCCCGGAGTCGTATCATAGGGCGGGGACAGGTCGCTACAGGGAAAAAAGCGATGGACCTCGAAGACACCCAAAACCTCACCATCTTCGCGCCCACCGAGAAGGGGAAGAAGGAGCTCAAGGCAGGGTCGACGAACCTTTCGGTCGTCGCGCTCGCGCTGATGGTGATGTTCGACGGGAAATCCCCGATGGCGGCGATCACGAAGCGCGTGCCGGGCGCGAAGCCGGGCGAGATCGGCAAGGCGGTGGAAGCCCTCCTCAAGGACAGGCTCATCGACGTCGTCAAGCCGGGAGCAACCACGGAGCACGACTTCGGCTCCTTCTTCGAGGTGCCGATCGAGGCGATGCCCGACAGCGTCTCGGCGCAGTTCCGCGACGAGGCGGAAAGAGGCCTGCAATCGCTCGACCGCACGGGCTACTACATCGGCGTCGCGAGGCAGGCGGCGGCGACGAAGCCTCCGAACAACGGCGCGAGGTACGCCGTCCTCATGATCGAGGACAACGCGCCGTTCATCACCGCGGTCAAGATGCTGCTCAAGCTCGAAGGCTACGAGGTGCGCGTCGCCACGAACCGCGACGAGATCGTGGCCGCGCTGAGGGGCGCGCCCCTGCCCGACGCCATCCTGCTGGACGTCAACCTGCCCGGCACCGACGGCTTCTCCATCCTCGCGCGCGTTCGCCAGCATCCCGCGCTCAAGGCCATCCCGGTAATCATGCTTACCGCGCAGGCGAGCCGCGGAGACGTCCTTCGCGGACTGTCTGGCGGAGCCGACGGCTACATCACCAAGCCCTTCGAGCACGAGGCGCTGATGAAGAGCCTGCGCGCCGTTCTCGGCGTGAGCGATCAGCCCGCAAGGAAATCCTAGGCGTGCAGCAGCAGTAGCCCCGCGAGCTCCTGTGGCACCAGGACCATCGAGTCGTGCCCGGTCTTCAGCTCGTGGAAGCGCCACGCGGGATCGTTTCGGTATTTCGCCGCGAACTGGTCGAAGGTGCCGGTCGCCGGCGCCGAGCAATAGATGAACGTCTTGGGCAGCGCGGCGGCCGACGAGTTCGTCCGCCGCAGGTTTTCAGTGAAGCAGCGATAGGGGTGAGGCCGCTCGCGCTGTCGGGCGAAGGCGACATCCCCGGGCGCGACGACGCCCCACAGCGACGCCGGCGGCGGATCGACATATCCGGTGCGCTCGCCCTGCTCCCGGAACGCCGCCGCGCGCTCGGGCACGACGTAGTCGAGCGCGCAGCGGCCGTCCTCGGGAACGAAAGCATCGAGATAGACGAGGCGGCGGATGCGCTCCGGCGCGCGCTCGGCCGCGCCGGTCACGACCATGCCGCCGTAGCTGTGGCCGACGAGCACGATATCGCGCAGGTCCTCCATTTCGAGGACCGCGACGACGTCCTGGACCTGCACGCCGAGGTCGATGTCCGGGGTCGCGAGATGCGCGCGCTCGCCCAGTCCCGTGAGCGTGGGCGTAAACACCTCGTGCCCCGCGCGCCGCAGCAGCGGCGCGACGAAGCGCCACTTCCAGCCGCCGGACCAGGCGCCGTGCACGAGAACGAAGGTCGTCATGAGCGTCAGCGCTTCGGCGCGAGCAAGCCGAACATCGCGCCCTGCGGGTCGATGCATTGCGCGATCCACTGCCCCGTCGGGACCCGTACCGGCTCGAGCGCGATCCTGCCGCCTGCGCTCCTGACGCGCGCGACCGCGTCGTCGATCGCCTCGGCGTTGAAGTAGTACAGCCAGAAGGCCCACGGCGCCTCGGGCACCTTGGTCATGATGCCGCCGACCGGGCCGCCGCCGGTCGAGAAGGTCTGGTAGACGCCCGCCTTGCCCATGTCGATCGCGTCGGCCTTCTTCCAGCCGAAGAGGCCGGAGTAGAACGCAAACGCGGCCTTGCCGTCGCCCGCCTGCAGCTCGCGCCAGCCGACGTGTCCAGGCGCGTCCGGCGCGGGCTGCGGCGGCCCTTCGGCGCTGTTTCCCTTCATGATGATGAACACCGCGCCGTGCGGGTCCGCGACCACCGCGTAACGCCCCACGCCCGGAATGTCCTCGGGCCCGCGGTGCAGCCTGCCGCCCGCCTTCTTCACGCGCGCCGCGTAGCCGTCGACGTCGTCCACGGCGATGTAGCCGGTCCAGCAGGGCGGAACGTCCTTCTTCTTCGCCTCGTCCGGAATCGGCATCAGTCCGCCGACGTCCACCGACCCGGCCGAGAAAAGCGTGTACGGGCGCCCGCCCGCTCCCGCGTCCTTCGCGCTCCACCCGAATGCCTTCCGGTAGAAGGACTCGGCCGCTCGGGTGTCGGTGGTCATCACGTCGTACCAGATGAATTTGCCGTGGTATTGCGACATGGCGTCAGCCTCCTCGAAGGGTCTTCATCCACGCGAGCAGCGCTTCGGCCACCGCCCGCGGCTGCTCGGGGACGAGCGCGTGGCCCGCGCCGCGGACGAGCGCGACGGTCACGCGCTCGCCCAGCTCCTCGCGCAGCTCGTTCGCCGTCTCTCGCGGCCGGAAGCGGTCGAACTCCGCCTGGAGGTCGAGGAGCGGCGCGCTCCCCGCACCCCACCACGCCGCCTGCGGCGTCGCAAGGCCCGCCGCGCGCTGGCTCGCGTTCACCTCTGGGTGGAAGCCCTCCAGCCACTCGCTCGCGTCGTGGCCCGGCGCGAAAAAAGCGTAGCGCAGGTACCTCAGCCGCTCCGCGTCGGAAAGCGAGGTGTCGGCGCACTTCGTCACCGCCTCGGCGAGATCCTTCGGATAGGTCTTGGCGGCGGCGGCGAGGATGGCGACGCCGCGAACGAGCGCGGGGTGATCGGCCGCCGTCATGCGCGCGACCCAGTTGCCGAAGGCGTGCCCGGCGACGACCGCGGGGCCGCCCTCGCGAGCGATGACCGCCGCCACGTCGCGCGCGAGGTCGTGCAGCGTGAGCCCCTCGAGCGACCCCCGGCTCCGCCCTATCCCGCGCGGCTGCGGGCGCAGCACGCGGTAGCCGGATGCAGCCAGCTCGCGCGCGAGCCCGTCGTAGTCCTCGGCGCCCCGTCCGCGCGAAGGCAGGACTACGACGAGCGGGCCCTTGCCCTCCGCGATCGCCTCGATCCGCGCGTCGCCCGCCTCGACCAGATGGGACATCGCCGCATGATACGCACGGGCAAAAAAAAAGGGGCGCCGAGGAGCCCCTTCCCAGCTCGACTCGGCGCCCTACCGGCTCGCCAAGCCCTCCCTCAGAGTCCGGCTCGCGAGTGCCAGGTCCGGTCGCGGAGCAGGCACTTCAGGGACAGCATGCCGCCCCACGCGAGAAAAGCCACGACAGCAATATGGATCACAAGAGTCAGCAGATTCGTCATGTTCGCCTCCCTAGTAGTACATCACCGGTTCCGGAACGATCTCCCTGGCCTGGTTCTCGATCCGGGCCGGAAGGTAGTCGCTCACGGCGATGGCGGCTGCGGCCGATTCCTCGGTGCCCGCCTGCGCCGGCATCAGCAGGATGGCGACCGCGCAGATCACGACCGCCAGCAGCGTCAGCGTGAACATGCCGGGCTTCGTTTCGCGGTTGCTCATGTTGGGTCTCCTCTCGCTTCGCGGACCGGCGGAAATCGCCCGTCCGATGGAGACCACTCTAGGATTGCGGCTTCAGGGAATCCCCGCCGTCCGGCACTGAGGGGTTGTGCCGCAAGCCACAAACGGCCGCGGCGCGCGAAGCCCGTCACGGCGGTTTTGTGCCAAACGCACAAAACCCCGGGAAGCGGAGGAAGCCGGGTCTTACCAGTGCGCCGGGAGGCGCTTGTGGACGCGGATCTGCTTGGCGTCGACCGAGATGTAGCCGCCCGCTGTGAGGTCCTTGACGATGCGGTTCACCATCTCGCGCGAGCCGCCGATGCGCTCGGCGATGTCCGACTGGGTCAGGCGCTCGGGGACGATGCGCGCACCGTCCTGATCGACCGCGCTCTCGTCGATGAACTTGGCGAAGCGTCCGTAGACGTCCTTGAGCGCCAGGTCGCGGACCTGCTTGACGAGGCTCCGCGTCTTGGCGATCAGCATGTGGATCAGGTGGCGCGCGAACAGGGGGTTCTTCGCGAGGAGCTGCTCGATCTCGCTCATCGGGATAACGAAGCAGCGGCAGGGCTCGAGCGCCATCACCGACGCCGAGCGCGGGCCCCCGTCGAGCACGAGCTCGCCGAAGTAGCTGCCCTCGCGCATGGTGGAGAGCACCACTTCCTTGCCGTCCTCGTCGCTCACGTAGACCTTGACGCGCCCGGCAAGCAGGACATAGAGCGAGTCGGTCTCGTCGCCCTCGGTGATGATCACCGCGTTCTTGGGGTAGGAGCGCGCCGTGCCGTGCGGGGCGAGGTCCTTGAGCGCGTCCTCGCCCAGGGTGGCGAGCGGTCCGATGCCCATCGATACGGCCTGTGACAGCGACATGGGACCCCCCAGGAGTGCTTGAGGCTGAATTCTGGCACGGCCCGCGCCGCTTGTGCAGAGGCTTCGTCCGGGCGCAACATGACGGCTCCTCCAGGGGGAGAAAACGCATGAAACGCCTCGCTACCGCATCCCTTTTGCTTTTCGCCGCCGCCCAGGCCGGCGCGCAGACGCTGGACGACCTGAAGAACGACGGCAAGAACACCGACAACATCCTCACCTACGGGATGGGCTACTCGCAGCAGCGCTACAGCTCGCTCTCCCAGGTCAACAAGACGACGGTCAAGCGCCTCGTGCCGGTGTGGAACCTGAGCCTGGACAACAACTGGGGCGAGCAGGCGCAGCCCATCGTCTGGAACGGCGTCATGTACGTCACCAACGCCAGGGCGACGGTCGCCATCGACGTCGCCACCGGCAAGCAGATCTGGAAGCAGACGCTCGACTGGCCTGCGGACACGCCTCGCGTGGTCTGTTGCGGCGTATCCAACAAGGGCGCGGCGATCTACAACGGCAAGGTCTACCGCACCACGCTCGACGCCCACGTGGTGGCGTACGACGCGAAGACGGGCAAGGAGATCTGGAAGTCGAAGGCCGCCGAGTGGAAGGACGGCTATTCGCTCACCGTCGCGCCCCTCATCGCGAACGGCGTGCTCATCACCGGCATTTCCGGCGCCGAGTACGGGATCCGCGGCTTCATCGACGGCTGGGACCCGGAGACCGGCAAGCAGCTGTGGCGCCGCTACACCATCCCGGCGCGCGGCGAGAAGGGCAACGAGACCTGGCCGCAGAACAACAACGCCTGGGAGACCGGCGGCGGCTCGGCCTGGATCACCGGCTCCTACGATCCCGCGCTCGACCTCGTCTACTGGGGCATCGGCAACCCCGCGCCCTGGGCCTCGCAGAGCCGCCCGGGCGACAACCTGTACACCTCGTCTGTGCTCGCGCTGCGCCCGAAGACCGGCGAGATCGCCTGGCATTACCAGTTCACGCCCAACGACGCCTACGACTACGACGCCTGCTGGGAGCTCATCCTCGCCGACCTGAACGTGCAGGGCAAGCCGCGCAAGGTGGCGATGCAGCTCAACCGCAACGGCTTCCTCTACGTGCTCGACCGCAGCAACGGGCAGCTGCTGTCGGCGAAGGCCTACGAGAAGGTCAACTGGGCGAGCGGCGTCGACATGAAGACCGGGCGCCCGGTCGAGACCGATATCGCGAAGAGCATCCGCGACATGAAGGCCACCGAGCACTGGCCCTCCACCCGCGGCGCGAAGAACTGGGAGCACGCCGCCTTCAGCCCGCAGACCGGCCTGCTCTACGCGAACACGCTGCACGAGGGGCGCATGTACAAGCACCTCGAGACCAAGCCCTACAAGGCCGGCGAGCGCTACATGTTCATCGAGAACCTGCCGCTGCCGCGCGCCGCCGGCGAGCCGGTCGGGCACATGGAGGCGATCGACCCCCTGACCGCCGAGAAGAAGTGGCGGGTGCCGCTCACCGACTTCCAGAGCTGGTCGGCGATGCTCGCCACGGGCGGCGGCCTCGTGTTCACCGGGCGGGAAACGGGCGAGTTCATCGCGCTCGACGCCGACACCGGGAAGCGGCTGTGGCAGTTCCAGACCGGCTCCGGCATCAACGCCATGCCGGTCACCTTCACGCAGGGCGGCCGGCAGTACGTCACCGTGCTCTCCGGCATCGGCGGCCTCTACTGGAACATCGCCCGCGAGCAGCTCAAGGACAAGGTGCCGCCGGGCGGCTCCGTGTGGACCTTCGCGCTGATGCCTGATTGAAGCGCTTTCTGATCGCCCTGGCGCTCGCCTGGTCCCCGGCGATTGCGCAGGACGCGCAGAAGCTGAAGGCGGGCGCGGAGATCTACGAGCGCAACTGCTCGCCCTGCCACGGCGCGCGCATGATGGACCCGCAGGGCGCGGCCGACCTGCGCAAGTTCCCGCACGACCAGCACGACCGCTTCGTCGACTTGGTGACGAAGGGCAAGAACCAGATGCCGCCCTGGGGCGGCCTCTTGAAGCCCGAGGACGTCGAGGCGCTCTGGACCTACGTGGTCAACGCGGACGCCATCTACGGTCACTGAACCCGTTCACTGAACGACGACGCCCCACGGCAGCTTGCCCACCGGGATGTCGGCGATCTTCGCGTTCTTCTGCGTGTCGATGACCGACACCACCCCCGAGCGTCCGCACGCGACGTAGAGCTTGCGCCCGTCGGGCGTGAGCGCCATGTTCCAGGGACGCTGGCCCACCGGGATCGTCGCGACGATGGCGTTCGTCGCCGTGTCGAGCACCGACACCGACGCGTCGCCGCCGTTCGAGATGTACACGCGCCCGCCGTCCGGGTGCACGGCGATGCCGTTCGAGCGCTTGCCGGCCGGGATCTTCGCGAGCACGGCGTGCGCCCTGGCGTCGATGACGAACACCGTGTCGGCGTTCTCCGCAGCGACGTAGGCGCGGCTGCCGTCGGGCAGGAAGCCGATGCCGCGCGGCCGCTCGCCCACCTTGATCTGGCCGACCTGCGCGCGCTTCTCGACGTCGATCACCTCGATGGTGTCGCCATCTTCGGAGCTCGCATACACGGTCCTGCCGTCCGGGCTGAACTCCGCGTGCTCCGGGTTCTGCCCCTTCACCTTCACGGTGAAGGCTTCCTTGCGCGCCGCGGTGTCGATGAAGGTCACGCTGTTCGACTGCTCGCTCGCCGCGACGATCCAGCGGCCGTCCCACGAGCGCCCCACGCCCTCCGGGGAGACGCCGAGCGCGATCGCGCCCGAGGGCTTGCGCTCCTTCAGGTCGATCAGCACGAGGCGGTTGCCGGGCTGGTCGCTGACGTAGAGCCAGCCGCCGGCCGCGGCCGCGCCGCGCGGCTTGCCGCCCGTCTCCAGCGTGGCGACGACGGCGTCGCTGGCGGTGTCGACGACGCTCACCGAGCCCGAGCCCTCGTTAGAGACGTAGGCGAAGGGCGCGGCGAGCGCGACGGACGGAAAGAGCAGAAAGGGCGCGAGCTTGTTCATGAGGGCATCATCCTGCGGAAGATCCCGTAGCGGGAAAAGAAGAGGTGCCTGAGCGCGGCGCCGACGTGGACGGCGATCAGCGCGACGAACACGAACGAGGTGGTGACGTGCAGCGCGTTGAACACCGCGTAGATCGAGCGGTCGTCCGGGCCCCAGGGGGGCAGCAGCACGGCGTTGAAGAGCTTGACTCCGAACTTGCTGAAATTCGACGCGGTGTAGCCGGCGACCGGCATGACGATCATGCAGGCGTAGAGCAGCGCGTGGCTCACGCGCGCGGCGCTCTGCTCCCAGGCCGGCATCGAGGCGGGAAACGGCGGCGGCTTGTGCGTGAGGCGCCAGGCGAGGCGCACGAGAATCAGCAGGCCGATCGCCAGGCCGGTGGACTTGTGCAGGTTCACGAACACGGTGCGCTCGGGCGTGAGGCGCGGGACGGTCTGGAGATACCAGCCGAACGCGATCTGGCCCAGGACGGCGAGCGCGATCACCCAGTGCAGCACCATCGCCGTGCGGGAATAGCGGTCTTCCACGAGGCTAATGGTAGCGCACGCCGATCCACGCGCCGAACGGGGCGCCTGGCGACAGGAACAGCTCGCTCGCCGCCGCGTTGGCGTCGAAAGTCCGGCCCGGCCCGTTGAAGAAGTTTCTGCCCAGGAGCCCCACGGTCTCGTACTGGGTGTTGAAGACGTTGTCGACCTCGGCAAACAGCTCCCACCCGCGCGCGAATCGCCAGTGCGCGTCGAGGTTGAACACCGTGTAGCCGGCGACCTTGCCGCGGCTGTCCTGATTGTTCTCGTTGCCGCGCGCAAGCTGGCTCCCCGCGGCGATCATGCCGGCGCCGAGGTCCACGGCGTCCGCTGCGCGCCAGGCGGCGCGCAGCTTGAAGACGTTCTGCGGGATGCCGGAAATGCGATCGCCCGGGCTCACCTCGATGTCACCGTTCGCGTCGGCGGCGGCGTTGTTCGGGCTGTGCTCGGTGAAGCTGCTGCGGAAGCGCGCGTCGATGTACGCGTAGCTCGCGGACACGCTCACGCGGCCCGCGGTTCCATTCGCTCCCAGCTCGACGCCGCGGCGGCGAGTGGTCCCGACATTCTGGAAGAAGCCCGTGTTCGGCGCGCCCGCCGAGGCGCTCACGAACAGGATGTCGTCCGTGAGCGTCGTCTGGTAGGCGGTCGCGCGCCAGCTCGCGTTCGGCGAGATTCTGCCGCGCAGCCCCGCCTCGATCGTCCTGCCGATCACGGGCTTGAGCGGCGGGTCGGCGAGGAAAGCGTTCGGCAGGGCGCAGGGCGCCGAGGGGTTCGCGCAGGTCAGCTCGACCGGCGTCGGGATGCGCATGCCCTCGTTGTAGTTCGCGTAGGCGGTGAGCGAGTCGCTCGTCTTCCAGGTGGCGCCCGCTGCCGGGTTGAAGCGGCTGAAGCGGCTGTCGCCGTCGAGCGCGGGGTTGGTGCCGCTCGTGTCGCGGATCTGCACCAGCGCGCGGTTGTAGCGCCCCGCGACCGTGACGTCCACCTGCGGCGTCACCGAGAGGGTGTCGGTGACGTAGAGCGCCTGGTAGCTGTTGCTGACCCGCGCCTGCGTGACGGGGCTGAAACCGCCGGCAGGGATGTTCGAGCGGTCGTTCGCGAAATTCGCCTCCTGCCGGCTCTCGCTGAAATCGGTGCGGCCCGCGTCGATCCCGGCGCCGAGCGTCAGCCGATTCCTCATGGCTCCGGCGTCGCCGAGATAGCTGTATTGCAGGCCGACGCCCCAGCTCGAGGTGGCGACGTCGTCCTGGATGTTCTGCCCCTGCGTATTGCCGGGCGCGATCGGCTGCACCGGATCGAAATCGTCGTTGACGTTCGTGCTGAACGTGCTGCTCTTGAGGCTGCGGCTGTAGGCGCCGGCCTCGAGCACCTGCTGCCCGGAAAAGTAGCGCCTGCCGACGAGGTTGACGAACGAGAGGTCGTTCCTGAAGGTGTCGGGGAAGGTGTAGGCGATCGAGCGCCGCTCCTCCAGGAACGAGACCGGAACGCTTTGCGCGCCGTTCAGCACGTTGCTCGCACCGGTGTAGGAGAGGTCGAGGCTCGTGTCGCCGCTTCGGTAGCTGAGCTTCGCGAAACCCTGCCTGACCAGGCTCGCGCTCTGGTCGCGCCAGCCGGTCTCGTCGAAGAGGTTGCCGGCGATGAAATAGGCGGCGCGCTCACTGCCCCCTCCGTACTCGAGCTCCCCCGCGCGGCGGCCGAACGAGCCGCCGTACGCCTCGGCCGCTAGCCCCGGGTTGTCGAAGCCGCTCTTGGTCGTGAGCACGAGCGCGCCGCCCAGCGTGTTCAGGCCGAACACCGGGTTCGACCCCGGGATGAGCGCCATGCTGGAGATGGCGGCCTTCGGGATCAGGTCCCAGTTCACCGAGTCGCCGAACGGCTCGTTGACGCGCACGCCGTCCTGGAACACCGACAGCCCCGGCTGGGTGCCGAGGAGCGGCGAGGCGGTGAAACCCCGGAAATTGACGTCGGGCTGGAACGGGTTTCCCTGAGCTGCGTTGACGGTAACGCTGTCCAGGCCGCGCTCCATGAAATCCGGCACCGTCAGCACGCCTGGATTGCGCAGCTCCGCGGCGCCGCCCGTCTGCACGTTGGCCGGAATGCTGTCGCGCGGCGCCCCGACGCCGGGCAGCGGCGTAGTCCCGATCACCTCGACCACGGGCTCGCCCTGGGCGAGCGCGGGCGCGCAGGCCGCGCAAGCGAGCACCCCCGTCAACCGTCTAGTCCAGGGTCGCAATGTAGTGCGCCAAGTCCTCGATGTCGGCTTCACTCAACGTCTGCGCGACGCTGGTCATGTTGCCGGCGTCGTTGGTGCGCGTGCGCGCCTTGAAGGCCTTGAGCTGCCCGATGACGTACTCGGGCCATTGCCCCGCGACGCGCGGGATCTCGTTCTGCCCCTTCATGCCGCCCAGGTGGCACATAGTGCACAGGACCTCGTCGGCCTTCTTCCTGCCGCGCGCCGCGCGCGTGGGATCCGCCTTGAACGCGATGGGCTTCGGCTTCTGCGCCGCGAAGTAGTCGGCGAGGTCGAGCATGTCCTCGCGCGAGAGCTTGGCGACGAAGGGCGCCATGAGGCCGTTCGTGCGCCTTCCCTCCTTGAAGTCCTTCAGCTCGAGGTAGATGTAGCGCGCGGTCTGCCCCGCGAGGATGGGATACTCGCCGCTCGCCGAGTTGCCCCCCGGCCCGTGGCAGGTTACGCAGGCGGCGGCCTTCTTCCCGCCCGCCTCGGGGTCGGCGTGCGCGGCGCCCGCGGCGAGAAATAAAAAGGCCGCCGTGAAGGCGGCCCGAAGGGCTTGCTTCATTCAGGGAAGCGAGAACACGAGCACGCTGTTGCCGCGCTTGAAGTCGATCTGGGTGTTGCCGCCCGCCGCGACGGCGACGTACTGCTTGCCGCCGACCGAGTAGGACACGGGCGGGGCGTTCACGCCGGCGCCCGCCTGGTATTGCCACAGCAGCTGTCCCGACTTGGCGTCGAGGGCCTTGAACCAGCCGTTGCCCTCGCCGAAGAACACGAGGCCGCCCGCAGTGGCGAGCGCGCCGCCGATGAGCGGCTGCTCGGTGTCGTACTTCCAGGCGACCTTGCCGGTGTCGATGTTCACCGCCGACAGGCGCCCCCACTGCTTCTCGCTCGCGATGGTCTTGAACGCGCCGCCCAGCCACAGCTTGCTGCCGCCGGGATAGTTCGCGGCCTCGACGTGGTAGGTCATGGGCTGGTGCAGGTTGAGCGCGTACGCGAGGCGCGTGCCCGGGTTGATCGCCATGGGCGACCACTCGACGCCGCCGTTCGCGCCGGGCAGCATGCGCGCACCCTGGGGCGTCGGTAGCACCCACATGTTCTCCTGCGGGATCATCGCCTCGGAGAAGCGGATGAGCTTGCCGGTGGCGCGCTCGTGCACGTAGACGTGGCCGGTCTTGCCGCCGTGGATGACGACGTCGACTTGCTTGCCGTTCTTGTCCGCGGCGTGGGTGAGGATGGGCGGGCTGACCGCGTCGAGGTCCCAGACGTCGTGGGCGATGTACTGGTAGTGCCACTTGATTTTCCCACTGCCGAGGTCGACCGCGACCATCGAGTCGGTGTACAGGTTGTCGCCGGGGCGCTCCGTGCCGTACAGGTCGGGCGACGGGTTGCCGACGACGAAGAACACGGTCTTCGTCTTGCGGTCGACCGCGGGAGTCATCCACACGCCGCCGCCGAGGGTCTGGTAGAAGCCGCCGCCCTTCGCGGCGAGCTCCTTCTTCTCCGCGGCGATGTCGCGGTGCATGTTGCGCCCGGTGGCGTCGTTCTCGGCCCACACACCTTCCTGGCCCTTGTCGGGGATGGTGTGGAAGGTCCACAGCAGCTTGCCGCTCTTCGCGTCGAACGCCTTGAGGAAGCCGCGGATGCCGTACTCGCCGCCGTTCGTTCCGATCAGCACCTTACCGTCGACCGCGGTCGGCGCCATGGTCTCGGAGTAGCCTTTCTCGGGATCGGCGATCTGGACTTCCCATTTCACCGCGCCGGTCTTGGCGTCGAGCGCGACGAGCTTGGCGTCGAGCGTGCCCATGTAGACCATGCCGTCGTACGCCGCCACGCCGCGGTTGTTCGGGCCGCAGCAGAAAGTCGTCACGGGTCCCATTTTGTGCTTGTAGTGCCAGAACTCGGTCCCGGTCGCCGCGTCGATCGCGTAGACGTGGTTGAACGAGGTGGTGAGGAACATGACGCCGTTCACCACCAGCGGCGAGGTTTCCATCGACTCGAGCACCGCGGTCTGGAAGACGAACGCGGGCCGCAGCCCTTTCACATTGTTTGCGTTGATCTGCGAGCCAGGGTAGTAGCGGGTCTGCTCGTAGTTGCCGTTCGGGTGGAGGACGTTCTTGTCGTCCTTGGCCGCGCCGTCGAGCATCGCCTGGGTAACCGGGACGAGCGAGGCGGACATCTTGGCGCCCGAAGTGGTGGGACCGCCCTTCACTTCCTGGGCCTGGGCGACCAGCACCGGGGTGCAGAGTGCAGCGAAAACGATCAAACGGAGATGACTGCGGAGCGAGGTGCGCATGAGTCCCCCTTGCGAGTTGTTTGACGTTCTTGTTGTGCTACGACGCCGGATGCCGTTGGCATGACGGGCGGTACGTGGCTACTATAGTTCAGCCCACTTATGGGATTCAAGATGAGATTGGCTCAGGCAATTGCTACGGCATCGATGCTGCTCGCAGCCTTTTCGGCAGGGGCCCAGGAGCTTTCGCCCAACGCCCAGCTCCTTGCTGCGGCGCGGCAAGGGGACCTCGCCGGCGTCACGCGGCTGCTCGACGCGGGCGCGGCGGTGAACTCGCGCAACCGCATCGGCGACACGACGCTGATGATCGCATTGAAGAACAACCACAAGGCCGTGGCTCAGCTCGCGGTCGCCCGGGGGGCGGACGTGAACCTCGCCAACGTCTCCAGGGTGACCCCGCTCATGGCGGCGAGCTTCTCCGGGAGCGCCGACCTGACGAGGCTGCTCCTGGAGAAGGGCGCCGACCGCGCGCCCGAGGACCGCGTGGGAAAGACCGCCATGGTCTACGCGGCGGGGCTGGGCCACACCGAGGTCGTGGCGCTGCTCCTCGACCGGGGCGAGAGCCCGCGCGCCGCCTACCACAACGACCTTACCGCGCTCATGTGGGCGGCCGGGAACGGGCACACGGAGACCGTTAAGCTGCTCCTTGCACGCGGGGCGGACTTGAAAGCGCGCGACAACCGCGGCAAGACGGCGCTCGCGATGGCCGTGGAAGGCGGCCACAAGGAGGCGGAGGAGCTCCTCCGCCAGGCGGGAGCCAAGGACTAGAAATGAAAAGGCCCGGAGGAGATCTCCGGGCCCTGCTCCGGCCGGGGGTTGGCCGGAAGCGAAATCAGTTGTACATCATCGGCGCGGCGTCTTCGTAGCTGGCCGCTTCCTGCTTCGGGAAGGTCTTCGCCAGGCCGACGTCGCTGTACTCGTAGACCTGGGGCACGATGTCCTTCGCCTGGTTGACGATCTGCTCGGGCAGGTACTCGGTCGAGGCGCTGAAGGAGGCGTTGCTCGCGGAAACCGGCGCGAAGGCCAGGAGGGCGAGGATGCCGCAGAGCGCGACCGCGGCGGTGATGGGGGCCACGTTGCTGATGTTCTTCATTGTGTTTCTCCTCTCGCTTTCAGGCTCGCGGAAATCGCTCGCCCAACGGTTTCCACTTTAGGCCTCCGCTCTCCCGGATTCGCCGTCGCGCGACGCAGGAATTCTGTGACGTACGCACATTTCCCCGCCGGAACCGGCTAGACTCGGCACAAATGCGCGCGCCGCGACCCTTCCTGGCCGTCCTGGCGCTCGCGGCCGGAGCCGCCTTCGGCCAGGGCTACCCCTCGAAGCCCGTCCACCTCGTCGTTCCCTTCCCGCCCTCGGGAGGCAACGACGTGTTCGCGCGCATCGTGGCGCAGCAGCTTGCGGAGGCCTGGCGCCAGCAGGTGCTGGTCGAGAACCGCCCCGGCGCGGGCGGAAGCGTCGGCACCGAGTACGTCGCGAAGAGCCAGCCGGACGGCTACACCCTGCTCCTCGGCCACACGGGCACCCTCGCCATCAACCCGTCGCTGTACAGGAACATCGGCTACGACACCCTGCGCGACCTCGCGCCGATCGCCCTCCTCGCCTCGGCGCCGCTCGTGCTCGTCGTGAGTCCCAGCACCGGCATCCACACCGTCCGCGACCTCATCAAGGAAGCAAAGGCCGACCCGGAAGAACTCACAATAGCCTCGGCGGGCAACGGCACCGGCTCGCACCTCACCGCCGAGCTGCTCCAGAACATGGCCAACATCAAGCTCACCCACGTGCCCTACAAAGGCAGCTCGCCCGCCGTCACCGACCTCCTCGGCGGACAAGTCCAAATGATGTTCAGCGTCATCCCGCCCGTCCTGCCGCAGATCAACGCCGGCAAGCTGCGACCCGTCGCCGTGACCAGCGCGAGCCGCATCCCGCAGCTCCAGCGCGTCCCGACCGTCGCGGAGTCAGGGCTGCCCGGCTTCGAATCAACCCTCGCCTATGGCATCCTCGCGCCGAAAGGAACCCCGGCGAGCATCGTCAACGAAATCCACGCCCAGATCGCGCGCATCACCGCCATGCGCGACTACGGCGTGCGCGTCGGCGTAGAAGGCGCGCTCGTGCTGGAAGGAACGCCGGCGGAGTTTGCGGCGTTGATCAAACAGCAGAGGGAGAAGTGGGGGAAGTTGATTCGGGCAGCCGCGCTGAAGCCCGAGTAACGTGCTCGGCGTAGACTTTCTATCTTCGGGAGGGCAATCGACAATGGGAGCATTGCAGCGACTCTGCATTGTCCCGGCAGCCTGGCTCGCGCTCGCCGCCGCGAGCGCGCTCGCCGATGAAGCGCCGCCGGCCGGTGCCGCCTCGCTCCAGCTGTCTTTCGCGAGCCCCGTCCAGCTTGTCCCGGAATCGAGGGACGTCTCGGGGCTGAGGCTCACCCTGTTCTACGGGAAGAACGCCGGCGTTTCCGGCCTCGATATCGCCGCTCTCGGTTTCTCCCAGGCCAGGACCTTTGACGGCGCCCAGCTGTCTTTCTTCGGAAATGCAGTCGAGGGCAAGACGACGGGGCTGCAAGCCGGCCTCTTCGCGAACGCAACAGGGCAGCTCTCCGGCATGCAGGTCGGCGGCATCCTCGCCAATTTCGCCCGCGAGGGCGGACGCGGCGTGCAGCTCGGAGTCTCCAACTTCTCGGGCGGCAAGTTCAGCGGCGTCCAGATCGGATTGATAGGAAGCGCCTTCCGCACCGACTGGACGACCCTGGACTTCGCCGGCGTGCAGATCGGCGTGCTCAATCTCGTGAACGGCGACGTCTCCGGCGTCCAGATCGGCGCATTGAACGGGCAGGGCATCAAAGAGGGGAAGCTCAGCGGCGTTCAAGTCGGTGCGGTGAATTTCGCAGGCGAGTGCAAGGGCCTTCAGATCGGCGTCTTCAACAGCTGCAGGGACATGCGCGGGGTGCAGATCGGCCTGCTCAACCACATCGCGCAGGGAGCCATACCGTGGCTCCCGATCGTCAACGCCAAGTTCTAGCGCTTGTAGGTTCCGACCAGCTCCGCCCGCGCGATCACGTGCCCCTGCATCGCGCGCTCGAGCGCGGCCTTGTCCGGGCGGCTCAGTCCCTGGAGCACGGTGTCGAGCGCATACAGCTTGTGGAAGTAGCGGTGCCGCCCGACCGGCGGGCACGGACCGCCGTAGCCGGTGCGCTGCCAGTCGTTGACCCCCTCCGCGGTTCCGGCCGGAAGCGCCTTAACGCCTTCGGCGAGGCCCGCAGCGGACGTCGGAATGTTGTACAGCACCCAGTGCACCCAGGTCATCTCGGGCGCCGCGGGATCCGGCGCGTCCGGATCGTCGACGATGAGCGCGAGGCTCTTCGCCTGCGCGGGAACGTCCGACCAGGATAGCGGCGGCGAGGCATCGCCGCCGTCGCAGGTATGCTTCTTCGGGATGGCCCCGTTATGGGGAAAGGCGCCCGAGGAGAGATTCATCGCTCCGCTCCTTCCAGAGAGTGCCTGCCCCGCCGCAGTTCCAAACGAGAACGCCACCGTGACGAGAACCGATCGTAGGACCAGGGAGGAAATCATCGCCAGCTCATTGCGGCCGCGGCATGGAACGATAACACGGCCGCAATGGCCGGGCTCTGTGCACCCTGGCCTCCAGGGGGCTAGTGGCGGACTCGGCCGCCTGCGGCGCGCCGGACCTTGCCGTGGGTCGACGAGCGGAGCGGCTTGTTCGGCCGCTTCTGGCGGTGCAGATAGCTCACGACCTTGGGGGCGAGAGTCGTGCTCTCCGACGCTTCGCCGCGGCGCGCGAACCCTCCGAACAGGTAGGCGACGACGAGCCCGACTAGCGTCCACGCGAGCAGCACGGCTATCCACAGGATCCAGCTCGATTCCATCTGTTCACCCTACACCGATTTCAGCGCGCAGCCTATGCGCCGAACACCGGACGCGCTCTTATTTCTCGCTCAGCGTAGCAAGTGCGCGCTTACCTGTACAAATTCGTCGCCCTATTGCGACACTTCCGTCGGGCGGTGAAGATATAGCCCGCGCGGCTCCCCGATAACCCTTCCGTTCTCGCACACCAGCATCCCGCGAAGGAACGTCGCCTTGATGCGCGCTCCGAGCTCGAGGCCTTCGAAAGGCGTGTAGCCCTGCGTCGACTCGGAGTCCCTGGCCCGGATCGTCCACGTCTCGCTCGGATCGACGAGCGCGAGATCGGCGTCGAGGCCCGGGGCGACGTCGCCCTTGGAGTTGAGGCCGTAGCGCCGCGCCGGGTTGTGGCTGGTGAGGCTCGCGATGCGTCCGAGCGCAAGGCCGCGCTTCGCGCCCTCGGAGACGAGCGCGGGCAGGAGGTACTCGGTGCCGCCGAAGCCGGACTTCGCCAGCCAGATGTTGCCGAAGGCCTTCTTCGCCGCCTTGGTCTCGTGGCGGCAGCAGGCGTGGTCGCTCACCACCCAGTCGATCCTGCCCTCGAGGAGCTTCTCCCACAGGAACTCGACGTCCTCGCGCGGACGGATCGGCGGGTTGACCTTGGCGAGCACGCCGGCCTTCGAGCCCGTGTCGAGCATCAGGTGGCCGATCGTCGCCTCGCGGCGGAAGTCGATGTGCGGGAACACCTGGGCCATCTGCAGGGCCGCGGCGAGCGCCTTCTTCGAGGAAAGGTGCAGCAGGTTGATGTTCGGCAGCGCCGCCTCGCTCGCGAGATACGCTGCGATGAACACCGCGAGCCCCTCGGAATGCGGCGGCCGCGCTGCGTGGTAGGCGGCGAGGCCTTTCAGTTTCGTGCGCTCGATCCGCCTCGTATACGCGGTCATGATCTCGGCGGTCTCGCAGTGCAGCGACAGGCTGATCTGCGCGGCCTTCTCCGGGAAGCGCTCGCGCGCCGACTGTACCGCCCGCATCACGAACTCGAAGTGCGCGTAGTCGTAGCGCTCATCCCTGCCGATCATCAGGAACTTGCGTTGGTCGTCCGAGCGCCCGTGCAGTCCGTGCGAGCCGTAGAACATGAAGATCTTGAACGAGGCGACGCCGTGCTTCGACACCAGCATCGGGATCTCGCGCAGGTGAACGGAGTCCATCGGCGCGAGGTGGTAGCCGTAGTCGACGTGGAACTTCCCTTTGGAGATCTTCAGCACCTCGGGGAAGAACTTCGCGTACGGCCCGCCCTTGTTCAGGTAGTACTGGCCGGTGCGGAAGTAGTTGAGCATCGAGGTGACGCCCCCCTGAGCCGCGGCGCGGCTCTCCGAGACCGCGTCCTCACTGAGCGGCGCGTAGATGCCTGCGTGCATATGCGCGTCCACCACGCCGGGAAAGGCGAGCCGGCCGCGGCCGTCGTAAACCGTCTTCGCCTCGTCCGGGCGAAGGCCCGGCGCGATCCGGGAGAATTTGCCGTCCTTGATCGCGATATCCGCTTCGATCGGCGCGTCGTTGCCTGGGCGCACCACGCGCACGTTCTTGATGATCAGGTCGTCGCTCATGCTTTCTTCAGCCGCTTCTCCAGGTGCCCGAGCAGGCCGCCGTCGCGGATCAGCGCCATGAGGTGCGCGGGCACCGGCTCGCAGGCGATCATTTCGCCGGTCGTGAGATTGGCTATCCTCCCCGCCTCGGCATCAACCCGCAGCCGGTCTTCCGCGCGGATGCGCTTCGCCTCCGCGCACACGACCGCAGGCAGCCCGAGGTTGAAAGCATTGCGGTAGAAGAGTCCCGCAAACGATTCCGCGATCAGCGCCGCCACCCCGAGGTGCTTGAGCGCCTGCGGCGCCTGCTCGCGCGACGAGCCCGCGCCGAAATTCTTCCCGCCGACGACCACGTCGCCTGGTCGCACCTCTGCCGCGAACCTCGGCTCGACCGACTCGAGGCAGTGCTTCGCGATTTCCTCGATCCCGAACCTCATGTACCGGCCCGGCGCGAGGACGTCGGTGGTGAGATCGTCGCCGAAGCGCCAGACGCGGCCGGCATGCTGCGAGGAGCTCGAGGGGCAGGCAGTCATTGGTCGGAGCGGTGATGCGCGGATGCAGGATAGGAATCGTAACACCGGTCAGCCGGGCTATTTTCGGCGCACCGGTTTTGCGCCATCATGCGGCCTACCCGCTCCGGGTATCGGACTCCCACCGACATGCTGAAACCCCTCCCTGCCCTGGGCGTCGGCTTGCTCCTGGCGGTGCAGCCGCTCGCTGCAGCAGCGGACGGCTGCGGCAGTGCCTACGTCGACGTTCCGGGAAGCTCGGCCCTGGCTTCGGCCTCGTTGTGGTCGAACGCGCGCTCCGCCGGCAACTCGCTGAAGGTGCGAAGCCGGGCTCTCCTCGAGCAGGCGGCGGCAAGCCGCAAGGTCATGGCGCCGCCGCCCGGCGGCTGCCCGGCCGGCTGCAAGCCGGCCGGCCCTCCCCTCGTCGTGTTCCGCTCGGTCCCCAACAGGTTCCGTACGGACTACTCGGACGCCGGGATGTGCAGGAAGCTGGAGGAGCAGACGCAAGCCGCGCCGTTCCGATACGGCGCGAGAACGTTCGCGTCGCTGGACGACCTGAATTCGTGGTTTGGCGACTTCTCGCAGGGCGACGGCCCCGACGGCGAGGACCTTTACCGGCGCTGCTCCGGGGATTGCAGCCCGCAGTACACCAATGTCATCGACGTCACGGCCCACTCCACGCTCAACCTCGTCGCGAACGTGGTCTGCGGCCCGGCGCGGGACAAGTCCGACGATCAGTACCGGCTCTCGATCGCGTATCGGTTCGCCTGCCGTCCCCAGCGCTAACGCTCGAGGCCCGGGACCGGCCCGGGTCCTGCTCAGTGCTGCCCGAGCAACCGCTCCGCCGAATGCGCGCCGCGGTACAGCGCCCAGGCCGCGAACACCACGAACAGTGCGCCGACGGTCGCGGTATTCCGCGCGATCAGGAATCTGGACGCGAACTGCAGCGCCCAGGGCGACACGATCAGCCAGGTCCCGAGCAGTATCTCGAGGACCTCCTTCCAGTACCTGGGCACCGAGGCCGCGAACGCCGCCAGCGCGAACAGCACGGCGCCGAACGCCCATGCGTTGCGCGCCGCCGCCTCGTGAACGTAGCCCAGAGCCCAGGGCGAGACGAACAGCCACGCCGCGAGCAGCATGTTGATTATTTCCTGCCATCGCCGAGTCATGGTGCACCTCTTGAAAGCTGTTGAACCCGAAACGTTCGACTTCGCCGGCGGACCCGAGGTTCCGGGCGGGAAAACATATCGGGAACGCGCGATCCTTAATCGCCGCTTAAGAATCGGCGCGCAACATCGCGGATCACCGGTCGGACGCTTCGCGATACGCCGCCCGCACGGCGCCGGGCAGGCGCGTCCCGGCGTCGGGATAGCGCGCCTTCGCCTCCGCGGCGACCGCCTCCAGCGCCTGGTCGACCGTCCTGCCCTCGCTCTTGAGCGCGGCGGTGCGCGCGCGCACGAACGCCAGGTAATCGCGATAGCTCCTGATGAAGCCCGCGTCGCCCAACGGCCCGTGGCTGGGCACGATGATCCGCGGATGCAGCGCGTCGAAGGCATCCAGGCTCGCGAGCCAGGTCTTCACGCTCGACGCGGGGCTCGCGAACGCCGGCGCCGCCTTCATCGCGATGTCGCCCGAGAACAGGACGCCTTCGCCTTCCACCCAGATCGCCGTATCGCCCCGCGTGTGATTCGGCCCCATCGCGATCAGCCGCGCCTTCACGCCGCCCAGGTCGAGGGCGCGCTCCTTGTCGAAGATCTCGTCCGCCTTGCGGAATTCCGCTCCCTCCAGCAGTTGCGCCATCGCGGGCGAGCGGCTCCGGAAGATATCGGCCGTCTTCATACCCTCCGAGGCGATCTCGTCGACCTGCGCCCGCGCGCGAACCATCTTCGTGGACGCGGGGAAGGCCTGCGCACCGAGATCGTGCTCGGGGTGCACGTGCGTCGTCACCAGGTAGAGCGGCCTGTCGCCGCTCACCTTGCGCACCTCGCGCAGCACCGTCTCGCCGTTCTGCCGGCCCAGGCCGGTATCGACGACGAGCGTCGCGCGCGTGCCGACGATGATTCCCACGTTGGGCACGCCCGGCACGCTGAAGTCCGGAATCACGTACACGTGCGCGGAGATCTTCTCCGTCGCGCCCTCCTTCACCAGCGGGCCGCTCGTGACGAGCTGCTGCGCGCCGGCCTGGGCCGCGAGGATCAGGCCCGGCAACACGCTGCCGATCGCCAGGTGAACGCCCCTCATGATCCCCCGCCTAGACGCAGCGCGCGCCGTCGACCTCGATGCACACGCCGCTCACCATCGCGGCCTCGTCGGAGGCGAGGTAGAGGCAGGCGTTCGCCACGTCGAGCGGCGTCGAGAAGCGCCCGAGCGGGATGGTGGCGAGGAAGCGCTCCTTCGCCTCGTCGCTCAGCGTCCCGCCGGCGAACTCCGCCGAGAGCCCGGTGCCCGGGCTGAACACCGGGTTCACGCAGTTGACA
>Ga0335079_10000854_pt1 | contig 34643 bp, 28 predicted proteins | sample Lox_Sample_33_FD_206719 | JGI IMG/M metagenome (GOLD analysis project Ga0335079, IMG submission 206719) | Soil microbial communities from Loxahatchee National Wildlife Refuge, Florida, United States - Lox_Sample_3.3 | ecosystem: Environmental > Terrestrial > Soil > Wetlands | place: USA...
CGGCGCGCAGTGCGACGGACGATACAGCTCAGTCACCCACGATTTCCACGAAGTTCTCTGCAGCGCCCCGGTCGGGAGCGGGCTGATCACGCTAACGGGAGACGTGGGCCTTCCCGGCAGCCATCAATTTGCCGTGATGCTGCGGGCTCTGAATGTTCCGGCCAACTCGGTGCTGGTGTTAGCAGAACGATCTAAGAAGAACCTTCCGGATGATCTGGAGGCCGACGGAGCCTTACGCGCCGACATATCGATGCAAGAAAATCTTGCGGCGGGCGAAGCGCTGCGACTCAAGGGCGGAGGCCAGTTCTCCGATTTTCGCCTCACTTCGGCTGAGAGTAAGGCCGACATCATCCTCGACTCTGTGCCGTTTTCTGCCACCGACGGAAACACCGATGGCTCAGAGCCCGCGCGGGCACGCGCAAAGAATGCCGGATTGCGAATGCCTGCAGGACCGCGCATCGAGATTGGGCCCATCGAAATCGGGTCCGCGCGTACGAACGCTGCCTACCTTCGTGGCTGGATCAACCGCGAAGGATATAAGTTCGCTTTGAATGGGGAAACGCAGATTGCACAGGCAATTCGGCTTGCGCGCATTACCGGATTTCCCGTGTGGTCTTCATCACCCGAAGGCTCGGCGCTGCTTGATATCGAAGCGGCGGGTGCGTGGTCCGGCTTGAATGCCAACCCCACGACAGGATTTGCCGGACCGCAACTGACGGGCAGCGCAAAGCTGAGGAATGTAGAAATTGTCGCGCGTGACCTGGGTAGCCCCATCGAAATCGCCTCTGCAGACATGCAGGTCTCGGCTGATCAACTGAGCTTTTCGAAACTCAACGCAAGAGCCGCCGGAACGGTTTGGACGGGGTCTGTACAGATGCCTCGCGGTTGCGGCGCTGCGTGCCCCGTGAGTCTGACCCTGAATGCGAATCAGATCGTGCTCAGCCAACTGGCCGAATGGGTCAATCCGAGTTCGAAGAAGCGTCCTTGGTATCGTGTGCTGGAACCGAGTTCGCAGAACGCTGCGTCACTCGCAAACACGCTCCATTTCTCGGGACAGGTAAGCGCCGATCAGCTACTGATTCGCAACGTGGCCGCGCGACATGTCTCGGCAAAGGTAAGTCTGGAAGACGGCAAGCTGCAAATCTCGAATTTGAATGCCGACTTTCTCGGAGGCAGGCATCAGGGTGACTGGACCGCGGATTTCAGTGACAAACAGGCATTGTGTACGGGATCCGGCAAAGTTTCCAGCGTGTCGCTCGACGGCTTTGCGAAGGCCATGAGTGACAGCTGGATCGCAGGCACGGCCAGCGCGAATTACGAACTGAGCGGAAAATGCTTCGGCGAATTCTGGCCGTCTGCCGAAGGTACGCTCCGAGTCGAGATGCGAAATGGGCTGTTTCCGCATGTGCGAATTGCCGACGAGGCTGGAGCGCTGCGCGTCACGCACCTGTCTGGCCAGGCAGATCTCAAAGCGGCAAAGGTTCAAATCAAGGATGCGAGGCTTGATTCGCCCGAAGGAAAATTTATTCTGAGCGGATCAGCCTCGTTCGAGCGCAAACTCGACTTCAAACTGACTCCCGCGGGCGCCGGCGGCAGCGGAACCTCCTACGCCATTACCGGCAATCTGGCCACACCGCAGGTCTCACCCCTTACGGGGCCAGTCCAGGCGAAGCTGAAGTCGCCACCTCCGGGCAAGTGAAGATCTACTGTATGTAGGCCGGACCACGCAGAACCTTCCCGGGCAGAGCACCGCTCATCTTGCTGTCGTCGACCACAGGTATCCCGTTGACCAACACGTACTGCATTCCTTCTGAAAGTTGATTGGGATCCTCGAAGGTAGCGCGATCTCGAATGGTGGCTGGATCAAACACCACAATATCGGCCCACATTCCCTGCTTGAGCACGCCGCGATCGGTAAAGCGCATCCGTTGTGCCGGAAGTGCAGAGAACTTGCGGATGGCATCTTCGAGCGTGAGGGCCTTCTCTTCGCGAACATATTTCTTCAGGATGCGCGGGAACGTTCCATACGCGCGCGGATGAGGATGTGCCTGGCCGAGCAACCCTTCCGGCGCCGTGCCCTCGGAATCGTTGTCGACAGCGACCCAAGGCTGCTGCAGAGCAAGCGTAACGTCGGGCTGCGACATCCCGAAGACCGCAACGCTGGAGTTCGGGTCAGCGATCAGGAAGTCGAAGAGCGCTTCCATCGGTTCCTTGTTCCACATCTTCGCAATTTCCGACAATCGCTTTCCCTGCATCGCCTTCAGTTCAGGATTCAGCACTTGTGTGATGAGGACAGCATCCGGGCCGGGGATTTCCTGCCATTCGTTGTCCCACGCGGTCGAGGAAGAAAGCATATCTTTTCGTATGCGGGCACGGGTCGCAGGGTCTTTGAGACGTTCGACGAGCTTGGCTGTGCCACCATCGTGGGCCCACGGGGGAATGAATGCGGAGAAATCGTTGCTCCATGCCGTATACGCGTATGTGTCGGCGCTGACATCATCCCCCGCGGCGCGGGCCGCACTGATCTTTGCGACGAGTTCGGGCATACGCCCCCAATTGGCTGTACCTGCAACCTTGAGGTGCCAGATCTCAACTGGAAGGTGCGCTTCACGGCCAATGCGGAGGGCTTCGTCGAGTGCTTCGAGCACCGAGTCGCTCTCGTTGCGCATGTGAGTCGCATAGATACCGCCGAACTTTCCCGCCTCACTGGCCAGCGCAATCAACTCATCGGTCTTCGCATAGGGAGCAGGCGCGTACTCGAGCGAGGTGGACACTCCGACAGCGCCGTCCTTCATCGCGTCGCGCACCAGGCTTTTCATTTGCTCCAGTTGTTCCGGCGTGGGTTGCTTATCGTCCTCTCCAAGGATCATGCGGCGGACTTGCGTGGCCCCGGCATAACTGGCGAGGTTAATCCCCATGCCCTGCTTTTCAAGACGCGTAAAGTAATCGCGAAAGGTACGCCAGTCGGGAGTGATTTTGTAGTAGTCGTATCCGGCGCGGTCGGCCTTGATGATGGCGTCGTTCAGAGGGGCAATCGACCCGCCCTCGCCAGTGACCTCTGTTGTTATGCCCTGATAGATCTTGGAGGGAAGGCGCGGATCAACGAGGATCGTAAGTTCGGACTGGCCAAGCATATCAATGAATCCGGGCGCGACGACTTTGCCGGCTGCATCGATCGTGCGTTTTCTCTCGGCAGTTGAGAGGTTGCCGATGGAGGCGATTCTTCCGTTTCGAATTCCGACGTCGCCCGAGTACCACGGGGACCCTGTTCCGTCGATGATGTGACCGTTCGTGATAACGATGTCATAGGCCGGAGTTTGAGCGTGGAGCGCAAATGCAAACAGGACGATAAAAATAAGGGATGCGATCAAATTCGATCGACGAAGAGTCACATATCCTCCGGATAAACGGTTACAGATAATCCTTCACGACTGAAACCTTAGTTGCGCTTTCGAACGGATAAAGCCGCAATCATTTCGTTGACGCTGCAAGCAATGCATCTCGTCCTAGGCTGACTAATCCAGCACCGTGCTCGGCCGGGGAGAATTGTGCAGCAAGGTGCGATGCCCCGCAACCACACCCAGCACAACCCAAACCGTAAGTGCCAGCCATTCGTAGGTGGTGAAATGTCCTGGAACGAGCGGGACTAGCTTCATCAATCCCATCGCGACCGCCACGGCCAATGCAGCAGATGCGCACACCTTCTCGGCTGTAGACAACTTTATGGCCGGTGCGCCGGACCAGGACAACGCCAGGCAGGCCGCACAGGTTGCTGACCATCCGATGGCGCTTGCAACCGACCCGACCTCAGTAATTGGAACAAGAATGGCGTCGCCGAGCAGCATGCAGACCGCCGTGGTCAATCCCACGCACAACACAGCAACGGATGGTGTCTGAAATCTCGGATGAACCGTGCCCGCGCCTGCTGCGATCATATTGCGCCGTCCGAGAGCAAAGAACAGCCGGCTCGAAGCGACGAAATTCCCGTTGAAGCATTTGAAAAGTGACAACAGCGCCGCAGCCAGGATGATGTTGACGATCCAGCGGGAACCTACAGCCTGCTGGAATGCAACGGCCGTCATAAACCTCTCTCCTGTCAATTTGCTCCAGGGCGCGGCAACCACAACGGCCGCGACGATCACAGCATAGAAAACGAATCCAACGACAATGGCTGTCCAAATCGCGCGCAAAAAGCTGGCTGATCGAAATTCGGGGCTCGCTTCCTCTGCTGCTTTGCCAACCGATTCGAATCCGGTCATGAAATAAGGAACGATCTGGATCACAAGTATGACCGAGAGAACCGGTGAGTGTGTGAAGAGCGGTGGAAAATGAGCGGGCGAGCCATGGCTGACGCCGAGTCCAACGAAAACAAGAAACAATGCAATGGTGCCGAAGCTAGTCCAGTTCTGAAACGTTGCCGAGAGCCGCACACCCCGGTAATTGAGGATGGTGAGAATCGCAGTCAGGGCGAGGCCCACGACCAGGTGCGGCAGGTATACCGGACGTCCGGCGATCCGGTACAGTTCCATCGAATCCAGGGATGGGATTATGTACGCGGCAATGCGCCCAATCGCCACAGCTTCCCACGGACAAACAATGAAGTAAGCGAGGGTCATCATCCAACCGGTGGCAAAGCTGACGCTGCGAGGGAAGACTGCCGCGGTGTAGGCAATTTCGCCCGCCGCGTCGGGCATGGCGACGATAAGTTTGCCGTAGACCCAGCCAATGGGCAGCAGGAGAGAGCCGCCGATGAGGAATCCGAGGACGGTGCCCAGGCTGCCCCCGCGCAGAAGCCAGTCATCCATGACAACCAGCCAGCCAACACCGACCATGCTGCCCCAGCCCAGCGTGAAGTAGTCAATTGCGCGAAGTTTGCGGGCAAGGGTGGTCACAGGGCCGATCCTCAGAAGCGGCGCGAATTATAAAGCATTTGGCTATGCTAAGGTGGATGGCGGTTCGGCTCTTATTGGAACTCTTATGCCTCGCTATGAATATCGCAATCTGAAGCCAACGGCTGCTGCTGAGAAGGCATTTCTCGAGTGGATCGACAAACTGGAGCAGGAATTCGTGAACCGCGATCCCGAACGGCGCAGCGATGTCGTGCGCGATGCGCTGCACCAGTTGTATCTCGGCCGACCATACACGAATCCCGGCGGTGGCATGGCCGAGCGGGTATTGATGCATTCGTTCGATCCCCGGAATACGACGCTGGAACCGGAATATTACGGCGATGTGGATGCAGCGAAATACGCCGAGCGCAAACCGTTGATCTGGTTCTGGATGATGTTCGATCGTTCCCCAGCAGGACTCAATCACTGGCTGGGATATCGCGTGCGGGCTATGCTGGCTCGACACATTTTCAAGCATTGCGGCCAGAACGTGAAGCTGTTTCACGGTATCGAATTTTCGTTCGGATACAACCTGACGGTCGAAGATAACTGCACCATTCACAAGTACGTATTACTGGACGATCGAGGGGAAATCATTATCCATGAAGGCTGCTCGATTTCTGACTACGCGAACGTGTATTCCCATGGACACGATCTGAATGACGGCATGATCGTCGATAACCACAAGACCGAAATCGGACCGCGCGCGCGTGTAACCTATCACGCGACCGTGCTCAGCGGTGTGCGCGTGGGCGAACATGGAATTGTCGGGTCGGTGGGCGTGGCATCAAAGGATGTTGCTCCGTTCCATATTGTGGGCGGCATCCCGGCGAAGGTGATCAAGGTGAAGTCGATTGCACCCGAAGATTTGCAGAATGCAATGGAGAAAAAATAGCTCCCGAGCGTGCGAGACCGCTGCCTTCGCATGTACGATCAGCCGCAAGAATGCCCCTTTTGCGTGGTAGTATCGAATTTAGCCCTGCATGACTCTTCCATTGCGGACAGGTATGAACAGCCCGAATTCGGGCGTGTCTTCGAGCGCGGGGCTTCCTGAGAAATGAGTGTCCCTTCAACAAAACGTAAGCGTGTGCTCAGCGGCATGCGTCCAACCGGGAAACTTCATCTTGGCAACTACGTAGGGGCATTGCAGAACTGGGTCGGCATGCAGGACCAGTATGAGTGCTTCTTCTTCATTGCGGATTGGCACGCGCTTACTACCGACTATGCCGACCCGTCCCGCGTAAAAGAGAACTCTCTGGAAGTGGCTTTCGATTGGCTGGCGGCGGGTCTTGATCCAGAAAAGTCGGTGCTCTTCTTCCAGTCCCACATACCCGCGCACGCCGAACTTCATCTTCTGTTTTCGATGATCACTCCTCTGGGCTGGCTGGAGCGCGTTCCGACCTACAAAGAACAGCGCGAAAACATTCAGGATAAGGATCTTTCGACCTACGGCTTTCTGGGATACCCACTTCTGCAATCGGCCGACATCTTGATGTACCGGGCAGATTTTGTTCCCGTGGGAGAGGATCAGGTTGCGCACGTAGAACTTACACGCGAGGTCGCGCGGCGCTTCAATTCCTTCTATGACTCTCACGGACCCGTGCTCCCCGAACCGAAAAGCCTACTCACTCCGGCGGCGAAATTGCCCGGCACCGACGGCCGCAAAATGTCGAAGTCGTATGGAAATACCATCCTGCTCTCGGACCCGGAACCGCTGGTCCGTCAGAAACTGAAGACGATGGTGACCGACCCGGCTCGCGTCAGGCGCACGGATCCGGGCAATCCCGACGTTTGTCCCGTGGGGGATCTCCACAAGATTTTCAGCAGCAAAGAGACGATGGCCAAAGTAAATGAGGGCTGCCGCTCAGCGGGAATCGGGTGTATCGAGTGCAAGAGTTGGGCAGCAGATGCGCTGGTGCAAATCCTGAATCCGATCCAGGAACGGCGGCGAAAATTCGAGGACAATCCGAAGCTGGCCTGGGATATTCTGGAAGACGGCACCCAGCGGGCTCGTAAGGCTGCCGGCGAAACCATGGACGCAGTGCGAGAGTCGATGGGGATGTCGCTGAGGTATGAGGCACCCAAGCTGGCCGGGGCAAAGTAACCGACCGCAGAATGCATAGGAACTGAACCGCGCAAACTACGCGCGCCTCAGGATGACAACGGCGACTGGTTAGTTTAGCGAGCAAATTTGGGGATTTCTTGACGGAAGAAACAAAAATCGTTTCTGGGGATACAGGCGCAGTTCCGGCTGCGATCGTTGGCGGAACTCGAACGCTCAAGGTGAAAGACTCCGCCAAAAAAGAGGAAAGCGACTTTCCGTTCGCCGTAGCGGTCGCAGACATCTACGAAGGCCCGCTCGACCTGCTCCTGGATCTCATCCGCAAGCAGGATATCGACATCTACGACATTCCGATCGCCAAGATCACTGCGCAATATCTGGCCTACGTCGAGAAGATTCGCGAACTGGATGTGAACGTCGCAGCCGAATTTATATACATGGCCGCGGTGTTGATTCACATCAAGTCGAAGATGCTGCTGCCGAAGGATCCGCTCGCACCCGCCGAGGAGCAGGACGATCCACGCAGCGAACTCGTGAACCGGCTACTGGAGCATGAGAAGTTCAAATCCGCCGCGCAGATGCTTTTGCAGAAGCAGCAGATTGAAGACGCGGTGCTGTCGAATCCGTCTCTGAAAGATTTCATGGAGGACGAAGGCACCGAACCCGAGATCGCAGCCGACGTCATCGACCTCGTGAAAACGTTTCAGCAAGTGCTCGAGCGAGTGCGGACGCGTCCGGTGCTGAACATCGACGAGGAGACCGTCACTGTCGGACAGATGATCGATTACCTGCGGCGTCGACTGTCGCTGGAAGATCGCCCCATCCGGCTGAAGCGGCTGCTGATGACCGTTCCGTCGCGGCAGGCGCTGGTATGCATGTTCCTCGCGCTGCTCGAACTGGTGCGGCTCCAGGCGATTCAGGTGCGTCAGGAAAAATTGTTTGGCGAGATCGCCATCAAGAAGCACACGCACTTTGAAGAAGTGATGAATCAGCAGGCTGCGGTACGAGATGACTGGAGATAAGCAGGTGCGCAGTGATCCGTGTCTAGTGGTTAGTCAAATGCCACTGTTCACTGGCCACTGACAACCGATCACTATGTCGTTAAAGGCTCAACTCGAAGCGATCATTTATGCGACGGAGACTCCGATCACGCTGGAGCAGATGACGGCTCTGGTGAAGGATGCGGTTGTCGCCGAGGGCGTGACGGAAGACAGTGAGATCAAGGCGCGGGTGCGTTCGTGCCTCGAAGAACTCGCGTCCGGATATGGATCGCCGGATCACGGAATCGAGATCCGGCAGGTTGCGGGCGGCTACCGCATGTCGACCAAGCCGGAGCAACACGAAGTTGTGCGTGCATTTGCCAAGAGCCTGAAGCCGCCGATTCGGCTGTCTCTTCCCGCGCTCGAGACTCTGGCGGTGATCGCCTACAAGCAGCCCGTCACCGTCCCGGAGATCAATGATATTCGCGGCGTCGATTCTGGTGGAGTGATTGGAACTCTTCTCGAGCGCAAGTTGATTACGACTGCGGGACGGAAGCAAGTGATTGGGCGTCCGATCCTCTACAAGACGACCAAGGAATTCCTGATGCGCTTTGGGCTGAAGGACGTCAGCGAACTGCCCAGCATGGAAGAATTCGAGAAGCTCGTGGCGGAGTCATTCCAGGCTGAACTGATTCCTGCCGACAGCGCGGCGGAAGCGGAGCCAACTCCGGTGGAAGCGCCGGTATCGGAATCGCAAGCGGCAGAGCCGGTGGCCGATGAAGCTCCGGCTGAAGAGAAGGCTGGTTAAGACCAGGGCTAAAGCCCTCGTGAACAGCGCTTTTTACGCGGCCCTGAAGGGCCGCTCTTCCACTGGGATCTAGCGAACAGTCGTTCCGGTCTGTTACCTTTCCGGCGAACGCGCTCTAGCGCCACACGCCTCTGCAGATACTCGGAATGACAGCGTATACTTCATAGCAACTTCGTCCCGTACAATTTCCCCATGCCCCAGGAACGTCTACAGAAGATCATTGCCGCAGCCGGCGTGGCATCGCGGCGCAAGGCTGAGCAGTTGATCACGGCCGGACTCGTGCAGGTGAATGGCACAACAGTCACAGAGTTAGGCAGCAAAGCTGATCCGGAAGTCGATCACATCCGCGTGAGCGGAAAGCTGTTGAAGGGCGAGCAGCGGCATACCTATCTTCTGATGAACAAGCCCAAGGGCTACGTGACGACCGTGAGCGATCCCGAGAAGCGGCCTACAGTGATGGATCTCGTTCGCGGAGTGAAGGGACGCGTTTATCCCGTGGGACGGCTCGACTATGCCAGTGAAGGACTTCTGCTTCTCACGAACGACGGCGATCTCGCGCACGTCCTTATGAAAGCTGCGTCGCATGTGCCAAAGACATATCTGGTGAAAGTCTCCGGAACTCCGAAAGAAGATGCGATTGCGAAGTTGCGCGCAGGGGTGTCGATTGCCACGGACGACGGCAAGCGCGTGCGGACCGGTCCTGCTTCGGTCAAAATCGTGAAGGAAGCCGCGAATCCGTGGTATGAAATCACGTTGATCGAGGGGCGCAATCGGCAAATCCGGCGGATGTTCGAAGCCGTAGGCCATCACGTTGAGAAGATCAAACGCGTCCGCTACGGGCCCTTGGTTCTTGATGTGCCACCGGGAGAATTTCGTTCACTTACCTTGAAAGAGATCGAGCGGTTAAAATCCGCAAGCAAGGGAGTTGTCCAGAAGTCTGCGTCCTAGGGCATGAGTCGATTCTTTGATCTGGTGTCGAGGCCAGTGCGCGATATGGGAGAGATCGCGGCGCTGCCACCTTTGCCAGCGCCTTCTTTGCCGGCGCCACTCACCACAAAATCGCGCCTGGTTGTGCTTGATTCCAACGAGAATCCCTTTGGCCCCTCTTCTCGTGCAGTGCAGGCCATGCAGACGGCACTGCTTTCAGCGAATTCCTATCCTGAAGATGACTGCACGCAACTCAAGCGCAAGCTGGCAGAGCATCATTCCCTTCCCGCCGAACAAGTCATGGTGACGGCGGGCTCGACGGGCCTGATCGCGTTGCTGTGCCAGACTCTCCTCGCTCCGGGCCTGAACGCGGTCACCAGCGAACGGTCATTCATCGTTTATTCGATGGCGGTCCACGCGTCGGGAGCGCAACTCGTCGAAGCCCCGATGCGCGATGACACGATCGATCTCGACGCCATTCTCGCTGCCATCAACGAGCACACCCGCATCGTCTTTATCGCGAATCCGAATAACCCAACCGGGACCGTGCTCGACGTCCATGCCCTGGACCAGTTTATGGCGGAAATACCGGGCCACGTCGTGATCGTACTCGACGAGGCGTATTACGAATTCGCAGCGTATTTTGCGGAGCACCGCAAGGCTGAATATTCGAAGTCTCTCGAGTACTTGCGCCAGGTTGAAAATGTAGTGGTCTTGCGGACCTTCTCCAAAGCCCACGGGCTGGCAGGATTACGCATCGGATACGGGCTGGGTCCGGCGGAATTGCTCGCCTATTGCGCTCGTATGCGCAACACGTTTTCAGTTTCTTCGATTGCGCAGGCGGCTGCGATCGCCGCACTTGATGATGCCCGGCATATTCACCGCGCGGTGTCGAATAACGCGGCGCAGGCGCAGATCATGGGAGTGGCGCTTTCGGAGATGGGATTTCGTGTCATTCCAACGTGGGCGAATTTCCTTTGTTGCGACTTGGGTAGAGACGCCACGGCAGTGGCAGAAAGCTTGCGCACCGAAGGCGTCAGTGTGCGACCTTTGCGAGCGTGGGGAGCTCCGTCGTGCATTCGCGTGAGCATCGGCGTGCCGGAACAAAATGAAACTTTCCTGGCCGCGATGCGGAAGATCGCAGAAGCCCGACGCGACTAAAAGCAAAACCTCGGTGGCACAACTGAAGCGCCTTGCCCCGTTCGGGGCCAGCACTCCTACGAGTGCGTCAGTCTTGCCGCGCCAAAGAGCCCGGCATCACTGCCCAACAAGGCCTGCGTGATGATCGTCTTTTTCGGCGTGTAGTTTGCAATCTGGGCGGAAGCACCGTGTTTTTCTCCGGCGGGAGTGTCGGGTGCACTCGCTGCATACACTAACGAGCGTTCGCGCAATTCCGAGAACATCCTTGGCGCGAAGGCATCCCATGCACTGACAACGCCACCGCCAATCACGAACATATCCAGATCGAGAACGTTCACCAGATCGGCCATCAAAATTCCCAGCGCTTCTCCGAAGCGTTCAAAAATACGCTGCGCATCGCGATTGCCTTGAATCGCGAGATTGTAGACAGATCGCGCGCTAAACTCCGCATCTGAGCTGGCGGCTTTCGCAAGTTCGGGAGCCTTCCCAGATTCGATCGCTTCCCGTGCCATGCGCACTACGGCGGTCGCGGAAGCGTAGCGTTCCGCGCATCCGCGGTTGCCGCATCCGCAAGGAACGCCGTTGGGCTCGATGGTCACATGGCCGAATTCACCGGCCATCCCGCTCATGCCGTAGAAAAGTTTTCCGCCCAAAACGATCGCGCCACCGATCCCTGTGCCCAGCGTAAGCATGGCCATGTTGTCGGCATCGCGTCCGGCACCGAGCCATTTTTCGCCAAGAGCTGCGACGTTGGCGTCGTTGTCGAGGCAGACCTTGGCGCCTAGTCGGCGCTCAATCACATCGCGCACGGGATAGTCGGTCCATCCGGGAAGGTTGGCGGACTTGCGCATCATGCCGTGCTCAAGATCGATGATGCCGGGAACGCCAATGCCGGCACCGATGAAACGACCGGAGTCACGATACTGCTCGGTCAGGCGATGAATGGCATCGCACATTTCGCCGATGACGTAGTCGCGGCCGAGCGCGACTTTCACGCCGAGGGTGATCTTTTCGAGAAGCTGTCCGTCTTTCGTAATGGCGGCTATACGCAGGTTCGTGCCGCCCATATCCACACCAATGGAGTAGTCGGGCATAACGGAAGAGAGTAACAGAAAAGCAATGTTGAATGATGATTGATGATCGTTGAATGAAACCGCCACGGGACGCACTTGCGGTTTTGTTCGACAATCACCGAATTCAACAATCAACAATTCACTCTTGGCATTTCGGGCAGTAGTGGCTGCTGCGGCCCGCGATCACGACTCGCTTGATTGGCGTCTTGCACACCAGGCACGGTTCTCCTTCGCGGCCATAAACGCGGTGCTGGAGTTGGAAAAATCCCTCTTCGCCGTCGGCACCGACGTAATCAGAAATCGACGATCCGCCGAGGGAGATCGCCTCGGTCAGCACTTCTCGCAATCCCTGGTGGAGTTTCGCCAGCTGATCGCGAGTAACGGATGAGGCGCGGCGGCGTGGGCGGATACCGGCACGGAACAGGGACTCATCGGCATAGATATTTCCTACGCCTCGCAACAGTTTTTGATTAAGCAGCGCGCTCTTCATTGGAGTCTTGCGTCCGCGAAAGAGAGTGATAAATTCGTCAAGCTCGATTTCGAGCGGTTCAATCCCTGTCGCTTCGAATCGCGTAGCGACACTCAAGCGCCCGAATCGCCGCGGGTCCACAAAACGCAATTCCCTGCCTGACGCGAGTTTCGCAATGGCATGCGTGTGCTTGGCGACCTCGTCCTGCGAATCGCACACTTGCAGGCGGCCCGTCATCCCAAGATGGACAATCCATTGGGCGCTTGCAGATTCCGGCTGTATCGCCTTCGACTTCCGACCTTTCGCGGACGAGGGCGTCCGGGCCACGCCGTTTCGTTGGAGATCGATCACGATGTGTTTCCCCATACGGCGGACTGCTGCGATACGGCTGTGCTCCAACGTTGACGCGATCTCCGCCGCAGGCGATCTAAGAGGCTCTTTCTTCTGCCCAAGCCAGACAGATTCGATCACGTCTCCGGTGACGCGTTTGGCCAGACCGCGAGCTATGGTTTCGACTTCGGGAAGTTCGGGCATGGTTGTTTTATCTATGTTGTCATTCCGAGCGAAGCGAGGAATCTGCTGTCGCGTGCGGCAGCACTGCTGACGCTCGTCGGAATGACAATGTTACTGATTTCGTCGCACCACAGACTACTTCCTTAGAAACGTTCCCTGATCCAATTCCCGGAATGCCTGTTGCAGTTCCTGCTGCGTGTTCATGACGATCGGGCCATACCACGCGACCGGTTCTTCCAGCGGCTTGCCTGAAACAAGCAAAAAACGGATTCCGTCTTCTCCAGCTTGCACGGCGACTTCGTCTCCGCGGTCGAACACGACAAGGGAACGATTATCCGCATCGGATGGCGGATGCGTATCGGCCCAACCCACGCTTTCCGTCGGAACTGCTAGCGGCCCTGATGCGTTGCAGAACTTGCCGTCTCCGGCAAAGACGTACGCAAACGCGTGACGAGTTGTCTCGACCGGAAGCGTTTTACGCTTGCCGGGAGGCACCGAAACGTCAAGGTAAATCGGATCGGCCGCAATGCCATCCACTGGGCCCTTCTTGCCCCAAAAGCTGCCACAGACGATGCGGACGTGCGTGCCGTCATCATCGGTCGCTTCCGGGATGTCGCCCGTCTTGACTTCCTGATACCGCGGCGCGGTCATCTTGAGCGCCGAAGGAAGGTTCGCCCACAACTGGAAACCGTGCATCCGGCCGGTAGGATCGCCCTTTGGCATTTCCTGATGGATGATGCCGCTGCCAGCGGTCATCCACTGCACGTCTCCTGAGGCGATGGCGCCGCGATTGCCCATACTATCGCCATGCTCAACGGTTCCTGCGAGCACGTAAGTGATCGTCTCAATGCCGCGATGGGGATGCCATGGAAATCCGGCGAGGTAGTCCTCAGGGACGTCGTTGCGAAAGTCGTCGAGCAGAAGGAACGGATCGAACTCTCCCGTGTTTCCAAAGCCAAAAGCACGACGGAGGTGCACTCCCGCTCCTTCAAGCGTGGGCTTGGATTTGATCAGGCGCTTTACTGGGCGAATAGACATAGAGATCTCCGCAAACGGCTACAGCCGACGGGCTGAAATTATCCCACTTTTGTATGTGTGAAGGATTGGATGCGCTTTGGGCGCGGAAAGACGTTACGCATCGGCGTTCGGACCTTCGACTGGAGAATGTTAACGTACGTTGGCGGAAGAAAGACTAGTCCTTCAAAGGCACCACGGCGCTTCCGTCGCGGCAGAAGGTTGCAACTTTCTGGATATCGCCGGTAGCCGTCGGAACCATCATGACCGGGCCGTAGCAGTACACGGCATGGCCGTTGGCAGCGAAGTACCAGCGTCCGCCATGGGATTTGCGGGTCATCTGCGTCGTGGGTTGGCGCAGGGGCTTTTGCGGCACGACATGGCCGAAGGGCAAACTCAACAACAAGGCTAGGGTCAGAACCTTCATTGTCTTTCCTGCGTTCTAGTTCAGCACTGCAAAACTACAGAACCGATTCCAATACAAACCGCTACTTAGATCGTGATCAGCGACCGCCCGGCATCGTTGACGTCGGATGCGGGTCTGGTCGGCGCCTGAACCTGAGACTTGGGCCGTACATTCTGAGCACGATTCTGAGGAACCGCCTGGGAGGACGGGGCCTGTTTCGATGGAGCCTTGTGCGTGGGTACCTGGGTCGACGGAGCTACTGCGGTTGGTGCCTGGGACGACGGGTTCTTGGCAGTCTGGGACACTTGCTCATCCTGCTGCGCTTTCATCTTGACGGCGGACAATTCCCTGCTGTCCTGGAAGAGTTCATGAATCAGGGCGCGCTGCGACTCGATGGTTCGGCCCTGTTCGACGATCAGCATGGTCATCAGGCCGTAAGAGATCAGGAACAGGACAACCAGGATGGGCAGCCAGCCATGCTTTTTGGCAGGGGATGGTCCGATTGTCGTCAGTTGGTCGCTATCCGTGGTCCCGAATTCGATCTTCAAGATGCACCCCTATCTGGTCGCCAGAACTGCCCGGCAGACTCAGAAGTGCACCCTGGGAACCATTGGGCGCACTATAGCCAAACTATTGATAATATTAACTTTAGGCTGGATTCCACTGGCGTCGTGCGGGTCCGCAAGTGCAACTCGATGCACATTATGAGCAAGCCAGATTTGCGGGACTTATCTACTTTCCGAGCACCAGCTTGGCGATCGTGGCCAGCTGCATGTTTGACGTGCCTTCGTAGATCTTGCCGATCTTGGCGTCGCGCCAGTACTTCTCGACGGGATAATCCTTGGTGAAGCCGTATCCGCCGTAAATTTCGATGGCCAGTGAAGTCACGCGCTCAGCGACCTGAGAGGCGAACAGCTTCGTCATGGCAGCTTCTTTCACGAAAGGAACACCGGCGTCCTTCATTCGCGCGCAGTTGTAGACCATCAGCCGAGCGGCTTCGAGCTCGGTGGCCATCTGCGCGATCTGGAACTGGATGCCTTGAAAGTCCGCGATCGCCTTGCCGAACTGCTTGCGCTCGAGAGCGTACTTGCTGGCGAATTCCCACGCCCCGCGGGCCAAGCCGACCATTTGGGCCCCAATGCCGATGCGACCTTCGTTCAGCGTCTCGATGGCGATCTTGTAGCCCTTTCCAGGCTCGCCGAGGACGTTCTCCTTTGGCACACGGCAGTCTTCGAGAATCAGCTCGCAAGTCGAGGAGGCGCGGATGCCCAGCTTGTCTTCTTTCTTGCCGACGGTGAACCCGGGGAAATCTTTCTCGACCAGAAAGGCGGTGATGCCCTTGTAGCCTGCGCTTGGGTCGAGCGTTGCGAATAGAACGAACAGCCCGGCTTCCTTGCCGTTCGTAATCCAAAGCTTGCGGCCGTTCAGGACGTATTCCGATCCCTTCAGTGCGGCACGAGTCTGCATGGCGAACGCGTCGGAGCCTGAGCCGGCTTCGCTGAGTGCGTACGCACCAACGATCTCGGACGCCATCCGCGGGAGGAATCGCTTCTTTTGTTCTTCGCTGCCCCAACGCAAAAGAGCGTTATTGACCAGTGTGTTCTGCACGTCGACGATCACACCGCTGGAGGCATCGACTCTGGAAAGCTCTTCGACGGCCAGGATTGCTTCGAAGAATTTTGCTCCGCCACCCCCGTACTGCTCCGGAATCTCTATCCCCATCAGGCCAAGCTGGAAAAAGTCATGGATGAGGTCCTTCTCGAAGACACCCTTCTCGTCCATTTCCTTGACGTGCGGGCGGATCTTTTCATCGGCGAACTGACGGATGTTGTCGCGGAAAAGAATCTCGTCCTCCGTCAGCGTCGTCAGCGGTGTGGGTAGCGCAACTTGCAGTGTTTCGGGCATGGGAGCACCTTCGTCGCGGAAGTGGGCAGCAGAACTTTTAATGGTAGCACTTTTGCAGTTTTCAGAAGCTACACGTCAGCGCGCACTTGTCATTCCGAACGCAGCGAGGAATCTGATTTTGCGTGGGTAGGCACAAAGCAGATTCCTCCTCGTTCCCGCTCGTCGGAATGACAATTGGGAGTTAGGAACTGCGCTTGTAAACCAGTTTCAGCCCGTCGGCTTGCAGAATGCGTTTGATCTGGCTGCGGGCATGGACCGACCACGGTCCCGAGGTATCGAGCTTGGTATACGCTTGCCAGTGCTTGAGCGCTTTGCGCGGTTCGCGTAATTTTTCGTAAGCCAGCGCGAGATTGTAGTGGGCGTCGGCGTAGGTGGGCGCCAGTTGCAACGCCGTCTTGTACGTCATGACGGCTTCGTGGACACGACCCGTCTCATCCAGCACATTGCCCAGGTCGAAGTATGCGAGGGCATACCGCGTGTCGGCTTCAATCGCCTGGCGATAATGCTTCTCCGCCAATCCGAATTCCTGGCGGTTGTAATACAGCGTCCCGAGATTGATGTGGGCGGCTGCGTGCGCGGGCTCGAGCTCCAGCACTCTGAGATACGCGGTGATCGCTTCGGCATGCGTTGCTGGATCCTCTTCCAGAGCGATGCCCCGCGCGAACCAGGACGCCAACTCATTCTCGCGCGGACTGGGTTCCTGCCGCGGGACAGGCGTCGTAGTCAAAACTCTCTCCCGCTCGGAGAAGTCCATCAGGAACTGTCCGGCGATCGGCTCAAGCAGCTTGCCTTCATGGCGGAACGCGACGCGGTGCTTTGCAGTCGTCGATGCTCCAGCCTCGAGCAGCGGATTTTCGATCCCCGCAGCCTGCTTGCGCATCGCATCGAGCGACTTACGAATCACCGTCGGACGCACGCTCATCGCGCATAGATCACGAATCTTTTTGAGTTCGAGGAGTTCCGCAAAAGAATACGACTCGGCAGGCGTGATAAGGCCGTTCCGCTCCCAGTTCGCCAACTGGCGCGGAGTGACGTGAAGAATCCTGAGTAAATCCTCTCGACTGTACACAGTACCCAACTGCGAACGGCCCGTGGAACGCGGGATCGTTCGCGATTATTATCTTCAACCGGCCCAAACACCGCAACAAGGAACGCTGTGAAACCCTGTGGAGAACCTGGTTGATTTACATGCAACGAAAATGGTGCACCGCCGCTCGATCTATACCGCTACCGCCGCCTGATACTCCTCGTACGTTCCCTTAAAATCAGTGATCTTGTGATCGCTCTCGAAGTGCCAGATGCGCGTGGCGACCTCGTCGATCAGGTCGTGATCGTGGGTCACGAGCAGCACGGTGCCTTGATACCGCTGCAGCGCGATGTTCAGCGCGTTGATCGATTCGAGATCCAGGTGGTTCGTCGGTTCATCCAGAACCAGGAAGTTCGGCTTCTGCAGCATCAGCTTGCAGAAGAGTAATCGAGCTGCCTCGCCACCGGATAGAACGCTGGTTGACTTGCTAGCCTCGTCGCGGGCGAACAGCATCTGGCCAAGAATGCCGCGGAGTTCCTCCGTTACCGCCATGGGATCCCACTGATGCAGCCATTCGATCGCCGTCGTGCCGTCTTCGATGAGGCTGCGGTGGTCCTGCGCGAAGTAACCGATGGACGCTTCGTGTCCCCAGATCACTTTTCCCGAGTCGGCGAACGGGCCGTCATAGCCACTGGTCTTGCGCAGCTCAGAGTCAGGCGTAGTCGGAGAATTCGCTAGCAGCGCATTCAGCAGCGTGGTCTTCCCTGCTCCGTTTCGCCCCATCAAAGCGATCTTTTCGCCGCGGCCGATGCTCGCCGTGAAGTCGCGTATGACCTTGTTGTCGTCGTACGCCTTCCCCAGATGCTCAATTTCGAGGACATGCTTGCCCGAGGGCCGTTTCTGCTCGAACTTGATAAATGGACGCTGAATGTTCGACTTTGCGAGTTCCGTCACCTGCAGCCGTTCAACTTCCTTGCGCCGTGACTGCACCTGGCTGGAACGAGTGCCGGCTGCGAATCGCGCAATGAACTCATTCAACTGCGCGATCTTCTTTTCGCGCTGCGCGTTCTGCGATTCAATCTGCGAACGAACCTGCGTCTTAGCAACGACCATGTCGTCGTAGGTGCCGGTGTAAGTGATGATCGTCTCGTAATCGATATCGGCGATGTGGGTGCAGATACTGTTCAGAAAATGGCGGTCGTGCGAGATCGTGATGACCACACCGTCGTAGGCGCTCAAAAAGCTCTGCAGCCAATGAATCGAATCGAGGTCGAGGTGGTTTGTCGGTTCGTCGAGCAGCAGCGCCTGGGGATGTCCAAACAGAGCCTGTGCCAGCAGCACCCGGACCTTCTGTCCCCCCTGCAGTTCGCTCATCTTGCGGGCATGCAGATCTTCCGGAATGTCGAGCCCTTGCAGCAGGATAGCGGCATCGCTCTCGGCGGAATATCCATCCTCTTCGCCCACGATCCCTTCAAGTTCGCCAAGCTTCATACCGTCTTCGTCGGACATATCCGACTTGGCGTAGATGGCATCGCGCTCCTGCAAAGCAGCCCACAGCCGCTTGTTGCCCTTGATGACCGCATCGAGTACCGAATACGCGTCGAAGGCAAACTGGTCCTGACTTAAGACGCCAATCTTGCGCGGCCGGACGACTGCGCCCTTCTGCGGCTCCATTTCGCCGCTAAGAAGCTTCATGAACGTAGATTTGCCGGCGCCATTCGGCCCGGTCAAGCCGTACCGACGGCCGGGCGCGAAGGCCGTCGAAACTTCGTCGAACAGAATCTTGGCGCCGTAGCGCATGGACACGTTACTGACTGAAAGCATGGTTCAGGCTTCTCTTCTCTCTAAGTCGTCTGACTTTCTTAGGGGGTGCGGGGAAATCCGCCCGAGACGGTGCCGCTGTCTTATTAGATTAACATGGTGTGGGTTTCGATCCTACGTTGCCCTATCACCAGTCTTGGTGCGTGCTTTTGGCTGCATTCAGTGCTACAGTTTCCACCTCTGTGGGGCCCTGCCGTTTTCTTCCAAGACGATCCTGATGGAGGATCTTATGCGAACCGGATACGTTCCGCGCGCCTTGACCATCTCTGCCGCTGTCCTGTTGGCGGTGTCATTGGCGTGGGCCGTGAGTACCACCAAACTGATCTATAGCTTCGCCGGAAACGGCGACGGCGAATACACCGATACCGAACTCGTGATGGATAGCACTGGCAATCTCTACGGCACCTCGGTTCTCGGTGGAACGTTCGGCAGCGGAACCGTCTTTGAGATCTCATCGACCGATGTTCATACCGTCCTGTATAGCTTTACCGGCGGATCAGACGGAGCCCAACCGTACAAAGGCGTGACCCTTGACGCACAAGGAAATCTCTATGGCACCGCCGTTACCGGTGGTGGCGGGTCCTGCGAAGGCGGCTGCGGTGTGGCGTATAAGCTGACGAAGTCCGGATCTACCTGGACACAAAGCGTACTTCACACTTTCACCGGTGGAACCGACGGATCGGGCCCGGGCAGTCCTGTCGCTTTCGACAGCAAAGGCAACATCTACGGAACGACGCCGACTGGAGGTACAAGCGGAGCCGGGGTGGTCTATCAGTTGAAGCCCTCCGGCAGCAGCTGGACCTTCAAAGTCATTCACGCTTTCACCGGCGGAAGCGATGGAAATGGCGGCTCCGCAGGAAGACTGCTGATCGATGCTGCCGGCAATATCTACGGCGTCTGCACGGTCGGCGGTGCCAAGGGTTTCGGCGATGTGTATGAGATGAGTCCCAGCGGAAGCAATTGGACGTTCAAGACGCTCTATTCTTTCAAAGATCAACCGGACGGCGGTTCCCCCTATGGGGGCGTTGTGTTTGACAAGTCGGGGAATCTCTTCGGCACGACGTACTATGCCGGCGCCAACGACAAAGGCACGGTTTACAAGCTCACGCACAATTCCAACGGGACGTGGTCTGAAAGCGTTCTCTACAGCTTCAAGGGCGGCTCGGACGGCTCCAGCCCGATCAGCAGCCTGGTCGCTGACTCCGCAGGAAACTTCTATGGCACAACAAGTGAAGGCGGAGCCACCGCCTGCGGCTGCGGCGTGATTTTCAAAATGACAAAAGGCTCTTCGGGAAAATGGACGGAGAGTGTGCTCTATCGCTTCCCCGGCACTCCGAGCCCTGGCTTTGCCTACAACGGCATGATGGCGGATTCGACGGCAGCCCACTTCTACGGAGCCACCGTCCACGGGGGTTCCGACAACGACGGCGCCGTCTACGAATTCACGCCGTAAAAAAAGCGCTGCCCTCACGCGAACGTGAGGGCAGCAGACTTTCATATGTCGGCCGCCTAGTGGTTTCCCGCAGCCTGCACCAATTGCTCGACCGGTGCCGTTACCTGCAACAGCAGACCCGCTACCGGCTTCTTCGCCACCTCGATGACGGCAACCTGCTGCGCCTTCCACAGTTCCGGCTCTGCCTGACCCTTATCCAGATAATCGAGCGCTTGTAGTCCAGCCGCGCCGACCATCGCCAGGTTCTGCGAAATCGTTACGTCTTCCTGCAGCAACGACGACTGCTGCAGCAGCGAATGCAATTTGGCGTCGTTGTCACGCCACAGCGTAAGCCACGTACGAATCTTCGCTTCCGCCGCGCGATCCTGATAGTTACTGTGGACGAACTGCTGCACCAGGTCGCTGAACTCGCGCGCCACGTCGCTCTCCGGATAGACCGCGTCGATCATGCTCGTGAGAGGAGCATTGAAGTTGATCGGGCCTTTGGCTTCATCCCACCGGTTGTAGTCTTTCACCGGTTCGACAACATCGGCGAAATTCCGCAGCGCACTCACGTCTGCAGTCCCGGCCATACGTTGCAACATATGTTCGCGCGCCGAAAGGTGAGTCAGTCCGAGAGCCGCCAGCTCAAGGCTGACAGCATGCAAACGCGTGTACATCGAGTGGACATCGGTAACGTCCTGTGGAGACCACAAGCGTTCCGCGATGGCGGCATTCCGCGGCCAGATGTGCGAGTCCACATTTTCCGGAGTCACCCATTCTGCCCACTGGCACGACTCGCCGCCCAGGATCAGCGCTTTCTGCTCCGGCGTAAGATTCGCAGCCGCGCCGCTCATCGGATCGATCGCATAGTGACGTGCCGCGGGCCACATCAAGTCAACGTAATAACCATACGAGAGCAGGCCGCGGTAGCCCTGCTGCGCTGCCGTTGCGAGCGACTGTTGGCCCCGCCAGGATTGCACCACGATCGTCTTCGGCAGATCGGGGTGCAGGATCTCATCCCATCCAACCATGATTTTGTGATTCTTCGAGACGATTTTCTCCAGTCGCTGATTGAAGTAGGCCTGGAGGTCCTGATTGTTCTTCATGCCATGCGCATGAATGAATTCCTGGATCTTTGGATTCGCGTCCCACTGCTTACCATCAACCTCGTCGCCACCGATATGGAAGTAAGCATCGGGGAATAGCTTGGCCATTTCCGCGATAAAGGTTTCGAGAAACTTGTAAGTCGTCTCGCGAGTGGGATCGAGGATTGGGTCGCCGTCTTCGAGCGTGAACGGCCCCGGCCCGCTAGCCAGTTCCGGATATCCGATGACCCAGGAGCGGCTGTGGCCGGGCATATCGAACTCCGGCACGACGCGAATGCCACGGTCATGGGCATAGGCGATCAGGTCGCGAATTTCTTCCTGCGTGTAGAAAAGGCCGTCGGAACCCATTCCTGTGAGCTTGGGGAGTTTCTTGCTCTCGGCGCGGAATCCCTGATCATCTGAGAGATGCCAGTGCAGCACGTTCATCTTCACCGCGGCCATGCCATCGAGATTGCGCTTGAGCACATCGATCGGAATAAAGTGCCGGCTTACGTCAATCAGAGTTCCGCGCCATTGAAAGCGCGGCTGATCTTTGATCGTGACCGCCGGAACGACGAATCCGCTTGGCGTGATCTGAACCAGTTGCAGAAATGTCGCCATGCCGCGCAGCGCCCCAAGCGGCGTGGGAGCGTTGAGTTTAGCGCCGGAGTCGGTGATCGTCAGCTCGTAGGATTCGTCTTCGCCAAGCTTCTGCACCGTCTCGCGTGGGTGATCCGCATGAATCGTGAGCGTGGCCCCGCTCCCGGCCTTCGGACGAAATGGGATGCCGGTGATTCCGGACAGCTGCTTCGTGAAGCGCTGGGCCGCAGCATCCAGCGACGCATCGTGGCTGCCTGTTACTTCTACAGAAAACCCCTGCGTAATCGGCAGAACAGTTGTGCCCTGCTGCACGCTAGCTGGCATGGGCATCAAGTTGAGTTGAGATTGAGTTTGTGCGAGGGCGAGGCCGCTACAGACAAGAAGACAGCACGTCAGAGTAAGACTGCGCATTAGGTCACCTGAAGAATGGTGTGAATTGCACCGAACATATTAAAACGATTCAGTTCAACAGAAAACGACTATTTGGCCCTTCTAGAGGCTTTGTAAGATTAGTGTCCGCCAAGCTCCTTAACGATGGACCCCACGAACTGTTTGGCGTCGCCGAACAGCATCAGAGTCTGGTCGAGATAGTAGAGTGGATTGTCGATGCCGGCGAATCCTGGATTCATGCTGCGCTTGATCACCATGACGGTGTGCGCCTTGTCCACGTCAAGAATCGGCATCCCGAAGATCGGGCTGGTCTGATCCGTTCGCGCGGCGGGATTGGTAACGTCATTCGCGCCGATAATCAAAGCAACATCCGTCTGTGGGAAGTCGCCATTGATCTCATCCATTTCAATCAGACGGTCGTAAGGAATATCCGCCTCTGCGAGCAGCACGTTCATATGGCCCGGCATGCGGCCAGCGACCGGGTGGATCGCGAAGCGAACATCCACGCCTTTCTTCGTCAACGAATCATAGAGTTCGCGGACCTTGTGCTGTGCCTGTGCCACAGCCATCCCGTATCCGGGCACGATCACAACCTTGCTCGCTGCCGACAGAATCGATGCCGCTTCTTCGGGATTGGCGCTGCGCACCACCCGCTCTTCTTTCACACCGCCGGCCGAAGCCTGCACCTGTCCGAACGCACCGAACATCACGTTCGTGAACGACCGGTTCATCGCCTTACACATAATGACCGAAAGAATGAATCCGGAAGATCCATCCAGAGCGCCTGCGACCACGAGCACTTTACTGTTCAGAACAAACCCCAGCAACGCTGCCGAAAAACCAGCATACGAGTTCAACAGCGAGATGACAGTCGGCATGTCCGCGCCACCGATCGGCGTGACCAGCAATATGCCGAAAATCAACGCCACGATCACCATGATCGGGAACAGCAGAGTATTGGCGGGATTCACCACCAGCGCGACAGCGAGACCGAGCGCCGCTCCGAGCACAGAGAGGCTGACGATGTTCTGCCCGCGGTAAACAATGGGCCGCTGCGGCAATATTTCCTGGAGCTTTCCGGCAGCGATCAAACTGCCGGTAAAGGTGAGCGAACCGATGATCACTTCCAGACCAATTTCGCCCATCTGGAAACGTGTGACCGGGGTCGTCCCCACGTAGTACTCGGCGATGCCGATCATCGCCGCCGACAGCGCGCCGAAGGCGTGGCTCAGTGCCGTTCGCTGCGGCACCGCCGTCATGTGCACCATGCCGAGTGGAATGCCCACGCCCGCGCCGATGATCAGTGGAATCAGAATCCACCGGTACGCTGTTACTTCCGGATTGAAAAGCGTAGCGCCAACGGCTAGCGCCGCTCCGATTTCTCCCGCCAGGACTCCCATGCGTGCCGTTGCCGGCGAACTGAGAAACCGGAGCGAAAGAATAAAAAGCACAACCGCGGCGATGTAGGCGAAGTCGAGATACTGCTGCAGTGCCAGTTCGGTCATGATTGTTTCGACCTGCCGGATTTGAACATGCGCAGCATGCGGTCCGTGATCACGAAGCCGCCCACCATGTTGCTGAACGACGCTGCCACCGCAATCGCTCCCAGAATTGTCGTCAGCCGGGTCTCATGCCGCCCCGCGATGATGATGGCCGCCACCACCACGATCGCGTCGAGCGCGTTGGTTAGCGACATCAGCGGCGTGTGGAGCAGAGGAGAAACACGTTTGATGACCTCAAACCCCACAAATCCGGCCAGGATGAATACATACAGGTTGGAAATGAAATCAGCGGGCATGACTGCTCCTTTGCATCGCTTAGGGCTGTGACACTAGCGCCGGCAGCTTAAAAAATTCGCGTACGCGGGTGTTAACGATCTCTCCGCCATTCGTGATCAGCGTCTCGCGGACAATTTCGTCCTGCGGATTGAGCTGCAACTTTCCGTCTTTCACCATGTACGTCAGATAAGTGGTCAGGTTTCGCGCGTACATCTGGCTGGCGTGATAGGGAACGCTGCCCGCGAGGTTGATCGTGCCGATGATCGTCACGTCATTCACGATGATGGTCTGGCCCATCTTCGTCAGTTCGCAGTTTCCTCCGCGCTCAGCTGCGAGATCCACGATCACCGACCCGGGAGCCATTCCCTTCACCATGTCGGCGGTAATCAGAACCGGCGACTTTTTGCCCGGAATCACGGCCGCAGTAATCACGATGTCGCTCTCGGCCACAACTTTGGTCAGCAGTTCGCGCTGACGGGCGTAGAAGGTCTCGTCCTGCGCCGTACCGTAGCCGCGGGTGTCCTGCGCGTTCTGCGCTTCGATAGGAAGTTCGACGAAGCGTCCACCCAAACTCTGCACCTGCTCTTTCGCCGCGGGACGCATGTCGTACGCCGAAGCAACTGCACCTAGGCGGCGAGCAGTCGAGATCGCCTGCAGTCCAGCAACGCCTGCTCCGATCACGAACACTCGCGCCGGCGTAACTGTTCCGGCGGCCGTGGTCATCATCGGGAAAATGCGCGGCGAGGTCTCCGCCGCGAGCAGTACTGCCTTGTATCCGCAAACCGTCGCCATGGACGACAGCGCGTCCATGCTCTGCGCGCGCGTGGTACGCGGCATGAGCTCGACGGAGAACGACGTCACGCCGGCGTGCGCAATGTCCTGCACGATCTCGGCAGAGCCAAACGGCCGGAGGAATCCGATGATCGCCTGCCCCTTGCGGTAGAGCGGCAGATCGGCTTTTCCCGTAACGTCATTCGACCCGTAGCAGAGCACCTGCACGATGATGTCTGCCGCGCCGAATACGGCGGCGCGATCGGCTACGATCTTCGCGCCTTTTTCGACGTACGCCGCATCCGGGTAGCCGGCATGCTCTCCGGCTCCGGACTCGACGACGACTTCCAGGCCTGCTTTGGCAAGATTTGGGATTACAAGGGGGACGAGCGCTACACGCCGCTCTCCAGGGTAGCTTTCCTTCGGAACTCCGACGATCACGCGGCTTCGTCCTTTCCGTGCTGGTCAGCCGGCCGGCTGCTTCGCATTGCTGGAGGTTCTTGATCCGGGGAGGATGCTTTCACGGACACTCCCCGAAAGCTGTGACACCTGTCACAACAAGAACGCACAAAGGCAAACAGGAAACACTAACAGATTGGATGGGGGAGTTGGAAGGCAGCGGAGCCAAGTCGGCTACTTCGGGAACCGGTAGTGCCACACTCTCGCCGCGCCGATGAGGTTCGTGTCATCCCCCAGCGAAGCCATCATCAATTCCGTTTTCTCCGCGGGAACGAAACGGCAGCCGCTGCGGATCACCTCACGAATCCGTCCGAGAAACAGATCGGCGCTCTTCATGACGCTGCCGCTGAGCACGATCGCATCCGGCGTAAAAAGATTGATCAGGTTGGCGAGCCCGATCGCGAGATACAACGCCTCGTGTTCCACGGCTGCGAGGGCGACCGAGTCCCCTTCCTGGGCAAGTTCGCAGATGCGTTTCGCGGTGATTCCCTGCCGATGCTGATAATCGTCGGGAGCATTGCGCTCGATCCACGCAACCATCGCCGGGCCAGCAGCCAGCGACTCCCAGCAGCCGCGGAATCCGCAACTGCACTTCGGCCCGTTGGGATCGACGACCTGGTGACCGACCTCCGGATGCGCGCCGTCCACTCCACGGTAGAGCTTGCCATCAAGAACGATCCCGCCGCCGATGCCCGTTCCGACCGTGACATAAATCAGCCGCGTGCGATTGCGGCCCGCGCCCCATCCGGCCTCGGCCAATGCCGCAGCGTCGCCATCGTTCTCCAGCGCAACTTGCACTCCGAACACGGTCGACAGATCTTTCACCGGACTCTTGCCGCGCCATCCGGGAAGAAAATCAACGTCGCCAAACGTGCCGCTCATCGGATCAACCGGCCCCGTCGAACCGATACCGATCCCACTGATCTCCGCGCCAGCTTTCTGTGCGGTCCTGCGCAGCATGTGCGCGATCAGTTCCATGCTGTCGGAATAGCGATTGGGATCGGTGGGCGCGTCCATGCGCGAGAGAACTTTCCCGTTGTCGTCCACCATGCCGACTGCGATTTTTGTGCCTCCTATGTCAACCGCCCCGATCATTCGATCCCTTGCCCCTATCCGGAAGTTTTGGTCACCTTAAAACGTTATTCGCAATGCAAACTGCAACACGCGCGGCATGTGAGCGCCCGTGGAATACAGGAAGTTTTGCGTGCTCACATACGGATTCACGCCCGTCCACTCCGTGTGGTTGAAAATGTTGAAGCCCTCAGCGCGAAACTGTACATCGACCTTTTCTGTGGGCTTGAAAACTTTATACACCGACATGTCGAAATTGATGCGGCCCGGGTTATAGAGGCTGTTGCGTCCCGAGTTGCCGAACGTCAGGCCCTGTGTTTGCGCGTAGGCAGCGCAGTTGAACAGCGCAACGCCCTTCGTGCCGTCGCCAAGCGGCGCGCAATTTGGCGTAGCGTGCGGGTTTCCAACAATGTCCGCATACGATCCGATCCCGGTCGTTCCATCCGCGATGCCGGCGCTGTCGCCGTAGACACCGTTCACTACCGAAAATGGCGTGCCGGTCTGTGCGGTCATGATGCCGGCGTATTGCCATCCTCCCAGAACGCTGCGCGAAAGGCCTTTGCCCTGAAATGGCACGTCGTACGTCCACGCCATCGTCAGAATGTGCCGCTGGTCGTAGTTGGAACTGGCGTAGCTCTGGTGAATGTTCGCCGAATTGACGAAGTTGCTGTCGGTCGCGTCGGAAGAATCATCCAGCGAATGGCTGTACGTATAGGCCACATCGAGTGTCAGCGCCCCGCTGGTCTTGCGCAGCGAAAACTGCAACGCGTTGTAATTCGAGTTTGCAATCGCCTCCACGCGCTGGATCGATCCAAGTCCCAGGTACTTGGTCCGGAAAAAATCCGGATCGTTCCCGCACGCGACATACAGGTTCACCGCCGGCCCGGACGGCAGCCCGCCCGGCCCCTGCGGCCGGACATACGGAACATGCACTCCATAAGACGTATGCGCGTTTCGCGGAACGCCCCATTGATCGACTACCACGTTCGGCTGGGAACTGTCCGGTCCCCAGCTGCAATCGAAATCCTGTATGTACTGGCCCGCTTGATAGGGATTCTGCGAAGGATTCACCAGCGGAAGCTGGTTGAGTTCATGTTGCAGCGTGAGATGCGTCCCCTTCGCACCCACGTAGGCCACGGTCGCAACTGTGTTGTGCGGCAGGTCGCGCTGCACATCCAGATGCCATTGCTGAACGTACGGCCACATCACATGGTCTGGAATGGAAGTCGTCGACAACGGGAACAGCAGTCCCTGCCCGCCGACATTCTCGTACCCGGTGATGTTGTACTGCGTGGGAGTCTGCACAATGGGAGGCGTTCCCTCCAGATCCTCTGCGTTGGCCTCCATGCCATTGGTGTGCTCGAAAAAGATCCCGTACCCTCCGCGGACTGCCATCTTGCCGTCGCCGCGTGGATCCCATGCAAAACCAAACCGCGGCGCCGGATTAAACAGATGCCCGCTCAAACATCCGCGAGGAATGCCTCCCACGCCGCACTGCACCATCCCGTCAAACGGATTGCCGCTGCCGGGAATAATCGCTCCGACCTGCGAGGTTTGACTGCCGTCGATATCCAACTGCGGCGCCGACGCCGGATCGTACGCCGAAGGCCGCCAGTTCGAAATCAGGTGGTTCCGCTCCCAGAACGTTCCATACAAGCTGACGCGCACGCCGAGATTCAGCGTGAGGTTCTTGAATATGTGGTAGTCGTCCTGGAAATACGGTTCGAAAATCTTGTAATTGATGTGATATTTCGGCTGCGCATTCGCCTGAGAATAGTTCGCGATATTGCCCATCAGCAAATCCGCAAACGCATTTCCCGTCGTCACTGGAGAAGTGCTGTCGAAATACAAGTCTCCGCTCAGATCGGTGTAGGCCATTTCATTTTTCTCGGCGTTCATGAAATAGCCGCCAAAGACCAGCTTGTGCTTGCCTCGGCTCATCGTGACGTTGTCGCGGTAGGTAAACGTCGGATTCGAATTCTGCCAGGGAAATGCCGTCGGGCCTTCGCAGAATCCGCCGCCGTAAGCGCCCGATGTCGATAGGCAGATGTCCGGCAGCTTTCCACCGAGGTTCGGAAACAGCCCGGGCATGGTGAAGCCTGATGTCAGCCCCCACACGGACTGGTTTGTATTGTTCTGCTGGATGTGGTCGGTCGTGTAGCTCGCCACAAACTCATTCAACAACGACGGCGACACTGTTGATGTCAGCCGAGCGACCATTTCCACTCCGGGGCCCACGAAATGCGTTCCGATCGTCGGAAAACTCTCGCCTCCCCATGTCACCGTTGCCTTTGTCGTATCCCACGAGTCGTGAATCGCCCTAAAGGTAAGCCTCTGTTTGGAATTGAAATCGTGATCAAGCCGGACCAGTTCTTCTCTCCAGCGCATTGGTTCGCCCACGGCGGCCGCGAAAATCGAGTTCGCGCCTGATCCCAGGTTCGGTTCTGGAATCATATTCAGCAGAAGCTGGGCATTCGGATCGATGAACGGAACCTGGTTATTGGGGAAAGGATTCCCGGTGTTCGGATCGAAGGGGCAGTCCGTCGGCTCGTCCACCGCACACACATCATTGAAGTTCCCATTGCGGTTGTCCATCGACGGCACAAAGCTGTTGAAGTTGACCGGGACATTCTCCCTCCGCCAGTTCTGCAGCCAATAGAAGAACGTGTGATTCTTCCAGATCGGCCCGCCAACGCTATATCCAAAATCGTGTTTCTTGTACCCAGCCTTGGGGGTTCCTGGCACGTCGAAATAGTTGTGTGCATTGAACGCCTCGTTCCGCGCGAACTCCCACAGGGATCCGTGGAACTGATTCGTGCCTGACTTGGTCTCGACCTCGACGGTTCCAGATCCATTCTTCCCATACTGCGCGCCATAGTTCGAAGTCAGCACCTGCACTTCCTGGATCGCCTCGACACTCGGATAGACGTTCAGCGAGAAATTGCTGCCGTTGTCCATCATGTCGCCGCCGTCGACTTCCCAATTGTTGTATTCGGTACGGCCTCCGTTCACGCTGTAGCTGATGCTGCCTTCGACACCGACCTTTCCTTCATCCTGCCCAGTCTGATTGCTCACTCCCGGCACAAGCGTGATCAACTGCGTGAAATTACGCCCATTGAGTTGGAGTTGCGTCAGTTCCTTCCCGGTAATCGTCCCTCCCAGCTCCGACGACTGCGTGTTGACCTGCGCCAGTCCTTCTCCATGAACGGTCACTTCCTCATGCGCGCTGCCGATCTGCAGCGCCAGATCAATGCGGGCATTCTGCGCCACGCGCAGGGTCACGCCCTTCGCCTGATACGTGCGGAATCCGGCCGCGGTCACAGTGATGTCGTACTGTCCCGGTGGAAGCGCCGCGCCTACGTATTCGCCCGATGAATTCGTTGTGAGTTGTCGAACCTGGCCGGTGGCAGTGTTGGTTACGGTCACAACCGCACCCGGGATGACCGCGTTGGAATTGTCGCGGATCGTACCGGTGAGAGTAGCGGTGTCTTGTGAGAAAGACAGAGATGCTAACGATACGAACAGTCCAAGCACTAGAAAGCGGAACGGCAGAGTAGTGATCCGCATATCCCCTCACTTTGGAACTGCTAACTATTCTTCTGGTTAGTATTCCGGTTGGATGGCCTTTGCTTCCTCCAATGTCATTCTCTTCTTGTTCCTGTAAGACAGATTCGCCATGTGCACCGCGATGGCTGAGCGATACCCGATCTCCGCCGAAGCATTCGGCGTCTTGCGGCTGCGAATGCAGTCGACCCAGTTCTGCATATGATTCTGATCGTGGCTGTGGCCCTTGGTGGCCTCCCCGTCGGGACGGTTCGTCTTCTCCGGCCAATACTGCAGCGCCTCGTCGAAGTGGTGTTCGAGCGTACCGTCGCTGCCGAGGATGCGGTCGCCCAATTCGTAATGTTTATTGCTGAACGTGGACTGCCAGGTCACGACAATATCTTTCGGGAAGTCGAGCGTGACCACAATGGTGTCGGGAACTTCACGCCCGTCCTTCTCGGAAAAAACGCCACCGGACATATATGCCGCGGACGGCTCTGGCAGATCAAGCGCCGACATGATCCAGGCAATCTGGTGCACCATGTTCTCGGCGCAATTGCCACCCGAGAATTCCCAGAACAACCGCCAGTTAATCAGCTTGAATCCATCAAACGGACGGTCCGGGCGCCCATTCAGAAACGCCTTCCAATCCACATTGTCGGCGGTGCAATCCGATGGCACCTGCCGTACCCACTGCCCTTTCCCATGCGGGGTGTTGCGGCTCATCCACGACTCGACCTGCGTGACCTTGCCCACCCATCCGTCTTTGATCCACTGCTTCGCGTCCACAAGAGCTCCCGAGCTTTCATGCTGCAACCCGATCTGCACCACCCGGTCTGAACCCTTCGCAGCCGCGAGGCACCTATCCGCTTCCGGAATCGACCACGTCATGGTCTTCTCGGAGTAGAGATCCTTTCCCGCCGCGAGCGTGTCGATGAAATGCCGCTCATGAATGTGCAGCGGGCTGGCGACGATTACGCCATCGATATCCTTCATGTCGAGCAGTCGGCGATAGTCACTGAAAGTTTGAATGCCAGGAACTTTGCTCTTCGCCTGATCGCGCCGGCGGCTATACACGTCGGCCATCGCGACGAGATCGACATTCGACACGCCACGAATCTGGTTCAGCAGATCGGTCCCACGGTCGCCCACACCGATCATTCCTACGCGCACGCGATCATTCGCGCCCAGTACCTTCGTTGATGGATAGGCGAACACTGCAGCAGTGCCGATCGCTGCCTGCTTCAGAAATGTGCGCCGTGACTGATCTGTCATGAATCCTCCTGAGATTTACAAAGCGTCCGCCTGTTGCAATAACTTCTTCATGCCGGCCCAACTTTTGCGCGAAGATTCTTCCGGAGACCCGCCACCGTTCCAGTGCGTCTCCAGGCTCACCGCGAAGTGATAGCCGTCGCGCTTGAGCGCCTTGAATTGTCCGGCCCAGTCGATGGTGCCGCCGCCCATCGGCGCCCAGTCATAATGATCGCGCTTTTTCACCGCGTCCTTGCAATGGCAATGGCCGATGCGGTCTTTGGGCAGCAGATTGTAACCGTCGGGATAAGCAACCTCTCCGCGAGCCGTAGCATTTCCAGGATCCCAATTCAACATCAACGACGGCGACTTGACCTCCGCCAGCACTTTCGCTGCTTCAGCGCCTGTAGCCGTGTTGCACGCAGATTCGTTTTCCAGCACCAAGATGATGCCCTTCTTCTCTGCCTTCGCGGCGGCTTCGCGCAGCTTGTCGTTGATTGCCGCCCGATACGGCGCCTGATCCTCAAGCCGCCAGAAATCGAAACAGCGCACCCGATCTGTACCGAAGGCCTTGGCGATCTCCATGGCCTTCTCAAGCACTTCATCCTGCTGGCTCATGCTGAAGTCCGCGTTGAAGCTCTTGCTCTCACTGAACTTCGATTTAGGCGCACCGGGCCAATCCACCTTGAACAGTGGGCTCGCAATGTCGGTGACCTTGAGTTGATATTTCTGCAGCACGCGCTGCGCCTCAACGACTTCCTTTTCGTCGAGGCTGACGATGTTCTTCTTCCACATGCCGCGCAGCTCGATCCATCCCATCCCGAAATCGCGGGACGCGACCTCGCACGCATGGCCGAAGTCCTGGGATATCTCGTCGTTGATAACCGCGACACGGAAGGGTGACCTGGAATCATTCATAGCGAAAAGGTGAGACGTTGCAGCCGCGGCTGTGACGGCAGCCATTCCGGTCAGGAATTGGCGCCTGACTATGCGGGAGGGCATCGGAGATCCTCAAAGCCTGCCCATCGAACGGGAAGGTGCCAACCAATCTATCAAAAAAGCCAAGTGAAGCGGATTAGGGTGGAATCGGAGGAAGGGCAGAGTGGAATCGGTGCGAGTTCCGGAAGAGAACGGGGAAGCGCCTAAGTTTATTCGTACCGGTTCAGAAGAGAACGGGAAGGGCCCAAGTTTACTCGTACCGGTTCAGAAGAGAATGGGAAGGGCCCAAGTTTACTCGTGCCGGTTCGGAAGAGAATGGGAAGGGCACGAGTTTACTCGTGCCGTTACGCTGTTCGCGCAGCGCGGCTTTAGCCGCTGAGGGACCGTTCTCTGGAAACTCCGTGTCCTCTGTGGTGAAGGCCTTTCGCACGCAAAACAAAACGCCCCAGGACTCAGTTTGAGTCGTGGAGCGTCTGTTGATCAGCCCTCCCCCAAGTGCTGCTCAAGAACAACTCTATGCCTGCACCGTAAAATCGTAAATGGCCCCGCCGTGCCATGCCTGGCACCAAACGGCCCGTCTGGCGCGGATTTCCGAGCAAAACAAAACGCCCAGACTCTTTCAAGTCATGGGCGTCTGTTGATCAGCCCTCCCCCAAGTGCTGCTCAAGAACAACTCTATGCTTGCACCGTAAAACCGTAAATGGCCCCGCCGTGCTATGCGTGCCGCGCGCTCAGGAATCGATTTTCGCGCGCAAAACAAAACGCCCCAGACTCGATTTGAGTCTTGGGACGTCTGTTGATCAGCCCTCCCCCAAGTGCTGCTCGAGGACTACTCTACGACTCCACCCCTCCCTCGTAAATGGCCCCCTCGTGCTACCTATAGCACCAACGGGGGAGGGTCCAAAGTCCCTGAGAATAAAGGCATACCTAGCTGCGGAAGCAGGTAATGAGGGGTAACTGTCACTAAAGTTCCCCTTCGTAATTTGAGCGCTCTAACGGACGCATTCACAATCGTTTTGCCCCTTCGCAGTCAGCTGTTGTCGCTTCCTTCCGGAGCAACGCCGCTGAAATAAACCGGATTGATGTGAGGAGTCGATGTCCCGCAGGAAAGCGACGATTCTCTGTATCGACGACCATTGGAACGGCCTCATCGGACGCAAGATGCTGCTGGAGCAGTTCGGCTATGAAGTGATCGAGGCAACTGACGGCGACGGCGGCCTCAAGCTGTTTCGCTCGCGTCCAGTGGATGCGGTCGTGCTCGACTATCAAATGCCCGGAACCAGCGGTGACGTCATTGCCGCCAAGATGAAACGCATCAATTCCAACGTGCCCATCATGCTGCTTTCGGCATACGGGCCGCTGCCCAAAAATAAACTCGCTTCGGTCGATAAATTCGTCTCGAAGTCTCAACCGCCCAACGTCATGCTGTCCACGCTGAAAAGTATGCTGGATAGTCCCCACAAGCCGTTCTTTTCACGCTGGCTCGAGCACTGGAAGAGCCGGAATCAGGCGGTGATCGATTGAATCTTCTTAGGCAGCTTCTCCATCGTGGATGCACGCACCGTTTCTCTTGGCCGCGCGTCTCTCAAAGCGGCAATCACTATCAAGTTTGCCTCGATTGTGGTGCAGCCTACGAATACGACTGGCAAAAGATGCGCCGCAGCAAGAAGCTCCTGGCCCAGGCCATCCAGCACGCTGAGATGTTGTCGCAGGGCGGGTATCCTGAAGGCTTTGTTCCGTCAAAATAATGCTCACCCGGCTTCCAAGAACCAACTTTCCACCGCGTGCTCCACGGCTAAACCTGTTCGGTATCGTATCGGCTTCGATTCAACTCGAAAACGGGCGCCAGATCACCGGCAAATTGCAGACGCTCTCGGTCACGGGCGGCCTGATTGATTTGGCGAAATATCTCGACGAGCGCACGGAAGTATCGCTGTTGTTCCGCTTCGGCGAGGCCGTCTTACAAACCCGCGCCCGCATGCTGTTTCCCATGCGTGGCGGCATGGGATACTTCCAGCCCTTCCAGTTCAAGAACCTTGGCGTCAGGGAACGGCAGATCATTCATGCGGAGATCACCGAGCGCATGCGGCAGAATGTGTCGCCGGAGAAGCAAGCATTCGGGCTCGCCGGGCGTCCTCAACTCAACTTCGAACGCTTCTGACTACGTGCTCTCGTTATCTGGCCTTCAGTAACCGGATTCAGAGGGAATCATCGGAGGGGTTTTGTGGGCTTAAGGTATCGAATCCAATCAATGCTTTTCCTTGTCCGACTCTTGCCGGACGAATAG
>Ga0335079_10000855_pt1 | contig 34604 bp, 34 predicted proteins | sample Lox_Sample_33_FD_206719 | JGI IMG/M metagenome (GOLD analysis project Ga0335079, IMG submission 206719) | Soil microbial communities from Loxahatchee National Wildlife Refuge, Florida, United States - Lox_Sample_3.3 | ecosystem: Environmental > Terrestrial > Soil > Wetlands | place: USA...
TTTCGTGGGCGTTCACATCCGCGAAATACCGGCCAAGAAGCGCGGCATTCATCGCAGCCTTGTCGGCCTCGGCGGCATGGCCCGGCAGGGCGGCGGCACTGCCGAGGACCAGCACGCAGGCACCCGCTGCGAGCACCTGGCGAAGACTAAGCATTGGAGACCTCCCGCGTTGGTACGTCATGGTACCATTCTAGGTACCAAGCCGTACCATGGCAAGAGGTTTGATTATTCGACCACCTCGTCCGCGGTGGCGAGCACGTTGGGCGGGATCGTGAGGCCGATCGCTTTGGCGGTCTTGAGATTGATGGCGAACTCAAACTGGTTCGGCGCCTGGACCGGGAGTTGGGACGGTTTCGTGCCGCGCAAGATGCGATCCACGTAGTCGGAAGCGCGGCGGAATTCGTCGGCCGCGTTGATGCCATAGGACATGAGCGCGCCGGACTTGATGTAATTGTCGAAGGCGAACAGCGACGGCATCCGATGTGCGATCGCCAATCGAATGATAAGGTCCCTATACGTCGAGGTGACGGCGTGCGGAAAAGCGATGACGCCACCGCCTCCTTTTGCGAAATCATCCATGGCCCGCTCGATCTCGGTCCCATCGTGAATGTGCGCCGCGACCGGCTCGACATTCTGCACCGGAGCCGCGGCGGAAAGGCTCTTCCACAATTCCTGATGCACCGGCGTTTCCGCATACATCAGGACCAGGACGCGGGAGAGCCCGGGCACGGCTTCCTTGAACACCTGTAACCACTTGCCGCCCATCGTCGGCTCGAAATTGGTGAAGCCGGTGATGCTTCCCCCGGGATGCGCAAGGCTGTCGACAAGATGACTGCCGACGGGATCGGCGACTGCGACGAACACGGTTGGAACGAGGCCGATCTTCGGCTGCAGAATGGCGAGAGCGAGATTGCTTTCCGCCAGCATAACGTCGGGGTGCCATGCCAACAGCTCTTCGGCCTGGGCCCGCATTGCCGCGGCATCGCCGTTCCATCGGCGCGTGGCAATCTCGAGGTTGCGGCCCTGCTGCCAGCCGAGTTCGGAAAGGCGCGTCAGGAAGGCCGCGAAATCTGTCCGCCCCTCGTCGGCGTCGGTGATCCAGGCCGCAACGCGGCGTGTTCCGGAGGAGCCTTGCGCGCCGGCCTCAGGCACTACAGCCATATAGTCAGACAAGACGCCCCAAGCGGAGCAAGAAACCGCAATTCCGAGCCTCACGAGGAGATCACGCCGCCTTATCACTCGGTGACCCGTGCGCGTTTCGCCGACCCGAAAGAGCATCCGATCGCCATCGTCACCACTGTCTTACGCTTATGCCAGCTTCGTCTTTGTCACCTTGCCATCGTAATCGATGACCCATCGCTCGCTCGCGACAGGCTTGCCGTCGAGCCGCGCCGCCAGCCAATCAGCTTGGGCATCGCGCGGATTGGGGCCATTCGTTGATGAGGTGGTCTCGGCGACGCTGTGATTGCCGCCCTTATAGACGAGCAGCGTCTTCGGCCCGCCAAGCGCGTTCACGAACGCTTCGGTGTGTTCGAGCGGGCAGAGCTGGTCGTACTCGCCGGTGGCGACGAAATAGGGCGCCTTGATCTTCTGCGCGTAGCCGTTCCAGTCGATCGTCTTCGCGAACTGGTCAAACTCGCGCTCGTTCGTAAAGCCCGACATGAACATGAAGCGCTTCTTGAACGTCGGTGAGGCCTCGTTGAAGATCGTCTCACCGCCGGGCTCGTAGCACGTGCCGGTAATCGCGCACGCCTTGTAGCGCGCGTCGCCCGACATCATGATGGCCGAGAAGAACGAGCCGAAGCTCACGCCGGTCATGCCGATGCGGTTGACGTCAAGCTCCGGGCGCGCGGCGATCCAGTCGGCCACGAGCCGGCCGCATTCGGCCCAGCCCGGCACGTCGACATAGATGCCGCGCAGCGGCGGCTCCCAATAGCCCGGCCCCTCGAACGCCAGAACCGCATAGCCGCGCTTCAGGAAGCGATCGTCCTTCAGCGCGACCGAGCGTTCCTTGAAGCCGTCCATCCCGGAGATCACGACGATGACCGGAATCTTGCTGCCGGCCTGGTAAGTGGGCGGGAGGTGCAAGATCGCTGGCAATGTCTTGCCGCGATAGGGAAGCTCGACCCATTCGATCTTGTGGTCGGCCAACGCCATCCATTTCTTGAAATTCTCGAGCTTCTTGGCGTTCTGCATTTTGATCTGGTCATTGACCTCCTCGATCGTCCACATCGCCGAGGCCCAATAGTTGGACGCGAGGTAAAAGTGCTCGGCGGCGGCTTCCTTGTTGCCTGCCTGCTCCGCCTCCTTCGCTTTTGCTTCGCGCGCGGCCGCCAGGGCCTCGAAGGCCGGCGCGATGTCGCAGAGCCTCCGCACCCGTTTCTTCAATTCGGCCATTTCCGGAATGGTGCTGGGTCCGCCCGAGCCGATCACCACGCCGGTGTGGCTCTGATCCCAGTCGACGCCGTTCGCCTGGATGATGTTGTCGAGCACCCAGCGCTGCTCGCGAAAGCGCTTCGTCACGGGTTCGCCCTTCGGGCTCCGGTGCGGCCAGTCGCGTTGCGCGCTTGCGGCGCCTCGCCCGGCGGAAACTTCCGCTGCGTCGGCGGGCTTTGCCATGCTCGCAGCGGCCGTGCCGACCGCTGCCGCGATCGATGCAGATCCCAGGAAACCGCGACGGTCCATGACGCTCCTCCTCGATTGCCGTGTTTGCATGAGAGAAGCCAACAACCGGCGCGAGCGCAATATCGGGCTTTCGAGGAGGCCCTAGCTGCAGGTGAAGCCCGCGAGCGTCTCGTCACCGTCGCTCGTGATGCAGCCAAGCACCGCCGCGCGGCTCGGACAGTGCCCACTTAACCCAATTTTTAGCGATTCCCATCGATTCGTAAGGGTCGGTCAATCTCTTGCTCCTATTCTCGCTCACGGTAAACGCCGCGGACCCCGATGCAGACCAGTACCCAACGAGTGAACGGCAGGGCGGCTCCAGCCGCGATGGGGGCCGAGCGCCGCCGCCACAGGCGCAAGGCGGTGCTGTGGTCGGCACGTGTCGAGACGCGGAGCGGTCCGAGCGACTGCATCATCCTCGACCTGTCGCTCGGCGGCGCCAAGGTCAAGGCCACCGGAACCTCTGTGCCGGCGCGCCAGGTCGTGACGCTTGTCATCGACCGTTTCGGCGCGCTCCGCGCCGAAGTCGTGTGGTCGCGCATGGGCCATATGGGCCTCCGCTTCATCGACGCGCCCGACCACATCGCCCACGTCGTCGGCAGCACCCTCCCGCTCTAGTCCGCCCTCGCAGCATCGTGACCCGCCCGGTCCTTGTGGCCGCTGCAGGAATGCCGCACCTTGCCGGCGAGGGAGGGCACATCATGGCATCGACAGCGAAATTTCTGGGCGGGCTCGCGGTAGCGGCGCTCGTCTCGACGGCGGCCTACGCGCAAGGCGTGATCACGCAGAAGAACATCTCGCTCGGGCTCGCGGAGCAGATCGCCAACGGCGCGATCGAGAAATGCAAAGAGCTGAACTACCCCTGCTCGGTCGAGGTGGTGGACCGCGAGGGTTTGCCGATCGTCATGCTGCACGGCGACGGCGCCGGCCTTACGACGCAGGAAGGTGCCGACCGCAAGGCTTTTACCGCGCGCACCTTCAACGCGCCCTCGGCCAATTTCGTGAAGCGCATGAAGGACAACCCGGACTCCGCGGGCTCGATCCACTACACGCGCGTCTTGGCGTTGGCTGGCGGCCTGCCGATCAAGGCCGGCAACGAGGTGATCGGCGCGATCGGCGTCTCGGGCACGCCGGGCAAGGACGACGACTGCGCGCAAGCCGGCATCGACAAGGCCGCCGACCAGCTCAAATAGCGCCGCGTTTCCCGGCTAGACCGGCTTCATCGCGGCGCCCGGCACGTCGCCGTAGAGCTTGCGCGCCCGCGCTTCGAACGCGCCCACCATGCGCCGTACCGCCTCGTTGAACAGGACCTCGATGATCTTCTGCAGCACGCGCGAGCGGAACTCGAAATCGACGTAGAAATCGATGGTGCAGCCGCCGTCGGGCTCGGGCTCGAATTCCCAGTGGTTGGTGAGATAGCGGAATGGACCCTCGCTGTAGCTCACGTCGATGTGGCCCGGCCGGGCGAGCACGATGTTCGAGGTGAAGCGCTCGCGCACCATGCGATAGCCGATGATGAGATCGCCGATGATGGCGTTGCCCTTGCGCTCGCGCACGCGCGCGCCGACGCACCAGGGCAGGAATTCGGGATAGCGCTCGATGTCGGCGACGAGGTCGAAAAGCTGCTCCGGCTTATAGGGAAGTCGCCGGCGCTCGGCGTGGGTCGGCATGAAGCTTCAGGCGCCCGCGGCCACTTGCTCGGCGCGCGCGGCGCGCAGCCGGGCGAAATCCTCGCCGGCGAAATAGGAGGAACGCGTCAGCGGCGAGGCCGACACCATGAGAAAGCCCTTGCCGTAGGCTTGCGCGCGGTAGGAGGCGAACTCCTCGGGCGTAACGAAGCGGGCGACGGCGTGATGCTTCGGCGTCGGCTGGAGATATTGGCCGATCGTCAGGAAATCGACCCGCGCCGCGCGCAGATCGTCCATCACCTGCAGCACTTCCTGGGTCTCTTCGCCGAGCCCGACCATGAGGCCCGACTTCGTGAACATGTCCGGCGCGAGTTCCTTCACGCGATCGAGGAGCTTTAGTGACGCGAAATAGCGCGCGCCCGGCCGCACCTCGCCGTAAAGCCGCGGCACGGTTTCGAGATTGTGATTGTAGATGTCAGGCCGCGCCGCAACGACCGCCTCGACCGCGCCCTCCTTGCGCAGGAAATCGGGCGTCAGCACCTCGATCGCGGTACTGGGCGCGAAGCGCCTGATGGCCTCAATCGTGGCTACGAAATGCCCTGCCCCGCCGTCATCCAAATCGTCGCGGTCGACCGAGGTGACGACGATGTGCGCGAGCCCCAAGCGCGCGACCGCCTCGGCGACGCGCACGGGCTCGTGCGGATCGAGCTGGTCGGGCTTGCCCGTCGCGACGTTGCAGAAGGTGCAGGCGCGCGTGCAGACGGCGCCCAGGATCATCACGGTGGCATGCTTCTGCTTCCAGCATTCGCCGATGTTGGGGCAGGCCGCCTCTTCGCACACGGTGTTGAGCTGGAGCTCGCGCATCAAGCGGCGCGTCTCGTGATATTCCGGCGAGACCGGCGCCTTGACGCGAATCCACGGCGGCTTCCGCGGCGCCGGATTGTCGGGCTTCTGCGCCTTCTCGGGATGGCGGACGCGCGCTTCCATGCCGCTAGAAGTGGATAACGCGGCCATAGGCGTCAAGGACGGCCTCGTGCATCGTCTCGGACAAGGTCGGATGCGGGAAGATCGTCTCGATCAGCTCCGCCTCGGTCGTCTCGAGCGTGCGCGCGATGGCAAAGCCCTGGATCAGCTCGGTCACCTCGGCGCCGATCATGTGCGCGCCCAAGAGCGCCCCGGTCTTGGCATCGAACACGGTCTTGACCATCCCCTCGGGCTCGCCCAAGGCGATCGCCTTGCCGTTGCCGATGTAGGGGAAGTGCCCGACCTTGACCTCGAAGCCCTTGTCCTTCGCCGCCTTCTCGGTCAACCCCACGCTCGCGACTTGCGGCCGGCAATAGGTGCAGCCGGGCACGTTCGTCACGTCGAGCGGATGGACATTGTTGAGGCCGGCGATGCGCTCGACGCACAGCACGCCCTCGTGGCTTGCCTTGTGCGCGAGCCAGGGCGGGCCCACCACGTCGCCGATCGCGTAGACGCCGGGCTCGCCCGTCGCGCACCACTGATCGACCACGATGTGCGTGCGCTCGACCTTCACCTTGGTGCCTTCGAGGCCGAGATTCTCCACGTTGCCGACGATGCCAACCGCGAGCACGACGCGCTCGGCCTTGACGCTCGTCGTCTTGCCGCCGCCTTCGAGCGTCGCCGTGACGCCGTCGGCCGCGCGCTTCAGCTCCTTCACCGTGGTCCCGGTGTGGATCTTCATGCCCTGCTTTTCGAACGATTTGCGCGCGAAGGCGGAGATCTCCTCGTCCTCGACCGGGAGCACGCGGTCCAGCACCTCGACCACCGTCACGTCGGCGCCCAGGTCGTGATAGAAGCTCGCGAACTCGATGCCGATCGCGCCCGAGCCCACGACCAGGAGCGATTTCGGGATGGCCGGCGGGATCATCGCTTCCCTGTAGGTCCAGACGAGCTTGCCGTCGGGCTCGAGGCCGGGGAGCGAGCGGGCGCGCGCGCCGGTGGCGAGGATGATGTGCTTGGCGCGAAGGTCGGCGACCGGCTTGCCGCCCTTTGCGACCGCGATCTTGCCGGGGCCGGCAAGCTTGGCCTCGCCGTCTACGACATCGATCTTGTTCTTGCGCATCAAATATTTGACGCCGTCGGAAAGCTGCTTCGCCACCTTGCGCGAGCGCTCGACGATCTTCTTGGCGTCGTAGCGCACGTCCTTCGCCGAAAAGCCGAAGGCATCGAGATTCTGCAAGAGGTGATTGATCTCCGACGTGCGCAAGAGCGCCTTCGTCGGGATGCAGCCCCAGTTGAGGCAGATGCCGCCCAGAGCCTCGCGCTCGACCACCGCCGACTTCATGCCGAGCTGCGCCGCGCGGATCGCCGCGACATATCCGCCCGGTCCCGACCCGACGACGACGAGATCGTAGTTCGCTTCTGCCATCGGACCCTTCCTCAGAGCGCCAGGAGCGCCGGCGCCTCGATGATCTTCTTGAATGCCTGCATGAGGCGCGCGCCGGTCGCGCCGTCGATGACGCGGTGATCGCAGGTGAGCGTGCAGCTCATCACCGTGGCGACCGCGAGCGCGCCCTCCTTCACGACCGGCCGCTTTTCGCCGGCGCCCACGGCGAGGATCGCGCTCTGCGGCGGATTGATGACGGCGGTGAAGTCCTTGGTGCCGAACATGCCGAGATTCGAAATCGAGAACGTGCCGCCCTGGAACTCCTCGAGCTTGAGCTTGCCGGTACGCGCGCGCGCGGCGAGGTCGCGCATCTCGGCCGAGATCTGCGCGAGCCCCTTCTTGTCGGCGCCCTTGACGATCGGCGTGATGAGCCCGTGCTCGAGCGCCACCGCGACCGAGATGTCGATCTCGGTCCATTGCAGGATCGCGTCCTCGCTCCACGATGCGTTCGCCTCGGGTATCTCCTTCAAGGCGAGCGCCGCCGCCTTGATGACGAAATCGTTAAGCGAGATCTTGGCATCGGCCGCGGCGTTGGCCTGCGCGCGCATCGCGAGCAGGCGATCGATCTCGCAATCGGCCGAGAGATAGAAATGCGGCGCGGATTCCGATTGCGTCAGGCGCTGGGCAATGACGCGGCGCATCGGGCTGATCGGCAACTCGGTATGCGCAAGATTGCCGGCGAGCGCCAGCACTTGGTCCTTGGTCAGGAGCGCGGCGCCAGCCGTGCGCGGCGCGCCTGCGGCAGGGGCAAGCGGCGCTTGCGGCCGCGCCTGTTGCTCGGCCGGGCGTGGTGCCGCGCCGGGACGGGCGCCGGCGATGTCGGCGGCGACGATGCGCCCGTGCGGTCCCGAGCCGCGTACCGCGGCAAGATCGACGCCGCGGTCGCGCGCGATCCGGCGCGCCAAGGGGCTGGCGAAGAGGCGGCCGTTGCCGGCATGAGATGGTGGCGCTGCCGCCTCACCCTGCCCTCTCGCAGACGGGGGGAGGGTTGGCGCCGAAACTCCCTCTCCCCTCTGGGGAGAGGGTTGGGGTGAGGGGGACGGCGCAGAAGCAGCCGCAGCAGGCGCAGCTTTAGCCGCCGGCGCAGGCTTCGCGGCGGCCGCGGGTTTCGCACCGAGCGCGCTCTTGTCCTCGTCCTCGCCGAGGATGAGCGCGATCGGCTCGTTCACCTTGACGCCTTGCGCGCCTTCAGGAACGAGGATGCGGCCGAGCGTGCCCTCGTCGACCGCCTCCATCTCCATTGTCGCCTTGTCGGTCTCGATCTCGGCCAGGACGTCGCCGGCCTTGACCGCGTCGCCTTCCTTCTTGTGCCACTTGGCGAGATTGCCCTCGGTCATGGTCGGCGAGAGCGCCGGCATGCGCACTTCGATCGGCATCGCCGCCTCCTAGCGGTACGCGACCGCCTTGGCGGCCGCGGCGATGTCGGCCGCTTGCGGCAGCGCGAGGCGCTCGAGATTGGCGGCATAAGGAAGCGGCACGTCCTTGCCGGTGACGCGCGTCACCGGCGCGTCGAGCCAGTCGAACGCGTGTTCCATGATGAGCGCCGCGATCTCCGAGCCGATGCCGGCGAAGGGCCAGCCTTCCTCGACGCTGACGACGCGGTTCGTTTTCTTGACCGAGGCCACGATCGCCTCGATGTCGAGCGGGCGCAACGTGCGCAGGTCGATCACCTCAGCCGAAAGGCCGTCGCCGGCCAAGGCTTCGGCCGCCTCCATCGCCACCTGCACCATGCGCGAGAATGCGACGATGGTGACGTGCTCGCCGGCGCGTGCGATGCGCGCCTTGCCGATCGGCACGATGTAGTCGGCGCTTTCCGGCACCGCAAAGCTTTGGCCGTAGACGAGCTCGTTCTCGAGGAAAATCACCGGATTGGGGTCGCGGATCGCGGATTTGAGCAGGCCCTTGTGGTCGGCGGCGGTGTAGGGCGCGACGACGATGAGGCCCGGCACGTGCGCGTACCAGGAGCCGTATTCCTGCGAATGCTGTGCCGCGACGCGCGCTGCCGCGCCGTCGGGGCCGCGGAACACGATCGGGCAATGCATCTGCCCGCCCGACATGTAGCGCGTCTTGGCGGCTGAATTGATGAGCTGGTCCATCGCCTGCATGGCGAAGTTCCAGGTCATGAACTCGACGATGGGCCGGAGCCCCGCCATCGCCGCGCCGATGCCGAGCCCGGCGAAACTATGCTCGGAGATCGGCGTGTCGATGACGCGGCGCGCGCCGAATTCCTGCAAGAGGCCCTGGCTCACCTTGTAGGCGCCCTGATATTCCGCCACTTCCTCGCCCATCAAGAACACGTCGCCATCGCGGCGCATCTCTTCGGCGATCGCGTCGCGCAGCGCCTCGCGCACGGTGAGCGTGACGGTGGGGCCGGTCCAGTCCGTCTCGGCCGCAACGGGCGCGCGAGCGGGTTGAGCCGCGACAGCCGCCCCCTCACCCTGCCCTCTCCCCGGCGGGAAGAGGGTTTCAGTCCGCGCTCCCTCTCCCCTCTGGAGAGAGGGTTGGGGTGAGGAGGTTCGCGACGGCGCCGCCTCAGCGCTTTTCGCCGCCGCATCGACGCTCTCGCCTTCGGATGCGATGACGGCGATCGGCAGGTTGACGGCGACGTTCTCGGTGCCCTCGGGCACGAGGATGCGGGCGAGCGTGCCCTCGTCCACCGCCTCCATCTCCATCGTCGCCTTGTCGGTCTCGATCTCGGCCAAGACATCGCCGGCATGGACCGCGTCGCCCGGCTTCTTATGCCAGCGCGCGATTTTGCCCTCGGTCATGGTCGGCGAGAGCGCCGGCATAAGCACTTCGATCGGCATGAATCCTCGCGCTCAGGCGGGGGCGTAGACGTCGGTCCAGAGCTCCGCCGGATCGGGCTCGGGGCAATCCTGCGCGAACTCGGCAGCGGCGGTGACGATGTCCTTCACTTCCTTGTCGACGTCCTTGAGCTTTGCTTCGTCGGCGAAGCTGCCGTCGAGGAGGCGCTTTCGCATCTGGTCGATCGGATCGTGCTCCTCGCGCATGCGGTTCACCTCGTCGCGCGTCCGATATTTCGCCGGATCCGACATCGAGTGGCCGCGATAGCGGTAGGTGAGCATCTCGAGGATATAAGGGCCTTTGCCAGAACGCGCGTATTGGACGGCCTCCTCGGCCGCCTCGCGCACCGCGAGAACGTTCATCCCGTCGACCTGATGGCCGGGAATGCCCAAGGGCGCGCCGCGCGAGAACAGATCGTGCGACGCCGAGGCGCGCGACACGGACGTGCCCATTCCATACTTGTTGTTCTCGATGATGTAGACGACCGGCAGCTTCCACAGCGCCGCCATGTTGAAGCTCTCGTAGACCTGGCCCTGATTCATCGCGCCGTCGCCGAGGAAGGTCAGACTGACGCGGCTGTTGTCGCGGTAGCGGTGCGCGAAGGCGAGGCCCGTCCCGATCGGCACCATGGCGCCGACGATGCCGTGCCCGCCGAAGAAATTCTTCTCGCGCGAGAACATGTGCATCGAGCCGCCCTTGCCCTTGGAATAGCCGCCGCGCCGGCCGGTCAATTCCGCCATGACGCCCTTCGGATCCATGCCGCAGGCGAGCATGTGGCCATGGTCGCGATAGGAGGTGACGATCGTGTCGCCTTCCTCGATCGCGGCCATGCAGCCGACAACCACTGCCTCCTCGCCGATATAGAGATGGCAGAAGCCGCCGATCAGACCCATGCCGTACATCTGGCCGGCCTTCTCCTCGAAGCGCCGGATGAGGAGCATGGTGCGGTAGTGGCGCAGGAGCTCGGCCGGATCGAGCGTCGGCTGCTCCTCGAGAACGGGCTTGGGCTTGCGTTTGGCGAGCGCCATGGCATCTCCCTTATCGCCCCGCCGCGGGCGTTTTAACTAACATGGCGGCAGGCCCGGAATAATGCAAGCGGAGTGTTGCCAATTCATTGTTTTGCAACACAAAATAGAAATGAACTGAATCTCGGTTAAGCAGCCTGATAAGGCTTGAGGCGGACGCCCTCGCAAGTGCGAAGGGGATATTTTTCTGACGCCGCGCCGCCGCGCGGACGCCCCCTCAGGGCGTCGGGTGGTTCAAGAAGATGACGCGCTCGTCCGGGCCGACGCGGTTCAGGACGGCGCGGGCGCGCTCGTCGAGCATGTCGCGGTCGAGATGGCCCGGCCGCAGCAGGCTCACGCGCTCCTCGAGCGCGAGACGCTGGGCGTGCGCCGCGTCGCGCTCGGCCTGGGCCGCGCTGACCTGGTCGGCGAGCGCGCGCCAGGCGATGAGGCCGCGGTCGCCTTCGACGAGGTGATAAGCGAAATAGGCGAACAGGCTGATCCCCGCGACGGGACCGGCAACGAGCCGCGCGCGGCGGCGTATCTCACCCAAAAATGCCACAGCCGCAGAGAATCACGGTCGAGTCGCGAGGTCAAAGGAAATTGTGAGTCGCACGCTGCCAATCGACGAGTCGCTATGTCGAGGGGCGCGGTACGGTTGACTTCACCCGGTCAGAAGACGACGAGTGCCACGGCCACTCCCGCCACGGCGAGCAGAACGAGCGCGCCCGTCCCTGCGGCGAGGCGGCGCGTGCCGCCGAACGCGGCGGCGTAGATCGCCTTCAATAGGTTGTTGGACGAACTGGCGATCAGGATCGCCGCCGCGAGCGCGGTGGTCGAAAGCGAGGCGGCCGCGCCCTGCGCGAGATTCAGCACGAACGGGTCGATGTCGGAGACGCCGACGATCGCCGCCAAAATTTCGATCCCGACACTGCCGAACCGAGCCGCGACCCACGCCGAGAGCAGCGACACAGCGATGAAGAGCGCGGCGAAGAGGGCGGCGGTGCCGAGCTCGAGCGGATTGCGCGGTGCCGCGGTCGCGGTGCTCGTGGCCCGCGCTCCGCGCCCGCCGCGGTGGACGAGGAGCGCGATCACGGCCGATGCGAGCGAAAGCCCGACGAGCGCCGGCGCCAGAGTTTGCGCCAACGTCAGGTTGAACACGGCGACGACGGCAAGGATGCGCAGATACATGACGCCGGTCGCGAGCACGATCCCGGTCGCTGCGAGCGTCGCCTCGTCGGGCTCCGCTCGTGCGCGCCGCGCGAGCACCACGGTGGTCGCGGTCGAGGAATAGAGCCCGCCCAGGAGCGCCATCGCCAACTCGCTTCTGCCGCCGGCGAAGAAGCGCTGGATCAGGTAGCTCACATACGAGATCGAGCACACCGCGAGGAGCGCAAGCCAGGCCTGGCGCGGCGTGATCGTGGTGAGCGAGGTGACGGGCTCGTTCGGCAGAAGCGGCAGGACAATCCCGGTCAGGATCAGGAACTGCGCGAGCGTGACGATCTCGCGCATATCGAGCCGGCGGGCGAGATCATGGAGCCGCGCGCGCCCGGTAAGAAGCAGGACCGCCACCACGGTCGTCCCGACCGCGACCCAATGCGGCAGCGCCAACGCGACCGCGCCGAGAAGGTAGGCGTGGACATTGAGCACCGGCACGACGACGCCGACATTGGGCCGGCCCTCGGCGTCGCGCTCGATCGTGTGGGCGCGGTAGTAGGCGAAGAGCCACGCGCCCAGAATCAAAAGCCCGGCCGTGAACGGCAGCAGCGATTTCTCGTCGAGCGCGTAGAGGAGCCCGCCGCCGAGCGCCAGCAGCGGAAATGTCCTGATGCCGCCCGGGCGCGTCTCGCCCGCGTGCGCGTAGAAATCCTCGAATGCGAGGCCGAGAAAGAACGCGAGCCCCAAAAGCAGCGCAAGGTTCTCGACCGACAGCACGCCGTCCATCGCGCCAGTGTCAACCGCGCGCGGACTCTTTACAATCGCCGCCATGGGCTATCGCGAACGTTTCCTCGTCAAGCCCGGCCACCGCGTCCGGCTCAACCGGATCGACCCCGCCTATGCCGGGGATCTCGATTCGGCCGAAGCGGCGAAGGGCGAGACTGAGCGCTACCGCCAACAGCTGGTGCAGTGCCAGCCGCTGCTCTGGGCTGAATCGAAGCGCTCGGTGCTCATCGTGCTGCAGGGGATGGACGCGAGCGGCAAGGATGGCGTCGTCAATCATGTCCTGAGCGCGCTCAATCCGCATGGCGCGAAGGTCGTGAGCTTTCGCGCGCCGACGCGCGAGGAGGCCGATCACGACTTCCTGTGGCGCATCCACCACTACACTCCCGCCAAGGGCGAGTTCGCGATCTTCAATCGCTCGCATTACGAGGACGTGCTTCATCCGCGCGTCCACAAGCTCATCGGGAAGGATGAGTGCGAGACGCGCTATCGGCGGATCCGTGCTTTCGAGGCGACGCTCGTCGATGCGCAAACGGTCGTCCTCAAATTCATGCTGCACATCAGCAAGGAGGAGCAGCTTCGGCGCTTCGCCACACGGCTCGACGATCCGCACCGCAACTGGAAGATCAGCGAGGGCGATTACGCCGAGCGCGAGTTCTGGGACGATTACATGCACGCTTTCGAGACGGCGCTCGCGGCGACCAGCACCAAGACGGCGCCCTGGTTCGTCATTCCGTCCGACCACAAATGGTTCCGCAACCTCGCCGTCTCGCAGATCATTGCCGAGGCGGTCGAGGCACTGCCGATGTCGTACCCGCGGCCTGTCATCGACCTGCGCGTCATCCGGCGCAAGTACCACGCCGCGCTGAAGCAAGAAAAGCGCGCGCGGCGGTAAGGCACGGCTTCAGGCCGGCCAAAGCCCCACACCTCTCCCCGCTGGGGAGAGGTCGGCGCGCAGCGCCGGGTGAGGGGGCCGTCGCTCAAGCGCCCGTCGCATACCCCCTCACCCTGCCCTCTCCCCGGAGGGGAGAGGGCTTTTGTTTTCGCGCCAACGGATCGGAGCTATCGCGCCAGGGCGGCGCGGCCGGGGAAGCGCGCGGCGGGGCCCAAATGCTCCTCGATGCGGATGAGCTGGTTGTATTTGGCGAGCCGGTCGGAGCGCGCGAGCGAGCCCGTCTTGATGAGGCCGCAATTGGTCGCAACCGCGAGATCGGCGATGATGGCATCCTCGGTCTCGCCCGAGCGGTGCGACATGACGGTGCGATAAGCGGCGCGGTGCGCGACCGCGACCGCCTCGAGCGTCTCGGTGAGCGTGCCGATCTGGTTCACCTTGATGAGGACGGCGTTGGCGATGCCCTTCTTGATGCCGTCCCTGATGCGCGCTGGGTTGGTGACGAAATTGTCGTCGCCGACGAGCTGGATCCTGCCGCCCAGCGCGCGCGTCAGCGCGATCCAGCCGGCCTCGTCGTCCTCGGCCATGCCGTCCTCGATCGAGACGATCGGATAGCGCTGCACCAGATCCTCGTAGAACCGCACGATGCCCCCGGCATCGAGCGTCTTCTTCTCGCCTTCGAGCGCGTAGCGGCCGTTCTTGAAGAATTCGCTCGCGGCCGCGTCGAGTGCCAGCGCCACCTGCTCGCCGGGGCGGTATCCCGCCGCCTCGATCGCGCCGGAGATGAAGCCCAGCGCCGCGTCGGCCGAGGCGAGATTGGGCGCGAACCCGCCCTCGTCGCCGACATTGGTGTTGTGGCCGGCGTCATGGAGCCGCTTCTTCAAGGTCTGGAACACTTCGGCGCCGATGCGTACCGCCTCGGCGAGCGAGGGCGCGCCCACCGGCACGATCATGAATTCCTGCAGGTCGATCGGGTTGTCGGCATGAACGCCGCCATTGACGATGTTCATCATCGGCACTGGCAGCGTCGCGGCGCTGGTGCCGCCGACATAGCGATAAAGCGGCAGCCCGAGATCGGCCGCCGCCGCGCGCGCCACGGCAAGGCTCACGCCGAGGATGGCGTTGGCGCCGAGCCGCGCCTTGTTGGGCGTGCCGTCGAGCGCGATCAGCGCGCGATCGAGCGCTTCCTGCCCGGTCGCGTCATAGCCGCCGAGCGCGTCGAAAATCTCGCCGTTCACGGCTTCGACCGCGCGCTTGACGCCCTTGCCCTGGAAGCGCGCCTTGTCGCCGTCGCGGAGTTCCACCGCTTCGTGCGTGCCGGTCGAGGCGCCGGACGGCACGGCGGCGCGGCCCAGCGCGCCGCTCTCGAGCGTGACGTCGACCTCGACCGTGGGATTGCCGCGGCTGTCGAGAATCTCGCGCGCGTGGATGTCGATGATGTCGGTCATGCGTCCTCGGCGATAGGCCGCGCCTTCGCGATCTTGTCGAAGGCGACGAGCGTTTCGAGAAGCGCCGGCATGTCCTTGAGCTTCACCATGTTGGGCCCGTCCGACGGCGCGTGGTCGGGGTCCTGATGCGTCTCCATGAAGACGGCGGCGACGCCGACCGCGACCGCGGCCCGGGCCAGCACCGGCACGTGCGCGCGCTCGCCGCCGCTCCGGTCGCCCTGTCCGCCCGGCTGCTGCACGGAGTGCGTGGCGTCGAACACCACGGGATAGCCCGTCGCGCGCAGCACCGGGAGCGCGCGCATGTCGGAGACGAGCGTGTTGTAGCCGAAGCTCGCGCCGCGCTCGCAGAGGAGAATGCGCTCATTGCCGGAGCCCGCGACCTTGGCGGCAACGTTCTTCATATCCCACGGCGCGAGGAATTGTCCCTTCTTGATGTTGATGGCGCGGCCCGTCTTGGCCGCGGCGACGAGGAGATCGGTCTGCCGGCACAGGAAGGCCGGGATCTGCAGCACGTCGACCGCCTCGGCCACGGGCGCGCACTGCTCCGGCAGATGCACGTCGGTCAGCACCGGACAGCCGTAACGCTCGCGCACCTCGGCGAGGATCGGCAGGCCGCCATCGAGCCCGACGCCGCGCGCGCCCGCGAGCGAAGTGCGGTTGGCCTTGTCGAACGAGGTCTTGTAGATGAGGCCGACGCCGGCTTTCGCCGCAAGCTCGACGAGCGCATGGCTCATCTCGAGCGCGTGCTGCCGGCTTTCGAGCGCGCACGGGCCCGCGATCAGCGCGAGCGGGCGGCTGTTGCCGAGCGTCAACTTGCCGATAGTGACGGCGCGCTCAGTCATTGCGGACTCCTAGCGCGGCCGGCGCAGAAGTCACCCTCTCCCCTTTGGAGAGAGGCGCTCTTCGTTATCGCCCTCATTCTTGTCCAATCAATGTTGCGAACGCGAGCGACGGCGGAATTCCTCGAGCTCGCTCAGCATGTGGTCGCCCATGCGACGGATCTGGTCACGGTCCAAACGCTTCAGCTCTTGCTTCAGTGCCTCGGCGAGTGCCTGCATCTCGGTGATGACGCGCTCGATCGGCACCTGCTCGCGCCGCAGCGCAAGCTCGGATTCGAGGTCGTTCGCGGTCTTCTGCAATTGCCAGTTCCGCACGTCCGTGCACCACCGGCGATAAGTCTGGACCCAGCGCTCCTTGAGCTCGTCCGAGGCGACCGCAGCAAAGCCGCGTCCGCGCCGCAAGTAATCCTCGGTGCGGTCGAGCGCCTGGCTGCGCGAATAAGAGCGGATGTCGGTGTTGAGCTTCTCGTCGTCGCTCAAAATTTTCTCCCTTACACGAGCCGCGCCTGCTCCAGTGCCGCGCGGATAAACGACGTGAACAGTGGGTGCGGCTCGAACGGCCGCGACTTCAACTCGGGATGATATTGGACGCCGATGAACCAGCGGTGTTCCGGGATCTCGACGATCTCGGGCAGGACGCCGTCGGGCGACATGCCGGAAAAGCGCAGGCCCGTGCGCTCGAGCCGCTCCTTATAGTCGATGTTGACCTCGTAGCGGTGGCGGTGGCGCTCGCTGATCCGGGTCGTGCCATAGATCTCGGCGACGCGGCTCCCCTCCTCCAGCACCGCCTCGTAGGCGCCAAGCCGCATCGTGCCGCCGAGATCGCCGTTGGCGTTGCGCCGCTCGAGCAGATTGCCGCGCATCCACTCCGTCATCAGGCCCACGACGGGATCGGCGCAGGGGCCGAACTCGGTCGAGCCGGCGCCGTTCAAGCCCGCCAAATGCCGTGCCGCCTCGATCACGGCCATCTGCATGCCGAAGCAGATGCCGAAATAAGGAACGCTCTTCTCGCGCGCGAAGCGCGCCGCCTCGATCATCCCTTCCGCGCCCCGCTCTCCGAACGCGCCGGGCACCAGGATCCCGTGCACGCCTTCGAGCTTCTGCACCGTGTCCTTCTGCTCGAAGATCTCGCTGTCGACCCAGTCGACCGCGACATGAACGTTGTTGGCGATGCCGCCATGCGCCAGCGCCTCGGCCAAGGACTTGTAGCTGTCGAGCAGATGCGTGTACTTGCCGACGATGGCGATCGAGACCTCGCCCTCGGGCTTCTTGATGCGCGTCACGATGTCGCGCCAGCGCGAGAGCTCGGGCTCGGCTTCCGCCTCGAGCCCGAAATGGCGGCACACTTCGCGATCGAAGCCTTCGGCGTGATAGGCGGTCGGCACGTCGTAGATCGTCTCGACGTCGAGCGCCTGGATCACGCGCGATTCGCGCAGATTGCAGAACAGCGCGATCTTCTTGCGCGCGCCTTCCGGGATCTCGCGGTCGGAGCGGCAGAGCAGAATGTCCGGCTGGATGCCGACGCTTTGCAGCTCCTTCACCGAATGCTGCGTCGGCTTGGTCTTGAGCTCGTGCGCCGAGGGAATGTAGGGCACGAGGCAGAGATGGACGAAAAGGGCGCGCTCGCGTCCCAATTCGTTGCCAAGCTGCCGGATCGCCTCGAGGAACGGCAGGCTCTCGATGTCGCCGACCGTGCCGCCGATCTCGACGAGCACGAAATCCTCGTTGGCGAGATCGGCCGCGATGAATTCCTTGATCGTGTCGGTGACGTGCGGGATGACCTGCACGGTTGCGCCCAGATATTCGCCGCGGCGCTCGCGCCCGATCACCGTCGAATAGATGCGCCCTGTCGTCACGCTGTCGGGCCGGCGCGCCGAGACGCCGGTGAAGCGCTCGTAATGGCCCAGATCGAGATCAGTCTCGGCGCCGTCGTCGGTGACATAGACCTCGCCGTGCTGATAAGGGCTCATCGTGCCCGGATCGACGTTGATGTAGGGGTCGAACTTCCGCAGGCGTACGCGATAACCGCGCGCCTGCAGCAATGCGCCGAGCGATGCCGCCGCCAAACCTTTTCCGAGGGATGAGACCACGCCGCCGGTAATGAAGATGAACCGCGTCATGGACTTCCACTCTAGCCCGCGCGAGCGGGCAACGGAAGGCCGATCGGCGACTCGGGACCTACTTCGCGAGCGGCGCGGAGGGCGCCGCCGGTGCCGCGGGCGCGGCGGGCGCCGCGGGCGTTTGCGCGGGCGCGGCAGGCGCAGCCGGCGCGGCTTGCCCGCCCGGTTGATCGATGAGCGAGCGCGGCGCGCGCGTGTTCGCGGCCAGCACCGCGAGCGCGATCGAGGTGGCGAAGAAGCACGCCGCGAGCACGGCCGTGGTGCGAGTCAGGAGGTTCGCGGTCGAGCGTCCGGTCATGAAGCCCGACATGCCGCCGCCGCCCATGCCGAGCGCGCCGCCCTCGCTCTTCTGCAGCAGCACCACCGCGACGAGCGCCACCGCGATCATGAGATGAACGACGAGAACGACGGTAATCATGGAGGGCGCGGTTCTAGCGTGTCTGCGCCGCGATTGCCAGCCTCAGAGACAGGCTTGCGCGATCGCCCAGAAATCGCCGGCGACGAGGCTCGCGCCGCCGACGAGCGCGCCGTCGACGTTCTTCGCGCCCATGAGCGGAACTGCGTTGTCAGGCTTGACCGAGCCGCCATAGAGGATGCGCACATCCTTCGCCTGAGCCGGCGCGACCTTGGCGGCAAGGGTTGCGCGAATATGCGCGTGGACCTGTTCGACCTGCGCGACGGTGGGCGTGCGCCCGGTGCCGATCGCCCAGACAGGCTCGTAAGCGATCGCAAGCTCGCCGGCCGGGATGCCGTCGGGCAGCGAATTCGCGAGCTGGCGCGCTACCACGTCGAGCGCCGTGCCGCCGTCGCGCTCGGCCAGGGTCTCGCCGACGCACAGGATCACGGCAAGTCCCGCGCGCCGCGCAGCCTCGCACTTCGCGCGCACGAGCGCATCGCTCTCGCCATGATTGGCGCGGCGCTCGGAGTGACCGAGAATAACATAGCGGCAGCCCGCATCCTTCAACATAGGCGCGGACACGTCGCCCGTATGCGCGCCCTTGTCGGCCGGATGGCAGTCCTGCCCGCCGAGGCCGATCGGGCTGCCGGCGAGCGCCGCCGCGACCCAGCCGAGCGCCGTCGCCGGCGGACAAAGCACGAGATCGCAGGGCGGCATCTCAGCTTTCGCGCGCGCGACAAGCGCGCCCGCAAGCGCCACCGCCTCGCGCTTCAGGCCGTTCATCTTCCAGTTGCCGGCACACAGCTTCCGCATGGCCGCGATCGTAGCATAATACGGTCCCGACGGTGATCGGGCGGGAGGCCGGAACAAGATGACGACACTGGTGATCGGCGCGGGGCTCGTTGGCTCGCAGGTGGCGCGGCTCCTCGTGGAACGGGGTGCGACGCCCGTCCTCATGGACAGCGCGCCGCAGCGCGAATCCTTGGCGGAGATCCTCGCGCTCGACCGCGTGCGCCTTGTCGAGGGCGACGTGCTGCGCCCGTTCGCGCTGACGCAGGTGATCCGCGAGCACGACATCACCGAGATCGTCCACACCGCCGCCAACCCGATGCTGACGACGGGCGCGCAGCGCGATCCCTTCGCCGCGATCCAGCTCAACATCATGGGCACGGTCAACGTGCTCGAGGCGGCGCGCGTGCATAAACTGCGCCGCGTCGTGGTGTCGAGCTCGAACGTGCTCTCGCACTATGTCGCGGGCGGCGAAGGCAAGGGCGATCTCGGCAAGGAGGAAGCTTTTCCCCGGCCGGTCACCTTCTATGCCACGACGAAGCAGACGATCGAGAATCTGGGCCTTAACTACTCGCGCTGGTGCGGCGTCGATTTCGCGGCCGTGCGCTATGGCGCCGTTGCGGGGCCATGGAGCGGGCGCGGCGGCGGCGGTCCCTCCAATGCGTTCCGCGACGCCGTGCTGAAGGCGCTCTCCGGCGGCGAGGCGATCGTTCCCTCGGGGGCAATGGAATGGGTTTATTCCAAGGATGCCGGGCGCGGCACCGTGCTGGCGCTCGAGGCGCCGAGCCTCGGCAGCCGCATCTTCAACATCACCATGGGCGAGGTGACGACACCCGAGGCGTTCGCCGCGGCGCTCAAGGCCGCGGTGCCCGGTGCGCGCGTCAAAATCGCCGATCCGCCCGGCGCCGGCGTCTCGCTCATGGACATGCGCTATTCCGGCGACCTCACGCTCGCTAAGACGACGCTCGGCTTCGAGCCGCAATATCGGATCGAGGCGGCGGTGCGCGACATGGTGACGTGGTATCGCTCGAACGAGCACGGCCGCGCCGTGCATTAGCGCGCGGCCTCACAAAATCCGCTGTCCCTATCTCCGCGTTGCCCGCGGACGCAACCGTGCGGCAGCCCGAACGGCACGCCGGCCACGCATTGTGTCATTTAGCATCGCTTGCTAGGGAGCGAGGCTCGACCTGCGACATGAGTTTGGCGGCTGGAGTTCATTCGATGGATTTTTCGACGATGGTGCTGACGATGTATGTCGCGGTCGAGGACACGGCCGAGGCCGACGAGCGCATCCTCAACGTCGCTGTCGAGGAATCGCTTTTTGCCGCTGAGCACGGCTTTAACCCGTGGTTCACCGAGCATCATTTCCGCGGACCCTGGCACAGCAACCCGATTCAGTTCGCGTCCTTCATCGCGCCGCAAATCCCGAAGGACCGCTATCTTGGCTTCGGCGTGCTCTCGCTCCCCTATTACAACCCGGTGCGGCTCGTCGAGAGCATGAACCAGCTCGACCAGCTCACCAAAGGGCACACGCTCTATGGCCTCGGCAGCGGCTTCGCCGGGATTGAGCCGCCGGGCATGGGCGTGGACAGTGAGTATCACCGCTCCGGCCGCGCCGCCGAGGAGACGCTCGAGGTGATGCGGCGGCTTTGGGACTACCGCACTGGCGACCCCGATTACGTGTTCGCGACGCCGACGCACCGCGGCACGGTGAAGAAGCGCGTGACGCCCGCGCCCTATCGCAAGCACCATCCGATCTCGATCCGCACCGCAAGCCGCAACGCGGCGGTCGCCAACGCGGCGCAGGCGGGCCTTCCCGCCTTCCTTGGCACGTTCGCCGCCGAATCCTCGCTCGTCGAGCAAATCCGCATCTATCGGACGGCGCTCGCGCAGGCGAACCATCCGCAGGACACGGTCGCGGCGTGCCTGCGCTGGTGCACGGTCGATTGGCTCGCCGTGGTGGTGGCGGATACGGATGCCGAAGCGCTGGCGCGCGCGGAAGAGGCGCGGGACGAGCATCTCGCCATGCGCGGCGACTACATCGCCCGGTTCGGAAACATCGTCGGTCCCGCCATCCAGCGCGGCCACGGCGGCCGCCCCGCCGGAGGCTATGCCGCGGGCGGCGACATGGACGACCTCGTTGCCGGCTCTCCGGACACGGTCGCGGCCAGGGTGCAGGAGCTTGCGGCAGTGGGGATCAACCATCTGCTCGTGCGCTTCCTCGGCGAGTGGCCGGGAAAGACGCGCCGCATCTCCGAAGAGTCAATGCGCCTCTTCGCGCGCGAGGTTTTGCCCCGCTTCAAGGACATCGCGCCGCTCACCGACCCGCTCGCGCTCGATCTGAGAGAGGCGAGCTAGCCTAAAACCTCAATAGCGTTTCCTAAGGCCAATCGCGCGACGTCGTTTTGTCCGTTGCTGGCGCCGGAAGCGGCTCCTATCATCCCGCGCCCTCCGCCGGGACGTCGCGAGATGCTGCAAGCGATTCGATCCAGAGCCACCGGTTTCGTCGTCAAGATCCTGTTCGGTCTGCTCATTCTCACGTTCGGCATCTGGGGCATCGGCGATATCTTCCGCAACAACTCGGCGGCCGACACTTCGGTCGCGCATGTCGGGTCTCGCGTCATCACGATGCAGGACGCCTCGCAGGCGGTGCAAAGCGAGATCGAGCGTCTGCGCGGGCTCTTCGGCGGCGCGGTCGATGCGCAGCAGGCGAAGGAACTCGGCATCGTCGACCAGGCGGTGCAGCGGCTCGTCAGCCGCAATCTCGTCGAGCTCGAGATCAACCGCATGGGTCTCAAGGTCGGCGACGAAGCCGTGCGCAGCGCGATCCTCACGAACCCCGCCTTCCGCAATCAGCAGGGCGCCTTCGACCGCAACGTCTACGAACAGCTCCTTCTCGCCAATCACCTGAGCGAGCAGCAATACGAGGGCTTGGCGCGCGAGGACCTGCTGCGGCTGCAGTTGACGTCGGCGCTCGTCGATGGCGTCACCGCGCCGAAGCCGCTTGTCGATACGCTCTATCGCTTACGGGCCGAGCGCCGCGTCGCCGACATGGTGACCGTGCCGCCCGCCGCGGCCGGCGCCATTCCCGCGCCGACCGATGCGCAGCTCGACGAGTTCTACCGCGCGCACGCCGACAGCTTCCGTTCGCCTGAGCGGCGCAGCTTCAAGGTGGCGATGCTGCGGCTCGACGACATCGCCGCCGGGATCCCGGTCAGCGACGATCAGATCAAGTCCGCCTACGACCAGCGCCAGAACGAGTTCGTGACGCCCGAGCAGCGCCAGGTCGCGCAGATGCTGCTGCCGGACGAGGCGGCCGCCAAGACCGCCGAGGATCAGCTCAAGTCGGGCAAGGATTTCGCCGCCGTCGCGCGCGACGTGGCGAAGATGACCGATCCGAAGTCGCTGGATCTCGGCTGGGTGAAGCGCACCGATCTCCCGCCGGAGCTTGCCGATGCCGCCTTTGCGGCCCCGCAGAACGGCACGACGCAACCGGTCAAGGACACATTCGGTTGGCACATCCTGCGCGTCAGCGGCATCAAGCCGGGCGCGACCAAGACGTTCGCCGAGGTCAAGGACCAGCTGAAGCTCGAGCTCGCGCGCGACCAGGCGAGCGACCGCATGGCCGACGTCGCCAACAACATCGATGACGCGCTCGCGGGCGGCGCCAGCCTCGACGACGTCGCGCAGAAATTCGCGCTGAAAGTCGCCTCGGCCGCGGATGTCGACATCGACGGCAAGGACGCGGGCGGCAAGGCTGCCGACCTCGGCGGCGCGGCGCCGGCAATCCTCAAGGCTGCATTTGGAACCGACAAGGGCCAGACGAGCCAGCTTTCCGAGATGGGCGACGACGGCTATTTCATCGTGCGCGTCGAGGGCGTGACGCCGGCCGCGGCGCGGCCTTTGGCCGATGTGCGCGACCTCGTCGCGAAAGAGTGGCAGGACGACGCGCGCCAGCAGGCGCTCCAGAAAGCCGCCGACGCGATCGCGAGCGAAGTGAATACCGGCGGCAAGAGCCTCAAGGACGTAGCCGCGGCGCAGAAGCTCACCATGACCACGACGCCTGAGCTCCAACGCACCAGCGGCGATGAAAGCATCCCGCCCTCGCTCGTCGCCAAGCTCTTTGACGCGAAGCAGGGCGCGGCCGTCACCGAGGCCGGCCAGAGCGGCGTCATCGTGGCGCAGCTGCAGAAGATCGAGCCGGCCGATCCGGCCAAGGACGCAACCGCAGTGAAGCAGCTCGCGCAGGAGCTCGACGCGAGCCTCCAGGGCGACACTGTCGCCGAATACGACCAGGCGCTGCGCAAGACCTTTCCGGTCAAGATCGACCAGGACCGGCTCGACCAGCTGATGCAGTAGCATCGCGGCAATGCAGGTCCAGCCCAGCTTCGACGAGTTCGAGCGCCGATACGCGCGCGGCACCCCGAGCCTCGCCTGGACAACGCTCGTCGCCGATCTCGAGACGCCGGTCTCGGCGATGCTGAAGCTCGCCGATGGGCGGCCCATGAGCTTCCTGCTCGAATCCGTCGAAGGCGGCGAGAAGATCGGGCGCTATTCCATGATCGGCATCAAGCCCGACGTGGTGTGGCGCTGCTTCGGTGGCGAGGCCTCGATCAACCGCCGCGCGCGCACCGATCCCGACGCGTTCGAGCCCGCGGGAGCCGATGTCTTGGGCTCGCTGCGCGCGCTCGTCGCTGCGTCGCGCATCGACATGCCGGCGCCGCTTCCGCCGATGGCGTCGGGCCTCTTCGGCTATATGGGCTACGGCATCGTCGGGCAGATCGAGCGCATCCCCGACACGAACCCCGATACGCTCGGGATTCCCGACGGGCTCTTCCTGCGCCCCTCCGTGATCGCGATCTTCGACAATATCGCCGACACGATCACGGTCGTAACGCCGGTATGGCCCGATGCCGGGCTGTCCGCGCGCGCGGCCTATGACCGCGCGCTCGAGCGCCTAGCCGATGTTGTGGCCGACCTCGAGCGCAACCTGCCGCATCGGCGCGAGAGCCCCGAGGCAACGCAGGAGCTCCCGGCCCCCGCCGCCAACATGACGCGCGAGCAATGTCTCGGCATGGTTGATGTGGCGAAGGAATATGTGCGCGCCGGCGAGATCTTTCAGGTCGTCCCCTCGATGCGTTTCAGCGTGCCGTTCCGGCTCCCGCCCTTCACGCTCTATCGCGCGCTGCGCCGCCTCAATCCCTCGCCGTTCCTGTTCTTCCTCGATCTCGGCTCGTTTGCCGTCGTGGGATCGAGCCCGGAGATCCTGGTGCGCGTGCGCGACGGCACGGTGAGCATCCGCCCGCTCGCGGGCACGCGCCGCCGCGGCGCCAATTTCGAGGAGGATCAGCGTCTCGCCGCCGAGCTTCTTGCCGATCCGAAGGAGCGCGCCGAGCATCTGATGCTCTTGGACCTCGCGCGCAACGACGTGGGCCGCGTCGCCAAGATCGGCAGCGTCAAGGTCACCGAGCAGATGGTGATCGAGCGCTACAGCCACGTCATGCACATCTGCTCGCACGTCGAAGGAAAGCTCGACCCGAAGCACGACGCGATGGACGCGCTTACCGCCGGCTTTCCCGCCGGTACGCTCTCGGGCGCGCCCAAAGTGCGGGCGATGGAGATCATCGACGAGCTCGAGCCCGAGCGCCGCAACCTCTATGGCGGCGCGGTTGGATATTTCGCCGCCGACGGCAGCATGGACACCTGCATCGTGCTGCGCACGGCGATCGTAAAGGACGGGCGTATGGTGGTGCAGGCGGGCTGCGGCGTCGTCGCCGACAGCGATCCCGCGGCCGAGTACCAGGAGATCCTCGACAAGGCGCGCGCCCTTTTCCGCGCCGCCGAGGAAGCCGTGAAGTTCGCGCGGGGATAGGGCCGCGATTTTGCCGCGCCCGGCCAAGCTGTTATAGTCGGCTCCATGTTCCTGCTGATCGATAACTACGACAGCTTCACCTACAACCTGCTGCATTATCTGGGCGAGCTGGGCGCCGAGGTCGTGGTCCGACGCAACGATGCGCTGACGGCTGGGGACGCGCTGGCGCTCAGGCCGCAGGGGATCGTGCTGTCGCCCGGCCCGAGCACGCCCGACCGCGCCGGCATCTGCGAGGAGATCGTGCGGCGCGCGGGAAGCGTGCCTGTCCTCGGCGTTTGCCTCGGCCACCAGGCGATCGGCGAAGCATTGGGCGGCAAGATCGTGCGCGCGCCCGTGCCGATGCACGGCAAGCTGTCGGCAATTCACCATGACGGCACGAGCGTCTTCGCCGGCCTGCCCAACCCCTTCGCCGCCACGCGCTACCACTCGCTGATCGTCGAGCGCGCGAGCCTGCCCGCCGCGCTTCGCGTCACCGCCTGGACCGAGGACGGGCTCGTCATGGGCCTCGCCCACCGCGAGCGCCCGCTCCACGGCGTGCAGTTCCATCCCGAGAGCATCGCGTCCGAAGAGGGCCACGCGCTCCTCAGGAACTTCCTCGCCTTGGCGCGCGCCGAGAGCGTTGCCGCATGACCGACGTCACCGAGTTCCGCGCGCTTCTCGCGCGCGTCGCCGCGGGCGAACGGCTCAGCGAGGACGATGCCGCCGCTGCCTTCGACGCGATGATGTCGGGCAACGCCACGCCGTCGCAGATGGGCGGATTCCTCATGGCCCTGCGCGTGCGCGGCGAGACCGTGGCCGAGATCACCGGCGCCGCCCGCACCATGCGCGCGAAGGCGCTGACGATTGACGCGCCCCCCGGCGCCATCGATACGGTCGGCACGGGCGGCGACAATTCCGGCACCTTCAACATCTCGACCGCCGCCGCCCTGGTCGTCGCCGGCTGCGGCGTGCCGGTGGCGAAGCACGGCAACCGCAATTTCTCGTCGAAATCGGGCTCGGCCGATATTTTGATGGCGCTGGGCGTCAACATCGAGGCCGACATGAGCCTCGTGCGCCGCGCCCTCCACGAGGCCGGCATCTGCTTCCTCATGGCGCCGCGCCATCACAGCGCCACGCGCCACGTCGCGCCGACGCGCATCGAGCTCGGCACCCGCACCATCTTCAACCTCTTGGGCCCCATCTCGAACCCGGCGCTGGTGAAGCGACAGCTCGTGGGCGTGTTCTCGCCCGACTGGATCCAGCCGATCGCCGAGGTGCTGGGCAAGCTCGGCAGCGACAAGGCCTGGGTCGTGCACGGCGAGGGCATGGACGAAATCACGACGACCGGCACGACCGCGGTCGCGGCGCTCGAGAACGGCCGCGTCACCACCTTTTCGGTGACGCCCGAGGATGCCGGGCTGCCGCGCGCGCGGCTCGCGGATTTGAAGGGCGGCGAGCCGGGGGAGAACGCGGCCCGGCTCGTGGCGCTCCTCGAAGGCGAGAAGGGGCCGCTCCGTGACATCGTGCTTTTGAATGCCGCCGCCGCCCTCATCGTCGCCGGCAAATCCGCCGACCTCAAATCCGGCGTCGAGCGCGCGAGCCAGGCGATCCGCGACGGCGGCGCGCGTCAGGCCTTGGCCCGGCTCGTCGCGATCACGAACGAGCCGGCGCCGGCGGCACCGCCATGAGCGACGCGCTCAGCGATATCTGCGCCACGACGCGCGAACGACTCGTCCATGCCAAGGCGACGCGGCCGCTGGCGGCGGTCGAGAAAGCGGCCGCGGCCGCGCCGGAGCCGCGCGGCTTTATCCGCGCGCTCGAGCGCGAGATCGGCAAGGGCCGCTACGCCCTCATCGCCGAGATCAAGAAGGCCTCGCCGAGCGCCGGCCTGATCCGGCCCGACTTCGATCCGCCCGCGCTCGCCAAGGCCTACCGCGCGGGCGGCGCTGCGTGCCTCTCGGTTCTGACCGAGGAGAAGCATTTCCAAGGCTCGCTCGGCGACCTCGAACGGGTCCATTCCGCGGTCGAATTGCCGTTACTGCGCAAAGACTTCATGCTCGATCCTTACCAGGTTCCTGAAGCGCGCGCGGCGGGCGCCGACGCTGTCCTTCTCATCCTTGCCGCGCTCACGGACGACGAGGCCGCGACGCTGGAGCAGGCGGCGATCCTGTGGCGGCTCGATGTGCTGGCCGAGGTTCACAATGAGGATGAGCTGCGCCGCGCGCTTCGGCTCAACACGCGGCTCATCGGCATCAACAACCGTGATTTGAAGAGCTTGAAGACTGATATTGCGACGACTGAGAAGCTCGTTCGCCTCGTCCCGCCCGAGCGCCTCGTGGTGAGCGAGAGCGGCCTCTCCCAGCCCGCGCATCTCGCCCGCATGGCGCGCGCCGGCGTCCGCGCCTTCCTCATCGGCGAGGCGCTAATGCGTCAGGCCGATGTCGCCGCGGCGACGCGAACCCTCCTCGCGACGGAGCCGGCGCACCCATGAGCGAGCTTACGCATCTCGACAAGGCCGGCCGCGCGCGCATGGTCGATGTCGGCGCCAAGGACGAGACCGTGCGAGTCGCGGTGGCATCCGGCACGGTGAAAATGAGCGCCAAGACTTTGGACCTCATCATCGCCGGCACTGCCCCGAAAGGCGACGTGCTCGCGGCCGCCCGCATCGCCGGCATCATGGCAGCGAAGCGCACGCCCGACCTCATTCCGCTCTGCCATCCGCTCGCGCTGTCCGCGGTCGAGGTCGAGCTTTCGTGCGACAAGGCACAATCCGCCGTCGCGATCACGGCGACATGCCGCATCACCGGCCGCACCGGCGTTGAAATGGAAGCGCTGACAGCGGTTTCAGTGGCGGCGCTGACGATCTACGACATGTGCAAGTCGGCCGATCGCGGCATGACCATCGGCGAGATCCACTTGGTCCATAAATCAGGCGGTAAGTCAGGGACTTACGAGGCAAAACAATGATCTCGGTCGAGGAAGCGCGGGCGCGTCTGCTCGACCCCCTGAAGCCGCTCGGGACCGAATACGTGTCGCTCGCCGAGGCGGCGGGGCGCGTGCTGGCCGAAGACGTGACCTCGCGCCGGACCCAACCCCCCTTCGCCGTGTCGGCGATGGACGGTTACGCGGTGCGCGCCGCCGACGTCGCGCGCGTGCCGGCCGAGCTGCGCGTCGTCGGCTCGGTCCCGGCGGGCCAGCGCCACGACGGCAAACTCGGCGCGGGCGAGGCAGTACGCATCTTCACCGGCGCGCCGGTGCCGGATGGCGCCGACGCGATCGTGATCCAGGAGGATACCGAGCGCCGCGATGATGTCGTGGTGGTGAAGGAAGGTGCGCCCAAGGGCCGCTATGTCCGTCCCTCCGGACTCGATTTCCGCGAAGGCGCCGTCGGGCTCAAGGCCGGGCGGCGGCTTACCGCGCGCGACGTGGGCCTCGCCGCGGCGATGAACCGGCCGTGGCTCCTCGTCCATCGCCGTCCACGCGTGGCCATCCTGCCGACCGGCGACGAGGTGGTGATGCCGGGCGATCCCGTCGGCCCCAACCAGATCGTGAGCTCGAATGCGCTCGCCTTGGGCGCACTCGTCGAAGGCGCGGGCGGCATCCCGGTCCAGCTTCCGATCGCGCCGGACGACAGCGCGTCGCTGCAACGAATCGCGGAAGGGGCACAAGGCGCCGACCTCCTCGTCACCACCGGCGGCGCGTCCGTCGGCGAGCACGACCTCGTGCGCGACGCGCTCGGGCAAACCGGCCTCACGCTCGATTTCTGGACCGTGGCGATGCGGCCCGGCAAGCCGCTCATGGTCGGGCGTTTTGGCGCGACGCTCATGATCGGGCTGCCCGGCAACCCGGTCTCGACGCTCGTGTGCGGGCTCCTGTTCGTGCGTCCGGCGATCGAGCGGCTCCTGGGCGTCGTCGAGGACGAGGCGCCGACGCCGCGGGCGCGCCTCAAGGTCAGGCTTGGCGAGAACGACCGCCGCCAAGATTACCTGCGCGCGAAGCTTTCCCGCGCCGCCGACGGCACGCTCGAGGCCGAGCCATTCAAGGTGCAGGACAGCTCGGTCCTCTCGCTTCTGGCCGCGGCCGACTGCCTCGTGATCCGCAAGCCGCACGCGCCCGCCGCGGAGCCGGGCGAGCCCGTTGAAATCATTCCGCTGGCTGGAGCAGCGGGCATTTGAGCTTGACCGCGAGTCAGAACTAAACTAGAACATGGACCCGGTTTTCGATTTGTTCCGAACGATCCGGGGTCGCCGCCATGTTGACGCGCAAGCAATTCGAACTTCTGATGTTCATCAACCGGCGGCTCACGGAATCCGGCGTCTCGCCCTCGTTCGAGGAAATGAAAGAGGCGCTGTCGCTCAAGTCGAAGTCGGGCATCCATCGCCTCATCACCGGTCTTGAGGAGCGCGGCTTCATTCGCCGCTTGGCGCACCGAGCCCGCGCGCTCGAGGTCGTGCGCCTGCCGGAGGAGACGGCGGTGCCGGCGCGCCCGCGCGCGGCGGTGGCGGGCGACCGCAACCGCTTCTCGCCGACCGTGATCCAGGGCGACTTCAAATCGGCGCTCGCGGGCGCCGCCCTGGGCGGCGGCGAGGCGATGCAGGTGCCGCTTTACGGGCGCATCGCCGCGGGCACGCCGATCGAGGCGCTGCGCGACCACTCGAACCTCATCAACGTGCCCGCCGCCATGCTTGGCAGCGGGGAGTACTACGCGCTCGAAGTGGCCGGCGACAGCATGGTCGATGCCGGCATCGTCGACGGCGACACCGTCCTCATCCAGCGCTGCGATACGGCCGAGAGCGGCGCCATCGTCGTGGCGCTCGTCGACAACAACGAGGTGACGCTGAAGCGTCTGCGCCGGCGCGGCGATTCGATCGCGCTCGAGCCCGCCAACAAATCCTACGAGACTCGTATTTTCGGCCCCGACCGCGTCCACGTGCAGGGCAAGCTCGTCGGCCTGATGCGGCGGTACTGAATTCGATCCATCACCGGACCTAAGCCGTCATGCCCGGCCTCCGCGCCGGGCATCCACGTTTTCCTGCGCAACCAAATCGTGGATGGCCGGGACAAGCCCGGCCATGACGACTATGGACGCTTCAATTCGGGCTCTGACACGCTCGCGGCCGCTTCCTCGCGCCCCTCTCGCGGGACCCAGGGGCGCCTGCCCTGCCACTCCCGCACCGTCTCGACCGCGATCCCGCCGGCCTCGAGCCACACCGCCGCCCCGCCCTTCTCGCGCATATCGATGCGGTCGATGACGTTGGCGCTGCGGCAGACACGGTGAGCGGCGAAAGGGCTCACGACGAGATCGGCATCTCGGCACGATTCGGCAAGCGCCGCGCCGTCGCGCACCAGCGCCACGGTGCGCTCGCCCGCGCGATAGAGGCACGCCTCGGCATCGCAGCGGAGCGCGCCGGCGTCTGCACTTCCCTCCTCGGGCCAAGGCGCGCCCACGGCACCGCCGAACCGGCGCACGGGATCGCCGAGCGCGCGCCCTCCGGCCGTCGACGACGGCAGATAATCGCCCGACCCATCGCGTACCGCGGCGATCCGCGCGTCAGTGCCGACGACGAGGTCGGGCGGCCGCACCAGCGCAAGCGCGACATAGCCCGCCGCCATTGGCGCGAGCCCGAGCATGCGCACGCGGCGCTCCCAGATGCAGAGCCACAAGCCGCCGAAGCTCATGAGGAGGAGCGCCGAAGCCGGCATGCTCGCCACATTCATGACCGCGCCCGGCCAGCTCGTCACCGTGCGCGCGATCCACGCGATGGCGGCAATGCCGGCGCCCATCGGCTGCAATGTCGCCGCTTCGAGATGGAGCGGCATGACCAGCACCGACAGGATCGCCCACGGCATCACCCAGAAGCCGGTGATCGGCACTGCGATCACGTTGGCGAGGACGGAATAGAGCGCGAAGCGGTTGAAGTGATAGATCGTCGCTTCACTGGCGATATGCGCTGTGCTACCCTGAAACGCGATGGAATAGATGCCATCGCAGTTTTATCGACGTAGAGCCGGTTTCTAGCGTATCACCAAATCGCCTTCGGTTTCGCACTGTTTCATGCATCTTGGTCCAAACTTGGTCCAAAGTAAGGATATTACGCGGTGCCACAGGTCAAGGTCACGGTGAAGAATGCCCCCACCCTCCCCGCTCCCGCTGAAGGCTTCATCGAATATTTCGACACTGGCCTGCCGGGCTTTGGCCTGCGGGTCTCGTCGAAGGGCAAGCGGACATGGATCGCCCGCTATCGCATCAAGGGGCGCAAGGAAAAGGGTAGCATGAGCCTCGGCACGGTGGGCGGCACCGAATACGCCGACGCCCGCGGTGCTGCCAAAGACGCTCTCCGCGCGGCTGAGAAGGGGATAGACCCGGCGGCACCGAAGCGACAGGAGTGGCGGGCGGAGACGTTCAAGCAGCTCGCCGACCTCTACCTCGATCAATACGCGAAAAAACGAAAGCGATCTTGGAAGACGGACGAACGGATCATTAGGCGCGACCTCGTCCCGGCGATCGGCAGCATTAAGGCGCTTTCCGTCGCGCGGGCCGATGTGCGTCAGATTCTCCGGGCTGTTATCGAGCGGGGCGCCCCGATCATGGCGAACCGCGTGCACGAGCAAATCCGCATGATTTTCGCTTGGGCTATGAGCGAGGAAATCGGCGGGATAGAACATAATCCGTGCGAGGGCGTGAAACGCCCGTCCGAAGAGCACAGCCGGGATCGCGTGCTGAGCGCCGATGAGATCAGAGCTCTTTGGGCAGCGCTGAGCGACCCGCCCGCCGGCATGCCGCGCCGTTGCGCCCTCGCCCTCAAGCTGCAACTCGTTACCGGCCAGCGAAAGGGTGAGATCGTTGGCGCCGAATGGTCTGATATGGATCGCAAGGCCGAGAAGGTCTGGACCATCCCGTCCGCCAAGACCAAGAACGGGCTCGCCCATCGCGTGCCGCTCACCGACGCGGCTCTTGATGTCCTGGCCGAGATTGAGAAACTGACCGGCAAGTCGCGTTGGCTGTTCCCCTCGCCCGATGGCGACAAGTCTATGACGGCGCGGGCGGTGAATCATGCCGTCCTGCGGGTGAAGGACAAGCTCGAGATTGGTCAGGACGTTACGCCGCATGACCTGCGCCGCTCGGCCGCCTCGCACATGACGAGCATTGGCATAAGCCGCTTTATCGTCGCTCGTATCCTCAACCACGTCGAAAAGGGCGTCACGGCTGTTTATGACCGACACTCCTATGACCGAGAGAAACGCGCAGCGCTCAACGCCTGGGCGGCCCGCCTCGAGGAGATCACAACCGGCAAGTCGCAGCCGTCGAAAGTGACGGAGCTACGGCGCGCCTAACCGAACCGCGGCGGATGGGGGGACCCGACAAGCCGGCGCCGCACCGGTTTCCGCCGCGGCACCTATGCGGAGCGCCAGCGGAGGCGCGATGAAGGCGGTCAACCCGCGTCGGTCATTGGCGCAACAGAACGCAGCGCTCACGGAAGCTATTCAATCGTTCCGGGCTGCATTAGGTAACCCGTCCTTTGCCTGGGCACAGCAGCGGCTCGCAAGTACAACGCCGGCCGATGGCGAAGGTGTGCTCCGCAGGCTCCTCGAGCACGATGCCGTACCAGCGGCGTTCGCGACTATCCCGCCGCCCGAACGGGGGCACGTGCTGCAAGCTGCAATCATCTGTGATCAAGCGTCACGCGACGCCGAGGCGGAAATGAAATCTCGCACGCGGAGCATCGGCGATGCTCGGAACTCCGCCAAGGCCGCGAGGCGGGCGCTTCAGACAATCAAAAATTTTCTCGGTACCGACGCGGTGTCGATATTCCCGGGCGATTACGCGGAAGAGCTCGTGAAACTGCTCGGCCGTTTATCCGAGGGGATCGAAGACCGCGCCGCCTTCAACGAGGGAAGATACGCGGAAAGGCCACGCAAACGTGATCCCGCATCGGCGCGTAGCCGCGGGATCGGATGGATCAAGGAAGCCGTCAAGAGAGCGTGCGGTGGCAGGCCCAATCTCGAAGCGGTCAGGGTCATTGCCGAAGCGGCGCTCGGTACCGTTCCAGTGACGATAGAGATGGTGCGAAACGCCAAGGGCCCGATCGAGACGGCACGTTGGGCCGGCCCGATGGTTCCATTCGGGCGCCAAAAAACACGGGAACGGCACAAGAAGCGGCCCAAATCGGGCCGTTCGCGCCCAAAAAATCGTTCTGACGGCCGACAGTGAACGACCGATTTTGAGCGATCTTGACCCTCGCGGAGCGCCATTGAAGGCGCCGCAACGCGAGGAAGGGATGTTCGAACCAAATCAGCTCTACACGAACGAAGACCTGGACCGGAAGCGGATCGCATCACGCGTCTCACGTTGGCGCTGGGTCCGCGACAAGAAATTCCCGCCTCCTATCCAGGTTTCAGTCAACCGAGTAGCCTGGCGCGGAAACGATCTGCTGGCGTGGTGGGAAAGCCGGCAGCCCGTGGCGTGGTCGCCCAAGGTCGAGTGAGCGATGCGCCCGACATACCGAAGGGGCCGCCCCGCTGAAGCGGCCCCTTCGCGAAAGTGTTCGATTTCCCGACCGAACACCGCGGACATTCGATCGGCACGTCTGGCTTTGCAATGGCGCGCGCGAACCGTTCGCGGGCTCATAGCCGTCGCGGATGCGCGGACTATCGCTGCTGGTGACCCGCGCATCCCGGCATTCGCCGTTGAGTTCTCACCATGACCGGCGCCAGAAGGAAAATCGCGCCGATTTCGGTACAAAAGAACGGCCGGGAAGAGTTACGCCTCGAGCTCGCGTCGTTATTCGGCGACGACCTTCACGCCCGCAGGGCTGGGTAACTCGCATCATGCCTGGCGGCTTCGCAGTCTTTCAGCCGCTCTATGCCACGCATCGGATCGCGATCTATCCGCTGACCGCGGGCAAGACGCCAGCAATTCGAGGCTATGGGCGCGTTGGAACGGAGGGTTCGACCGCCCTAGCCAGGAAGTTCGCGGATGCTGATGCATTCGGTTTTGTCGCGGGGCCGCGCAACCGTGTGACCGTGATCGACATCGACAGCGCGGACGAGCGGTTGGTCGGGGAAATTGAATCCCGCTTCGGGAAGACCCCGCTGCATGTCCTGACGCCTTCGGGTGGCCATCATCTATATTACCGCCACAACGGCGAGTCGCGGCGCATCCGTCCGCTACCCCATGTTGACATTCTCGGTGGTGGCAATGTCGTGGCGGCCGGCTCGGCCGTGCCCAAGGGGCGATATGTCGTAGAACTCGGCAGCCTTGAGGACCTAGAGCGCCTGCCGGCCATGAGGCCGGAGACGCCCAAGGTAGCGCCGGGCGAACCTAGAATCGCCACGGGAGCGCGGAACGGCGCGCTCTTTGACCAATGTATGCAGCAGGCGCGGCATTGTGACGACTTCGTCACACTTCTGGATATTGCCCGCACCTACAACGAGAACGCCTTGATGCCTCCATTGCAAGATTCGGAAGTTGTGAAAACGGCTCGATCGGCGTGGCGTTACGAGCAGCGCGGCGAGAACCGCTATGGCACGACAGGGGCCTGGCTTTCTACAGCCGAGGTAAATGCGCTTCTGCCGTATCAGGATGCTCTGGTTCTGGTGTTGAAACTCCGTGCGGAGAACCGCCCCCACGCCGTGTTCTGGATCACCAACGAATGGTCGGCGGCGTTTGGTTGGACTGCCAAGCGCATGGCAGCCGCCCGTAAGCATCTTATCGGCCTTGGATACATCGAATTGGAGCGCGCGGCGTTCCGAGGTTCCCCAGCCCAATTCCGTTGGACCCGGCGCCGGTCGATGGGAAAGGGTAGTCAAAATTGA